>Ga0210395_10000034_pt1 | contig 158442 bp, 127 predicted proteins | sample IncBWH4OmetaG_FD_150861 | JGI IMG/M metagenome (GOLD analysis project Ga0210395, IMG submission 150861) | Forest soil microbial communities from Barre Woods Harvard Forest LTER site, Petersham, Massachusetts, United States - Inc-BW-H-4-O ... | reverse complement strand
ACCCCCCTGCGAAGGCTTATAAGAAATCTGACGATAGCTCGTCCTCCACGATGCCCGCACCGCATACCCTCTGTGATGCATCGCCGCGCTCGACTTCACCTGCACCCGCCACATCCGCCGCCCCACATCCACGATCAAGTCATACTTCTCGTTGTCACCGTAAGGCTTCGATACCGCAAATCCCCGGCTCGCCGCCGCCGCCATAAACTGCATCTCCGCCAAATCCCCCCGATCCTTACTCTGCGCCCTCCCGCGAGGTTCTCCATCCCCTGCATTCCCTTTTTCCATTGGTCTTCCCATTGGTTTTCCCATTAGGTCCGCCCCTATTCTCAACCGACTAATAACTAGATAGAGAGGTGTCCCGTGTGGGTCCGGGCCTGGTGTGAGTCCGGATCTCAGACCCGGACGGGCCGAGCAAAGCTCGCCTGCCTCTGAGTCGCCCGAGGCCAATTCCGCCCCCAACAAAAATGGCGCAGCGCCCGCATTCGGGCCTGCGCCACCTGATTTCTCTATATATCCAGAATATCAAATCGAAGGGGGTAAACTGGACATTTTCAAGACTTTATATTCCGCCCAGAATCAGACACTTACCCAAAAACACTCATCCAAAGGGTCTTGACAAGATTCCACCGAAACCGCCCTAACCCGAAATCCAGCAGGGCCCCGGCAAATGTGGAGCGGACACTCCTGTCCGCTGCCGTTGACTTTTCCCCGTCCGCCGCTTCCAACTCTGATGGAACAGAACACCCCAGAATTTAGCCCCGGAGGGGCGAACGAACATAGCCCAGCGCTTCAGCGCTGGGTAAAGTGGGAGGATGGAACAAGTCCCGGAGGGACGGCATACGTTCTCACGCACACTCGGAAGGGCGAGACCAAACTAGCAAATTACACCCACTCAAATCCGCGCTAGAATTGCGCCGCATACCTACCGAGCATGGAAAAGAACCGACTCTATTACGGCGACAACCTCACCGTCCTGCGCGAACATATCAAGGACGAATCGGTCGACCTCATCTACCTCGACCCGCCCTTCAACAGCCGCCAGGACTACAACGTGCTCTTCGCCGAGCGCAGAGCCTGCCCTAAGCGAAGTCGAAAGGGCCGCGTCTCCGACGCCATGCGCGCCTTCTGCACCTTCCTCGGCCACAGCGACATGATGGCCTATCTCGCTACGATTGCCCCGCGCCCTGATCGAACTGCACCGCGTATTCAATCGCCACTTCAAAAATTGTCATCCTGAGCGGAGCGGGGTAAGCGAAGCGCAGCCCCGCGGAGTCGAAGGACCCCTGCACCCTTTGCCACAACCTGACTGCATCCAGACATTCTCTAGATCGGCCCTGCGCCCAAGAAGCACCCCCACCGAGAGCGCGAACAGGCCGAAATCGGCGCGCTGATCTCAATGCGGCCTCCAACCCATGCACAACCGAGGCTGCCCCACCTTTCGCGATTTTCGAAAGGTGGGTACCTCTGCCCCCGACACTATATTCATTATTCGTCAAACCCAACCGTTCGGGTTCCAATGAGCCAAGTTCATGCACGCGAAAGGCCCCGATACTATCGCCCGTAGTTCCCACCCTTCGAAAATCAGCGAAGGGTGGGGCAGCCTCACACGTGGTGATCCATGGAAGTAACGGCAAGCAAAGGTGGGCCAGCCCCCAGAAACAGAAGTAGCGGATCACTTTGGCAACAGGAGCCACATGTGTATATTGGGTCACTGGACAAGGCGCACCCTTATGAGAGGCGGAGCCCGACACTTCAATCGGTGGTCTCCAGCACTAGGCAAGACGTGGGCGTTCAGGCTTTTTGAGCGCCATCACACCGAAATTAACGACCTCTATTGGGCTCATGCGGCGGCATTACGCAAAGCATTTTCTTCGTGCAAGAAGAATCAGCTTTCAGACCCCTGCGACAGCGTTTTCCATTTAAAGCCGGAGCATGCTCGACGCCTTCCTGGCACCCTCAAGGACTGGGCTGACAAGTACAACTCATTCGACAATTGGACTCGATTGAGCTGTTTGGTTGCTGCAACGGGTTATCTCGAGGTCTATATCAAAACTGCCATTCGCCTGGCGCTAGAATCTGATCCCGGCGTCATGGTCGGCTGTTCGCGGAAGATCGATGGCGCGCAGCCATTGAAGAAGCGTCCCCGGTATTCGTACAAAGATGAAGCTGCCGCTTGCGTCAAAGGAGACTGGCAAAGTCGCATTGCCGCATACAAGCGGCTCTTTGGTGAGTGCCCCGCCGTCATCGAAAACAGCATCGTCGATCTTGAGTTTGTCCGAAGGACGCGGAACGGCGTCGCACATGCGTTTGGCAGGGGCATCGATGACTACGACTCCCTGGCTCAGGCGAAACCCAGAGAGCTAACGACGCTGAAAGAAGAAAGATTCACGCGGATTTTGGGCCTCATCGAAGAGATCGCCAAGGCACTAGAAACCCATCTGGGGCAGGCGCACATCGGCGACTACGAAACCATCTATTTCTTCCATCATTGGCTAAAGGACAATCCCTTTGTCCAGAAGACGGATAAGGCTCTCAGGATCGAGTTCGTGAGACTGCACAACAATACTGTTGGGAAACCGTATTGCACCGAACTCCGCGCATACTATGCCGGCCTCTAGCGGAAACGCCGAAGATGTTCGCACGGCAGTTGTGCAATTTCCGGAGAACGCTGGTTGACCGACCCTCCAAACGAATTCTGTCTGAGAGCCCCCGTTATCCAGCCAGCAGCGCCACCCCCGCGGCCACCAGGACGGCGGCGATCCATCTCCGCTGGTCGACTTTTTCATGCAGGAAGATTTTCGCGGCGAACGCGTTGCCGATAAACGTGAGCGATGCGGCGGCGGGCGCGACCAGGCTTACGTCTCCCCAGGAAAGCGTAAACAGCAGGCTGAAAAAAGCAACGGCCATCGCCGCGATACCGAGGAACAGGTTCGGGTTGGAGAGGACGCGGGCCACTACGGTGCGCAGTCCAGCGCGGTGCCACAAAGCGTGCACGTCGCCAACCTGCTTCATGGCGCGCGCGAGCAGGACGTCGCCCACCACGGAGGCCAACGCGATGATGAGAATCCCGCCCCAGATGTAGATGTGCTTCATGATTCCCGTCCGGGTGTAATGCCGGTCAGTTCGGGTTCTTCGGGCGTAGCAAAGTTTTCATCCGGGAGATGCGAGGTGAGCACCGGGCCTCCGGCAACGAATCCGACGCCTCCGGAGATCAGCGCAATCCCTAGCCAGCGCAGAAGGCTGACTTGCTCATGCAGGACGAAACGCGCGATCAATGCGATCAGTACGTATCCGAGAGAAGTAGCAGGCAGAACGTAGGTAAGGTCTGCCCAAGACAGCGCGTTCATGTTGAGGACGACGAAGCCCAGAAGCAGCACAATACCGACAGCGACGCCGGGATTCAGCACGGCAAGAATCACGCTCGACAGATGATGGAGTGAAATGTTGCCGGCCTGCTTCATCCCCTGCGAGAGCATGGAATCGCCCGCCGCTCCAAAGACGGTTACTCCAGCCAGCACCAGATACTTGCGAAAGGTCACTTGGACTCAGTGTGTATTGTCTTCTTGAAGCGCCTGCTCTTGCGCTGAAGGACCTGGGCGCGCCGCGCAAACATTCTCGCGTTCTTTGCGAGAATGCGAAATCGACGGGTGGCCCATTCAAGCCCTCTTTTGGCTTGAGTGGGGCAGTTCGCACCCGAAGCCTACGCCTTGACCGGCTCGACCGCCGCGGCCTCCGCAGCGTGCTGCTTCACCATCTTGTTGCGCGACGCGCGCAGCTTCAGGAAGCTCTTCGCCTCTTTGTACAGGCGCTTGCGGTCGTTGCTGTCAAACATCGCTCTTCTCAAGATGCGGTAGATGGCTTTCGGACGGAAATAATATTCGTCATAGAAACGGTGCACGGCCGACATGATGTCATCAGCCGGCAGCCCAGGATATTGAATCTGCGCCAGCTGATGTCCACCTTCGTCGACCATCTTGTTGTCGCCGACGATATTCCCGTTCTTCGCGACCTGATCGTAAAGCTCCGTGCCCGGATAGGCATGCGCCACCGAAACCTGAATGGTTTCGACGTCGAGTTCCTTGGCGAACGCGATCGTGTTGTTGATGGTCGCGTGGCTCTCGCCGGGCAGGCCCAGAATGAAGTCGCCATGTACGACCAGGCCTAGCTTGTGGCAGTCCTTAGTGAACTGGCGGGCACGTTCGACCGTGGCGCCTTTCTTAATGTTCTTCAGAATCTGCTGGTCGCCGGATTCATACCCGACAATCAATAGGCGGCATCCCGCTTCCTTCATCGCCTTCAAGGTTTCGAAGTCGGTAGTGACGCGCGATGTGCAGGACCACGTCAAGCCGAGCGGCTTCAGCTTGGCGCAGAGTTCAACGGTCCGCGCTTTCTGAATGTTGAACGTGTCGTCGTCAAAGAAAAATTCTTTTACGTCCGGCCAAAGCTGCTTGGCCTTGGCCATTTCAGCCGCGACATCGTCGGTGGAACGTTTGCGCCACGGATGTCCGCTGAGCGTTTGCGGCCACAGGCAGAATGTGCACTGCGCCGGGCAGCCGCGCGTGGTGTAGAGCGCAACGTAAGGATGCAGCAGGAAAGGCACGTTGTAATTCTTGATGTCGAGATCGCGCTTATACACTTCGGTGACGTGGGGCAGCGCGTCGAGATCCTGAATCTGCGGGGAGTCGGGATTGTGCACGACTTTTCCGTCCTGCAGGAACGACACGCCAGGAATCTCTGCCAGCGGCTTGCCCTTGGCGTAATCGACCACCGAGTAGTCGAACTCTTTGCGGCAAATAAAATCGATTGACGGGCAGTCGCGCAGAGATTTTTCCGGCAGCACGGTCACGTGCGGTCCTACAAACGCAATCTTGATCTTCGGATTCGCCTGCTTGATGGCCCGCGCCAGCAGGATGTCGCCCGGGAATCCGGGCGTCGAAGTAAACAGCACCAGGAACTCATATCCCTTGGCGATATCGATCGTCTCTTCGCCCGATACATGGTGCGACGGCGCATCCAGCAGCCGCGCTCCCTCCAGCATCCCCGTCGGATAAGCCAGCCACACCGGATACCAGAAACTTTCGATTTCGCGGGTGGCGGGCCAGCGGGAGCTGGCGCCACCGTCGAAGTTTTCAAATGATGGAGGATTTAGAAACAGTGTTTTTAGAGGCATAGTGGGTATTCTTTAATTCTAACATCCGAAGCGGGTTCGTCCCGAAGCTGGCCCGTGTTCTTGCGGGTACGCCCGTGAACCCCCTCGTACATGACCTAAACGCTTGATTTCAATGTACTAGCTCTGCCCCGAAAAAGGAATGTCATCGGGGTGAATGCAGGGTTGGATGCAGTGAATGGGGAAAGGGTGCGCTAAGCGGGAGTGACAGTGGTTGAGACTAAACAGCTATTGGGCCTCGCCGCTGGCTGGGACGCGGAAGGTCAGCCCGCGGTCTTCGTTCGCTTTGGTGGTTGCGGGCAGGTCCAGATCAGAGAGCGGAATTTTTTGGGTGTGCTGCGGAGCGAAGTTCCAGAGAGTCTGGCCGACTATGGCGTAGTTGCTAATTTCCTGTTTGTGCTCATCGCGGAAAACTAGCACGGTGTCGGGCAGGACTGGCGCGCCGTCTGATTGGTGCATCGCGGGGCGCATGGGCACACGGTTAGCGTAAAGATCCTGATCGCCGTCGGCTTGTTCCTGACGCATCATCTGCTGCTCGTCATTTTGTTGAGCTAGATTCTGCTGGTTCATTTCTGCGGCGGCGGCAACATCCTGATCGTAGCCGTTGTCGTTGTCGTTGTTATCGGACGAATCGGAATCCCACCACCAGTAGGGATCGTAGTAGCCATACGCCCAAGGGTAATAGCCGTAACCGCGACAACCGTAACAGTTATTGCGGAATCCGAAGGTTCGAATGCCGGAGCCGCGGAATCTGTTCTGAGAAATTGGTGGACGCGAGAAAGGTCGCACCGATGAAGGCGGGCGAGTAAACGAGCGTGGAGCAACCGAACGGGACTGCGGGCCACTGTAGGCATGGACGCCGACGGAACCACCGGAGAAGCCACCTGCATGTCCGCCGCCGCTGAACCCGCCGCTGTGGCCTCCGCTAAAACCGGCATGGCCACCACCACCGCCAGCGTGTCCGCCGCCACCGCCGTGACCTCCGCCATGCTGCGCCCACAAGGGCAGAGCCAACAAAATGGCGAACGCCGGAATGGCCGCCAGACGCCGCATACAGCCTTAATTATAGGCCTGTTTGGGACTTCCGCGAACAATTTATATCCCCGCCCGTCTCTATGAGATGCAGGCGATCCGGCATTTCCCACTCGTCGGGTAGTGGCGGCGACTCTCGCCGTCGTTACGTCCCTGTGCCGGATAAGGCGACTGTCTGTGGGCTGCCACCGCCGTTGTCGCTGACGGAAATATCGGCCGTTCGCTTGCCATCGGCGGAGGGAGTGAAGGTCACCGTGATAAAGCAGCTAGCTCCTGCCGCCACACTCGTGCCGCAGGTGTTGGTTTCGGCAAAATCTGGGGCATTGGCTCCAATGAGCGAAATCTTGGCAATACTCACCGCAACACCTCCCTTGTTCGTGAGCGTGAACTTCTTCGGGAGACTCTTGGTGCCCACCGGCTGATTGCCGAAGTTGAAGCTGGCCGGAGTGAACTGTATGTCGGTGCCGGTGCCCTTCAGACTCACAGTCTGGGGACTAAGCGGAGCGTTGTCGGTAATCGAGAGCGAACCCGTGCTCGAACCTGACTTGGTGGGCTCGAAGGTCACGTTCAGGGTGCAACTGCTCCCCGAGTTCACGGTCGAACCGCAGTTGTTGGTCTGAGTAAACGCACCTGTGGCAGTGATGTTCGTGATGCTCAGCGTTCCAACACCCGTGTTAGTGAGCGTAACGGTCTGCGCCTTGCTGCTGGTGAAAACGATTTGAGTCGGGAAGGTCAGGCTGGCGGGAGAAAAGGTTACGGCGGGCAGCACTCCGACGCCGGTGAGGGAAACCGTCTGGGGGCTGCCGGGGGCGTTATCGGTGAAGCTCAGAGCGGCGGTTCGTGTGCCCGTCGTCGTGGGTGCGAATCCCACCGTTAGCATACACACGCCGCCGGCGGGGATGGATGATGGACAAATGTTCGTCTCAAAAAAATCAGCGCTATCTGCTCCCGTGATTCCGATGGAAGAGATGGTCAATGCGATATTTCCAGTATTGGTGAGATTCACGAGGATGCCCTGATTGCCTCCCATACCGACCGTCTGATTCCCGAAGTTGATGCTCTTCGGGCTGAGCCTAACGCTCGGACCCTGCACCACTTGGCTCAGCGCTGGCGATGTGCTGGAACCAAAATTCGTATCCCCGTTGTACGTCGCTGTGATGCTGTGCGTGCCCGGTGTGAGGGTTGAAGTTGACAGAGTAGCTATTTCCGCAGAGTTAAGAGAGGAACTTCCCAGGTTCTTCACACCGTCGAAGAAGTTGACGGTTCCAGTTGGCGTAGTCTTACCAAATTCATACTGCGGTGTTACCGTCGCCGTAAGAGTTACTGTCTGGCCGTAGTTTGAAGGATTGAGTGAAGAAACAAGAGCAGTTGTCGTCGGGGCGGTACTGGTATTGAGCAGCACTGCTACTGTGCCGTTTGCACAGCTGGTGTCCGCACACTCATTCACTAAGAACATGTCGGGCTTGCCGTCTCCGTTGGCGTCTCCGGCTGCGATGAAATAGGTTTTATATCCGTCCGAATCGAAAGTTACCGCCGACTGGAAGGTCCCGTCGCCATTGCCTAAGAGCACCTGGCCGCTCCCGATAGCTCCTGAGCAATCAGAAGTTGAGTCGCAGTAAATCGCCATCAATACATCGAGCTTGCCGTCACCGTTCACGTCAGCCAAGGCTAAGGAAGACGCATCCAAGTCTCCAGGACCGTAGCCAACGGCGGGGAAGAATACTCCACCGGCGGTCCCGATAAGTATTCCCACCGTGTCGTTGCCGTTCCCCACCGCAAGGTCCAGTATGCCGTCTCCGTTTCCGTTCAGGTCGGCGGCAGCCACCGAAACAGCTGGGAACCCCGCGGACGTGTAACTGACGGCGGGTTCAAATGTTCCGTCGCCGTCACCCGCAAGGACATCGACGGTACCGAGGTAACAGTTGATCTCCGGGCACCCAGTGTAATTGGCGACAATAACATCCTGGTTGCCATCTCCGGTTAAATCTGCCACCGCAATGCCGAAAGCCTCGTACCCTCCCGAACTGTATGTGGTCGCGGGCTGGAATGTTCCATCGCCGTTGCCTAGCAAGATGCCCACCACGCCGTTGGCGCAGGTGCTAGCAGAACATTCATTCGCAACCACCACATCCGGCTTACCATCCTGGTTGACATCTGCAACCGCAAGCGAGCCAGGGCCAAACCCGCCTGAACCGTAGACTGTTGCCGCTTGGAACGTCCCATCTCCATTGCCCAGCAAAACGCCTATTGCGCCGTCCCCGCAGTCGCCGCAGTCGGCAGAGGAATTCGAGACCACAATGTCGAGCTTACCGTCGCCATTCACGTCGGCTAATGCGACTGAAGCCGGAAAGTACCCACCCGAGTTGTAGCTGACCGCGGTCTGGAACGTTCCGTCTCCATTCCCCAGCAGCACGCCGATAGTTCCAGTGTCGCAAGTGGAGTTGCTTCCACAATTCGCGACCACCATGTCGAGCTTACCGTCGCCATTCACGTCGGCTAATGCAACTGATAGCGGGGCGTACCCGCCCGAGTTGTAGGCGACCGCGGGCGCAAAGTTCAAGCCTGAGCTTTGGGGAGAGATCCTGCGCGCAGCGGGAGCGCCGGTCTGGGCGAAAGGCAGTCCCTGCGGCGCACGAGAAGGAATTGCCGTCTGGTGAGGCCGCGAAGACGGATTCGATTGGCCGAAAAATGTAGCGGACACGAACAGCAGGCAGACGAAGCCTAGAGACTTCATAATTTGCGCTTCCCTCGAATCAGAAAAGTCGTGGCGCTGCCCGGCGAGCAATCGGGAAACTGATTCGGCAGCCGATAGCGGCCATTCTCTTCCCGGCTTCCCCGCCCGTCAAGACGCACATCTTGTTCGCGTGAGGGGCCTATTTCTTTTTCTTGCCCTTGGCGGGCTTCGGGGATGATTTGGGTGCGGGCTTCTTCGTTGGTTTTGGGGGCTGGCCCAGCCGTCCTCTAACACGGCACGGGATGCCCCACCCGTGGCAGTTTCACGGGTGGGCTGCTGCGAACCCTCGCTGGCATGTTCATTCGTCACAGCGAGATGCCAGCGTTCGTGTTACATCGTTTCCATGCCGACAAACCTGCACCGCTACTACAACGCTGGATACTCCCACTTTATTACCACTAGTTGTTATCAACGCCGTCCCCTTCTCGGGACACCCCGCTCTCGCGATCTCTTCCTCGAAGTGATGGAGCAGATCCGCGAGCGTCATCAATTTGCAGTCGTCGGTTACGTAGTCATGCCTGAGCATGTCCACCTTCTCTTCACCGAGCCGGAGCGCGGAGATCCTTCGTTGGTGTTGGCCGCTTTGAAACAGACCTTCGCCCATCGACTGCTGGGCGAACTTCGCGCCAAAAGCGGTGCCCAGACCGACTCGCTATGGAGTACACACCTCGCCGTGGGACGCGTTTGGCAACGCCGCTTCTACGATTTTGTCGTATTCACCGAGAAGAAACGCGTGGAGAAGCTGCGCTACATGCACCGCAATCCCGTTCAGCGGGGTTTAGTTCTGAAGCCCGAGGAGTGGTTATGGAGCAGCTTTCGACATTACGCCTATGGCGAACCCGGCCCGGTTCTAGTGAATGAGGCCCAAAAAGCGGAGCTTTACATCCGTAAAATCTCCTGATTCCATCGGCATCGCGACCCACCCGTGAAAGTGCCACGGGTGGGGCATCCAATTTTTGTGGTGGCGCGTGGAGCTAAAATGCGAACGTGTGGGCCCGCCCTATCGCTTTTTGTTGGACTTCTTCACCGGCGGTTTTGAGGCGGGCTTCTTCGTTGGCTTTGCGGCCGGTTTTGAGGGCTTGGGCGCGGGCTTTGCGGGCTTGGATTTTTCTGGCGCCTTCGCGGGCGGCGGTGCTAGCGGTGCGACGGGCGCGACCGCGGCGGCGGCTTTTCCCTTCTTCCCTTTTGGGCCGGGCTTCCCTGCTGGTACGGCTGCGGCCGGGACCTCGGCTGCGCCTTTGGCGGCGCGGCCGCGCCTTGGTGCGGGCGGCGGAGGGGGTGGTGGCGGCGCGTAGGGCTTTAGGAATTTCAGGGTCTCGGTTCTTGAGCGCAGTTTTCCGTCGAGCAGGAGCAGGAAGACGTCGTGTGCTAGCTTCGCGTATTCGGGCAGTTGCGGAGTGATTAGCAGTTCCGTCATTTCGGGCAACGGAATCTTTTGCTGCACTTGACGCCACTTGGTGAGGTAGTTCTTGATTTTCTGTTCGACTGACTGCTGCTTGGCCGTCACAGCCAGGAATAGAACCATTTCCGGGCGGGCTGACGACAGTAGTTGCCAGGTGCGCGAGGGAGTGCCGGCTTCTTTGCCCATCAGGCGCTTCGCGAGTTCTTTCGCGTGATCCTCGATGTCGCGCCAGGCTTCGACCAGATCTTTGCGAGGAATCAGCTTTTGGATATCGGAAACATCTTTGTCGGAAAAGTGCGACGTCAGGAAGTACATCACCGCGGGGCCAGCATCGGGGGCGTAGCCCATGTCGACCATTTGCTGGCGCGTCTTCATGAGTTGGGTGATGCCGTTGGTGTCGACCTTGGCGACGGTCCAGTGGTCGTGCAGAATCTCGAGCCAGCCTTCTTTCTCGAGCATCTTTACGACATGCAGAGGATCGTCTTCATGCGCCAGCGCGGCGATTTCGTGGCCGATCGAGCTGCGCAGAATGTGGTCGATGTATTTGCCTTCTTTGGCGGCGTCGTAACGGGCCTGGGTGCGTTCTTCGAGCAGCCAGTGGAAACGGGCGGCGAAGCGGGTGGCGCGGATTAGGCGCGAAGGATCTTCGAGGAACGAATAGTTGTGCAGAATGCGGATGACTTTGGTCTCGATATCGGCGACGCCGTTGAAGGGATCGAGCAGCAGGCCGCGCGAACCTTCGTTGAGCGACAAGGCCATGGCGTTGACGGTGAAGTCGCGGCGGCGCAGGTCCTCGTGGATGGTGGCGGGGGTGACGATGGGGGGCTTGCCGGTTTTCTCGAAGCGCTCGGTGCGCGCCATGCTGATTTCGGCGCGGGCAGCATTGCCGGGCAGCGAGATGAAGATGGTGCGGTTGTCCTCTTCGACGGCGGTGATCTTGGCGCCGGCCTTTTCCAGATCTTTCTGGAGTTTGAGCGGATTGCCCTGGACGGTGAAATCGAGGTCCCGGATGGTGAAGCCGCTGATAATGTCGCGGATGGCGCCGCCGGTGAGGTAGAGATTCATGCCCGCGGCGCGGGCTACGTCTTGCACCAAGCCGACGCCCTTCAGTTGGTCCGGCGTCAGCCGGATTTCCATCGTGTAAATGTAGTCAGCCATTCGCTTTCAAGCAGTTACGGGGCCTATCTCCGGGCGCGATCGGAGGTGCAATTGCGGCCGGGGAGGGCTGAACGAGCCAAGAAACGGCTCAACCTCGCCCAACTTTCCACAAGATTTCCACAGCCTTGGGCACCGCATTATTCGGCGCCCCAGCCACTTAGATGCAAGTGGCTTAATCCAAAGTACTTATGCGAAGTGGAAACTTTGCGGCAAGTTAAAGAAAATAACACAAGGTTTACATTTTGGCTACTGCCAAGGCGGATTCCGGTAGATTGTCGTGAAAAAGTGCGAGAATCAAGGGCGGGCGTCGGACCTTAGACCTTAGACCTCGCGATGCGCGAGTCAAGCGAATATCGGGCTATTGCAGTTGCGATGCGGAGGCCTGAGTCTTAGCTGCGCGGCTGACGCCTGAGGTCTGAAGTCCAAGGTCTGACGCCTGAATCTATGCCCTCGACGCACAAAAAAGTGATCGTCCGCAAGATGGACCGGGACACAGTCTCCGGCTATGTCGCGCCGGCACAGTTCGTCCATGAGGGCAAACTCGAACTGCTGAATACTTCGGGCACGGTCATCACCATGGACCTGCGAGAGATCAAGGGCGTGTATTTCGTGCGCGAGTTCGGCGATTCGGAGTCGCTGACGCGGAAGACGTTCACTTCGCGTCCGCGGTCGGAGGGACTGTGGGTGCGGCTGCGGTTTAAAGACAGCGAGATTCTCGAAGGCCTGATGCCCGCCGACCTGACCCAGACTACGCCCGAAGGTTTCCTAGTGAACCCTCCTGACCAGCGGTCGAACACGCAGCGCATCTTTGTGCCGCGGACAGCTCTGGAGTCGCTGACCGTGCTGGCAGTGATCGGGGCAACGCGGCGGCCACGCAACGGAGCGCAAGATCAGCGGCAAGTGCCGATGTTTGAAGAGTAGAGCTTTTCAGTCTGTTCCGCCGACCCAAGGCAATAAGTGACCCGGTAGCATTTGCCGGGTACGCGGTTAGACTTTGCCGGTCGACGGCATTTTGAACAAACGGTCACGCCCATTCCGAAATAGAGCGGTCCGCACCGTTTGACGCCGCCGTCGCGGTTTGTGACTTCCGGATGCCTGGATCTTTCGCCTGCTGACGACCGCTCTGCCCTTGGGATTCTTCGCGCGCACTGGCCCGCGCTACGCGATCTTCGCCGTAGTCGGACTCCGCGGAAAGCATTGAGGCGCCCTCCATCAGCTTCTTTCTGGTCTTCGCAGCTTCGCGTTTGGCGGCGGCTTTTTGCGCCGAGTGGAGAGCATCCAGCTGGGCATAGGGGTTGACTTGGGTGGTGTGCACGCGCATAGCTATCTCCTCCCGTACGGGCGACAGAACTGTCGGAGCGCAGCAGTTCGCGTTGCGCCGCAGGCGACATTGGAGTGGGCAATTCAAATGCCGAAGCGTGAGCTTTGTACCGGAACCTAGCCCTTGGTTTGCGAGGAGGTTTGGTTAAATTGGTTCGGCGAAATCGGTCGCTCCTGTCACGCCAATGCGGGACGCAGAATCTGAGGGCGTATTGCCGTGGTGTACGATTGAAGCGCATTAGTTCTTTACCGACATTTTTCTGCCAACATCCATCATCATGAAACTCTCTGCCATCGCTTCAGCTCTCGGCGCGCGCCTTGAGAATGGCTCTCCGGACACAGAAATCATCGGGCTCAACGGGATTGAGCAGGCTGGGCCGGGGGAGCTTACCTTTGTATCGAATCCCAAGTACGCCGGGGCGGCACGGACCACTCGGGCTTCGGCTGTGATTGTGGGGGAAAACACGCCTGCGATTCCTGCGGCCATGTTGCGGGCCAAGGATCCTTACCTGGGATTTGCACGGGCGCTGGAACTTTTTCATCAGCCAGTGCGATATGCGCCTGGCGTTCATCCGACCGCGGTGATCGCTGCCAGCGCGAGAATCGGGTCCAACGCGCACATCGGGCCCTACGTTGTCATCAATGACGACGTCGAGATCGACAACGACGCGGTGCTGCTGGCGCATGTCGTTATTTATGGCGGAGTGAAGATCGGAGATAACTTTTTCGCGCATGCGCACGCGGTGGTGCGCGAGAACTGCCGCATCGGCAACAACGTGCTCTTACAGAACGGCGTGGTGATTGGGGCGGATGGCTTCGGGTTCGCGAAGACTGCCGAGGGGCGCTGGCACAAGATTCCGCAGCCGGGGCCGGTAGTGATTGAGGACGACGTGGAAGTGCAGGCGAACTCGTGCATCGACCGCGCCAGCGTCGGCGAAACCCACATTGGGCGCGGAGTGAAAGTCGACAACCTAGTGCAGGTAGGACATGGATCACAGGTCGGCGAAGACGCGCTGCTGTGCGCGCAGGTTGGGTTGGCGGGATCGACGGAGATCGGGAACCGCGTGATTCTTACGGGGCAGGTGGGGGTGGTCGGACACTGTAAAGTCGGAGACGACGCGATTGTCACGCCACAGAGTGGTGTGGCTCACGACATTCCTACCGGAGCGCTGGTGAGCGGGGCACCTGCGGTCGATCATAAGCTGTGGCTGAAATATTCGGCGATCCTGCCGAAGTTGCCCGAGATGGTGCGAGTTTTGCGGGGGAAGAAAAACCAAGAATAACCACAGAGGACACGGAGGCCACAGAGGAAGACCTTAAGCGTGCGCGCTTCCGCTCTGCGCTTCCCGTCCTTCGGCGCTTGCAAGCGCTGACTGACGCAACTCTTCCGGAAGGCCGCTTTCGATGGCGGCACGTACTTTTTCCATCAGGCAGTCGCGGCTGCCGAAATCTTTTGGGTCAATCGGGGGATGAAAAATCACTTTCACCAATCCTGGTTTGATGGCGAATCTGGCTTTCGGCATGGCGTAGTGCGTGCCGACGATCGTCATGGGAACCACGGGAACGCCACACTCGACCGCCAGATAGAACGGGCCTTTCTTAAAGGGGAGCAATTTGCCGTCAAAGGAGCGCTTGCCTTCGACGTAGATAGTCATGTTGAGGCCTTGGTCGACCACCGACTTCGCGGCGCGGACGGCTTCGATGCCGGCGTCGCGGTTGCCGCGGTCGACTGGCACGAGCGATCCCATTCTCATGGCACGGCCGAGGATGGGAACCTTGAACAATTCTTTCTTGACCATCACCGACGTGCGCCGGGGAATCAGCGGGATTTGAATCGGTGGATCGATATTCGAGACATGATTCGTCATGAAGATATAGCTGCGTGATGGGTCGAACTGATCGAGTCCCACGGTTTTGACGCGGACGCCGGTGATCCAAACACCGGCCCATGCGCCCCACATGAACAGGCGGTACAAAACGCGGACGTCTCCCATGATGAAGGTCGCGGGAAAACCGATCAGAGCGGCCAGTGGAGCGGCCAGTGCCCAGAAGACCAGCATGGCGATGGTGCGAATCATTTTAGTCTTGCCCCTATCAGTTTTGCCTCGTTAATTTTGCCCCAGGTGCTGCAGCCTCTATTGGCGCGACCCCTGAAGTCTGGGCGGTCGGGCTCTGCGCTTCGCCTTTCAGCCAGGCGCTGCGGCGTGCCCGCTGCTGGTCCGTGATCTTCTCAAGGTCCTTGATCTCGTACGAGATTTCCTGGCGGGTGCCGACCTTCCATTTCAGTTCACGCTCCGTTCCACGGCGGGAGCGAACTTTCACGACAAGCGTGTCCCCGGGATTCAGTCGCGCCAATTCCTGGCGAGATTCCTGGCTGGCGGGCTTGCCCTGCAGTTCAACGATTGTGTCGCCCGCCTGCAGGCTCGCTTGTTCGGCGTCGCTGCCGGGCGTAACGACTCCAACAGTCATTGGACCATCGAAGTTGCGCGATGCGACGAAACCGGCGTCGGCGACGGTCTTCGGGACGGCCTCCACGCGCAAGCCGACCGAGCGAAAAAAATCATCCCAGGGAATTTCTTCGGTTCCGGCTACATATTTTGTGAAGAACGAACTTAGATCAGAGTGGGTGACGGCTTCGGCGGCCTCGCGAACGCCTTCGGAATCATTGAAGAAGCGGCCCTTCTTGGCGTAATTCTGGTTCATCCACTGCAGAACTTCGCGCAGAGACGCCTGCCCGTGGCTGGCGTCGCGCACCGCGAGGTCAAGCATCTCACCCAGCAGCTCGCCTTTGTTGTAGTAGGAGATGCTGCGCTCGGGGCGGCGGTAGTAACTGTTGCCTTCGAGCCAGGCGTCAAGGCTGGACTCTTCCGCCGACTGTGTGAGGTGTGCGGGACGGCGCTCGAGTTCGGTGATTTCTTCGCCCAGGTGGGAAAGAAACTGTTTTTCGTCAACCAAGCCGGCGCGAAGCTGAATCGTGTTTTCGACCGTGCTGGTGACGCCTTCGCTGAACCACAGCGCGCGCGTGTAATTCTCTTTCGTGTAATCGATGGGTTCAAGGGTTTGCGGGCGAATGCGTTTGACATTCCATAGGTGAAAGAATTCGTGCGCGGTGACGGCGGTTAGAGGATAGAGAGACTGTTTTATCGTATCGGCGTTCAGATCGATGGTTGTGGAGTAGGCGTGCTCCATGCCGCCGCCGGCCGGGCCGCGCGGGAAGTGGTAGATGAAAGTGTAGGTGTCGAAGGGACGGTCATTCATCCAACTGGTCGCGGCGGCGACAATTTTGTGCAGCGCGGCGACAATCTTTGCCATGTCGTAGTCAGCGGGGTCAGCGTCGACGATGACGCGGAAGTGGCCGCCGGCTTCGTCGAAGTCAGATTCTTCGAAATTGCCGAGTTCGACGGGCGAGTCGACCAGGCGGTCGTAATTCGGTGCGCTGAATTCGCCGTCGGACGCCGGGGCCAGAGGTGTGGCAATGTGCCAGCCTTCGGGAACGTGGCTGAAGCGCAGGGTTAGCGGGGCGGAGCTTGACGGGGCAGTGCGCGCGTCGGCGGGATACATGAGCATCTGCGCCAGATTGAAGAACGCATGGTGCGGATTCAGTTGCGCGCCGAACGGTCCCGGGGAATCGACGTAGATTTGATATTCAACGATCGCGCCGCCTTCCGCGCCTTGAATCTGCCAGCTACTTTTGTCGAGTTCGCGGACTGGGAGCGATTTGCCGGAGCGATCTTTGGCGCGCACCCAGTTCACGAACTGGGCAAAGTCGCGAACCTGATACAGGGCGTTCCAAACCGGCAACTGGAGTTCGCGCTGCCCGGCGCCCGCGGGCAGGATGATTTGCACTTCGATCAAGTGCTGCTCGGGCAAGGACAGATCGACCGTGTAAGCGACCGGAGCTTGCGCCGGCGTAAGTTGCGCTAACGCGACGGATGATAACGCGAGAATTGCGGCCCCCAGGGCCAGCGGCAGAGATCTTCGACCAACTCTGTGAATAAGATTCATCGCTTCCCTGCCAATTCCCGCAGACGCGCAGGCAGTTTTTCATAAATTCCGCCGAAGCCGCCGTTAGAGAGGACGGCCACGACATCGCCGCTGCGCATTTCAGGAGATACAGTCTCGACGATCGCATCCGCGTCGGCGAGAAGCCTCGCCCGTCGGCCATTGTGCTCGATCTCCGCGGCCAGGGCGGGTAACTCCAGGCGTTCGTTTTCCGGGACCGCTTCGGAGCGGAACACGCCCGCGACAATCACTTCGTCGGCTTGCGCGAGGCTGCGCGCCAGGTCACTCTGCAGAACGCGGCGACGCAGCGTATTGGAACGCGGCTCGAGAATCGCCCACAGCCGCGCGCCCGGGTAACGCGCCCGCAGCGCCTTCAGCGTGCCAGCGATCGCAGTGGGATGATGCGCAAAGTCATCGATGATAGTAATGCCGTTCACCTGCGCCTTCACTTCGAGCCGGCGCTTCACACTCTTAAACGTTTTCAGCGCGGCTGCGATTGCCTCTCTCGGAATGTTATAGGAAGCGGCAAGCGCCGCCGCCGCGGTGGCGTTCCAAACGTTGTACTCTCCGGCCAGTGGGAATTCGAGATCGTCCCAGGGTTGGTCGTTATGCAGGACGGTCCAGGAAGTGCGCGCGGGTTCAAAGTGCAGATTGGCGACCTTCCAATTCCCACGCGGCCCGGCACCGTAGCGCTCCACGGGGCAAAAGGCCTTGGCCAGACATCGATCCAGACTTTGCGATTCCGCGGCATCGCCCGCGAAGCCGTCGAAGGCCATGATTTGTCCGCGGCGCGGAATCAGATTCACCAGACGCTTGAATGCAGTCTCGACGGCATCGAGATCTTTGTAGATGTCGGCATGATCGAATTCAACGGAAGTCAGAATCAGCGCGTCGGGAAAGTAATGCAGAAACTTTGGTCCTTTGTCGAAGAAAGCGGTGTCGTACTCGTCGCCCTCCAGAATGAAATGCTTGCCGGCGCCGAGATGAAAACTCGAACCGAAATTCTCGGCGATGCCGCCGATCAAGAACGACGGTTCGAGTCCAGCGGAGTGGAAAATCCATGCCAGCATGGAAGTTGTTGTGGTCTTGCCATGAGTTCCAGCTACGACCAGCACTTCCTTGCCGCGAAGAAATTCGTCGTGCAGCAACTGCGGCATGGAACAGAACGGGATGCGCTGGTCGAGGACGTGCTCCAGTTCGACGTTGCCGCGGGACATGGCATTGCCGATGACAACCAAGTCGGGTCGAGGATCAAGATTTTTCGCGTCGAACGGCTGCGCCACGGGAATGTCCAACTCGCGCAGAAAATCCGACATGGGGGGATAGGCGGCGGCATCGGAGCCGGTCACGTGAAATCCGCGCTGCTTCAGCATGCCCGCCAGGGATGCCATGGCGGTGCCGCAGATGCCGATCAGGTGAATGTGTTTTTTATTGCTTAACGCGTCTGTAATTGATGTACCTCGGGGGCTAAAGCCCGCAATCCATAGATACCGGTGGTCGCAGTGCCGGAAGCGCTGCGCCACCCAAAATCAACATCTTTCCAACAAGGATCTCTTCACAGCCCGCTACACAGTGACGGCAGATTCCAGAATCTTAAGAGCTACCTGTCCGCCGCGCGCTGCCAGTTTCGCGCGCACTCCGAACGGGAGAGTGATGTTGTCCGAGGTGACGTGACCTGACTTTACGCCGAAGGCGACCGGCACTCCCAGATCGCCGACGATTCGAGTGACCACTTCCTGCAGAGTGTAATTCTGATTTGCGGTCTGCACGCAGTCGAGCATTTCTCCGAAGATGATGCCGCGCACCGCGTCGAGATGTCCCCCCAGTTTCAATTGCATCAGCATGCGGTCGATCTGAAAAGGTTTGGCGCCGAGATCTTCGAGGAACAAAATCGTGCCTTCGGTCTTGATTTCGTATGGCGTGCCGAGCGATGCAACCAGGATCGAAAGACATCCGCCGTATAGAATGCCCTCAGCGTCGCCTTCGACCAATCCGCTGGCGCCCGCGCCCAGAGCCACATCCCACGGTGCGGTACCGGAGACTGCTGCTTGCCATGATGCGAGGTCGACTCCATTTTCGTGCGACCAATCTTTTGCTGCCATCGGACCGTGGAAAGTGACGAGGCCCGCAACATCAATAAAATAAGTCAAGAGCGTGGTGATGTCGCTGTAGCCGACAAAAATCTTGGGATGCGTTTTGATTTTTTCGAGATCAAGTTCTCGCAGCAGATAATTGGCCCCGTAGCCTCCACGGGCGCAGACGATTGCCCGGACATCGTCATGTAGAAACATTTCTTCCAATTCGCGCGCTCTACGATCGACCGAGCCGGCAAAATAAAGATCCTTTTCGAGAATGGAATCGAAGTAGAACGGCCGGTATCCAGCGCGGCACAGCGCTGCGCATCCCGCTTCCAAATCAGCCTGTTTCACGTTGCTGGCAGGCGCGACAATACCCACGGTATCGCCGGGCCGCAGGGCGAGTGGTTTTACGGGCTGAAGGTCGGATGGAGCCATAGATTTCGCAAGCTGTTGCAAGCGGTGAGGCAACCTCACCAGCAGCTTCGCAGTTCAACAGTTCAGCACAGCAGTTCAACCCAGAAAAAACTCTCCCCGGCACAACAGCCGCGCCGGGCCTCGCAGCAGAACTTTACTTCCAACGGTGCGGACGGTCTGCGTCCCGCCGGGCGCTTGCACTTTAACCGGCGAGACTGCCCGGCCGGCAGCGATTGCCGCCACCGCCGCGGCGCAAGAGCCCGTGCCGGAAGATTGCGTTTCCCCGACGCCGCGCTCAAAAAAGCGCGCACGCACATCGTAGTTGCTGTCGACGGCAACGAATTCGACGTTGACTCCCTGCTGGAAGCGGGGATTGCGCTGGATTTCCGCAGCGCGGGTCCGCCAATCTGGCGCGAACTCGGGAACGAAGGCGACGAAGTGCGGGTTGCCCATCGAGACGGGAATACCGCGGACCTCCTTGAGAATGTCACCTGCAACCATCTGCAGCACGAGTTCATTCTCGACGACGGCCTCACCCATTTCGATTTCAAACTCATACTCGGATTCTTTGCGCGCGGTCAGCTGGCAGATTTTCATGCCTGCGCCGGTGAGAATTGAAATCCTTTCCTTGCCGAGCTGCGCGCAAACGTAAGCCGCAACGCAGCGTGTCCCGTTGCCGGAAATTTCGGCGGATGAGCCGTCCGCATTGATCAGCCGGATTTCCACATCGGCGGTGAAGTGGGGCACCATCCACTCCACGCCGTCGGCGCCGACGCCGTTGTGCCGGTCACAGATGCGGCTGGTAAAGGCTGCGATATCCGGCGGAGCCAGAGCGCCGTCAATCAAAAGAAAATCGTTGCCGCAGGCGCTGGCTTTCACAAACGGAATGGTGCGGACGGGCGGCTTCACTCTGCGTCCACCGGGCCCAGGCAGGTTGCGCCAACCAGGACCTTCGATGCTTTCAACTGCTGGAGTAATTCTTTTTGCTCGCGGTTGCAGCCCTCGACATCAAAGCGCAGGCGAATGTGCTGGCCGGTGTTGCCACTGAGCATGTTTTGCATCATCCGATGGTGGCTTTCCAGAATGCGATTGACTTCATTGCTGATTTCTTCGACGCTCACACCCGTGACTTCGTAGCCCATGATCAGCAGCTTGAGATTGAAGGTTTCTTCGAGGTGCCCCAGCGAAAACAGCGCCAGAAGCACGAGTCCAGTGGCGAACGTGGCGGTCGCGTAAAGGCCGCCGCCCACGGCCATTCCGACAGAGGCGACGACGAACAGCGTGGCGGCTGTGGTCAGGCCGGTGGTGAGTCCGCGCATATGCAGAATAGAACCCGCACCAATGAAGCCAATGCCGGGGATGATCTGGGCCGCAATTCTGGCCGAGTCCGATGGAACTCCGGCCAGCCTCTGGGAAAGAAGCGTGAACATGGCGGCGCCGAAACAAATGAACATATTGGTGCGCAGACCGGCGGCCCGATGTTTGAGTTCGCGCTCCAGGCCGATGAGACCGCCTAGAATTGCCGCCACGATCAGGCGCATGAGCGAACTACCAACGGCTCCGCTTCCCATTTCCCCGCGCAGCAAATCGACGAAATGTTGCCAGTTCATGTTTTGTCGGATCTTGTTTTTGCCAGATCCTGTTTTGTCAGAATCTAGTTTGTCAGATCTAACGGGCCTGCTCGTCTTGCTCGAAACAGGCTTCCGATGGCCGGATTTTATCACCGGAGCTGCGCGCTCTGGCGTTACCTGCGTGATTACCGGGCGCACTGATTTGTGCGGCTGATTACCGGGCGCGATAGACGATGGCGCGTGCCTGCCCAGTGGTGTGAATTACTACCAGCGCCTGCAGATGCCTCGCCTGGACTGCCTGCCAGACGTTGTCGCCTTCGAAGGCCACCACGTAATCGGCGTACTGCGCGGGATCGGCCAGAGCGCGTTCCCACAAACCGTCGGCGTCGGCCGGCTGCTTCCACATGCGATGATTGCCTTCGTTGATGACGCGCTTGAGCGGGATCCCGGCTTGCTGCAAGGCGCCCACGTGATCGCCCAAGTACATCAACAGAGTGGAATCGTGGGGCAGTTTTTCGAGCCAGGTCGCGACCTGGGCCTCGAGTTGATTCCGGCTGCGCATGTTGACTTGAGCCTCGACCAGCGAAACTGGGCCGGCGCGCCAGATGGAGGCGTAACTCGCGATCACGACTGCAAACAGGCCCAGCACGATCGCGAAGCGCGTGCGCAGTTGCCACTCTTCGCTGCGCACGATTCGATGCACGAGAATCGCGAGCGCCACGGCAAAAGCTGGGAGCAACTGCAATCCGTAACGAACGTTGTAATGGGAAAACGGCCACCAGGCTGGGACGAAAATAGGCACGCCGCCATAGGCTACCGAGAGCGCATAAAAGGGGACGGGGACCAGCAGGAAGAGCAGCGGCCAAACATACGGCTGCGACGCTCCGGCTGGTCTGATTTCGTTGCGAGAAGATTCGATGTGAGAAGGTGCGATGCGACCAGTCAACACCGCGGCCACTATTCCGGCGAGAGCTAGCAAAATCCAGGCGCGCTGCAGCCATTCGTTTTCTGCCAGGTTGGCTTCCGCGGATTTCAGAAAATACATCTCGGCCAAGAGCGGATTGCCACTGCCCGGATGCCTTGGATTGGCGCCACTTTGCGTGCGGTGCTCGATTGCTTTTGCGGAGTAGGGGCCATTGGCGAATTCGAGCGGATTGCGATAGACGATCCCGTTGTAGACGAGCCAGAGCGACGGTGCGGCCGCCGCGATCAGGACGAATTTCACCACAGCGGCTCGGGGGAAAGAGAATGCAGATTTTCCTAGCCCCGAGGACTTACCAGAGAACTTACTCGAGAACAAGCTAAGCAGCACGACAGTTGCTGCCATCGCCGCCGCTAGAAACCATCCGTCGTAGCGCGTCAGGCAGCCCGCCGCGAGACACAGGCCGCACTTATTGAGCGCCCTCTTATCGCCGCGGACGAACTCGCTAAAGTAGACGACTGCCCAGAGAAAGAGCGCCAGATACAGCGCCTCGCCCATGGCAGTGGTTTGCATATAGATCAGATTCGGATTCGCCGCATAGACCAAGACCGCCGTCCACGCGCCCAGGCGTGCGGCTGGGTCTGGTTCCAGATTGCGGGAGAGAACACCGCGAACCAGCCGGAATATGCCGATCACGCCGAATACATACGCGGCCATGGAGGGAATCGAACCGCCCACGCCGCGCTGCCACATTTCGTCGGAAAGCAGAAAAGGAATCATGAGCAGATGCGGCAGAGGCAGCCACACTGTGCCCAGTTGCAGCAGCCCTGGGGTTTTCGAATCGAAGACGCGGCGCGCGATGTTCATGTGGGCGACCGCGTCGCCGTAGAGCAGCACATCGCCGCGCTGAAAATACGCGAGGCAGGAAACAACGGAAACACAGGTCGCGAGCCAGATCAGCAGCCTGACCTCGGAGTCCCAAGGCGAACTGGGAGACGCGTTCTTTTTCAGCTTGGGCATCTGCGGTTGGATAAAGAGTGTTTCACCTAGAGAAACGTGAATCAGCGAATAAACAGTTTGCTGGAAAACTCCGTTTTTGGTGGGTTCAGGGCTAAAAGTGTGTGCGTGAGAACTTATGCCGTCCCTCCGGGACTTGTGCCATCTTCCCACTTTACCCAGCGCTGAAGCGCTGGGCTAAGTTAGTTCGCCCCTCCAGGGCGAATTCTCGGGTATTCCGGCCTTATCGCAGCGCTGGAAGCGCTGCGCCACCCAAAACCGAGACTTACGTCGCGTTCTGCCCCGGCAGATTATTCGAGGTGCGTGAGTTCGCGAAATATTTGAAAGCGCTCCTCGATTTCTTCCCGAGACAGCGACTGCAGGCGCTCGGTGCCGAAGCGCTCGACGGCGAACGATCCCATCACGCCGCCATAAAACAGAGCGCGCTTCAGAACCTCACGGCTTAATTCTTCTTGCGACGCGAGGTAGCCCATGAATCCGCCGGCGAACGAATCGCCCGCGCCCGTCGGGTCCTTCACCTCTTCAATGGGCAGCGCCGGAGCGCGGAAAGGATGATGGCCGATGCCAAACGCTCCCTCGCGAAAGAAAATGGTCGCACCGTATTCGCCATGTTTAATGACCAGCGCCTGCGGACCCATGGCCAGCACCTTGTTCGCAGCGCGCGGCAGGTTGGTTTCGCCGGCGAGCATTTTCGCTTCGGTGTCGTTGATCAGCAGTACGTTCACCAGTTTCAGAGTTTCCCGGAGTTCTGCGAGCGCGCCTTTAATCCAGTAATTCATGGTGTCGCACCCGGTCAGGCGCACGGCGTTCATCTTGCGCCGCACGTCGGCTTGCAGTGTGGGTTGGATGTTCGCCAGGAAAAGGAACTCTGTGTCCTCGTACTCCTTCGGAATGCGTGGCTGAAAGGTTTCAAATACATTCAAGTCGGTGAAGTTCGTCTTCGCCTCGTTGAGATTGTCAGTGTAGGACCCGCCCCAGCGGAAGGTCTTGCCTTTCGCCCGCTCCACGCCGCGGATGTCGATGCCGTGCTGGTGGAAGACCTGCTCTTGCTCGGCACCGAAGTCCTCGCCGACCACGGCCACGACCCGCACCTTCGTGAAATAGCTGGCTGCCAGCGCAAAGTAAGTCGCCGCACCGCCCAAGATGTTTTTGACGCTGCCTGACGGCGATGTGACATCGTCGTACGCAACTGAACCGACTACGAGAATGCTCATTCGAATCCTATCTATAAAGTGAGTAATGATTGTGGTCAGGGACCGGCCGTTCTTATTTCACATACTTGCCCAGAATCAGCTTCAACTTTTTCTTGGTCGCGGCGGGAATCTTTTTGTGATCGGTCAGAATCGCATGGGCCAGGGCCGAGGCGCATTTGCACGAGCGCCCGCGCGGCATCCCAGCGACTGTCTCGCGGACCACTTTGGTTGCGTTCTCGGCATTCTTGAGCAGCACCGCCACGATTTGATCGACCGTCACAGAATCGTGATGCGGATGCCAGCAGTCGTAATCGGTGACCATCGCCACGGTCGCATAGCAGAGTTCCGCTTCGCGCGCCAGCTTCGCTTCCTGCAGGTTGGTCATGCCGATCACGTCCATGCCCATGCCGCGATACACGTTCGACTCCGCCCTGGTAGAAAACTGAGGTCCTTCCATGCACAGATAGGTTCCGCCCGGCTTGCCGACCACGCCAACTTTCTTGCACGCGGACTCGACCACACCTGCGAGTTCGCCACAGACAGGATCAGCAAAAGCGATGTGTGCCACCACGCCGCCGCCGAAAAAAGTATCCACGCGATGGCGCGTGCGGTCGAAAAATTGGTCGGGGATGACGAAGTCCAGCGGCTTATGTTCTTCCTTCAACGATCCGACAGCGGAAATCGAAACGATGCGCTCGACCCCGAGCTGTTTGAAGCCGTGAATGTTGGCGCGGAAATTCAACTCGCTCGGGAGGATGCGATGGCCGCGCCCGTGACGCGCCAGGAATGCCACCTTGCGCCCTTCGAGAGTGCCGCACACGTAGGCGTCAGACGGGGCGCCGAACGGCGTCTTCAGGCGCGCTTCCTTTACCTTGGTCAGTCCGGGCATTGAATACAACCCGCTGCCGCCGATAATTCCGATTTCCGCTTTTGCCAATCCCCCTCCGGAATGCTCGCGCGCACGCAAGTCAAACTCGTGATTATACAAGATGAGAACCCGGGCCTTTCCCGGCATGAGCGCTGCCGCGAACGCGACCGAGGGAGGAGCGTCTGCCCGATTCGCGTTACAATTTTGGGAATGAGATTCTGCCGCGCGGCCTGTGGGATATTGATGCTTTGCTGGTTCGCCAGCGCTCAGGAGAAGGCCGTTTCAGCGCCTCAATTCGTCACCGTTCCGCTCACCATCGACCACAATCGGGTCATCATCGACGTTGACGTCACGCTCGCTAACGGCAAAACGCAGCGCGTTCATGCCTGGGTCGACAACGGTAATCCTGATCTCTATGTTTCAAGGCATCTCTCCCCCGGCATGGATTGTAACGGCCAGATTTGCTCCGGTACTCCGCCGGTCGAGATGACCATCGGCGGCATGACAATCCCGCTTGGCGGGAGAGTTGCGGGAAGTGGAATCAAGCAGGCGAAAATCCTGCTCAGATCTGATGACGCGACTTCAGTCATTGCCCCCGGCATGAACGCCGAGATCAACATTCCTTCAACGGTGCTCCGCCACTATGACGTGCTTATCGACTTTCCAGGGCGCAAATTTTCGATCGGGGCGCCGGGCACGACTCATTTTCGCGGATCGAGTGGCAAAGTCCAGATCAATGCGGAGAATGGCTTGATCCAGGTGCCCAGTCAGATCGAGAAGAAGAAATACACTCTGGCGCTCGACCTGGGAGCCTCGATCAGTTTTCTTTCCCAGGAACTGTTCGACAAACTGGCCACCGCCCATCCGGACTGGCCCCACATGACTGGCGCCGTAGGACCGGTCAACATGTGGGGAACAGACGAAGAAACGAAGTGGCGAGTGATGCGGTTGGAGCGCTTGCAGTTCGGGCCCCTATTTCTTACGGATGTCGCGATGGTCGCGCTGCCAACGAACAACCTCGATTTCCTCGAGAAGCCCACGGGAGAATCTGCCGCCGGCATTTTGGGCTCAAGCGCGCTGCTCAACTATCGAATCGGGATCGACTATGCCCACTCGACTGTCTACTTTGAGTTTGGACGCATGTTCAGCTTTCCTGATTTTGATGTCATCGGACTCACGCTGCACCCAGAGGACGACGGCCGGTTCACGATCCTCGGCGTCGCGGACTTCGAGGGAAAGCCGTCAGTACCGTCAGGGCCAGACGGCGTTCAGGCTGGAGATCACCTCATCGCGGTCGAGGGCATTCCGGTTGCTGGATCCACCCTGGGACAGGTGTGGAACATGCTCGGAGGAACGGTGGGACAGGAACGCAAATTGACGATCGAGCGCGGCGGCAAGCAATTCACCATCATGGCGACGGTGCAACACTTCCTGGGAGAACTTCCGGACGAGGATGAGAAAGGGCACAAGAAAAAGAAGTAGCGAAAGCCCGGCTTAATTAAGCTGGTCCTACTCGGAATCGGTTTACTTCGGCGCTGACGGCGCTGCGAACACTTCCCTCTCTATGGTTGCCGTTGTGGCGGCATCGAGGCTTTCGCTGACGAGAACCGTGTCACCTTGATCCTCGATCACGACTGGTCCTTCCTCCGTGGTCCAGGCGTGGCGCCCCTGCAGCAGGTCGACTTTTGAATCGGCGTTTGGCGCGGCTTGATCGGGAGTGGGAGTTCCCGTCTCTTCGGCTTTTTTGTAGCGCTGTTGCAGCGAATGGGCGTAGATGGCGGCAAACTCCGCGGCCTTCTCGGCGCTGGACCAGCGCGAGACGTAGAGCAGAGCCAGAGGCGCTTCGACCACGACATCGGAGTGAGGATCCGGTTTGGGCTTCGCGGCGTAGTAATATCCGCCGCGCCATTCGGGATACAGGTGTTTCGACGGCGGCTTGCCGGCGTACTGCTCGATGAGAACGGCCACATCGAACTCGCCCATCGCACCGATGTCGAATTTCTCATAGTTCTTGAAGTCGTGCTTAAAATCGGGGAGTGGCATGGGCTCGATCTTTTCCCCCGCCAGGTAAGTATCCGGCTCCATGATCTGGCGCGTGGTGTGAGGAGGATTTTGCAGCACGCCCGCGAAGGCCTTCTCCTTGCCGCCTTTCTGCATCACCTTGACGACGAATTCCAATCCATAGCTGTAAGGGAACGTGAGCGACTCCTTCATAAAGATGGGTGCTTCATTGAAGACGTTGGTGCCGGGCGTGCCCGTGAGTGTCTCCTCGACCATCGTGTCGACCAATGCCGGAGAGTCGACGATCGTGTGGCCGGTGGGGGCGATGGCGTATTGAAACATCATGGCCTGAGCCTGGCCTTCGATGACAGCTTCGCGGGCGTTGTCGATTTCGTCGTTTTCAATGTCGATGGGGGTCGGATCCTTTCTGATTTCGGCCAGGTCTTTCTCGCCTTTCTTCATCCACTTTTCAAGGCCGACCGACTGGTCCTGCAGCGCGTGCGTCAATTCGTGGGCCATGACCGGCTCTTGCTCCTCCATGGGCACCCAGTCGAGCAGGTTCACGGTTTTTGTTTTTGGATCGTAGTAGCCAGCCACTTCTTCGCGCAGGAGCGCGACCAGGAAAGTTTCCAGATTGAAATCGCGGGGGAGCAGCCCGAATTTCTTCAGCACCAGTTCCGAGCGGCGCAGGCGCTTGGTGTCCTCGTCGTCCATGTGCTTGGTGAGAAACGAGACGACCTGGTCGCGGCTGGTCAGCTTGCGTTTGATTTCCCGCTTGATGGGCAGGCCGGTCTGCTTGCTGTCGAATTCCATAATCTCGTCGACGGAGTGGAACAGTTCCTCGGCTTGACGGGGAGTGATCTTGACTTCTTCTTTCGGTGGTTCTTGCTTGGGTGGCGAGGGGTTGGTTTGCGGGGCCTGGTCTTGCGCAGAGGGGACAGTATTGTCCGGCTGCTTTTGGTCTTGTTGTTGCTGAGTCTGTTGCTGCGCGGGAGTCTGCGCAGGCTGATCTTGCGCCTTGGACGAAGACGCGCCTATTAGCGCGGCCAGCAGACCAACCGCAAAAAACAGCCGAAAAATCCCTGCGGCGCGCCCTTTAACTTTATTCATTCAGATTGAGTTTATACGCTTCCGTATACTTTTCCCTCATGACAGCCACCAAGCCCGTCAATCTCTGGACTTCGAACCAGCATGCCCGCGACTATCTGGAACGCGCCGACTCGATTTCCCATCGTAGCGAGGGGCAGGCGGCGCTGCTGGAATTTATTCCGCCGAGCCCACAACGCATTCTCGACCTGGGCACTGGGGACGGACGCCTGCTGGCCCTGGTTCGAGAGGAACTGGCGCGGCGCGGGCACTCTGACACCGAAGCTGTGGCCGTTGATTTCTCTCCAACCATGCTGGACGAGGTTCGCAAGCGCTTTGCCGGGGAATCTTCCGTGAGCGTCGTCGCTCACAATCTGGACGGACCTCTGCCGGCTTTGGGCAAGTTTGATGCGGCCATCTCCAGCTTTGCGATTCATCATCTGGTGCACGAGCGCAAGCGGGCGCTCTATGTGGAAATTCACGGCCTGCTAAATCCGGGTGGTGTGTTCTGCAATCTTGAGCATGTGGCCTCACCCACTCTGCGGCTGCACCAGGAGTTTCTGGAGCGCATCGGATTTACGGTTGAGACCGAAGATCCGTCGAACAAACTGTTAGATGTCGAAACCCAGCTGGGATGGTTGCGCGAGATTGGCTTTGTGGATGTGGATTGTTGCTGGAAGTGGCGCGAGTTGGCGCTGCTGGTGGGACGGCGGGCCTAAGAGCGTTCTGTCATTCTGAGCGAAGTAGCGGCTTTCCCAAAAGGAAAGCTGGTGCGTAGTCGAAGGACCCCCTAATACAGAATCGGTCTGGCGGCCCATCTGGGTGTTCTCACGCCCCTCCGAGTTTATCCGGACACTACATCGGGAAACTCCCTCTTAGCCGAACGAGAGCGCTGAGCGATTAGGGATCCTTCGACTACGCAAACCGATTCGCTCTTCGCGAATCGGTTTGCTCCGCTTAGGATGACAGGGCTACTTGTGGCTGACTTGTGTCGCCACCCACTCTCCTGCTTCACGCGTCCCGAGCGGGCCGCCGATATCTTGCGTGGTTTTCTTTTGGTGGACGGCTTCTAGGACCGCGGCCTCGATCTTTTCTGCTTCTTTCGGTAGGCCCAAGTGCCCGAGCATCATCGCGGCAGTCAGAATCGCGCCGAAGGGATTCGCCATGTTCTTGCCGGCGATCGGCGGGGCCGAGCCGTGGACCGGCTCGAACATTGACGTCTTCCCCGGATGAATGTTGCCGCTGGCGGCCATGCCGAGCCCGCCCTGCAGGCCGGCGGCGAGGTCGGTGATGATGTCGCCGAACATATTATTGGTGACGATGACGTCGAACTGGCGCGGGTCGCGGACCATCTGCATGCAAAGCGCGTCCACGTACATGTGCTGCGTGGTGATTTGCGGATACTCGCCGCTGACCTCTTTGAACACGCGCTGCCACAGGCCTCCGGCGTGGGTCATGGCGTTGGACTTGTCGCACATCAGCACTTTGTTGCAGGGCGAGCCATCGAGTTTGGCGTGATGCTCGCAATATTGGAACGCGTAGCGAACAATCCGCTCGACGCCTTTGCGCGTGTTGATGTCTTCCTGCGTCGCGATTTCATCGGGCGTGCCTTGCTTGAAAACGCCGCCGGCGTCGGTGTAAACGCCCTCGGTGTTCTCCCGGACAACGACGAAGTCAATGTCCTTCGGTTCGACTCCCTTCAGCGGACACAGCGCCGCATCGAGCAGGCGGACGGGGCGCACGTTGGCGTAGAGATCCATTTTGAAGCGCATGCCGAGCAGGATTTCCTTGGCGTGAATGTTGCTCTTAACCCGCGGGTCGCCGAAGGCGCCGACCAGGATGGCGTCGAAATCGCGGGCGAGCATGGCGAAGCCATCGGGAGGGACGGTGACGCCGTCGCGTAGGTAGCGATCGGCCCCCCAGTCAAAATCGGTCAAGTCAACCGCGGCACCCGAGGCCCGGATGACCTTCACGGCTTGGGGGATGACTTCCTGGCCGATGCCGTCTCCGGGGATGACGGCGATGCGCTTGCGGGGCGTGGATTGCGCGTTCATGCAAGCAAAAGTAACATAAACACATCTGCTACAGAATGGAGTAAAGACTTGCGCACGAAGGAACCATCGCTGCGAATTACCCGCTGGCTGCGGGTAACCGCTACAGCCGGCAGGGATGTGCCTCTCGAAGCAGAGTGTACCGCTTGCGCTGATACACGATTCACACTCAATTACGATGTCCGCGCATCCTTCCATCAGGCCGATCGCGACGTTTATCTTGCGAAGCTCCGCCAGCAGTTTGAAACACATTTGCAAGCGGTGCATGCCCCCTCGGAGTAACCTGCCGGAAACTCCGTCCCTCGACCCACAGCTTCCATAAATGCTCCCTCCGCTGTTCGCTATAATCGAACGACAGCTTATGGGGCAGACGGCACTTCAAATTCATGGCGTGGGATTGGGCGCGGTGAGCGTCGCCGAGTATCGTGGTGCGACGACGGCGGCGCGCTTTGGTGATCCGCAGACGGAGTTTGCGGCCTTGCGTAGCGGTTGCGGTGTTTATGACCTGGGATTTCGGGCCAAGATTTCCCTCACCGGCGGCGATCGCGTGCGCTGGCTGAACGGGATGGTCACCAACAATATTCGCGACCTGGCGGCTGGCCAGGGTGTGTACGCCTTCCTGCTGAATCCGCAGGGGCACATACTCGGAGATATGTATGCTTACAATCGTGATTACAACTCCAGCGAGTCGATTACGGTTGACACCGATCGGGAGCAGGTGGAAAAGATTCTGGCTACGTTCGACCACTACATCATCATGGATGACGTTGAAGTCACCGACCTCAGCGAGCAATTGACGGCGCTCGGGATTGCTGGCCCGAAGTCTCAGGATATTTTGGCGGCGACTGGATTCGCGATTCCCGAGATGCGGGCGTTGCAGATGCAATCCGTCGTATGGCAAGGTGCGGAGTGCACGCTGGTGCGAGGCGAAGACCCAGAGCATGTTTCGTATGAGATCTGGCTGGCGCCGAGCAGTGTGCGGCAACTCTGGGACGCTTTGCTGGCCGCTGGGGCTGCGCCTGTAGGCTTTGAGGCGCTGGAGATGCAGGGCATCGTGTCCGGCATTCCGCGGTATGGCGTGGACATTCGCGAGCGCGATCTTCCACAGGAGACTGAACAGGCGCGCGCATTAAACTTCCAGAAAGGGTGCTACGTCGGTCAGGAAATCGTTGAGCGTATTCGCTCGCGGGGAGCGGTGCATCGCAAGTTCACGGGATTTGTGGCCGATGGCGCGGGGCAGATCGCTCCGGGCAATAAGATTGTTGCCGGCGAGAAAGAAGTCGGAGAGATTACCAGCGCCGCTTCCCTGCACCTGGAAGGCGGAGATAAGACCGTGGCGCTGGGATACATTCGTCGTGAAGTGGGTGTGCCGGGGCGGGAGGTCACGATTGGTTCGGTGAAGGCGACTGTAGTTCAGCTTCCAGTGACCGATAGCGTACTGTTTCAAGAGGCGAGTTCGATCACGCCGAGGCTGGAACACCATCCGGCATGAGGAAAAGATTTCTTGATGGGGAAAGGATGTATGGCTGAGAAGAGACACGAACAATCTGGATTCAAGGTAACGGACCGCCGGCTGTTCACTTCCGAGGGCGAGTTGCGTGCCGATGTGACCGAAGAAGTGCATGAGAGAGTGCCCGAGCCAGTAGAGGCGCCGAAAAGTGCGGCGCCGACCGTCAACCAAGATCCGCCCGTGGAAAAGATTACAGCCCCTGCGGCAGCAGAGAGCGGGACATCAGACCGGGAAATGCCGGCGCCTCCCACCAGCGCAGAGCAGGACGCCCAGGCGGCCGCCTACAAGCAATCTTCCAAGGATCTCGATGCGCAGGTCGAACTCAGCGGGCATTCCGCCAAGGATTTCGAGATTACGTTTGAGCGTTTTCTCGCCTCGCTCTATATGACTGCCATGATGCAGCTGGGATTGATGCGGCAACAGAACGAACAGCCGCGGGTCGACCTGATTGGGGCGCGCCAGACCATCGACACACTGAGCCTGATTTCGGAAAAAACCAAAAACAATCTCACCGCGGCGGAAGAGGCTTTCTTACAGAACAGTCTTTATGAGCTGCGCATGGCGTATGTCGAAGTGACCAACGCGCTGGCACGGCCGCCGCAGCCGGGTCCCGCATCTGGAACAAGCTCGGGGACTGGCACCGGAACCAGAGGAAGATGAAAGCAACCTTGACTGTGCTGGGCAGTGGGACGTCGATGGGCGTGCCCACGCTGGGATGCGACTGCGATGTGTGCCACTCGGGTGATCCGCACGACCGGAGGACGCGGCCGTCCATCATGCTCGAATACGACGGAAAGGTCGTACTCATCGACACCACTCCGGACTTTTACACGCAGGCCGTGCGCGAAAACATTACGCGGGTCGACGCCGTGCTCTACACCCACACCCACGCCGACCATATTCTGGGCATCGACGATCTGCGCCCTTTCAGCTACCGGCACAAACCGTCGAAGTTGCCGCTTTATGCGCGACCCGATGCGGCGGCTTTTCTGCGTCGCATGTTCAGCTACATTTTTGACGGCGACTACAAGTTCGGAGGGCTGCCGCAACTGGAGTTGCGGCCGATTGATGGCCCAGTCGACGTCTTGGGAGTGCGCTTCGATCCGGTCGTTCTGATTCACGGCGAAACTCAGATTTATGGCTACCGGTTTGGCTCGGCGGCGTATCTGACGGACCACAGCGAGATTCCGGATTCGTCGCTGCATCAACTGGAAGGGCTGGACATTCTGTTTCTGGACGCGCTGCGCCACAAGCCGCATCCTACGCACTCGACGGTGAAGAATTCGCTGGCGATTGTAGATCGGTTGAAACCGAAGCGGGCGTTCTTCACCCATATTTGCCACGATCTGGCGCACGAGGCCACGAACGCCACGCTGCCTCGACACGTGCGGCTGTCGCATGACGGGATGAAATTAGACTTCGAGATCTAATCGACGAGATCTGGAATTGCTGATTGTTGATTGTTGATTGCTAATTGAAAACCCAGCCTTGGGTTATTAATCAGCAATCAGAAATCAACAATCAGCAATTGCCTCCCGCTATCGAAATCCAAGAAATCGAAAACATGCAGGTTTATCACAAACTCGACGACGTTCCTGTTGACTTCGGTCCTACGGTGGTCAGCGTGGGCAATTTTGACGGAGTACACCGGGCCCATGCGCACGTGCTGCGGGAAATCGTCCTGCGGGCGGGTGCCACCGGAGCCAAGGCCGTGGCTGTAACCTTTGAGCCGCATCCAACGCGGATTTTGCGGCCCGAAGCCGGGTTGAAGCTGCTTACGCCCACTCCCGAAAAACTGCGCTGGCTCGAAGGCACCGGGATCGATGCCGTGCTTCTGCTCCCTTTTGGACGTGATCTCTCGCTGATGACGCCGCGTCAATTTGCGGAACGCATTCTGAAGAAAAAGCTGCACGCGCGCGAAGTGCATGAAGGATTCAACTTCCGTTTCGGCCATAAGGCGGCGGGCGACATGAAGTTGCTGGCGGAATTCGGGCGCGAAATGGGATTCGAAGTCAAGGTTTATCCCGAGATGACCTTGCGTGGCGAAACGGTTTCGAGCAGCCAGATTCGCAAGCTGCTCATCGCAGGTCGAGTGAGCCGGGCGCGGCATCTGCTGGCACGCCCGTTTTGCATTCTTGGGACACCGGGCCGTGGACGCGGTTACGGATCGAAGTACACGGTGCCGACCATCAACCTGGCGCGCTATGAAGAACTGGTGCCCAAGGACGGCGTTTATATCACCTGGACGCGCGTGGGAACGGAGCGCTTCGATTCGGTCACCAATGTGGGCAATCGGCCGACCTTTGGGGCGGACTTGTTTGCCATTGAAACGCACCTGCTGAATTTCCATCCGATTGAGTTGACCCCAGAGACCGAGGTTGAGATCTGTTTTCTGCAGCGGCTCCGGGATGAAATCAAGTTTCCGTCGGTCGAAGCCCTGCGGGAGCAGATTGCGCGGGATGTGAAAAAGGCGCGGCGCTATTTTCATTTGCTGCAGCGAGCTGGCGCCACCAGCTAAGACCTAACTCGTGCTCTTCAGCCTAGTGAGGCAAATAGCCGAACTCTGTAGGGAGTTTTCCGTCAACCGTGACGACGTGAATGCTGCTGTCGATGGAGTGCATTTCGATCAGGCCCAGTGCGCCGGGTTCAGCCTGCACGGCTTTGAGGACGTCGGCGTCGGTGTCGACAAACACGATTGAATCTCGGTGCGCGGTGAGAAAGCTCTTCCACTCGGCGGCGGACATTTTGTTCAGCCGCTGCAAAGTTTCGGTTTCGCCCTCGGAGTCTTTGTGGAGCACCAGGACGATGTTCTTACCGTCAGGCCACTTCTTGACTTCGCCGCGAATAATTCTCGCCAGGTGAGCGGAAGTGACATTTTCAACGCTGTTGTCTTTGTTGACGACCACGGCAATGTGGTGCGCGAAACAAGGCGTAAGGCACGCGGCTAGAAACGCGAGCAGGTAGATCGCTGAGCGGATTCTCATAAAGCTGACCTCAAACTAACTTCCTGGATAGGAAAAGCGTAGCGAAGAATTGCCGCTTGTGTTGTAAAAACCGTGTCAAAGGCAGCACCGAAGTAACGAGGAAGTAACTACCACCTGGCGATGGCGAAACAGCAAACCAAGGTCCCTCCACTCCGCCGTCGCTGGCGCTCCTGCTCCGGTCGGGATGACAAAGTTTATTTAGGAATACTTCATTCGATCGGCTCGACTACGACTGAGCCTTCTTGGTTGCTTGCACCTCGACCCGGCAGCTGAACAATGACGATCGCCGACAAAACGAGAACAACTCCCAATGCCTGGACGGGCCGCACACCCTCTCCGAGGAACGCGGCGGCCAGCAGGATGGAGAATACCGGCTCCAGGCAACTGACGATGATGGCGCGCGTAGGCTCGAGATGCTGCAGGCCGAGGAAGTAGAGCGAGAACGATCCCAGCACGGAAATCATGGAGAACACGAACAGGAATCCCCACTGCGCGGGTGCGTAATGAGCGCTGATCACCTTCCACGGAGGATTGACGAAGAGCCAGAATACGGCGGCGGACATCAGCGTCCAGACCAGGACGCGCCAGCGGTCGTAGCGGACCAAGATGCGGTGTCCGCCGACGTTGTAAAACGCGAACGAGAACGACGCTATCAGCGCGGCGAAGAAACCCCAGCGGTCGAGATGCAGAGCCTGCGTGGATTTCCTACCGACGATTCCAATCGTCAACGCGATGCCGGCGATGGCGACTGCCACGGCTCCAACTTTCTGGAATGACAGTTTTTGCTGGCCGCGGGCGGCCACATACAGCAGCACCCAGACCGGCGCCGTGTATTGCACAATGATGGCGATGGCAACGCTCGTCCTCTGAATCGCGACGTAATAGAAATAATTCGACACGGCTACGCCCAACATGCCGAGCACGAGGCATTGGATGAGATCGGGCGTTGGAAGCTTGATGCGCTGCCAGCCGCGACGGCCAACCAGAAGAGGTAGCAACACCAGCACGGAAAAAGAAGTCCGCGTTTGCGACAGAATGAGCACGTCGATGGGATGCAGGGCCACTCCGTTTAAAGGCAGTCTGCCGGTAAATACAGCGCGGCCGAGCGCGGCCGACACTCCCCAGAGAAATGCCGCGGCCCCGATGAAGAAATATCCACGCAGGGGATGAGGAGCGCTTCGACTGGGATTAGCGGAGTTAGGATTAGCGGGGTTGGAATTAGCGGAGTTCAGGATTCTGTCACCGAATCCGAGGATGGGGCCGGTTCGAGTAACTCGTCAAGACGCGCGGGATTAAAGCCGACAATGACTTCCTGCACTTCGCCGGAGAAGATGACCAGGGTTGGAGTTTCGCCGCTGCCGTGCTGTTCCGTCATCACGCGGCGCGCTTCCGGGTCAGCGATGATGTCGCGCTCTTCGAAGGCGATCTCCTTGGCCTCGAGGAACACCCTCATTAGTTCGCAGGAAAGGCAGCCGGGTTGGGTAAAGAACAGAACGCGTGTCATGCCACTTCGTGTCTCATGCTCATTAGACGCCCTCGTATTCGATCTTGATGGTAATCTTCGCCGTTTTTTCCAGCATGGCCGAGACCGAACAATATTTCTCTTTTGAGAGGCGGACAGCGTCTTCCACAGCCTTACGAGAAACTTTACCGCCGACGCGATAGACGAGGCTGATTTCCGTATACACGGCGGGGTATCCCGATGCGCGCTCGCCACTGGCGCTGACTTCGAGGCTCGTAAAAGGCTCCCGCTTTTTGCGAAGAATTCCCACTACATCGGAAGCAGTGCAGCCGCAGAGGGCTATCAATACCAGCTCCATCGGCGTGTTGGCAGTCTTCTCGGTCGCGGTGTCCATCACCACGGCGTGGCGCGAGCTGGCCTCGGCTACATAGCGTTCGTTGTCAGTCCAGATCACTTTAGCCGTGATCACGATACCCTCTTGTTCGGAATTGTTGATTGCTGATTGTTGATTGCTGATTGGACCCCTTTTCGGGCGGTGGTTCGTGAGGCATTGAAAATCGCGATCAGTTGATTCGCCTCTGACTTTAGATCTTTCAGCTTGCGGTCCTGAATCAAACCGGCATCCACCAATAGTTCCAGCCAGAAGGCCGACTCGTCAGTTTCTTCGATCACAATTGCCAGCTTCGCAAGAAACTCTGGGCGAGAGCGCGCGCGGCAAACCGCGCGATAGTTTGCTGCCACTGACATTCCCGAACGCAAGAGTTGATTCCCGATTATTCGGCTCTCAGACCCCGCTGGCAACGAGCGAATCACTCGGATGATGCGTAAGGCAAACTGCTTTGTCCGATCTTTGAGAACCTCAGCTGGGTGCTCCATAATGTTCTCCAATCAGCAATCAGAAATCAACAATTTCGCGGGTCCCTGTCTGTGACGAGTGTCACACCTGCTATCTCCGATTGTCCGTGCTGGGTTCGGGGTGAATCAAGACGCGGAACAACTCAGGTGCATCCTGCTTGAAACGGATTTCCAGCTCTGTCTGAATGTCGTGCACACGTGCCAGGGAAAGATCGTCCGGCAGCGTGCAATGACAGGAGAGATACATCCGCCCGCGAACCCGCTTGATGATGAAGTCGTGCACGTCGAGGACTTCGGGAAAGTGTGAAGCCACGGCTTTCAGCCGCTGCTCGAGTTCGGCGTCGCTGACGACCTCCTCGGGTTTTTCGATGGTCGCCGGCTCGCTCTCAATGTGGGTGAGGATATCGGCAATTTCGGGCACATCGCGGCGCATGTCGGCTTCGAGTTCGGTGACTTGATCGTGGGCGTTTTTCAGAGTCATGCGCTCGTCGAGTTCGATGTGCTGTTCGACGTGCAGTCGGCCGGCGAAATCCTGCACGCTGATGTCATGAACGTTGAGATTATTGTTCGTAGCTACGGCGCGGATGCGATCGAAAATATTCTCCGACCGTTGCGCGCGCGGAAGAGGCTGCACGGTTACGTCTGCATCCGGAAGCACGCGATGGACAGCCTCGGTGACGGAAGCAGCCAATTGCCCTGACCGCTGAAAGGTTACGGTGCGCGCCAGTCCCACGGCGAGATCGGCGAAATAGCGGTTTCCGGCGCGGCGGATGCGCACGCGATCGACTTCGAGTACGCCCTCGACACGCAAGACCGCATCGTAAATCTTCGATCGCACTCCCGGCGGGGCTGCATCGAGCAGGGCGTCGACGGTGCGGCGGGCCAGGCGCCAACTCACGGAAACAACCACGCCAGCCACGAACAGACCGGCGATAGGATCGGAATCGCGCAGCCATTCGATGTGATACGTGCGGCCGGTCACAACCAGCAACAGTCCGAGCACGACCACCCCGGCGGACCAGATGTCGGTGGAGAAATGCAACGCGTCCGCTTCCAGGGCCTGGCTGTCGTATTTTCTGGCGATGCGGCCGAGCACGCGGGAACGCCACCAGTCGAGTCCCATCGAGAACAGCATCACAGCAAAAGCCGCGATTGAAGGCTCGATGTCAATTCTGCGAAAGAAGAGCCGCAGAACTGCTTCGTAAATGATCCAGGCACAGGTCAGCAGGAGCAGTCCGGTTTCGACGAACGCCGAAAAGTTTTCGATTTTGCCGTGACCGTATTGATGGTCTGCGTCAGCCGGCTTGTCGGAAACGCCGACCGAAAAAAACGTCAGCAGAGACGCGATCAGGTCGAGCCCGGAGTGCGCGGCTTCCGAGAGAATGCCCAGACTTCCAGTACTGACGCCGACCACAATCTTGAGGCTGGTAATGATTACGGCGGCCAGAACGGAATTTCCCGCGGCCGAGCGCTTTTCTGTGCGCATCAACTCGGGCGAAGAAAATGCGGGGCTTCCCGACATGCAAAGAATTATCGCCGCTGCAAGCGGAAAGCGCCAAGCAAATCGGGCAGTTTGGCTTGGACGGCCGCAGATCGTGGCGAGAAAAGCAGGTCCCCTTCGACTTCGCTCAGGGCAGGCCCCTCCACTCCGCCGTGACTGGCGCTCCGGCTGCGGTCGGGATGACGAGGTTTCAAAAGGAGGGGTGGTGGTGCAGTTTGGTATTGACGTCAAGTAGCGATGCGCGCGAGATCCCTCGCTTCGCCTGAAGAACGGCTCCGCTCGGGATGACGCCGCCGACGATATTCCGCTGGAATCCAAACTGCACCACTACTAGAGGGTACCGGCATGGGGCAAGAACGAGCGCTTGTGCTAGGATTTAGTGCTTGGCATTTTAAACACTCTGCAGCACCAATCCTGGAGGAAATGACTTATGAGTAAGAGTTGGCTGATGTGTGTTTTGTTAGGGACGCTGGCCTGGGGACAGGCCGCCCCGAGCGCCCCTCCGCCGGGTGCGCCGGGCGCGGGTCCGGGAAATGCTATGACAATGGCAAGACCGCAGGCGCCTCAAGCACCGCCCGACATGTCCGCTTCGGTTCCGGATACGGCGGCCGTAATCACAATCATCGGCGTGTGTCCGCCCAAGCCGGTTGCAGCCAAGGGAACGGCAGCGAAGCCGGCCGCGAAGACTTCTGCCACGAAAACTCCTGCCGCCGATTGCAAGACGGTGGTCACCAAGGCCCAGTTTGAAAGCCTGGCGAAAGCGCTGGTCCCTAACGTCACGCCGCAGGCCAAGAAACAACTGGCGGGCATCCTGCCAAACTATATTGCGCTCTCGAGCGCGGCCAAGAAACAGGGTCTCGACAAGACTGAGCAGTTTAAGCTGACCGTCGAATTTGCCAAGATGCAGATTCTGGCCAAAGAACTGCAGAAGAAAGTTGCCGACGACGCAGCGAAGGTTACGCCGGAGCAGATCGAGGACTATTACAAGGAGCATGCCGATGCCTTCGAGCAATTCAACCTGGACCGGATGTTCGTGCCGCGCACCAAGCAGCCGTCTGCTGAGGACAAGGCGGAAGCCAAGGAAGAAGACAAGGACAAGAATCTGAGCGAAGACGCTAAAAAGGCCAAGGAAGCCGAGGAGAAGGCCAAGGCGGATCAAGCCGAACAGGAGATGACCAAGCTGGCCGAGAGCCTGCGCGCGCGGGCCGCGGCCGGAGAAGATTTCGTAAAGTTGCAGAAAGAGGCGTTCGACGCCGCCGGCATGAAGATCGAATCTCCCACCGTGAATCTGCCCACCGTGCGGCGCACCGGTCTGCAGGCGGGACATGCCGCCGTTTTCGATTTGAAGCCGGGCGATGTTTCGCAGGTCATCAATGACGCGGGCGGACACTACATTTACAAGGTCAACAGCAAGGATGAGATGACGCTGGAGCAAGCGACCAACGAAATCCGGACCAAGTTGCAGCAAGATCACACGCGCGACATGATGGACAAGTTGAATAGCTCGTTCAAGATCGAAACCAACGACACGTACTTTCCGGGCGGAGTGAGCGCGGCGCCGCCACCGCGGGTTCCGCGTCCGCGGCCCGGCATGCCGCCGCCTGGTGCTGGGCCGAACGGCGCTCCGCCGACTCAGCCGCAAACGCCGCCACCGGCGCAGCCTCCGGCCCCCAAACCGAACTGATGGCTAAACCAGTAATCGTCGTGACCGGTGTGTCGGGCAACCTGGGTTCCAGGCTGCTGCCGTTGCTGGGGAGTTATTCGGTGATTGGGGTGGACGTGAGTCCGCCCCAAACCGAATCCGAATTGCAGTTTGAGAGCATGGACCTGGGCCAGGAATCGTCCACTCGGGTCTTGTATGAACTCTTACGCGATACGCACGCTTATGCGGTAGTTCACCTTGCGTTCGTGATTGATCCCGTGCGCACGGGCGTAATCGACGTGAACCGCATGTGGCAAATCAATGTGGCGGGAACGGCGCGTGTGATGGAAGCGATTACCGAGGCCAATCGCTCGACCGACGACGGAGTAAAGCAGTTCATTTTTCCCAGCAGCGTTTCCGCATACGGATCGGACCTGCCCGCGCCGGCGACGGAAGACTCAGTCCTTGCGGCGCACACTCTGCCGTATGCGATCCATAAGAAACAGTCCGACGAAGTCGTGCAAACGCGCTCTCACGCTCTCCGCGGATGCAGCGCTTACATTTTGCGGCCGCACATTTTTGCCGGGGCCAGCGTCGAAAATTACTTGTTGGGAGCGTTCCGCGGCACACCCAACGGCAAGAGCGCGCGGGCCGAGAAAATGCGCAGCGAGGGCAAGCGCCTGCCCTGCATGTTGCCGCGCGGCGCGCAGTATCTCGATAACAAGATCCAGTTTGTGCATGTTGATGACATGGCCCGGCTGATCAAGCATATCCTGCAACGCGAGCCGGAGACGCAACGCCTCACCGTGCTGAATGTCGCTGGCAGCGGCGAGGCCCTGACGTTCGGCCGCTGCGTTGAAATGGCGCAGGCAAAACTGCTGCGCGTCCCGGGAAAGTGGGCGATGCGGCAGGTGCTAAAGTTCCTGTGGAACCAGAAGATCTCGGCCATCCCGCCCGACGCTGTCCCCTACATGACCGGTGAGTACATCATGAATACCGATCGCCTGCGCCGCTTTCTGGGCCCGGAGTACGAGCACGTGATTCGCTACACCATTGCCGACGCGTTCGCGGATTCCTTTCGCCGTGCTGCGGCTACGACCTGACCGCGGCCCTCTTCTCTGTGCCGCATCCCGACAATCCAGAAGCTGCAACTTTATCTCCGCAAACATTTGCTGTCGGCGAGGGAATAAATTAGCGTGGGGCTGGTTTCCATATGAAGGTGCCGGAAGAACGCGTGTCTGCCGCGACGTTTGAGAATCTGGCCATGCCGTTGTTTGACCAGCTCTACAACTTCGCGCGCTGGCTGACCCAGGACACGGCCGAGGCGGAAGATTTGGTGCAGGAGACCTACACCAAGGCTCTGCGCGGATTTTCGTCGTTTCAGCCCGGCACGAATTTCCGGGCTTGGATGTATCGCATTCTGCGAAATTCGTTTCTGAGTTCGCGGACCGGCTTGCGGACGATGGTCACGATCGAGGGGGAAGCAGATGAGAATTTGCTGCCGGCCGAAAGTAGCACTCCAGAGAGCATCCTGATCGAGCAGGCCGACCGCGAGACTGTGCAACAGGCGCTCGCAGATCTGCCTGTGCCTTCTCGCGAGATTCTGCTGCTGTGCGAGGTCGAAGAGATGTCCTACCAGGAAATTGCGGAAACGCTGGCCATCCCCATCGGCACGGTTATGTCCCGCCTGTTTCGCGCACGCAAGGCGCTGCGCGAATTATTGCGGGAAAAGATTAAGGGAGGCCGGCATGGCGTGTGAGCAGTGGTCGGACAGACAAGGGGCGGAAGAATACTCGACCAAGCTCTCCGCCTACGTCGATGGAGAACTTGATCCGACAGAAGACAGCTTGCTGGGTGCACACTTGCGAAAATGCGCTGCGTGTGCGGCCGACGCGCTCGAACAAGTGCGCATAAAGCGCTCGGTGCAGATGGCCGGGAAGCGCTATTCCGCGAGCCCAGAGTTTCGGAATCGGATCGCAAAGGCAACGAGTATTGCCTCGAAGCCGCGTCGGCAAATCGTCTGGCACTGGCAGATTCTCGCCGTGCCCGCTCTGCTACTGCTGATTATTTCGGTCGCGGTGAATTTTTATGTGGGACGCGACAGCACGCACCGGCAGCGCGTCTACAGCGAACTGGCCGACCTGCACGTTGCAGCCCTGGCGAGCGCGACGCCGGTCGACGTGGTCTCGACCGACCGGCACACCGTGAAGCCGTGGTTTCAGGGGAAGATTCCTTTTAGCTTCAATCTGCCCGAGTTGCAAGGGTCAGAGTTCACGCTGCTCGGCGGGCGGGTCACTTATCTCGCACAGGCTCCGGGAGCGCATTTGATCTTCCAGGTGCGCAAGCATGAAGTCTCGGTTTTCATTTTTCAGGATCGTATTTTTGGAGATCGCGGAGAAGAAACGGTGGGCTCGTCCTCGGGACCGGTCAGCGTTTTATCGTTTAACGTGGAGAATTGGACACAAGGTGGGCTGCGATATTTTGTGGTGGGAGATGTCGCCGCGAACGATATCGATGCTTTAAGTAAACTGCTGCGCGACGCGCATTAGTCGCGATTTAGGCGAAAGCGCAAGAGCCGGGCTGCACCTGGCGAACAGCCGGGGGCGGCTGTCCCCACATTTTCTGTCTCTGTTCTTTCAAACGCGTCATTTCTTCCCGCGATACAGGCCCGCGATTCCGAACGTGTAGGGCGTCCAGGCAGCCTCGGCAAAGCCGGCCCGTCTCATCCGCGCCAGCATTTCCTGTGGCGGCGGGAAGCGCTCGACGGACGCAGGGAGATACGCATAGGGGCCGCGGACGCCGGAGATCAGGGTGCCGACACGGGGCAACACTTGCTTGAAATAAATTCTGTAGAGCGCGCCCATGATTCCCCTGGGCTCGCCGAAGTCGAGGATGCCGCACTCCCCGCCCGGACGCAGCAAACGCACGATCTCCAGCAACCCAGCGTCGTAGTCGGCGAGATTGCGGAAACCGAAAGCTGACGTCACGAGATCGAAGTGGGCGTCGGAGAACGGAAGGTTGAGAGCATCAGCTTCGATCCATCCTTGCCCCCCCGACGACGACTTCGCTGCGGCACGCTGCAGCATGGCGTGCGAGAAATCGGCGCCAAAAATCTGACCAGACGACTTCCCCGCTTGCCGGCGCAGGGCGAACGTCATATCGCCAGTCCCGCAACACAGATCGAGAACGCGTGCGTTTGGGCGGGCCAGAATGAGGCGGAACGCGCGCGCCGTTCGGCGCCACCACATGCGGTCGATATTGAACGACAACACGTGGTTCAGCAGATCGTAGCGCGGCGCAATCGCGGTAAACATTTCGCGGACCGCGCGCGCGGCCGATCGAGGATCGCTGGCGCCTTCCGGCGCAGCACCGACTACGACTGCGGATTTGTTGGTTTCCTGCACCGTTAGTGGAGCTGCGCTGGTCGAACTGCGATGGCAAGCTGCGATCAAGCTTACGACGATCCAGCCGCGGTCGATTGTCGCGGCTTTATTTTCGCTTCTTCTTTTTCTTGCCGGCGATCTTGCGGCTTGCGCTTTTCAGTTGCGCGGCGATGGTCTCGATTTGCACGATGTGGTTGGTATCGTGCCCGGCAAACATGCGCGCGAGGTGCGCAATGGTCTCTTTGCCGCGCTCGGCATGCATCCCGTAATTGTCCCAACTCGCGGGCGGAAGCGCCTTCAGCATCGCCAGATTGTTCTCGCGCAGTAGCCGAAAAACTTCCAGCGAATGTTTCGGATCGCGCTTGCCGTATTCAAAAACCGACGCCCACGCGTCCTGATCAAAGGCTTGGATTGCCGTTCCATTCGCGCCGAGAATCGAGCGCATCCGCCAACTGGCCACGATCTCAACATCGGCCAGGTGCGCGACGATCTCAGCCATCGACCACTTCCCCGGCTCAGGTTTCCATTTCAGCTGCTTCGATGTGCGCCCCTGGATCAGCTTCTTCAACTTCGCCGCGGTTGCCCGCTGCACTTTGATGGCGTCGTGGCCTTCCACGTGACCCAGGATTCGCTGGATGTACTGCTGCGCGGTCTCCGGCATGTTTTCCTCCCGTTGAGATGTTTACGATTTTCCCCAGACCCAGCCGCCGCGCGACAGCCGCCGCAATTCTTCGACGGCGTCGACCACGGCACTCGCGGGCACATCGCTGGCAACTTCCACCTTACCGATTTCGCGGGGCAGGATGAAGTGCACCACTCCGTTTTGCGTTTTTTTGTCGGACTGCAGCCGGGCCAAGATTTTGCGTGGGCTGACGTTCACTTCCGGCAAGCGTCCCAGGCTCAACACGGCGTCAGCAATGCGGCCCGCGGTCACGCTGTCAGTGCGGCCCACGCTGAGCGCAATGTTGGTCGCGGCGATCATGCCCCAGGCAACAGCTTCACCGTGCAGGAGGCGCCGGTAGCCGGTTTCGGCCTCGAGCGCGTGGCCAATGGTATGGCCGAGGTTCAGGACGCGGCGCAGGCCGCCTTCGCGTTCGTCGGCGGAGACGACTTCGGCTTTCAGCCTTACCGACTGCGCGATGAGCCACTCCAGTTCCACGGGATCGCGTTTCAGGATGCGGGCGCGATTCTGTTCAAAGCGCAGAAACAGCTCGATGTTTCCGATAATGCCGCACTTCAGCGCTTCATACAGTCCGGCGCGCAACTCGCGATCGGGCAGAGTCTTCAGCACCGTGGGATCGATCAGCACCACCCGCGGATGGTGAAACGTTCCTATCATGTTTTTGCCGGCGACCAGATTGACTCCGGTTTTTCCGCCGATGGAAGCATCCACCTGGGCCAGCACGGTCGTGGGAATCTGCACCAACTCGATGCCCCGCATGTAGAGCGAGGCCAGCAGTCCGCCGACGTCGCCTACGATTCCGCCGCCCAGCGCGACGATTACAGCCTTGCGGTCGGCGCCGAGACGCACCAACTTATCGGCGAGCGCTTCTACCGTCGCCAGGCGCTTGGTGGGTTCCCCGTCGGGCATCGGAATCACCTGAGGCGCGAAACCGCTGGCCTTCAGCGAGCTCACGAGCTTCGCTCCCCAGCGTTGGCGCACTGGAGGAACCGTCACCACGAAAATCCGGCTGGCTTGCGGCAGTAGTTCGCTCAGCACGGAACCGGCTCGAGTGAGCAGGCCGTTCTCAATCCAGGCCTGATACGGCCGCGGGGGCACGTGGATGGTCACTTGCGGCATGCGGTTTCCATAATAGCGTATGCGGTCGCAGGAATAGTGGCGGAGTCAAGCTTTGCTGGCCGCCGGGAAAGCTACCGAAATCGCGATAGAAACCAAAAGCACTCCGGCCACAACGCCGAGCGTGGCCCCGATCGGAACGCGGAAATAGTCGGCTGCCAGCATCTTCAGGCCCACCAGAATCAGCACCAGCGCCAGCCCATAGCGCAGGAAGCGGAAAATCTTGATCAGTCCAGAGACGGCGAAGTACATGGATCGCAGGCCTAGAATCGCAAAAACGTTCGAGGTATAGACGATGAAGCCGTTGAGGGTGATGGCCAGGATCGCAGGAATGGAATCGACGGAAAAAACAATGTCGCTGGTTTCGATGACCAGCAGGACGACAAGCAGCGGAGTCGCGTAGAGGCGTGAGTTCTCCTGCATTTTGCGAACGAAGAACTTTCCGCTCTGATAGTCGCTAGTCACCGGGATAAACCGGCGCAGCACCTTCACCAACGGATTTTTTCTCGGATCGACCTTGTGTTCCCCGAGCACCAGGAATCGGATGCCGCTGATGATCAGCAGTCCTCCAAAGAAGTAGAGCACCCAATGAACGTGGGAGAGCAGGCCGACTCCGGCGCCGATAAAGATGCCCCGCATAATGATCGCGCCCAAAACTCCGAAAAATAAAACGCGATGCTGCTGTGCTTCGGGGACTGCGAAGTAGTTGAAGATTACGAGAAAGACGAAAAGGTTATCGACGCTGAGGGAAACCTCCAGAACGTAACCCGTTACGAACTCGAGCGCGGCCTGGTGTCCTTGCCAGAAGTACAGGACGGCCGCGAACCCGGCGGCCAGCCCAACATACATGGCGCTCCATCCCAGCGCTTCGCGAAACCGGATGACATGGCCGCGACGGTGGAAGAGGCGCAGGTCCGCCAACAGCATCCCGAGCACGAAAAGATTGAACAGAATCCAGAAGTAGAGCAATGGGAATTCCTGGCGGCGCTGGGAATTGTTGATTGTCGATTGTTGATTGCTGATTAAACCCTTAGGGTCGCGCGATTAGGTGCTTCTCAATCAGCAATCAACAATCAACAATCAGCAATCAACAATTTTATTTCTGCCTCCCCCGCTGGCCGCTGACCCAATCATCCCAGATGGCGTTGGCTTTGAGCATCTCCACGCTGTTGCTCTCGCGCATGGTCTGCTCAATCTGATCATGGGTGAGGCGCGGACCGATCTTCACGGGCAGGTCTGCCAGCTCCACGCTCAGCGCGGCGGCCTCCGCCACGTGCTTCTTGAGTTGGGCGAAGTCCACTTTGTCGTAGGTGTCGGAGATGGCGTGGTAATTTTCGAGATAGTTCGCTTCGTCCTGCTCGGCGACGAACGTGGGCACGCCTTCCAGCATGAAATCGAAGTGGTCGGTGCCCCATTCCATGGTGGTGAGCACATCTTTCACGCCAAACTGCGCCAGCGGAGCGATTAATCCTTTCGTGGTATCGGCGATGTCTTTGCGACCGCCCACGGAGAAGCCGGTAGTCTTTCCCGTGCCCGAGTCGTAAATGATGACCCCCGCGGCCTTGTCGAGTTCGGCACGATGGTTGAAGGCATAGGCCCGGGAGCCGAGCAATCCTTCCTCTTCGCCGGAGAAAAGAACGAAGCGGATGGTCCGCCGCGGCGTTACGCCCGAAGCCTTGATGGCGCGCAGCGCATCGACCACCAGCGCGGCGTTGCAGCCGTTATCGAGCGCGCCCGTTCCCAGTTCCCAAGAATCGAGGTGCGCACCCAGGATCACGAACTCGTTCGGCTTCTCACTGCCTGTGATTTCTGCCACGACGTTGGAGGTCTTGATCGGGCCGCCAATCTGGTTGGGAATGGATAGGTCGGCCCACACTAAATTTCCGGCGGCCAGCAGGCGTGCCATGCGATCGCCATCCTCGCGCGCCACGATGACCATCGGCAGGCGGTCGATTTCTCCCGCGTTCGAATTCGTATGCCGGTAAAGAATGTCGTGCTCGCGGGTGGCCATGAAAGCGACGGCCATGGCCTTTGCTTTTACTGCCCGATCGATTGCCGGCGGAGCATTTGCATATTCGGCGAACAGATCGTCCCAAGTCTTGAGAACGACCGTGTGAACCAGAACGACTTTTGCGGTAATGTCGCCGGCTTTTTTGAAATCAGCTTCGGTACCCTCGCCCACATCAACAATCGGGACATGCTTCACCGGAGCGAGTGCGGGAGCCCAAGCCACAGAAACCGCACGCACGTGGAACGACGACAGCACCGTTCCGCCACCCACCTTCGAGGCATCGACCTGGTAAGCCGTGGTCGCTGTCATCTCGGTTGCGCCTTCGGACCAGGAGTTCGGAATGGTGAATCCCTCGGTATGAACGCTGTCGGCACCGGCAGCCGTGAAAGCCTGCACTCCCCAGGTGATTGCGTGCTGCATCGCGACCGTGCCCGGAACGCGGCCGCCGATTTCGTCCGTTAAGCGCTGAAGATTTATTTCCAACGGCGAGGGCTGCAGCGCTGCCTGGATCACCTGACTGGCTTCTTTGGTATCGGCGGGTGGTGTTGCGGCAAGGCACGTAACGCAGAAAATGAACGAAAAAAACAGGGGCTTCACAGTTCGCATATGGGGTGCATTAGAAATGAAAAGTTAGAAAAGCGCAAAAGTGAATTTGCGGCGAAATCTGGTCTGGAAAAAGAACTGCAGCATACCGATAGAGGGTCATTGGCAATAGGTTCGGGAAATCACAATGTTGTTTTTAGTGTTCATCGGGATCAAAAATTGACGAGTACGTCCGTAACTACCGGTCTGATGCATGCCGAAGTATCATTTTGCCAAATCATCCGGCGGAGAGTCCTATGCATGGAATCGGTGTAAAAGGTTTGTGCATTGTTCTGCTGATCTTTCCTCTGATCGGCGGCACAGGTTACGGGCAGTCGTTAGCCGATGCCGCGCGTGCAAATCGCCAGCAGAAAGGCACCGCCCCCACGAAGGTCCTCACCAGCGATGACCTCGCTGGAACATCAACACCAGACACAATTCAACTAACTCCCGGTTCAAGTTCTACAGGACAAGGAACGCTCGTCGCGCCCGGGAGAGGAAAACACAGTTATCGGGTCATCATGTTGGATGCAAGCCGGTTTGTGAATGGCGGCACCATTCATATCACAATCACCGCAGGTGACGGAGAATCCGAGGCATCTTTCGATTTGTATCCACAAGGTCTTCCGCTACCTTCAGAGGGATTCCCGAACTCTCTAGCCAATGCCGTGAATGTACACAGCGGTTCCGGCGCGAAGATCAATTATCATTTTGCCCATGGGGCAGTGTTCCAATTCGCTGCCGAGGGTAGCTGGAATTCAAAGGCCGGAGCCACGAATACCTACAGCTTTGTAGTCGACGTAGACAGCCAATCTAAGCAATAACCAGCATGGCGTGAACCCGGTTACGATCACTTCGGCGGGAGCGGATCCATCTTGTCGAGGATGCGCATGGACTCGAGCATTACGCTGCCCACGATTTCCAGGCTTTGGGGGCTGAGTTTGTCGACTGTGTCCTGCGGCGTGTGCCAGAAAACATTGTTGTAGCCGTAGGTGAAATCGATCAGGTCGGCGCAGGGCACACCGCGTTTCATGAACGGAAGGTGATCGTCGCTGACCTGGTTAGTACGCACGAAAAAGTGCGATTGATAGCCCAGGCGCTTCGCCGCTTCCCCCACAACATCTTCCAACCAAGGCGAGGAGTTCAGGTCGCGATCAATGTCGAGATCGGCGTCGCCGATCATGTCGGCCAGCAGGAAGGCTTTGATTTTTTTCAGCGTGCCGTCAGCCTGCCACTTCTGCGCTACGTGATCGATGCCGTATAAACTGTCGTCGTTGAACGGCATTTCCTCGGCCAGCCCACCCGAACCGTCAGGCTTGATCGCTTCTTCCGCATCATCCCAGACCAGCCAGACGCTGTAGCCGTCGCGGGGCTTGCCACGCAGCTGATTGGCCAATTCCAGCAGCAGCGCGCTGGAGGAAGCGCCGTCGTTCGCGCCGACGTAGGACGTGTGGCGCAGGGGGTAATTCGTATCGTAGTGGCTGGCAACTACGATGATGCCGTCTTTTGTGCCGGGATACTTGGCGATGATGTTGTGCACCGGAAACTTTCCCTCGGGCGTGTCCGCGGTGAAGATGTCGTCCTCGACGTCATCGCCTTTAAGGCGAGAGTCGATATACGCCTCGACCTTCTTGTGATTGGCGCTGCCTAATGGGCGCGGGCCGAAGTTCACAATCTCTTTCACGTACTGCATGGCGCGGTTGGCGTCGATGGTGGGGGGCGGGCCGGAGTCGGGCGGCAGGTTCAGCGCCGGACCGGTTGCCGCCGCGGGCGCGGAAACCGGCGGAGTCTGATCTTTATTATTCTGATTCAGATTCTGATTCTGCGCGGCGTCCTTGTCGCGGTCACAGGCCAGCCATATCAACATGCACGCCAGCAGAATCCATCGCAGAGATTTCGCTACCGTCATTTTCATTGCACCCGTCATTACTTTCTTTAATGCGCTTTCTTTATTGCGCTTCTTTAATGCGATTATTGCGCCTGCTTCTCCTGCTTCGCTTTCTGCTTTTCTTCCCGTGCGCTGCGCTGCTTGGGATGCACCAGCCAGGCCACGCCGATGCTCAGGGCATACAAAACCAGCATGGGCGCGGCGAAAACGCACATGTTTACGATGTCGGGCGTGGGCGTAACGATCGCCGCAATAATAAATATTACGAGAATCGAATAGCGGAAGTTCTTGATCATGAACTCCGGGCTCATGATTCCCATGAACGCCAGAAAAAACACGAGAATCGGCATCTCGAAAATCAAGCCCATGCCGAGAATGATGCTGAGGAAGAGCTGGGTGTATTCGGTGATCGTGATCATGGGCTGGAACTGCCGCCCGAAACCGATCAGGAAGTCCAGCGCGCGGGGATAGACGATCCGGTAGCCGAAATATCCGCCGGAGACGAACAAAGTGATCGTCGAAACCATGAAGGGCACGACATAGCGCTTTTCATTGCGATATAGGCCGGGTGAAATAAACATCCAGACCTGGTAGAGCACGTAGGGCGAGGTCAGGAACAGACCAGCTAGCGCTGCAACCTTCAAGTAAAGGTTGAAGGGGTCGGTGGGATTAAGAAAGACCAACTTCTCGGGCAGACCGTGCTTCCGAAGCACGTCAACGATTGGTCTTTGCGCGAACCCAAAAAGCCATTCGGCCTTCCACCAGCACACTCCAAAGCCGACGGCTACGGCAACGATGGAATGCACGAGGCGCTTGCGCAGTTCTTCGAGGTGATCGAGGAAGCCCATGGTGGTCATGGGTTCTTTCTCGTCGCCATCCTGGCCGCTGCCGCGCGCGGCTGCGAAATCAAACATGCGATTCCTGCGTGGTGGGCAACGTTACCTCATCCGACGGAGGGACCACCGGACTCGTGACGGGCGACGGAGCAACTGCGCCAGCGCCAACTGCAGAACCTGTAGCAGCATTTGTAGCAAAGAGCGGTTCGTCGTCGGAAGCGGCCGGGGCGACCGGGGCGGCCGGAGACTCGACTACGGGAACTTTGACTTCGGGAGCTTCGGTCGCGTGAGCATCCGGCGCGCCAACTTGTGCCGCGCTGCCGTCTGCCCCGCTGATTGGGGGAGACGCCGTGTAGGGGGTACGGCTGGTAGCGCCTTGCGGAGGCGGGGCGGGCGGCAGAACTGTCTGCCGGTTCTCGATCTCGAGGTGTGAAATCTCCTGCTCGATTTGCGCCTTGAACTCGTTCGAGGCGCGCTTGAATTCGTTCATATACTTCCCGACCTGGCGCGCGATCTCCGGCAACTTCTTGGGCCCGAAAATGATGAGGGCCAACACGAACAGGAAGATCGTTTCGGAAAAGCTCATGGGCTTCATCATACTGCCGGAAAAGGAAAAGCGGCAATGCGGGCGAGACATGGTTTTGACAACGCGCTTCGGGCTCTTAAGTCCCATGGTAGACGTTCCCCTTGCGTGTGCTGGTTTTACTCCGCAATAAAGCGGAGTTGGGCACGTTTTGCTGGGTCCGCATGGGCAGGTCTTGCCGCTTCGAATCGTTTGGCGGCCTTGGCAGCCGGGGATTGCTGGCGAAGTCTCGTGAAATGAGCAGATTCGGTCCGATGCAGTCTGGCTCTTGTTTGGCATCGCTCGTGCCTAAGCCAAGGAGAATCGCGGGGCGATGAAGAACTTCGAACGAACTTCGCCAGCGGTTCATCCGGCACAGCGCCGACAATCATCCGGGACGAAAAGTCCCGGTTCGAGGAGATGCCATGTCCGTATCAGCGATTTCCAGCAGCACCATCGCTAACGCCACCACCCAAAGCGTTCACACCAACCTGCGCCAGTTTCAGCAGGAATTCCTGCAACTGGGCTCGGATCTGCAGAGTGGCAACCTGACTGCGGCCAAGCAGGACTATGCCCAGTTGCACAATTTGGCGGGAGAAGGTGAAGGCAGCTCCGGTTCGACGAACCCGAGCAATCCCCTGGTGGAACAGTTCAACCAACTAGGCAAGGATCTTGTATCAGGAAACGTTTCCGGGGCTCAGCAGGAGTACAGCAACCTGAAACAAAACTTTCAAAGGATCGACCAGGAACACAACAATATTCGAGACCATGTTCGCGGCTTCGGCGAGGCCGATCCTTCGAGCCCGGCACCGGTGGGTCCAGCGAGTCCGGCGGATCCAGGCGGTCTGGTGAGTCCAGCAGTGCCGTCGGCCGTCGTCTCGGCGCAGTCGGCGTATAACTCGCTGCTGCAGGGTATCCAGGCCTTTGGTTCCGAAGATCTGACCCCGGCATTCCAGTTTGGGTCCGGTTCGAGCGCCGTCTCGGTCAGTGCCTAATCGGGCACCGACCGACCGACTGCGTGACTGATCGGGCATGAATTTGGGTTGAGACAAACTCCCGCGGTGGAGCTGCTGGAGGCGTGCAGGGTATCGCGCAGAGTATGATGTTGCCGCCATGCAATTCTGGTTTGCACGCGGCAGCGAAGTCTCCATCCGCGAACAACTGGTGACCCAGGTCGTGCTCGGCATTTTGAGCGACGACCTGGCCCCGGGACAGCGGCTGCCGAGCACCCGCGACCTGGCGCGGCGCTTCCACCTGCATCCCAATACCATCAGCGCCGGATATCGTCAGCTCGAGCGCGAGCGCTGGGTTGAGTTCCGGCGCGGCAGCGGAGTCTACGTTCGGGCCAGCAGGCCAGAAGTGCTGCCCACGGCGGCTCTGGCCCTGGATCAAATGATCGCGCGGCTGTTTCGCTCGGCGCGCAAGCTGGGCGTGACGTTGCCGGTGTTGCGATCGCGTCTGCGGCAGTGGCTCGAATTGCAGCCTCCCGACCATTTCCTGCTGATTGAGCCGGACGAAGAGTTGCGTCGAATCCTGGCGGCGGAGATTGCCCGCGCTGTCACTTTTCTGGTCGAGTCCTGCGGGCCGCAGGATTGTCCCAAGTCGCCGGAGGGCGGAATACCAGTCGTGCTGCCCAACCGCGTGGCTACGGCGCGGCAGTTGCTGCTGCCGAGCGCGGAGTTGATCACGCTACAGATTCGCTCCGTGCCTTCTTCGCTCGCCGAATATTTGCCGGCGCCTTCTGGCGCTCTGGTGGGTGTGGCTTCGCGCTGGCCAGAATTCTTGAAAGTTGCGCGTGCGGTCTTGACGGCCGCGGGATTCCATCCTGATAGCCTCGTCTTTCGCGACGCGCGTGAACCCCACTGGCAGCGCGGCCTGAAGCAGACGGCGGCGGTGGTCTGCGATTTACTGACTGCGGTGGAGCTTCCGGCGGGCTGCCGTGCGATTCCCTTCTCTTTGCTGTCCGAAGCTTCCATCGCGGAATTGCAGCGTTACGAAGAGTTCATCCGCAGCCCGATCGCCTCCTGACCTCACACTTGATGTCACACTTGTTGTCGCACTCTCAAAACTGTCCCAACTGCCGCGGCGCAGCGGCGTTATGAGAGCTACTCTGCGCTCATGAAAAACCTAAGACTCGCCTTTCCTTTAATGCTGGCGACGACGGTCCTGCTGGCTTCGAACGCACTGGCTCAGACGGACAACTCGCGAGCCTCGAATGAACGCACTAGTCCGATTGCGGCGGCGCGCTGCCAGTACACGCCCAGTGACCATGCCTGCGCTGGGGTAAGTGACTCCTCTGATCACCGCAGTGCAGATGACGACGCCACGTTGGCTCAACTTCCACGCCGCGGCCCCGGCCCTCCCTTCCGCCAACGAGGACCGATGGGCCGGCACGCCTATCCCGATATGTGGCGATCGGAGGGCAGCCCCGCGCACGCCTTGATCGGCATGTTGATTGGATTCGGCCTGGGCGCGGCTGTGGGCGCTAAGGGAAATATTGGTGTCCGCAGCACGCTCGCTTTTGGAGCGATCGGGGCGGGAATTGGCGCAGGAATCGGCTTCAGCCTACCGGCGTTTCCCTCCCGGAATCCATACTGGCGTCGCTGGCCCTACGAGGACGACGACGAAGAGGCATCGGGCCACAGAACAGCGAAACCGGCCGCGGCCCCATCGAACTCGCGGCAACAGACAGCTTCCGAGGGCCCGGCACCATCCAGACCGCTGCCCTTTGCGGAAGTCGCCGTTGCGCCCACCTTGGCTCCGGCTCAATTGGCTCCGGCTCAATGACGAGAACTGTTTTCGCCGGTCGGGAACCTTATCGGTTTCCTGCGCATCTCACTCAGTAAGGCCTTTACTAAGGGCTTCTTTGGGACGGTTACTCTTGGTGACTATCCCGGTCCTGGGCAGTCTAAGTTGGTGATATACTGGCCGATATCAGCGCGGTGGCTGGGGTGGAAGTAAGCCCTCAACCGAAGGAAACTCACGATGGCACGTAGTTCACGCCGATCACTCTTCCTGGTAGTTTTTTTCCTGCTTGCTTGCGGCTTCCTGGGAATTCTATTTGCCCAGCGTTCCGGCCAGCAGTCGTCGATGACTGGCGACTCCGAGGTCAAGGACAGCCTGAAGCAGTTCACCGACGTGTACGCTCTGGTTGAAGACAATTACGCCGAGCCCGTCAACCCGGACAAGGCCATCTATAACGGGGCGATCCCGGGCATGTTGCACGCGCTCGATCCGCACTCCAATTTCTTTGATCCCAAGTCGTACGCGCTGATGCGCGAAGACCAGCGCGGCAAGTATTACGGCGTGGGTATGACCGTCGGTCCGCGCAACAACAAAGTGATCGTGATCTATCCGTTCACCGGCACTCCCGCCTACAAGGCCGGCATTCATCCCGGTGACGTCATCATCGCAGTTGACGGCAAATCCACAGAGAATATGTCCACTGGTGACGTAGCCGATCTGCTCAAGGGCCCCAAGGGCACGACGGTTCACATCAGCATCGCGCGCGACGGCGTCGAGAAGCCGATGGAGTTCACTCTCATCCGCGACGAGATTCCCCGTTACAGCGTCGACGTACATTTCCTGATCAAGCCGGGCATCGGCTATATGCACGTCAACGGCTTCAACGAGACCACCGAGCATGAAGTTTCCGACGCGCTCGATTCCTTCGGCGATCTCAAGGGATTGATTCTCGACTTGCGCGGCAACCCAGGCGGACTGCTCAGTGAAGGCGTGGGCGTAGCTGACAAGTTCCTGAAGAAGAACCAACTGATTGTCTCGCATCATGGCCGCGCCTCGGCAGAGAAACGTTATGTCGCGCAGCACGGCAACGGCGGCAAAGATTATCCCATCGTTGTGCTGGTGAACCGGCTCACCGCGTCGGCGGCGGAGATTGTGTCTGGAGCGATTCAGGATCACGATCGCGGCCTGATCGCGGGCGAAGTCACATTCGGCAAAGGCCTGGTGCAGACCGTATATCCGTTGTCGGAGAACACCGGACTCGCCCTGACCACGGCCCACTACTACACCCCGAGCGGGCGCCTCATCCAGCGCGACTATAGCAACATTTCGCTCTACGACTATTACTACAATCGCGATACCGCCGACAGCACCAACATGGCCAACCGCGAAGTAAAACTTACTGACAGCGGCCGCACAGTTTACGGTGGAGGTGGCATTACTCCTGATGTAAACATTCCTCCGGTGAAGAGCAGCCACTTTCAGGACACGCTGTTGCAGCACTATGCGTTCTTCAACTTCGCCAAGCGTTACGTCGTAAGTCATCACCCCACGAAAGGCTTCGAAGTGGACGACGCAACGATGCTGGAATTCCGCAAGTCTCTCGACGAGGACAACATTCCTTACACGCAGGCAGATTTGATGGATAACAGCGACTGGATTCGGTCAAACATCAAGTCGGAGATTTTCGTCGATGCTTTCGGGCAGGACGAAGGCATGAAGGTTCGCGCCGAGTCTGACCCGGAAGTGATCAAGGGCCTCGAGCTTCTGCCGCAGGCGAAGGCTCTGGCCGACAACGCCAGGAAGATCATCGCCGAGCATAACTCGGCTCCGGCGTTCAATCGGTAAGGGTGCGACAGGTTTACGAAGGGCCTGGAGAAATTCCGGGCCTTTTGTTTTGCAGCCTTGTTTTGCAGCCCGGCATCCGCGCCTTCATTGACTTCGCTTCCCTGCTATGTGAAAATCCGCGCGAGAGGCGGTCTGGGGCTCGATTGAAACCGATCATTCTGGCGGGCGCGGTGCTCCTGTCGCTGGCCGCGGGGTGGACCGACCTGCGCAGCCGCCGCATTCCCAACTGGCTGACGGTGCCGGGGCTGCTGATCGGGGTTGCCGCCAACACAGTCCTCAGCGGCTGGAGCGGACTGAAAGCGGCTCTGCTGGGCGCGCTCGTCGGCCTGGCATTGCTGCTGCCGTTCGTGCTGTTGCGCAGCCTGGGTGCGGGAGACTGGAAGCTGGCGGGGGCATTGGGAGCGTTTACTGGCCCGGGCGCGCTTGTCGATTTGCTACTGGGATCGGTCTTAGTAGCGGGAGTGATGGCAGTGGCCCTGGTGGTCTACAAACGACGCACGCTGCAGACGATTCGCAATATCGGGCACATCCTGATCTCGCTGGTGACGTTTCGATTGCCGGAATCGCGGGTTTCGCTGGATAATCCGGAGTCGCTGAAAGTCCCCTACGGGGCGGCTCTGGCGCTTACGGTGGTGCTCTATGGGATTCTCTGGAAACTTCGAGTTGTGGCCTAGAATGCGTTCCGCGCGATCCATTCTTATTCGCAGCTTGGCCGGTCTTCGCCGCCTGGGCAGGCTCGCCGCCGAAACCCGCGGCGCTGAAATTGCCGAAGCCGCAGCCGTGCTGCCGCTGATGTTCATGATGCTGCTGGGGATTTTCTGGTTCGGGCAGGCGTTCAGCATTTATGGCGCGATCACACGCGCCGCACAGGAAGGCGCACGCGCCGGAGCCTTCCCGTCTTACGCCACTTGCACGAGTTGCACCAACTCGCTTTCGCAGTATGCAACGGATGCCGTTACCGCGACAAACAACGCACTGCTGGCATCCAATCTGAATCCAATATTGGCACACCTTCCATCAACTGCGCCGACATTCAACTACTGTGCCACTGGCCTTGGGACGTCAGGAGGATGTGGTCCAAGCGCCAACATCTGCGTGCAGGCCCCTGTTCAAATGGCTAATCTTGCGACCGGTGGAACTGGAGGTGGAACCGGAGTTTGTGGCATCGCGGTCACCTTTCAATACCCGTTTCAGTTCTGGCTGCCGTTCACTTCACTGAACAAACAAACTATTTGGCTGACGGCGCAGGCGCGTGCCCGCATGGAGACGCATTGATTTGCCGGCCCAATCGTCGTAACTCGATCGGCAACTGGCTCGGCGGCCAGGTCCGGCTGGGATGGCGGGACGATCGTGGCGCGCAATTGTTGGAGTTCGCGGTTGCCCTGCCCTTGCTGGTGTTCTTCGTGGTGGGCATCTTCGACTTTAGCAATGCCTACACTTTCAAGCAGAAACTTACCAATGTTGCGCGCGATGCGGCCCGCGTGGCAGCGGCTGATCCGGCGAATGATTTGCAGTCGTACTCGACGTCCGCTCCGGCCTCGGTCATTGACGCATTTCTTGATGTTGATAACTATCTGTTAGCCAATAATGTCAACGACTGCGGCATTAGTGGCAGCACACCCAGTCCATCGGCGCTGACGTGGACATATACCGCCAGCGGGAATGGCTGTCCGACCGGAGGGCTGACTATCATCATCAACCGGGGATATTATTTTCCTGCGGCCGCTGCGACTCAGCCTGTCAATGTGAGTTGTCAGGCGTCGGGGGGAGGTGGACCGACGCAAACCGTGGTCATCGGCACCTGCGTCAGCATTCAGTATGGCTACCAGTGGCGGTTCGGCCGCATTGCGACCCTCCTGGGTGGCACCACAGGTCTGCCCACTTCCATCGGCGCCGCGGCTGTAGCGATGAACGAGAACTGAAGGCAGCATGAAACCGCCAGCAATCCGCCAAATTCGCCGCGCCAGACATGCCAGTTATTGCAGTCTTTCCAATCATTCCCGCCATCCCCGCCAGCGGGAACGCGGCATCACCATGGTGCTGGTTGCGATCGCCATGGTCGCCATTATCGGCATGGCCGCACTGTCGATTGACGTCATCACGCTTTATCTGGCGCGCGAACAGGCGCAGCGCTCCGCCGACGAAGCGGCGCTGGCCGCCGCACGTGTGATCTCGCTTTCGGGCGCGACCGGTGATCCCAATGACACTCTTTCATGGCAGGTGATTTGCGGCACATCGACGAGTCCTGCCACGCAGACAGCCACCGCCGTCGCAACCCAAAGTGAAGTTGGGGGCGCCGTGGCCACGACCGTCAGCGTGGGGTACTCCGTCGGCACCGGAGCGCCACAGCCCGACTGCTCGGGCCTGCTTCCCGGGCCCTTCGGCGTCAATCCACTGGTCACCGTGACAATCACGCGCGCCAGCCTGCCCACTTTCTTTTCGCGCATCTGGGGAAACACCGGGAACAGCGTAAGTGCGTCAGCCACGGCCGAAGTATTAAATCCGTCGGCCTCAGACATCGTCACGAATGCCAGCGTGATTCCGGTTCAGCCTAGCTGTGTTAAACCTTGGATGGTGCCGAACCAAAATCCCGATCAGCCGTCAGGCTGCGTAGGCGGCACAGGTTCGGGGAAGTGCAACTCGTTTGTCACCTTGACCGACGGCACGATTTCCAACCAGGGCATTCAGCCTGGGACTGCGAGCGGCGTAATCGGCGAAACCTTCACTTTGTTCGCCGATTGCACCCCCGGAGTTTCGCCCTGTGGCCTGGTTACCTTTAACACCAACAATCAGCCGCAGGCAAACGTCGCGACGAACACCATTGGCCCTAATCCTGGCCCGCCTAATCTCGAATACCTTGCCGGCTTGGCTCCGCCATCCTCGGTTGCGGTCCCGTCCTGCGGCGCGTCCGGATCCGGTGGGAATGCCGATTACTTACCGGCCGTAGCAGGATGCGACCAGAGCACGATCTATCAGTGTGGCGTACAGAGTTCCGTCGCATCCCCTCCGAATTCCATCGACCTCAGCGAGAATCCGGGGGGAAGTTCCGGCGACACAGCCACTGGCGTGGCATGCCTGATCAACCAGGCGACGGAAGGTTCGGCCAACAGCGGACAGGACTGGCTCATCACGACCGGCACGCCGCCCTACCCATACCAAATCCTAGCGGGGCCAGCCAATGCCAACGTCGCGGTGCGCGGCGACTATATAACCAGCAGCAACTCGATTATGTCGTTGCCGATTTATGACGCGACCGCAACGACTATCACCTCCGCGGGTCCGAACAACGTGACCATTGTTGGATTCCTCCAAGTCTTCGTCAACTATGTGAATCCCGACGGAAGCCTCAACGTAACGGTCATGAACGTTGCCGGCTGTGGCAACAACGCCACCAGCAGGGCCGTGACCGGCTCTTCGCCAGTGCCGATCCGCTTAGTTACTCCTCCATAGGCGCAGGGAGGGCTGGCGTTTCTTACGCTTTCAGGGATTTCCTACAAACAGACTACTGGTCGTGGGTATTTTCGTCCGGAGGAGTCTTTCCGTCCGGCTGCGCTGGAACCGGAGCGGATGACGGGACACGATTGCCCGGCCGCAGGTTCGCGCTGGCGGGTTCAGTTTCTTCGGGGTCGTCGTCTTGGACTCGGTCCTGCACTCCGTCTTGCACTCGATCTTGCACGTGGGCTGGAACAGGCTGGGGCACGAACTCGCCTGCAGGCCGCGGGGTGAGGATCACGCGCTCCAGTCGATGCGGATCATCCGTCGCGCTCAGAAGCAGAAAATTAAACTTCGAACCGTTGAGCAGACGGGCCAGAACTTCGGGCGCGGGCGCTGGCGCAATGTCAGCCACTATTTTTTCTTGCTCCGCTCCGGCAGCAATTAAAACTTCGGCCCCGGTGCGCTGCTGCACCGCGATCAAGACCTCCGCCAGCGTCACTTTGGCGGCCCTGATCCCAAGCAACCCATCGCGAAATGTGACCTCGAGCAACGGCTGGTCGGAAGTGTCAGCTTTGACGGGCTCCGCTCGAGTCGTGAAATTGGCGGCTACCAGAGCGGGCTGCGCCACTGGCACGAGAACAGGAGTGTTCGATTGCGCGGAAGCCTCAGCTCCACTCCCCGTCACTTTGATGATGACCGTTCGGCCATAGGGAAAGATCTGGTACGACTGCGCGGTTTTCAAATCGAGCACGACCCGCGTAACCGGAGGCTTCGACTGCAGCAGCCTTACCTGCAAGTCTTTCACTTCCCCCTGATCCACGGATTGACTGCGTAACTGATCGCTGGGAATTGCGTTTGGAAAGTCGACGACCAGACGATCCGGGCCCGTCAGGATGTGTGCCTGTGGAACGATCCGGTCGCTGGCTTCCACTTCAATCTCGACCGCGTCCTTGCCGCCGAGTACCTTGATGGTCCGAACCAAGCTGGTCTTAACAATCTGCGGAACCGGAATTTTTGGATCTGGGGTTTTTGGAACAGCCGTCTGCGCCAGGAGCAACGGCATGGCCAGCGGCGCACAGAGCCCGACCATGAGCAGCGAACTCAGCATCATCCGCAAGAACTTGTGCATGGCTTTTCTGGTCGAGCTGCTGGTTCTAGCCCAGTATGGCCCGATTGTAGCAGTGGCGTTTGCGAGATAGGTTTTACGTTGGTATTACAACTAATGGCCGACATTACTGCGAGCCTATGCTCTGGCGAACCTTTGACGAGCCTTCCAGCACGTCGCAGCTAGCCCGGATGCGACTAACAGCCAGGTGCCGGGCTCTGGGACTTCGCCTGATCCGCTTCCGGGGCCGCAGGGATTCGCCTTCTTCTTCTTTTTCGGAGCGCTGACCTCGGCTGTTCCCGTGCCTGTCGGTTTCTTTCCGACGCCGCAAACGCCGGGAAGCGGGGGCGGGGAGATGTAGATCAAGGTGCCGGTTTCGATCGGATAATAGAAGCCCAGCGGCGGCGCTGGTCCTAATCCCGGCCCTGGGCGGTTTAATGACGACTGAAACGGGACCGGGGGGATTGCCAGAGCCGTGCCGGCGATCGGGTACTTGGGTTCGTCAAACTGTACCACTGGCGGCTCTGACGAAGAGGTCGCCTGCTGCGGAACTTCTTCTACTCGATTCGCGCAGCGTGTGCGCGCGGTGATCTTGCCGTCGGTGATCAAGGTCTCGCCCTTGCGCAGCTTGACCCGGCGCCGGGTCCAGTAAATCTTGTTGCCGATCCGGTAAGAGATGTAAACCGTGCGCGCCAGCACGAGCTGTACCACCATGGCATGGTCGTAATCGAATCCGGCGTAGTGAGCAGCGACCACGGGATCATGTTGCGCGGCCCACTTCAGCTCACCCGCATCTCGCACTCCACCGGGCACCACTGAATATGGATAGACCGGACGGCCTTCCATCTGGCGCAAGTATTCCTGCTCGGCGCGCAAAAGCGTGCCCTGGTTGACCTCGACGGCCCGGCGTTCGGGCCGGACGGATCTGGAAGCATGGAATCGAGATCGAACCTGAGGCGCGACGAAGGCGAACCCGATCGCCAGACCGGCACAGAAAACAATCAGCAGGGCACGTCGTACCTGGCGATTTCGACGATGGCGGCGGGTCCGGCGTCGGCGGACTACGGTCTCAATTTTCCGTATTTCCGGGTCATTCAGCAAAACTAACCAAACCTCTGGGTCCGTTTTCCGGGGCTCTGGGATGAAACACACTTCACCGCGCTTAACACTTGCAGTTGGAGTGCCATCGCCGGCCGCTCAGACAACCGAAAATGCAGGGAATTTGGGCCTTGTTAGCGTACATGCTAGCAGACAGTGCAGGTCTTTGCACAAAATATCTGGGAATCTGGGCCAAGAATCACAAGATTGCAGTCTGGTTTTTTTGAAACCCACGGCCTCTACGGCTTGCAGCCCGCGCTGCCGATTCCAGTGAGGATGGGCAACGGAGCCTGCTTGTTGGCGGCAAGAACTGCGTTGAAGGCTCCGAGATCTTGTTCGTTCAACTGCCGCCAGTTCGCGAGATCCTGGTCGAGGGCATCGCAACTTTGTTGAGCCGATGCCGTAACGGTGTCTGCCGGTCGCATGTCGGCACTCTCCACGCTGAAAATGAGCCGGGACAGGTCGCGGTTCACGGGTCCAAATCCCGGAGCGAGTTTGGTACCCTTGTCGATGGCATCGATCTTCTTTTCGAAGTCGGCCACTGCGTCTTTTGCTTCTTTGGTTTCGGACTGCTTCAACGCGTCCATTCGTTCGGCTAAAGCTTTACGTAACCCTGCGACCTGGTAAAAAGCGTCGGAACTCACCTTCATGCCGCGGCTGATTCGCTTCGCCAAATCGAGTTGGTCTGACAGGTCGGTTGGCGAGGCATGAACCCGCGGATCGAGTTCCACCGTCAGAGGCTGTCGCGAGGATTGACCGCCAACCTGTAGTTCTACTGTGTACGTGCCGGGTACGACCAGGGGTCCGCGAGGTTGCAGGCGCGGTGTGAGGCTGGGTACGGCGTGATCGGCCAGTGTGTATTCGGTGTATTCCAGCAGTTTGCCGTAGTACCCGTACGGAAGCGAAGGCGGGGGCGGATACCGCAAATTCCATACAAAGCGATTCACGCCTACCGCTCTTGGCAAAGTGTCTTCTGGAGCAAACCAGTAGCTGGGAGCATTCGCCGGAAGATACGCAGCCGATTTTGCATCGCTGGAAAATCGCGCCACCTCGGCGCCCTTCCCGTCGTAGATGGTTAGCGTCACGTCACCCGCCGGCGGCGTCTTCAGGTAGTAGTCGAGGATTGCTCCGTCGGGCGGGTTCTGGCCGGCCGGAGTTTCGATGGGGTAGGGCGTGTCCTGATAGTTCTCCCATCGCACACGCATGTCAGTCTCAGGCGCGAAAAGGTGCGCATCAGCGGAGGTGATTTGCGGATTGATTTCGCGCAGCGGAGTGATGTCGTCGAGAATCCAGAGGCTCCGTCCGAAGGTCGAAATTACCAAGTCGTCGTCATGCACCTGGAGATCGGTGATGGGCGTCGGAGGCAGATTCAGGGAAAGCGGCTGCCAGTGGTCGCCGCGGTCCCACGAGACGTACACGCCGGTATCCGTACCGGCGTAGAGCAGGCCTTTGCGTTTCGAATCTTCGCGCACCACGCGGACCATTTCGTGTTCCGGAAACCCGTTGACGATCTTCTGCCAGGTCTTGCCGTAGTCATCGGTGCGAGCAACATAAGGAGGAGTGGACTCGCGGGTCGCGCCCACCGTCAGATAAGCGGTGGCCGGGTCGTGATGCGAAGCTTCGACGTAGAGGATCTGGGTGGGCTCGGTCAGTCCGGGTGGGGTGACGTTTTGCCAGTTCTTTCCACCGTCGCGGGTAAGTTGAACCAGCCGGTTGCTCGTGCCCACCCAGATTACGCCGGATTGCACGGTCGACGGCGAAAGGGCGGTAATGGCCGGCGGACGCGGCTTGTCCGGATCGGGCTTCTCGGGTTCCTTCGGCTCGCCATAGCCGGTAAGATCAGGGCTGATCTCGCGCCAGCTCTTTCCTCCATCGACCGTCTTGAGCACAAACTGCATGCCTAAGTAGAGTGTGGATGCATCCTGGGGCGAGAAGACCAGAGGCGGCATTTGCGAGGCGCGATACTTTTTCCCGCGCTCGAAGACGGTTGCGATCTGGCCGGTCGATTTGTCGTAGCGAACCACGGTGCCGTACCAGCCGCCGCTATAAACAAGGTTGGGATGAGCGGGATCGGGAGTGATGAACGCGTACTCGAAGCCCCCTATGGAAAACCAATCCTGCAGAAGGATCTCGCCGTAGTCACTGCGACTGAGCACGCCCGCGGTGCCACTGTCCTGCTGCGCTCCATAGGCGCGATAGGGGAACAAGTTGTCGGTGGAGATGTGGTAGAACTGCCCGGTCGGTTGGTTGTACCACGAACTCCAGGTTTTGCCGCTGTCCACAGTAACGATCGCTCCCTGATCCACACCGAAAATCATCCGCGCCGGATCGTGCGGGTCGATCCACGCCACGTGAAAATCGTCGCCGCTGGGAGCGCCGGCGAAAGCTTCAAACGTCTTGCCACCATCGGTGGAGCGATACATCGAGGTCTGCGATACGTAGAGCACGTCGGGATTCCGGGTGTCGACGAAGACGCGACTGAAATAAGCATTGCCAGTCACCCGCGGGTCCTTGGTGGATTGTTGCCAGGTTGTGCCTCCGTCATCGGAGCGGAAGAACCCCTGTTCCATGATCGCGTACAAGCGGCGTCCACCGGTTCCCGGAGCGAGCGCGATGCCAACCCTGCCGCGAGCCTTTTCAGGTAGACCGGTGCTGGCAAGAGGAGTCCAGGTCGAACCACCATCTCCAGACTTCATGATCTCTGAGGTCGCTTCCGTCGCGGAATCGCCAGAGCCGGACGCGGGACGATAGAGCGCTGCGTACAACGTGCTTGGATCGCCGGGATCGGAACAGAGATCGACAACGCCGATCGAGTCTTCGGCAGAGAACACTTTCGTCCAGCTCTTTCCTCCGTCGACGGTTCTAAAGATTCCGCGGTTCGCGGTTTTTGCCGTCGCCGGAAGTGGCCGCCAAAGTATCCCGAAGCCGATGGAGTTTCCTCCGACCACGGCAACGTCGGGATTTTTTGGATCGACGATGATTGCCTGTATAAAAGGCACATCCTGCAACCCCACGTTCTTCCATGTGACGCCGGCGTCCGTCGAGCGATAGACACCATTGCCCCGCGTCTGCTCCCCGGTTCCGACATACAGAACATTCGAATCGGACGGAGCTACCGCAAGCGCGCCGATAGACGCGACCCGCTCCTTATCGAAAATCGGACGCCAGACTTGTCCTCCGTCGGTAGTTTTCCAGACTCCACCACCAGGGGTACCGAAATAATACGTGTTCGGATCCGCCGCGCCGGCGACCGCCGTAACGCGCCCGGCGCGAAATGGGCCGATCGATCTCCATTGCATGCTCCCCTGCATGCCCGAGAATAGCTTGCTGTCGATTGGTTCCTGATTCGAAAGCTGGCTCCAAAGATTGCCCGGCAAAATGGCGACGGAGGCGACGAATGCGAGAAAGAGCCTGAGGCGTGCTCCGCGCAGAATTGTTTTCATTTTGGATTCCCCATCTTCCGATCGCACCCGTTCTGGGTCGCATCGTGGCGACATTTAGCCGGAACTACGCTACCACAACTTAAATTCACACGCTCGCGTCTCGGATTAGGATCACCTGACTCCCACGCTCTTGTTAAACCGCTGCCGTGACAGCGCGGCAATTCGACGTCTTCTGCGGGAGAAATCGACGAGCGCGCTGGAACTGGAATCGGCTGGTTTTCGCATTGAGGCATGCGTATGGGACGTCGGAAGGGTCCTACTTTCGGAGGAGTCGCGCTGCTCAGGGGGAAGGTAATATTCCGTGGTTCAAACTCCACGGATCGTTTCCACGGAACATCTCCAGGGATCGACGGCGGACGAGATCCAAGACCCGCAGGTTGCAGATGAAAAGGATTGCGCTGGGCACGATCATCTCGTTGATGCTGTCTGCCCCGCTGCTGGGGACGACTCGGGTTGACCTGGATCGTGACTGGTCGTTTCGCACGGACCCGGAGCAGATCGGGGAAACGGCCGAGTGGCAGAAGCATCCTCCTCCGAACACAGAGTCGATCAATGTCCCGCACACTTGGAACATCGGCCATCGCGATGGCTATCTCGGGAAGGCATGGTACTTCACCACTTTCGAGATGCCCGTGCAATCGGCGGACTTGCACGTGAAACTGCATTTTGGAGCGACCTTTTATTCGGCGCGAGTCTGGTTGAACGGTGTTGAAGTGGGATCGCACGAAGGCGGATACACCGCCTATTCTTTCGACATCACTCGTCAATTGCGGTCAATCAACCAGGTCGCCGTCGAAATCGATAACCGGATTGGAGCGGCTACGATTCCGGGTCTGGCACAGCGCAGCAGTGATCATGCCTGGTACGACTGGTGGGACTACGGCGGGATCGTTCGCGATGTCTGGCTGACCATGGGTGGTCCGATCCAGGTGCGTCGGCAGCAGATTCGCAGCCAGATTTCGGAGGACGAAGCGGTCGTCGAGGATAAGATTCTTCTCGAGAATCATCTCGCCCAGAAACAGCAAGTCTCGGTGCGAATTACGGCGATTGGACCGCACGGCGAGACTTCAGGAACGGAGACGCGCAATGTTGCCTTAGAGCCCGATGTGAGTTCGGTCGACTTGTCGTTGAAGATTCTGGGCGCGCAGTTGTGGGGGATTGACCATCCCAATGTGTACCGGATGCAAGTGCAAGTCGTCGGTCCGGCGAGTCAGATTCTCGACGAGCAGAGCGACACCTTCGGGATACGCAAGATTGAGATCCGCGACCGGCATCTGCTGCTCAACGGGGAACGGGTGCGACTGACCGGCGTGACGCGGCACGAAGAATCGATGTGGGAGGGATTGGCGGAAACTGCGGGCACGATGCTTCACGACTATGATGATATGCGGTCGCTGCAGGTCACTCTCACGCGGCCGGTGCATTATCCGCAGAATTCTTTCATTCTTGATTATGCCGACCGGCATGGCATTCTGCTCATTCCAGAGATTCCGGTGTGGCAATTCAGCGAGACGCAACTCAAGGATCCGCGGGTGCTCGCGTTGGCCAAGCAACAGATGCGCGAGATGATCGAGGAGTCGAGCAATCATCCCAGTATTTTTGCCTGGAGCGTTTGCAACGAAAGCGACACTGGAACTCCCGGCGGCATCGAATATTTTCGCGCCATGCGCGACTTCATCCGGCAACTCGATCCCAACCGGTTTGTGAGCTATGCGGATGACCACCTTCCGGGACTGAAACGTGCCGAGGATTCCGCCGCCAACGATGCGGATTTCCTGATGATGAACCAGTATTTTGGGAGCTGGCACGGGCCCGAGTCAGAGCTGTCAGAATCGTTGGATCGGATCGGGCGGATGTTCCCCGAAAAGATGATGATCATCTCGGAATTTGGGCTGCCGGGAATTTTTGCGAAAGATCCAGAAGACGCCGACCGGATGCGCGTACGGATTATCAAGGAGCAGATGCCGGAACTGGCGCGACGCGATTGGATCGCGGGCGCAATTCTCTGGTGCTATCAAGACTACAAGTCCAGGCGCAATCTCCCACCGGGGCGGGAACAGGGTTACGTCGATCACGGCCTGGTGGACGAGTACTGGCAGCGTAAACCTTCTTACTATGTATGGAAAGATCTGAACGCGCCCGCCGTTATGGAAGCGCAGTGGGAGCATGTGGCGGAGGGTCCGCCGGCGGGTTTCACTGTGACGTTGACACCGAACGGAATTCAGGATCTGCCGTCCTATCCTCTGCGCGACTACCGGTTGGCGTGGGAACTGACCGATCAGACGGGCGAGCTCCTGGCGAGCGGCGAACAGCAGCTCGCAGACTTGAGCGACGCGCGTACGATCGCTGGGAATGTTGGTCCGCGTCCCGATACAAAGATTCTGAAGCTGCATTTGACCCTGGTGCGGCCCGGGGGCATGATCGCTGCCGAGAGTTCTCTGGATTGGAATAGCGATGCGGCGACCCGAAAGCCCGATGGACTCGGGAAGAGTTCGGAGCCTGGGGCGCGTTGAGTTTGCCGGGGAACGGAGGATGCATGAGGGTGCAAGTTCGATATGTCACGTTCCTGCTGGTCGTGCTGGTTTCAGCCACCCGTCTCATGGAAGGTCAGGACTACGCCGTCGGTGCGGATGTGTCTTTCCTGGCTCAAGCCGAACAGCAAGGAGTAGTTTTTAAGGACGGCGGAGTTCCCAAGCCTGGTCTGGAGATTCTCAGATCCCATGGCTACAACTGGATTCGGCTCAGGCTGTTTCACACTCCTACCCAGCTGCCGAACAATCTGGACTACACCATCGCTCTGGCCAAGAGCGCGAAAAAGCTGGGATTCAAGTTTCTGTTGGATTATCACTACGCCGACGACTGGGCCGACCCGGGAAAACAACCGATTCCGAAAGCGTGGCAGGGCAAGTCGCACGCGGATTTAGTAAAGGCAGTGTTCGAGTACACCCGGGATACGATCGCGGCATTCCGCGATGCCGGCGTTTTGCCGGATATGGTGCAAGTCGGCAATGAAATCACTCATGGAATGATGTGGCCGGACGGCAAGCTGCCGGAGAATTGGGACAACTTTGCCCAGCTGGTGTATGCCGGTATCAACGGTGTAGACGCGGGCCGCGGCAACGGTATTCGTCCGAAGATCATGATTCACATTGATCGCGGCGCCGATATGAAAGGGACGAAAGCATTCCTCGACAAGTTGAACAGCTATGAAGTGCCTTACGACGTCATCGGGCAGTCGTATTATCCGTGGTGGCACGGCAGCCTCAACGATCTGCGCCAGAACCTGGAATTCATGGCGCGGGAATATCAGAAAGACATCATCGTGGTGGAGGCGGCGTACAATTGGCAGCCCGGCAACTATGTGAACAAGCCTGCGCCGTTTCCGGAGTCGCCGGAGGGGCAGCGCGAGTTTCTGGATGAACTAAACCACGTCGTAATGCAAACTCCGAACGGGCACGGGAAAGGCGTCTTCTGGTGGGAGCCGGCAGTTACGGGACCTCTCACCATTCGCGGTTTTTTTGACGACCAGCACAATGCGCTGCCGGTGATCACGGTGTTTGACCGGTTCACGCGAAAATAGCCGAAAATAGAAAGATGTGTAAAGTTTCGGTATATTTGGGAACGCGATACTACTCCCATAGGCACATTGCAGACCGCGTCGTCTGCGTTCCATGTTGACTCGGTTACATCGGGGCCCGATTGGCGTTAGGCACAGGCTGCAGCACAGTGCGGCCCGAGTTCTGCGCTTACTTATTCAGTGGCATCTTGTTTTGCTGCCGCTTATTCTGCTCCCGATTATTTCTTCCCAAGTTCTTGGTGCGCCAGCGGCGGACCCTCCGCTGTTTTCCTACACGCAGCGCCTCTGGCAATTGCAGGATGGCTTACCGGAGCAGGTCGTGCAGGCGTTTGCGCAGACTGCTGACCGATATTTGTGGATCGGCACGACGGGTGGGCTTGTTCGCTTCGACGGCGAAAGATTCCTGACCTTTGACCGCGAAAACACTCCCGCATTCACCGATAACAACGTTTTCTGCCTGACGGTGTCGCGCGATAACACGCTCTGGATTGGAATGGAAGGCGGCGGGTTGATCCGGTATCGTGACGGAGCTTTTCAGTCATTCTCCGGCAAGGACGGCCTGACCAACGCTTTCGTCCGTGTCGTGTACGAAGACAGTCATGGAAAAATTTGGATTGGCACCGACAACGGATTATTTCAATTCTCCGGGAATCGTCTGGAGCGGATGGATAACACCGAGAGCATTCCGGCAATTGCCGTGCATGCTATTCACGAAGATCGCCGCGGACAGCTCTGGGTGGGTGGATCCAAGTTCCTTCGCTTCGTGGGCAATGCAGCCGTTGAATATAACCTGGGCGGAGAAGCCAGCCAAAATCGAGTTAAGTCGATTACCGAAACGCAAGACGGAACCGTGTGGGTCGGCACAGTTTCAGGTCTGCAGAAGATGGCTCCACAGGAGACGTCCTTCAAACCGGTAGGAGAGATCAACGGAACCGTCCGGGTGTTGCGCGAGATGTCGGACGGGACGCTTTGGATCGGCACGATCGGTCGTGGGCTTCTTACTTATCGGGAACATCGGTTCTCAGACATTGCGGTTCCCGATCCACTGCCCAGCAACACCGTCTTGAATCTTTTCGAGGATGTCGAAAAGAACATCTGGATCGGGACGCAAGGCGGGATGCTGCGCTTGATCAAGACTCCGGTTCGAACCGTGAAACTGCCGGACGCAGCCGATTCCGACGCGGAGACGGTTTATCAGGACCGAACGGGTGATCTGTGGGTCGCAGCGGTAAACCTGTTCCGCGTGCACAATGGCAAGGCCGCGCCATTTCGATTTCCGGGAATTTCGGGCGTAAGAGTCCGGAACGTTTTCCGCGACAGCGAGGGTGCATTGTGGATTGGGACCGAAGGCCGGGGCGCTTATCGGCAAATCGGTCAGACCTTCACCCATTATTCGACGAAGGAAGGACTGGTCAACAACTTCGTTCGCGCGTTCCTGCAAGGACGGGACGGCAGCGTGTGGATTGCAACCGACGAAGGAGTGAGCCGTTGGCGTCGGCAAGGAATTACGAACTATCAGATGCGGGACGGGCTCGCCTACTTCAGCACGCGGTCGCTGCTCGAGGACGGGCGCGGCGACATCTGGATCGGAACCGACAGGGGCGTGAGCCGGCTGCATGGAGATTCCTTCGAAACCGACGGCGCCACGGAAGCGCTCAAGAACGAAAAAGTCTGGGCAATCCACGAAGATTCGGACGGTGGCCTATGGTTTGGAACGCGCACGGGAGGGCTCTATCGTTGGCGCTCGGGAACCATGACGCGCTACACGGTCGCGCAGGGGCTGGCCAGCAATGGTGTCTATGAGCTGCTGGAAGATGGGAAGAACAATTTCTGGATCAGCGGGCCGAACGGAATCTCGACCGTCAGCCGCCGCGAACTGGATGTCATGGCAGATCATCCTTCGCGGCCCGTGGCGGTTACCCTTTACGGCGTTTCGGATGGTCTGGAAACCATACAGATGTGCGGCGGCGAAAAACCAGCCGGAGTGCTCACCACCCAAGGGGAAGTTTGGTTCCCGAGCAGCAAGGGTCCAGTGCGGATCTCGATTCGATCGCCCATGCCGTCGAAACCCGCGCCGGTGGTGATCGATCAGGTAATGGCGGACGGCCTGCAAGAGCCGGTTACCTCTGAAATTTCTCTGGGCCCGGATAACGCGAAACTGGAAGTGCACTATGGAGTCGTGCTGCTGCGGTCGCAGGAACGCATCCGATTTCGCTACATGCTGGAAGGTTTTGATAAGACCTGGAGCGACGCTTCACCGGCACGCGTGGCGTACTACACGAATCTTCCTCCCGGCAGCTATCAGTTTCGCGTGGCAGCTTTCGAGATGAACAATCCCGAACAGGTCGCGGCGGCGTCGGTGGAGATCATTCAACGGCCACACTTTTATCGAACTGCCTGGTTCCTCACTGGCATGGTGCTCTTGCTGGGAGCTTCGGTATGGGGAGCTTACCAGTTTCGACTCGGCCAACTGCGCGCCCGCTTTCAGGCAGTTTTGAAGGAACGCAATCGCCTGGCGCGGGAAATGCACGATACTCTCATTCAGGGGTGCGCTAGTGTATCGGCGCTGCTGGAGGCGCATTCCAGCCTGGCACCACGCAAGCCTAACACCGACGGCGATTTACTGGACTGCGCCCGTACTCAACTGCGCTCTACGATTGAGGAGGCTCGGCAAGCAGTGTGGGGCCTGCGCAGCATATCGGAGCCCACGACCGACATCGGTTCCTTGCTGGCCAAGGTCGCGGAACAGTTTAGCCATGAATTTGCTGTGCCGGTAGAATGCCGGGTTGCAGGCACACCGTTTGCGCTCGAGCAATCCGTGGTGCACGAAGTACTCATGGTAGTGCGAGAGGCGTTGTACAACTCGATCCGCCACGCTCAGCCGAAGAAGGTGGGGCTTAGCGTCAGTTTCGAAGGAAACACGTGCTGCGTGGGAGTGCATGACGACGGTTCCGGATTCGACCCTGCCATCTTGTCGCGTCTTCCGGAACACCACTATGGACTGATCGGGATCAAGGAACGAGTGGAGCGCATCGGCGGGAAATTTACTTTGCGAAGTGCGATTGGGTCAGGCACGTACCTTAGCGTCGAGGTGCCGCGCAGCACTCACGCTGCCTCAAGCCCTGTTTCCGAGATAGCGTTATGAGCCAAATCGAAAAAATGAAAGTGATGATCGTCGACGATCACCCGCTCATGCGGGTAGGAATCGCCGCGATCATCAACGCACGAGCAGACATGATCGTAGTTGCGCAGGCTGGAACCGGAGAGCAGGCCGTCGCGCTCTTTTGCAAGCACAAGCCCGATATCACCCTGATGGACTTGCGGCTTCCGGGCGAGATGGGCGGCGTGGAAGCGATTGCCGCTATCCGTGCAAAGTCGCCGCGCGCCCGCTTCATCGTGGTGACGACCTACGACGGGGATGAAGACATTCACCGGGCTCTGGAAGCTGGAGCGCAAGGCTATGTGATCAAGGGCATGCCCTACCAGACGCTGGTGGATGCGCTGCAAAAAGTGCACAGCGGAGGGCGATTCCTGCCGCCACCGGTGGCCCGCGCGTTGGCGTCGCGGCTTCCGCATTCGGAGTTGAGTTCCCGGGAACTCGAAGTGCTTCACCTGCTCGTGAGCGGAAATAGCAACAAGGACATTGCCAACCTCCTGGGCATTACCGAAGCTACGGTAAAAAGCCACGTCAGTACGATTCTCATGCGATTGGACGTGGAAGATCGCACGCAGGCAGTTGTGGCCGCTCTGCAGCGCGGCCTGGTTCATTTGTAATTGGTTCATCTGTAATTGGGCATTAGTTGCCGGTCGACACAGCCTACCCCGTTGTCAAGATAAATACTTTTCTGGCATTCCGACTTTTGGCGGATTCGCGGAGTCTCACTTGGACATAGGATTCCGCTCGAGCAGTAGAGGAAGTGTGTTCTTTACAACGCCCTCAGGTGGTGTTTGCGCATTCCAGATCCGGGATGAACTGGAGCGCGACTCTGAAGGGAATCAATCTCTGGAGGCTCCGCGATGAGATTCGAGATTCGGCACTTTGGACGCATTGGTTGGCTACTGGCCGCAGTCTTGAGCGCCAGCCTTGCATTTGGACAGAACGCGAACACGGGCGAAATCCGCGGGACCGTGCAAGACTCCACAGGCGCATTCGTGGCGGGCGTGAAGGTCACGATCACGAATGTCGAGACCGGTGTAAACATCGAGTCGGCCACAAATTCCGACGGCATCTATGATGTGCCTTCGGTTCCCACCGGCCTGTATACGGTCACGTTCTCGAAGGTTGGGTTCAAGAATTTCGTGCGTAAAGGCGTGAGCCTCGAGATCCAGACCATCGCGGTGGACGGCACACTGCAAGTGGGCTCAATCAGTGAACAGGTCATAGTGACCGAGGAAACTCCACTGGTGGAAACAGAAACCTCGGACCAGCGCGTGGACCTGGGTACCCACGCGATTGAAGCCGCGCCCATCGTGGGCACCGACTGGCGCGCCGAGATGATTCAGCTTATCCCTGGCGTCAATACCGGCGGAGGAGCAGGCGAAGCCAACGGCCAGGCAGTCGGAGTCAACGGCACGCAGTCTTATAACGTGATGTTTCTGTCTGACGGCGGTCCGGCCACCGCGCCCAGAGATTTCAACGGCAGCAACTACTATATGCCGGTCGACGCCATCGGCGAGGTAAGCGTCAATTCCGCGAACGCGCCGCCGCAGTACGGCGGTGGTCTGACTTCCGTCAACGTGATCACCAAGAGCGGGACGAACCAATGGCACGGCAGTGGGTATGAATACATTCAGAACACGGCATTCAACTCCAGAGGTTATTTCGATCCTGCTCCAGACGTGAAGTCGGTAGAGCACTGGAACACATACGGCGGCAGCATTGGCGGCCCGATCATAAAGAACAAACTGTTTTTCTTTTTCCTCTACCAGCGCAACCCTTCGTCTACTCCAACTTCTGGACTGTATAGTTACCCGACCGCCGCGATGCAGGCGGGTGATTTTTACGGAATCACGGGCTCCACAGGCGCTGCCTTTAGCGCCGCAGGCACGCTGTTAGCACCTACCGATCCCGTGGCGGCGAAGCTGCAAACCTACTTCCCTGCCGCAACCGCTGCGGGATGGGTTGCGGGATGTCCCGGCCCGGTGAATGTATCGGCCAGTACTCCACAAACTTGCCCCATTGTTAACAACTATGTGTTCAACGGAAGCAGTCCGAACACGGACACGTGGTATACCGGCAAGGTCGATTACAATCTCGCCGCTAAACAAAGACTCTCGTTCAGTTTCAACTATTTCCCGACCACCACATCGTATGTCCCGGCCGATCCTCTCTTCCCCAACGACGCTACGGCTTATGAAGTAGGCAAAACCGACGACTTGACCGCGCAAGTTTCGCATGTTTATACGATCACCTCATCCACACTGAATGAATTCCGTGTGGGTGCAAGCCGCGAACTCGATAAGTACAAGCCGCCTTCCCTGGGTAAGAACGATCCAACCACGCTTGGCCTGGAGCCGCAATACGGTACCAACGCTCCGGCCGACGTGTTTCCCCATATCACGATTGATCAGGGAGCGGGAGAAGGAGCGACGGCGTTGGGCGCCGGCCTGGGGAATGGCAACCTCGACGCCACACTGGGCGAGGGAATTTACACTGTTTCCGATGTCCTTACGCTTATTCGCGGCAAACACACCATCAAGGTGGGCGGCGAGTTCGACAAGTTTTACCAGAACTACACAAGCTGGGGAGATATCGACTCCGGTCATTTCGAGTTCAACGGAACCGTCACCGGAATCCCCTACGCCGACTTCCTGGCTGGCGATGTTTATGGCTGGTACGTCTACGAGGCTGACCCAACCAGCGCTCACTTGAAGGGCGCGGCGTTGTTCGGCAGCGACGACTTCAAGGTCTCCCAGCACCTTACGTTGAATCTCGGCCTGCGCTGGCAGATGCAGAGCGGCTGGACTGTGAGCAACAACCTGTTTGGAAACTACGATCCGGTTATCCCTGATCCCACTCAATATAACGGAGCATATCCTGGGGGCATACTCTTTGGCGGGCAGAGTGACAAGACCTTCGGAGGGACGATCGGCAACCTGTCGGCAATCCAAAACGGCGACTATAAGGAATTCGGACCTCGAATTGGCTTCGCTTGGTCGCCGCGCGATAAGTGGGTGATCCGGGGAGGCTTCGGTATTTTTGACGCCCCCCGCGATGCCGAGAACTACACCGACGGCGCGCTCGGCCTTGGCTTTAATCCCCACAACCAGGGCAACGGCGGATACACCAACGGCAGTTCCGCGTTCCCACTGTCTGTGGGCCCGCCTGCCGGCACGGTAATCTTTCCAACGGTTCAAACTCTTTCGTCCACCTACGCGAACTACAGCAGCGCGGAATACTACCCGCGGAGTATGCCCACGGTCTACGTCGAGCAATACCTATTTGGGGTTCAGCGCGAGTTCGGGAACGGCCTCTTGTTCGACACGAGCTATGTCTATACTCGCGGCAGGAACCTGAACTTTGCCACCAATATCGACCAGGCTACAACCCCCGGTTCGACTGCGGTAGGCGGATTTGAGTGCACCAGCTTCTATCACTGCGGCAATCCTAACCCTGTGTTTAACAACATCGCTGGTCAAAACTACACAGGATATTCGAACTACAACGCGCTGCAATTGCGCTTGCAGAAGAGGATGTCGTATGGCTTGAGCTTCCAGCTCAACTACGCCTGGTCGAAAGCGCTCGATACCGGTACTGGCAATGGTCACGGATCGGGCATCGATATCTACCAGAACGCTTACACGCCATCCGCGAATTATGGCTTGTCTGACTTCAACGCTGCGAATACCCTGGTCGGCCAGATCACCTACGAACTGCCGTTCGGCCACGGGCGCCAGTTTGTTCTTCACGGGCCGCTCGATCAGATCGCGGGGGGCTGGCGCCTAGCCACTCTGTTCCAGTGGCACGGCGGAGTTCCATTCACTCCGGTGATCCAGAGTTCGGTTTCGGGGGGAATTGATCCGGGACTAACTCCATCGTTCGCTGCTGGCTCTTATCTATACCCGGAGCAAGTTGGTGACCCGAGCGTGTCGCATCGTACCCATACGATGTGGTTCAATCCGGCTGCCTTCGCTAACCCGACGTTTGGCACCTTTGGCGATGCTCACCGCAACAACTTGATCGGGCCAGGTTTCTCGAACGTCGACCTTAGTATCGCGAAGGAGTTTCCTATTCACGAGGCGATAGCGCTCGAAATCAGGGCCGACGCATTCAATATTTTCAATCACATTAGCTGGGGCAACCCGGATGCGAACGTCGGCTACTCCGGCGGCACATTGGCCGACACTACTGCGGGCCAAATCACCAGTCCCGTCGGGGGCACGCGCATCTTTCAGTTGGGCGCTCACATTCGATTCTGAGTCCAGCGCAGTAGTATGACGAGCAATCCATTCGTGGGGCGCGGAAGCAGCTTCCCCTTCCGCGCCCCCGCAGTTGTCAGCGCCTCGCCGAAGCAGCGGATTTCGCGGTATCGTTTCTCCATGAATAAGCTTCAACTCGGCGAGGTTAACGAATCCGCGCTCTCCTTGAGTGCTCCTCTTTCCGCAGCTCCGAATCGGGTACGGCGCCTGCGTAGCATGCCTCTAGTCTTGGGTCTCACGTTTCTTGTGAGCGCGTTCGCAGTCATGGCCGCGCAAGCCGGAGTTTCCCATGCTGCGGAGATTCACGATCACCTTCGGAAGGCGGCGGACTACCTCAAGGCAAATGATCCGAACTCCGCGGTAAAGGAGTTCGATGCTGTCCTGGCGCTCGATCCCAAAAACGCCGAGGCAAATGCCAACCTCGGAGTGATTGCATTCTTTCAACACGACTACGAGAAGGCTTCGCCATACTTGCGCAAGGCTCTGGCGGTCGATCCGTCTTTAGTGAAAACGCAGGCGCTGCTGGGAATCTGTGAAAGAAGATTGGGAAATCCGTCCGCGCGCGGGCTACTGGAAAAATCCTTTCCAAAGCTGAAAGACAAGCCAATGCGCCTGCAAGTCGGCCTGGAGCTAGCGACTCTCTATGATCAACAAGGAGACCCCGGCGCTACGGCTTCCGTGATGCGGTCGCTAGTAGATCTCGATCCCGACAACGTGGACGTTCTGTTCATGGCACAACGCGTCTACTCTGAGTTGGCCGATGACACGCTGAACAAGTTGGCAGTCCTGGCTCCCGGCTCGGCCCGCATGCAGCAGGTGATCGCTGAGCATTTGGTGAATGGGGGAGATCTCCAACAAGCAATCGAGCACTACAAGAAGGCTTTGCAGATCGATCCGCGGCTGCACGGTGTGCACTTTGAATTGGGAGAAGCCATTCTGCAGTCGTCTCCGTTCGATGCTGGAGCGCAAGCCGAGGCAGAGAAGGAACTCGAGGCCGCTGTAACCGTCGATGGCGACACCGCCAAGACGGAATGCGAGTTCGGCAGTATCGCGCTTTCGCAGTCCCAGCTGGACCAAGCATTCGCACACTACCAACGAGCCTACCAACTCGATCCCAATGAGATTCAGGCTCAGATGGGCCTGGCGAAGGTCTTGAGGATGCAGGAAAAGTGGCAGGAAGCAGTCAAGTATCTGCGGATGGCGGTGCAGTCCGACCCGCTCAACGGCACCGCGCATTACCAGCTGGGCACGGCATACAGACGTCTTCAAATGGACGACATGGCACAGAAAGAAATGATTTTGTCGCAAGAGATCAAGAAGACGAAAGACCAAGTGGAAGAACTCTATCGGCAGATGAACCGGCGGCCAACGCCAGGATCGGATGATGCACCGGAACCAGATCATGCGCAATAGTGCCGTGCCGGTGACTCGCAGGTTCCGGCTCGGGTCACGCTCCGCATCCTTCGTAATTATTAAGGCACTCGCTGCGACCGTCGTTGCGGTTGTGAGCCTTCTGTGGAACGTTGGGTGTGGCGGGGGATCGTCCAGCAGTTCGCCCCCTCCAGCAAAAATGCCGCCCACCATTTCAAAGGCATTCGGATTGTCCAGCGTGGCGTTGAACGGTAGCACCACGTTGACCTTCAACCTGTCGAATCCCAACGCCGCGACTTCGCTGAGCGGGATCGGCTTCACTGATACCTTTCCGGCTGGGCTCATGGTATCTACACCAAACGGATTAACTGGAAGCTGCGGAGGCGGGACGATTACTGCGACCGCTGGTTCGAACAGCGTCAACCTGTCAGGAGCAAGCCTCGTGGCTGGCGCTTCTTGTACTTTTGCGGTGAACGTTGTGGGCGCAACCGCCGGCGCGCAAAACAATGTCACCAGTGCAGTGACCTCGACGGAAGCAGGAAATGGCGGAACCGCATCGGCGCAGATCACCGTGATCGGGCCGAGCCAGCAACCGACGGAACCCACCAACATTAGTCCCATCAACGGTGACGTCTATTACGTCGTGAATCAGTTGAGCGGCCTGCAGATCGACCTTAATAACAATTCGGCGATCGCTGGCGCCAACATCGTCCAGCAAACACGAACTTTCACGAACCCGAGCCAAAGATGGGCCTTCACAACCCTTCCGGGCGGATCATGGCAGATCAGCAATATTCTCAACGGCCTTTGTCTGGACAGCGCAACTATCTCGGGCGTGGTGTACGTAGTGCAGAATCCATGCGCGGGCAGCTCTACACAGCAATGGACACTTAGTCCCACCGGTGCCGGTTACTACAGTATTGCGAACAGCAGCACCGGTCTGTTGATCGACCTATATCAGGGCTCGGCATCTCCCGGCACACTGCTCGACCAAACCGCATTGACTTCGCCTGGCGCTCCGACCCAGAGTCAGCAGTGGCTGCTGCGTCCGGCCTTCTTTCGTGGCGTCGATAATGCGTTGCTGGAAAAGCAGGAGGCGGCGCGGGCCTCGACAGGTTTGACTTGGTGGAAGGACGCGGGCCAGCCGCTGGACGTGCTTGCCATGCTGCGGAACCACGGTATCAACATGATCCGCTTAAGACCGAGTTCGGCGCCCCCGTATTCTGATCCCTCACAGACCGGCTGCACCGGGAACGCCTGTTACGCTGAGACCGACGCGCAGGATTTGGACCTGGCCAAGCGCTCTAAGAATCTTGGCCTAAGCGTAGAGCTCACGTTGCTCTTCGACGGCGGAAGCTCCGCCAGCGTACCGCAGGCGTGGGCGAGCGACACACTCGCTCAACTACAGACGGATATCTATAACTACGTCAAAGCCGAAGTCGAGATGTATCGCCAGGCGGGTGTAATGCCCGACCTGGTGGCAATCGGCAACGAAGTCGACACAGGATTCCTGGGTTCTATTGGCAGTCCTACAGGAACTGACTTCAGCGGTTTTGCATCCTTGCAGATCCAAGCCCTGCAGGCCGTGGCTGACGCGGCAGCGGACACTTCGATTGGTCCGGCGGTTCCCCCGCCGCTGACCTGCATCCACATCACTCCGGCTTGGGATCTAACTCAGTTCTTCACACTCGCGAATCAGAACGGCATTACTTACGACGCGATATGCCAGAGTTACTATCCGTTTTTTCACGGGCCTCTGACTGATGCACAGGCGGCACTAAGTAATCCGCAGAACCAACCAGTGGAACAGGACGTACTCGTCGCCGCGTCCAATAACATCGGGAAGCCGATCTTCATCATTGAGACGGGAGAACATTACGAGAACGGATTCGATTCGAACGACCCGTGGTATACGCCGCCAAGCATTGCGGAGCAGCAGCAGTTTCTGCTTGATCTGCAGGGAGTAGAGGAGGGATTGCCCAACGATCTGGGGATGGGCATTGAATACTGGGACGCGGCGGGCGTGAACATACCGAGCCTGAGCGGCGGATTTATCAACGGAGACAACCAGGCCAACGGGATTTACACTTGGAATGGCCTGACGTTGTTTAATAACGCCGACAGCTCAGGAACAACGAATGTAAATGATCCCACTTACTCAGAATTGCTTCCCGGTATCGACGCGCTCGGCGGCAATCTTGATGCAACCTTGAGCTATAAGTTTGTTAATCGCAGTAATGGGAACATTCTGGCTGTCTACCAGGCTTCTAACTCCAGCGGGGCGTTTTTGGATGCGGAACCTAACAGCGGAAGTCCGACGCTCAGCCAGCAGTGGCGCATTACCAGCAACCAGGATGGTTATTTTCAGATCGCCAGTCTCAATCCGGGCGCCGGTAACACCACCAATGCACTGGACAACTCCGGGGCTTCAACGACGAATGGAACCGCCATCGTCCAATCGACGGTTAACAGCTCGACCGAGCAAGAGTGGAGCATCGTCTCGGCGGGGAACGGTTATTTCAGCCTGGTGAATCGCCTGAGCGGCCTAGCCGTGGACACGAGCGGAGGATCGGGCGCGCTCGTCGGATTCGTAGTGCAGGAACCCGTAAGCAGCAGCGCTCAGACGCAACAATGGCAGATCGTCGCAGTGCCCTAACCCCCATGTCTGCGGCCTTGCACTGCTGAATTAGGGCTTCAAGTCCAAGACCGTTTCGTACTCTGGAACCACCTGTACTTCTTTCAGATTCACTACCTGGCCATTCGCCGAAGCGGCCGGCCGAGCACCCTTCGGAAGGTAAATCGGCGACTGGTTGCGCAGGGGCAGAATCTTCAACTCAAGCCGGTCCCACTCCCGGCACGGGACTCGGTCTAGTCCGATCAGCCAGGGAGTACCGTTGTAGAAGTTGTCGGTGAGCAGCTTTCCATCCGCATAGAAACGTGCCACGTCCCCTTCGTAGGTAATTCGCAGGAACATCTTCCCGGCTGCAGGCTCGACACAGGGAACATGGATGCTCCATCTGGCAGCAACTTCGAATGCCGAATCATCCGGGGCCAGAGCCACTTTTGCGCCCATCATTTCTTTACCCATCCGCGGCGCGGGATCAACACCCGCGTCATGGGTCTTCTGGACTTGTACCGAAATGTGAATGGGTTGTGTACGGGCTGTGTATCGCTGGAAGATTCCGTCCTCACCGTCGCGAACAAAGCCTGCGACAGCACGTTCCGGCGCTGGAAACAAGCCCACCGTCACCCGCGATGCCTCTTCGTTCAGCACCTCATCGGTCAGAATGTGCAAGTCATCGTGATCGAGGTACAGTTCGGCTGGGGACAGGATCAGTTGCTCTCGTCCGCCAACCTTGGCCTTCCAAGTGTTCAGCGCTTCCTCCCGCGACAACACAACAATATTTATGTCAGGCCCTTTTCTCTGGTGCAACCAAATTGCGACTTGTGTTCCGGGCTCGATTCCGTCCACATAAGCGACTCCGCGCTCGCGAACAATCTGGACTTTTCCACGCTGACCTGGTCCCTGCGGGATCTCGATTGAAGTGCCCCCTTTTTCTTCAAAAGCGAATTCTGGTGAGATACCCGGCCACGCAAAAAAGACCAGAGTGTTCGGGTCATCCAATTTGCACAGCAATTGCGCGGTTGCGAAGCGAAGCCGCGTTCCACCGACGGCGAGATTCACTGGCCAGATGACATACGCGCCGCTTGGGACCGTCAACGGAGCCCGCGGAATGTCGACAGTGCCTGAGGCAAGCTCCAGCTTGATTTGAAAATTCCTATCTTCCGGCAGGCGGTAAGTACGCTCGTAATTGTTGAGGAAAATGAACCCGTGGTCATCCTGAAGGCGCGCTGCGACGCGCGGGGTTTGGGTATCGCGCTTGCTCTGCGGCATTCGCGTTGGAAAATAAGAAGTCATCGGCGCAAGACTCGCGCCGAAATCTCCTAAGAACAAGTTGAGAGTCTTGAGAACGCCGAAGGACGGATTTATTTGTCCGAATTCGCCGATCGGCGACTGGAAGTCGTAGGACTTCACGGGCAGATCGTTCGGATACCCCGTTGCTTGCGACTCCTGCATCGTGGTCTTCTTTCCCTCGGGGTTTGTGCCTCCGTGGAACATGTAATAGCCGTACATGGCAACGCCCGATCCGAGCTTCACAACTTCCATAGCGGCCGTGTCACTCGGACTCAATAATGGTCGCCGATGATAGGAAAGTTCCATGCCTGCGCCCATCTCGGCGGTGAGATAGGGATAGGGCAGTTCGAGGGCATCGATGTCTGGGCGCGTGGAACGCAGATCATCGCCGGCGTTTTCTTGGCACCGGATCGTTGTGAAGAAGTAGTTTGGATTGGGCGGGAGATCTTGCAGGCTGCGCCACCAAAATCCGTCGGCGTACCCACCGAACACTGGGAGGAAGTCGCGCGGCGGGATGACCGCATTGTCCCATCCCGTGACCGAGTAGAAGGGCGCGTCCAAGCCGGCTTCGCGGGCCAGTTCGCGCAGTTTGAAAAGGTGGTCAGCCCCTTTTCCCGGACCGCGCGCGCTATATTCATTTTCGATCTGAATGCCAATGATCGGCCCCCCATCCTTCCAAAACAGGTCTTGTACTTGCTTGCCGATTTCGTTAAAGAAGCGGCCGACGGCTTCAAGGTAAACGGGATCATTTTCCCGTGTGGGCGCCTTTTGGATCATCCAATCCGGAATCCCTCCGTTCCTTACTTCCCCGTGATCCCAAGGTCCAATCCGAATCCACACATAAAGATCATTCTTGCTGCATAGGTCGATAAAACGGCGTAGGTTCCGCGGCCCGGCCCAGTCAAACTGCCCCTCTACCTCCTCATGGTGAATCCAGAAAACGTAGGTCGAGATCACCTGGATCCCGCCAGCCTTCATCTTCTGAATCTCCATTTCCCAATCTGCCTCGGGGTAACGCGAGTATTGGAACTCGCCCATTACTGGAAACCAGGGCTTTCCGTTGCGCGTGAGGTAGCGGCTGTTAGCGGACAGAACGTGTCCATCCGGTGATTGACCACCGACAGAAAACGGAAGAGGCGCTGGTTGAGGGGACTTCCTCGTAGCATCGATGACCACGGGATTGGGATGGTCGCCGGCAAATAACGACGCTGCCATGAGCACAACGGCGATTAGCGCAACAGAAACTATGGCGGAATGAAAGGTGAAGTTTCGGGTCACGATGAAGTCAATCTGTGAAGTCAATCTGTACGGCGCTTTGAGAGTACAACGCAGAGCTCGCCGTCGTAATCCGCCGAAGGTCGGAGTGTGTGCAATCGAAAGATGCCTAAATCGATGATCCGAACAAGTTCGGACGTCGCCCACAGGCTAACCCGGGGGTTCGGATTCACGCTATGAAAAGCAACGGTTTAATCCGGGCGATAGTCATCTCGAGCATCGCGACGAATGGCCCAGATGGAGCTATGGCAAAATATCGTATTCTTACCTTATTCTGGCCTTACCGAAAACAGCGGGCGCTTCAGGACGCAGCAGTAATGAATCGAGGGATCCGATGCTCACACGACGAACATTCCTTGCGTCGGCAGCCTGCACGTTGGCTGCAACGCGTCTTTACTCCCAGGGCCAAAGCAAAGTCCAGGTTGCCCTCGCCATTCCCAGCGAAGCGACTGGGCCTCATATACCCGTTGACTTTGTCGGCCTGTCTTATGAAGTGCAACAACTCGCAGATCCCAGTTTCTTCTCGGCGCAAAACAGCGGCTTGATTCGCGAGTTCAAAGCACTCTCGTCAACCGGTGTTCTGCGCCTTGGCGGCAATACCAGCGAGTTTGCTTACTGGAAACCGAAGCCTGACTCTCCCGAACCAGAGCATCCTCAAGTACGTGAGGTCGTGGGCGAGCCGAAAGCGCGGTACTACGCTGTGACGCCCGAGGCAGTCAGGAACCTGGCGGAGTTTCTCCAAGCCACGGGTTGGAACTGCATCTACGGCATCGGGATGGGCACGAATACACCGGCACGCGCCGCGGAGGAAGCGGGCTTTGTAGCCGAGACGCTGGGCGACCGCCTGCAGTATTTCCAGATCGGAAACGAGGCGGATCTATTTGACCGGCACCTGCGCGATCCGAAGACATGGTCTGCCAAGACGTACCTGCAAGAATGGGTCTCGCTGTCGCGAGCTATCGCAGCTCGTGTGCCGGCAGCAAAGTTCGGCATGCCTGATGTTGCCGGCGCTGTGTCATGGCTAACTGAGATTGCTGATGAATGGCCTTCCATACAGGCCCCGCCCCGCGTAACCACCCTGACTCATCATTATTACTTTGGCGGCCCGGCGACGAACCCCGAGGTCAACATTCCAAACTTGCTGAAACCGCCGACGATGCAAAAGGTGCAGAACACGGCGAATATCGCATCGGCCGCAGCCAGCAAGATGAGTGCGCGGGTACGCATGACCGAAGGCAACACTTGCTATCGCGGAGGCAAGCCGGGTGTCTCCGACGTGTTTGCTGCTGCGCTTTGGTCTGCCGACTATTCGCTGCTGTTGGCCAGCAATGACTATTCTGGCGTCAATCTGCACGGTGGTACTGGCAAATCTGTGGCCAATTCCGTTGGCGGATCTCTTCCCGGCGATGCCCTTCTCGAAGCGAAGGGCGAGACTCCCGAACAGATTGCCGCGCATCCGCACCCTTTCTATTCACCGATTGCGACATTTGGCTCGGACTATCTGCTGGAGCCGGTTGCGTATGGACTTAAGTTCGCAGGCTTGTTCAGCGGCGGAACACTGTTGAAGACCGAGTTCTCGACGAAGCTGCAGGATACGGGAGTCAATGCGACCGCGTATGCCGCGAAACTGCCCGGCGGGCACACATCCGTGATTATTCTGAACAAGGACGCGGCAGCAGACCTTGAGGTGGAACTCGACTTTGGTCGCGACGCGAGTGGAGTGGTGCGCACCGAAACATTACACGCACCGGCATTGGACAGCCGCGAGGCTCAGATCACAACGTCACCGAACACCGAGTCCCTCAAGCAGGGCAAGTGCTCCATTACTGTTCCCCACGCGACGGGAGTGCGTGTGACGCTGAGTTGAATCGCTGATAGGCCGCATTTCATCTGCGGACCGGTTTGAAGTCGAAATAAGCCAGATTCATGTTGCCGTTCGTCAATATGTGTACGGTGAGAACGTTCTTGCCTTTGCTGAGAGGAATTTTGAAAAGCTGCGAAGCCAGATTCCAGTGGTGCCATTGGCGCCAGGCCAGCGGGTCTGCGGGGTCATTCGTTGTCGTGATCTGCAAAGGTCCGGTCGCGTCCTTTCCGTTCACATCGACTGATATTGTTCCGCCGCGGTTCGATGTGTAAAGGAAATCGACTGCGTATGTTCCCGAGTGCGCCACATCTACCGTAATGTTGAACCACTCTCCGGGTTCGGTCCAGCCAACGTAGGGCAGGTCTGCAGGGGGAACAATCTTGTCGAAGGGATTATCGTCAATTGGATCAGGCTTCCGATTGAACTTCGTGTATGAAGTATCGACTCCCTCGTGGATACGAAATTCGTTGAGATAGCTCCCATCGGCCGGGTTTAACTCTCCGCTGCCGTGATTCTTTGGATCGCTGTCGTGATACGCGACTCCTTCGCCTCCGAGGTCATAGTAAGCGCACATGACCTTTCCCGGTATTTTTTGTGGGCCTCCCTGATAGCGGTTGTCGTGATAAGGCAGGCCTTTATACTGGCTCAAGAACGATTGGGAAAACGCAATTGCCGGAAACATCGATGCCGCTACGAAGCATAAGGAAAATGCTCTTCGGCTCATCCTGCCTCCCTGAGTACCGATAACCTATTTGCAGTTGTGCAACGCGGCCAATCAGCGACAGCGATGGCTCGAAGTATGTTCCGCGCCTCAGACTTGGAAAGTTAGACTTGGAAAATCAGACTTGGAAAAGCTCGATCCCGCGCGCTTTTCCGAGATTGCGCGAGTACTTCTTGTCTGTCCCATTGTTCCAATGTTCGTGTACCCCAAGGCTGCGGCATCGAACGCCGTCGCGTTCAGGATCATAGACAGTCTTCGAAGGCGGATCATTCGCCAAGGCAGACTCACGCAGGTAGTTATCGGCATTCGCGATATCGGGAAGATCGGGCCATTCCGAAGTGAGAAAATCGAAGCCGACAGAATCGATCGCTACGCCGTCCAACGACATAAAAATACTGTTCGGCCAGGCGTCGTTGAAGGGCGCCATCTTCCACTTGCGATGAGGCGGACCATCTACGTTGTCGTTTCCATAGAGCCCGTCAACAATAAAAAGGACGGTTTTCTCGCCGAGGTCTTTGTGACCCAAATAATCTGTGAACGCAGAGTAACTCGCTGAACCATCTTTGTTGTGATGGAAACCATCGTGCGCGTTCTTGCGCCAGTCGGTGTTGATACTCGTAGCACCGAACAGATTCTTCGCGCAAAGTGTTACCCCCGAACTCACATGCGCTCTCAACACGGCGGCATCAATCAGGTAGGCGGCCTCAACCACCGTGGTATCGAGTCCCGTGGCGTTGTGGGTTTCCACTGAGAAAGGAATCGCGTTGGGTTTGAACTCGGCCTTTACTCGTCCATCCCCTCCGATATGGTCCACGAACGTGACGCCGGGAAATTCATGGTGAATCTTGTCGTAGAGATTGTCCGGGATCCACCGGCTGGAATCGAAGACAGTGATCGATGATTCCGGTACTCGTCCCGGGCCGCTCAACTGTCGCACGAGCGAAAGAATCAAATGGGGCGAGGAGTTCAGGCGTTCGATCGTGCCGTGGTCCGTTGTGTTGTTCAGGTTCGCCTTGATCGCAATCTTCTCCCCAGCTTTGTATCCCGCTTTGCCGCGGCCATGAGTGCGATTGAAGTACTGAAAAATGGAGTGCCATGCCTGGGCGTCGCTTTTTTGATTGGTAAGGCCGCAAATGGACCGGGAAACCATGCGGTCAATTACAGACTGGTCATTGTGAGCATCGGTCCACCACGAACCTGTGCCATCCCAGGTCACAGCCGCCGGATCGTGCGCCCAAGTGACTCGGCCGGGGAGGACGCCGCGGGGAACTCCCGACGGGGAAAGCGGCTCGAACAAAGAAGCCCGCAGGCTAGCGGCAGCTGCAAGAGTCAGGGCGAATTGCCGGCGCGTCATATCCATTTTGACTTGCTCCTCTCGCACAAAATCTTACGGTTTCGTCGATCATTTTGCCTGAAAGCACAGAAACTGCTGCAGCCTCTCCACCGACAGCACGGTCTTGGGTTGGAGACCGGTAGTTTGCAGCGCGGGACCTTGAATTGCCCAGTGAATTGTACGCGAGGCTTGACTATCCACCCAAACTGCGAGAAGCTGTCGCCACTTGGGGCGCTCTCATGCGGTGGCCAGCAGCTCCTGGAGGCAGACCTGGGATCGGCAATCTCTTCGCTCATTGTCGCAGCGGAACAAGGGGACAGGCCCGCCGCGGACGCATTGTTTGCCGCCCTTTATTCCGAGTTGCACCGGCTCGCCAAGCGTGAACTCGGTCGATATGGTTTGGTGAGCCTGAGCGCCACGACCCTTCTGCACGAAGCGTACCTGGATATGGCTGCGCGCGACGGCCCATCGTTTCCCGACCGGGCTCGCTTCATGGGTTATGCGGCACGAGTAATGCGGGGACTGATCATAGACCATGCCCGAGAAAGACACGCCCAGAAGCGCGGCGGCCTATTCGAGATTACCTCGCTCGACACCAATGCGATGGAGAACGCGGTTGACCACCGAGAGCTTGTCCACATCAGCGAAACGTTAGACGAGCTTGGCAAAGTGGAACCGGCTCTCGTCGAGATCGTCGACTTGAAGTTCTTCTGCGGCTTCTCTTTCGTGGAAATCGCCGCTATGCAGAACGTATCAGAACGCACGGTGCAGCGGAATTGGGAGAAAGCGCGCATTTATCTCCATCGACAAATTCGCGCGGATCTGTCGCTCTAAGGAATCACGATGTCCACACTCAGCCCCGATCAGTGGCAGGCCTTAAGTCCGTATCTGGATCAGGCCCTCGCTATGACCGGAGATGAACGTGCGGCATGGTTGTCCTCGCTCGGCGAGAAAGATCCCGCACTGGCTGCACAATTGGGAACGCTTCTCGACGAACACCGGGTGCTGGCGCAGGAAGGTTTTCTGGAGAATAGGCGATGGGCGTTGCCGAACTCCACAGGACTCGCGGGCCAGACGCTTGGTTCATACACTCTGATCTCGCAGATAGGCCAAGGCGGAATGGGAAGCGTCTGGCTCGCCCGTCGCAGTGACGGCAGGTTCGAGAGGCAAGCTGCAGTGAAGTTCGTAAACATCGCGCTCGCCGGAGGCGCGACTGAAGAACGATTCAAACGCGAAGGCAGCATCCTCGGCCGCCTCACTCATCCGCACATTGCCGAACTTCTCGATGCCGGCATTTCCTCCGCTGGCCAGCCTTATCTCATCCTCGAATACGTTGACGGCCCGACGATCGATCAGTATTGCGACCAGCACAAGCTCGATCTGGAGGCGCGGGTTCGCCTGTTTCTGGATGTGCTGGCCGCAGTGGCGCACGCCCATGCGAATCTGATTGTCCATCGCGACATTAAGCCTTCGAACGTGCTGGTCACCATCGGCGGCGAAGTCAAGTTGCTGGACTTCGGGATTGCCAAACTCCTGGAGGGCGAAGGCCAGACGGGTGCCGCAACCTTGCTCACGCACGAAGGCGGTTCGGCTCTCACTCCGCAGTACGCCGCGCCAGAGCAACTTACCGGTGGGCCAATCACGACTACGACGGATGTTTACGGGTTGGGGGTGTTGCTTTACCTGCTCTTGACCGGCCAGCATCCGACCGGCCCTGGACCACATTCCCCGGCCGAACTGGTGAGGGCGGTTGTCGAGACGGAACCTACACGGGCGTCCAGCACAAATGCATCGGCTGGCGATAAGACCATAGCCGAAAAGCGCGGTACTACCCCGGAAAAACTTCGGCGACAGCTAAGTGGTGATCTGGACACGATTGTCGGCAAAGCTTTGAAGAAGAATCCGCAGGAGCGCTACGCCTCAGTCACTGGGTTTGCCGACGATCTTCAGCGTTACTTGAAACACGAACCGATTAGCGCGCGGCCCGACACGCTCGCCTATCGTTCGGCCAAATTTTTGCGCCGCAACCGCATCGCGGTGTGTCTGACCGCGACCGCTCTCGCACTTGTGATTGGCAGCCTCTCCATGGGGCTGTTTGTCGCAAATCGTGAGCGCAAGGTCGCCGAACATCGATTCGCTCAAGTGCGGCAGCTGGCCAACAAATTCATCGAACTCGATAACAAAATCAGAGGGTTACCGGGCTCGACCAAAGTCAGAATGCAGATGGTTTCTGATTCGTTGCAGTACCTGACCTCACTCAGTAGTGAAGCTCATGTGGACAACGACCTCGCGCTGGAGATCGCCTACGCCTACGTACGCGTGGCGCACGCTCAAGGAGACCCGACCTCGCCTAATCTTGGTCAATTCGCCGAAGCGGAAAAAAGTCTTGAGCAAGCGGAGAACTTCGTCGATGGCGTACTCTCCAAATACCCCAGCAACCCGCGGGCACTTTTCATTGCTGCCACAATCGCCCACGATCGCATGAATTTGGCCGTCAACCGGGACGATCAATCAGAACAGCTGAAGGATGCCGCGACCACGACTTCTCTGATCGAGCGCTTCATGAGTACTCGTCCTGTCGAGCTCCACGATCTCTATAGCATGAGATATTTCTATGTCAATGTCGCTGACGCCTACGTCAAAGCGAGACATTTTGATGAGGCAATACGGAATTGCCAGCGGGCCTTGGACATCCCGTTAACACGGCCTAACGAGAACGCCATGCGCGGAGCGGCCCTTGCCACCTTGGGAACGGCGCGTTGGCAGTCCGGGGACTTGGATGGCGCCCTGAAGACTACTCTTGAGTCGACTGAGCTCCTAAAAGACGAAGCCGCAGGTGGACACGCATCGCTTCGCATTAATCTGGCGCTGGGGCTCGACCTTGAAGGTATGATTCTGGGCAGGCAGGATGCAGAGCCAAGTCTCGACCGCAGTCGCGAGGCACTCGCGAGTTTTCAAAATGCATTGGATATTGCTGAAGATCTTTCCAAGAAGGATCCGCTGGACTATTTAGGCCGCCACCATGTAGCAGTATTTGGATTTGAGGTTGGTAATACTCTTCGCCACATTGATCCTGGCCAAGCTTTGTCGGTTTATGACCACGCCATCGCCCGGATCCGAGAGGCCAAATCCAACGCCAGTACTCAGCGCGACGAGGCGGAATTGCTGGCTGGTTCTTCCTACCCTGTGCGGTGGCTGGGTCGGGAGAAAGAAACCAAGCAGCGCATTTTCGGAGCTTTAGAATTGCTGAACCGAGCCGGCCGATATCCCTCAAACAATGTCGAGCCCATGAGTGATGTTTACGACGCCCTCAGAGCCCAGGCCGACGACTATGCTGAGACCGGCCAAACGGTGAAAGCGGCCGAAGCCTATCAGCAACTACTAGACAAGCTCATGGCGTGGAAGCCCGACCCGCAGAATGATCTACGGGATGCAACCTGTATTTCGCGCACTTGGACGGCGCTTGCCGACCTTCTCCGGCGAGTCGGGCGGACTGACGAAGCCGAGCGGCTTGAAGCCCAAAGGAAGGAACTCTGGAACCACTGGCAGAGTAAGCTTCCAAATGCTCAATTTCTGCTTCGTCAATCCTTAAACCAAATCGCTCCTCCCGCGGCCTTCCGCTCTACAGCCACGCATTAGGACAGCTTGCCGATAACACGGCAGGACTGGCCCACTATTTTACTGTTGCCAGCCTCCGCCCAGCGCTTTGTAAAGTTGAACCAGGCTGCGATATTCATCTCCCCGCGCGGCTGCGAGCGTCAGTTCGGCGCCGTAAAGCGAGCGCTGTCCGTCGAGTACTTCGAGGTAAGTCGTCGTGCCGCCCTTGTAGCGAAGCGTGGAAATGCGGACGGTTTCCTGCAGGTCGGCTACAGAATCCTGCTGGCGTGTCCGGACCTGATGAAGTTTCTCGTAACCGATGAGCGCGTCCGAGACTTCTCCAAAAGCGTGCTGGATCGCTTCCCGGTAGCCGATCAGAGCTTGTTGGTGTTGAGACTCCGCCAGATGCAAATTCCCTTTCAGCGCGCCTCCGGTAAAGATTGGCTGGCTCACCTGCGCGCCGTAGGACCAGATGCCTAGCTGTGTGGGGAAGAGGCTTGGGAAAACAGAGTCCCGACCAAGTGAACCTCCGCCTGCGCCGGTAAGAGAGATTTGCGGGAAGAACTGTGCTCTCGCGACTCCGATGTCGGCGTTCGCGGCGACTAAGATTTGTTCCGCCTCTCGAATATCTGGCCGACGCTCGAGGATCGACGATGGAAGCCCGGCCGGAACCTCCGGCGGAAGTGTTTGCTCGACGAGCGGAGTCCCGCGTGCGATGTCTTGTGGGTAATTGCCGAGCAGGATGCTGATCGCGTCTTCTTCCTGGGCAATTTGGCGCTCCAGGTCGGGAATCTGCGCATTCGCAGTGTCGAGGACCTGCTGCGCCTGGAGCACATCCAGCTTCGTGGCAACTCCGTGCTCAAGCCGCAACTGGGTAAGCTTGACCGAATCGGTCTGTGTATTGACTGTCTCGCGCGTGATGGCGAGTTGCAAATCAAGTTGCAGCAGCGTGAAATAGTCGGCCGCAACATCGCTGACCAGGGTCAGTGCGACGACCTGGCGCGCATCTTCGGTGGCCAGCATTTGCGCGCGGGCTGCTTCGTTGGCGCGACGCAGCTTACCGAAGAAGTCTAGTTGGAACGCCGCATCGGCCGTCAAGGTCAGGAAGTTGTACCGGGACTGTTCAAGGTTTTCCTTGCCCCCGCTGAAATTGGCGTTTCCTGACACTTGGGGAAACAGACTCGAACGGGTAATTGCAAGCTGAGCCCGAGCAGAGTTGATGCGTTCCGTGGCGAGTTGCAAATCGTAATTTTGTTTGAGTGCGGTGCGTATGAGTTCCTGCAGTTTCGGATCCTGAAATACCTGCCACCAGGGTAGATCGGCATACGAGGCGGTCTGCGCCTGAAGCTGGGGATTGTCCGCCAGATCTCGATAAGAGGCCGGAGTCTGAACGGCAGGGCGATGATATTTAGGCCCAACCATGCAACCGACCAACATGGCGGATCCTACAATGACGGTCAGCAATTTTCCGGTGTTCAGTTTTTCCGCTTTCATGGCACTCAATTCCATTGATCCCGCGTTCTCTTCGCAACCGCGCAGCGGTCTCTCAGTCTCCCGGGGCAGGTGAAGATGCTGGCAATATGCCGGATGCGGGTTCCTTTCCTGCGCTTGTCCATTTCTCAACCATGTAAAAGATGCCGGGAATGAAAAAGATTCCAATCGCGCTCGCAGTGAGCATCCCGCCAATCACCGCCGTTCCCATAATCTGCCGGGCCACCGAGCCAGCCCCGCTCGCTGTCCACAGCGGAACGCAACCGAGGATAAACGCGAATGATGTCATCAGGATCGGGCGCAGCCGCAGCCTCGCGCCTTCGAGCGCGGCGTCGGCCAGCGGTTTCCCGTGCTCGTACTGATCCTTGGCAAACTCGACGATCAAAATCGCGTTCTTCGCCGCCAGGCCGATCAGCATGATCAAGCCAATCTGCGAGTAGATGTCGCTTTCGATCTGCACCATATACGGCGGCAGGAAAACGCTGAGCAGAGTGCGGCGCAGCCACAGCACGAGAAACGCTCCAAAGACCGCGACCGGTGTGCTGAGCAATACGCTGAAAGGCAGCGACCAACTTTCGTACAGTGCCGCCAGAATGAGGAACACGAACAACAGCGACAGGCCAAAGATGGCCGCGGGTGGCACTCCCTGCCGCGCTTTCTGTTCCAGAAACGATATCCCGGAGTAGTCGAATCCCATCTCTCGCGGCATGGTTTGTTTGAACACGTCTTCGAGCGCGGCGCTCGCTTGGTCCGCACTGTAACCCGGCGCGGCACTGCCATTGATTTGTGCGCAACGATACTCGTTAAAGCGCTGTGTGAATTCGGGGCCAAGCTGCGATGTGACCGTGGCGAGAGTCGACAGGGGAACATTCTCGCCCTTGTTGTTGCGGACATAGAAGCGTCCAACGTTCTCCGCGCTGGCGCGATCCTCGCTCTCGGCTTCGATGTAGACCTGCCATTGGCGGCCAAAGCGGTTGAAGTAATTGATGAAATATCCGCCCATGAACGCCTGGATAGTGCGGTAGACGTCGGAAAGATTGACGCCTTGCTTCAACACCTTGTCACGATTCACGTCGACAAACTTCTGCGGAACGCTGGCCAGAAAAGTCGTACTCAGGCTGCCGATCTCCGGCCGCTTTCGTGCCGCATCAAGAAAGGTGCTCAAGTTCTGCGACAGGAATGGAATGCTGCCGCCAGAGCGGTCTTCGAGAATGAAGGTGAATCCTCCGGCGGTGCCAACGCCCGGGATGGCGGGCGGCGAAAAACTGAATGCGATTCCCGCCGGCATTTTGGAAAGCTCCTGATTCAAATGCGCCTTGATCGCTTGAAACTGCTCGGCTCTGGACGAGCGTTCGTCCCACGGCTTCAGAGTGACGACAAAAAAAGCGTTGTAGCTGGTGCGAACGTAACTAAGCAAACTGAAGCCGATGACGCTGGTCGTGTACTTCACGCCGGGCGAGTTCGCCAGAATGTTTTCGATCTGTGCCGCTGCCTGCGATGTCCGCTCCAACGATGCATCATTAGGCAATTGCAGATTCACATAGGCATAGCCTTGATCTTCATCAGGAAGAAAACTCGACGGCACCCGATTGGCGAAGAATCCCGCCGCGAGGCAAAAGACCAGCAGAAGCACAACCATCACTGCTGTTTTCTTGAGCAGGATACCGCTCCAACTGACATAGCTCTCAGTGGCTCGCTCAAAAACTCGGTTAAACCAATCGAAGAACCTCCGCAGCAAGCCATGGCTCTCTTCGCGCGGTCGAAGAAGCAATGCGGCCAGGGCAGGGCTGAGCGTGAGCGCGTTGAACGCAGAGAGAATTACCGAGATGGCGATGGTGACTGCGAATTGCTGATACAGCCTGCCGGTAATCCCTGGAATGAAGGCAGTAGGCACGAATACTGCGGAGAGAACCAGGGCGATTCCTACCACCGGGCCCGACAGTTCCTCCATCGCCTTTAACGCTGCATTCTTTGGAGTCATGCCCTCTTCGATATGCCGTTCCACGCCCTCGACGACGACGATCGCGTCATCGACCACCAGACCGATCGCCAGCACCAGACCGAAGAGAGAGAGTGTATTGATGGAAAAACCGAATAGTGGGAAGAGCACGAACGTTCCCACAAGCGAAACTGGCACGGCCAGCAGCGGGATCAGAGTTGAGCGCCAACCCTGAAGAAAAAGAAAAACAACAATGATCACCAGGACCAGCGCGATCACAAGGGTTTCAACGATTTCCTTGATGCCCTGCGTCACGGAAAGAGTAGTGTCGAGAGAAACGGCGAAATCCATGTCCTCGGGAAAGCGCTCTTTCATCTGCGCCATCAATTTCTTGACGCCGGCCGCCGCGTCGACTGCGTTTGATCCGGGCAATTGGTAGGCTGCAATAATCGCGCCCGGCTTGCCGTTGAAACGTCCGGCAACGCTGTAGTCTTGAGCGCCCAGTTCGATGCGAGCAACGTCGCGCACGCGCACCGTCGCACCGTCAGGCGTTTCGCGAACCACGATGTTGCCAAATTCTTCTGGTGAAACCAGGCGTCCTTGCGCCAGAACCGAATAGGTAAACTCCTGACCCTTTGGAGCAGGCTCGCCTCCGGCTTTGCCTGCGGGGTTCACGGTGTTTTGTGCCTGAATCGCGCTGACGATCTCCGGAACCGTTATGCCAAGCTTCGCCAACGTATCCGGCTTGACCCAAAGGCGCATCGCGTATTGACCGGCGCCGAATACCTGCACATTGCCGATGCCGGGCGAGCGAAGAATCGGATCGACGATATTGATGAACGCGTAGTTGGCCAGAAACCTTGCGTCATACGTTCCGTGCGGAGAATAAAGCGCTACCCACATCAACGGAGCAGTCACCGATTTTCGCACCGTGACGCCGTAGTTATTCACGTCCGCTGGGAGCTGGGAAGCAGCCTGGGTTTCCCGCGACTGCGTGAGAATGAAATCGGCATTGGGATCGGTCTTAACGTCAAAGTCGACAATCAGGCTGGTGGTTGAGTTGCCCGTGGCATTCAGCGAGTACATGTAATTCTCGTTGTCTACTCCGTTCATCTGCTGCTCGATAGGAGTAGCCACCGCTTGCTCTAGCGTCTGTGCATCAGCTCCGACGTAGGTGGCGAGCACTTGAATTTCGGGTGGAGTAATGTTCGGAAACTGTGCGACGGGCAAGCTCAGCACAGTGAGCGCACCAACCAGTACCATGACGATGGAAATCACCATGGCGACGATGGGACGGTTGATGAAGAATTTTGACATGGGTCATCCGTCCTTATCGATTTGCGGATCCTTGATTCCCGGCGACGAAGGGCTTGGCGTTTACACGGACGCCGGTGCGCATCCTTTGAACTCCTTCAACCACGACTCTGTCTCCGGCGTTCAGCCCGTTCGCGATGATCCATCGGTTATCAACCCGGTCGCCCACAGTGACCGTTCGAACGTCGACTTTGTTGTCGGCGCCGACGACAGCCACCTGGTAGCCGCCCTGTAATTCCGATACCGCGCGCTGCGGAACAAGTAACGCCCCCGGCTCGGTCCGGATTACCGCACGCACTTTGGCATAGCCGCCGGGTCTCAAAATATTGTTCGGGTTGGGAAAGAGCCCGGCGATGCGAATCGCGCCGGTGGTCTCGTCCACTTGCCGGTCGGCAAAATAAAACTTGCCTTCGTGCGGATAGGTTGAGCCGTCCGCTAAGATCAGTTGCAGCCGCAGTTCCTTGTCTGCCTGCGAACGGCTCTCCTCAGTCGGAAAACGTCTCCGCCAGGAAAGATATTGAGGCTCGCTGACGGTGAAATAAACCTTGATCGGATTCACCGTGGAAACAGAAGTGACCACCCCGCTACTGGGACTGACCAGCGCGCCAACTTGTAGTTGTGCCTGCCCGGCAATGCCATCAATAGGCGCAATCAGGTGCGTAAAGTCGAGATTAATTTTCGCGGTTTCAACCGCAGCCTCGTAGGTCTTGATCTGGGCCTTGGCGGTTTCCACGGTTGCGATCGCGGCGAGATTGTTCTGAACCGCGTTGTCGAGATCTTGTTGGCTGGCCGCCTGTTGCTCTGCCAGTGGCTTGTAGCGCTGGACGTCAAGCTCGGTCCGACGCTGAACCGCTTCGGCGTTGGCGAGCGCGGCCTTCGCCTGAGCAAGCTGGCCTTGGACCTGATCGAGCGCCGCCTGAAAAGGCCGCGGATCGATTTGGAAAAGGAGTTGGCCCTGCTTGACCGACGCGCCTTCCTGATAGCCTTGCTTCAGCAGGTAGCCAGTAACCTGCGCCCTTACATCAGCGTTGACCAGTCCGTCGAGAGTGCCAATCCATTCGGAGAAGATGGGAATATCTTCCTTCTGAACCTGCGCCACCTCGACATCCGGAGTGCTTGCCGGCGCTCCCAGAGCCTTCTTTGACGGGCGCAGGACTCCAACAATCAGCGCGAGCACGATCAACCCAAGAACTCCGCCGATCAACAAGTAGCGTTTCTGGACCTGGGTCATAATTGTCTCCCTAGATTTTGCTCGCGTCCGTACTGCAAACCGGATGTCCTGGCTCTACAGCTCGAGGACACCCGGGACGGAGCGGGCGATCGGTCGTCGATTGCGAAAACAGTGTGTGAGGCAACTGCTGGCGCAAATAATTCTGAATATGGATGCGTTTTCACCAGAGGTCGTACAAAATCTACACCGGTCTATCACACTTGATCAACTCCAGGTGATAGACCCGCAGTTCGCCAACTGCCGCATTCGGACACGCTCGATATCTACGCGCAGACCGTTTCCAGTTCACAGCGGCGCATTGCGGCAGCTCACAGCATTGCCTGCGGTACCGAAGGCCGCCCGGGGTGCAGCAAACGGCGATGGAGCTGGACCTTGATTTTTCGATTTCCGACGTCGGCGCGGGAAGCGCGGTCCAAATAAGCGGCAATTTCTGATGCGTACGAACGGCTCGAAACGCGCGCTAAGTGGTTGGAAAGATTGGTGGAGCTAGTCGGGATCGAACCGACGACCTCATCGTTGCGAACGATGCGCTCTCCCAGCTGAGCTATAGCCCCGTCTATGAGTGGGTTGACTGCTCAGGTATTTTATCAGCGATCCGGAATCGGCACCAACCGGAGCGGCAATTCGTAGACGTTTCCGGCCTCGTGTCCTGCGGCCAACCGTTTTCAAGAATCCCCTTGACGAACTCCCCTCTGCTGCGTCTAACTAGCAGTAGTAATTAACCAGTAGTAATTAACGACAGGCTGCGACGGAACGCCGCCGCAGAAATGGCTGGATGTTTGCGGAACTGAATTTCGCGACCGCGCGCCGGCAGAGCTGGCTGCGTATGGGTTCGCTTGCAGTCCATGCTGTCTTGCTGGCGTGGTTTCTGCGTGCGCCCGAACCTCCACGGCTCAACGCCGCATCCGTGGCTTTAGGACAGAACGGCAAGTCAGTCACGCGGCTTTACTGGCCGAGCAAATCCCCTGACGACAGCAGCCGAAGTTCCGCCGACAGCGCGACCGCGCGTTACCGTCACCAGCGGTTGAGCCACAACAAATTGACGTGGAAAGCGCCCGCGCAAACAGCAAAGGTGACGGCTCCGCAGAATCCGCTGGCCCGCACCGACTCCGAGGACAATTCCAAGACTCAGACTCTTTCAGCCCTGGGTCACGGCGCACCGGCGGGACCACGCTACGGAACGCTTAGCAGTAACTCGTTTTTTGGCGACGAGATACGGCCCGCTCTGCCGATCGCGACTTCCGATCCTGCAGTCTACCCGTGGCAATTGCCCGACATCGGCGGCAACGAGGTGATCGAAATCACCATCGACGAGCGCGGAGAAATTGTCCGCAAGACTGTGCTGCAGAGCCTCGGCCCCGACATCGATAGCAAGTGTCTGGCCGCGCTGGAGAACTGGCACTTCCAGCCCGCCACCCGCAACGGTGCACCCATCGCCTCGAAGCAGGATGCGGTCTTCCCCTTCCGCGCCCGCGGCTAGGGCCGATCCCTGATCATCAGGACGGCCCAGTTCGCAACCGCATTCTCGCTATAATGAGAAGGTGAGCGAAAACGAGATCGAGCAAGTCGCATCCGCGGATTTCCCAACCCGCTGGGGCAAATTCCGTATTTTCGGTTTTCGCTCGCAACTCGATTCCAATGGCGATCGTCCCGTTGGCGATCGTCCGGTGGAAGAAGCTGTCGCCCTGGTGATGGGTGACGTGAAGTCGGCGCCGCCGTTGGTTCGCATTCATTCGCAGTGCCTGACCGGCGACGTCTTTCATTCCCTGCGCTGCGATTGCCGCCAGCAACTGGAACTGTCGCTCTCGATGATCGCCGAAGAAGGCGCCGGCATCCTGATCTACGAGCAGCAGGAAGGCCGCGGCATCGGCTTGATGGCAAAACTGCAGGCCTACGAACTGCAGGACGCGGGACTCGACACGGTCGAAGCCAACGAACGCCTGGGCTTCAAGAACGACTACCGCAACTTCACCCTCCCCGCCGAGATTCTCAAGGCGCTGGGCGTGACGCGCGTGCGTCTGCTCTCGAATAATCCAGAAAAAGTTGAGGCCCTGGAGTTCGCTGGAGTGCGCGTGGTTGAACGCGTTCCCTGCGAAGTCACTCCCAGCCCGCACGCCGAAGAATATCTCAAGACCAAGAAAGAAAAGCTCGGTCATCTGTTCACGCGAGACTAGATGCGGTCACGAACAGCCTCGTTGGAATGTTTTTCCTTCGTGTGACCTCCATTCCTTCGTGGTAAAGATTGATTGCACGGATTCCCCCACCGTGCTCTAATCTCGCTCGATCACCGTTGATGCCCGCGCCATCTCAATCCAGAACCCGCTCTTTCTCGTCCAGCCTCGCATTGTGCCTCGCACTAGTTGGAGCGACGTCAATGCTCTATTACCACCAGGGAATGTTTATGCCCCGCGTGGTCGCGGTGCAGAGGGCGGCCGGTCTTGGAAACGGCTATTCGTTCGGCAACGACTTCTACCAGGTATGGCTGACTTCGCGGCAGTGGCTGCGGCAGCGCCGCGATCCTTATAGCGAGGAAATGACCCGCGAGATCCAGACCGGCCTCTACGGCCGCCCGCTGGATCCCAACCGCCCGAGCGATCCCGTTGACCGCCGGGTATTCCCCTATCCCGCGTTCGCCGATTTATTGTTCTGGCCAGCTGCTGAATTTCCCTTTGAACTGGTGCGTGTCGCGGTTGTCGGCATACTGGCCGCGCTGACAGTTGCCAGCGTTCTTTTATGGTTGCGCGCATTTGACTGGAGCCTCGGCGCGAAGTGGGTCGCCGTGATTCTTCTGCTTACGCTATGCAGCTATCCGGCTCTCGAAGCCTTGTTCGCCGCTCAGCTCGGGCTGTTCGTGGCGTTTCTGCTGGCCGCTTCGCTGGTCGCGCTGCAGCGGAACCGGTTCCTGCTCGCCGGTATCCTGATGGCGATCACCACTATCAAGCCGCAGATCACAATCCTCGCGATCTTCTATTTTCTGGTTTGGAGCACACACGACTGGCGAGTGCGTGGCCGCTTCTGCATCGGATTCTTCTCGACTTTAATTTTGTTAGTCGGCGCTTCTCTCATCGTGTTGCCGCACTGGATCTATTCCTGGACGCACACAATCCTCGCCTACCGGCATTACACTCGGCCTCCGCTGATAACGGAAGTTCTCACTTCACCCTTCGGACGTCACTTATCCCCTCCGGCGACGTTCGTGTTGACCGCGGCCGCAATGATCATCGCGATGATTCTGGCCTGGCGCAATCGCGCTGCTGCGCTCGATTCGTTCGCCTTCTGGATCACACTCACACTCTTGCTCTCGATCACGACCATCACAATCCTTCCCGGGCAGGCAGTTTACGATCACCTCATTCTCGTCCCCGGCATCCTGCTGCTGGTGCGCTACCGCAACCAACTGTGCGACGCGGGACGCGTCCCTCGCGCTCTTCTGGCGATCGGCGGTCTCGTTCTGTTTTGGCCCTGGGTCGCGGCATTTGCGCTGATCCTGCTGCGTCCGTTACTAGCGCCCTCAATTTTCAATTCCACTGCAATTTTTGCGCTACCCATTCGCAGCGCGGCGTCGCTTCCCTTCGCCGTACTTGCGCTGCTCTTTTGGACCCGACGCATTCTGACCTCGCTCGTCTCGACCAATTCCGTCAACCCCGCGAGGAATCAAGAATCCGCCTGAGCGCGTTCTTGTGCTTGACCGGAAGGTACCGCAGGGCCGCGCGCGCCAGGCCGACGTAGACTTCGCGGGCAGGCGGCGTGCCGCGCAGCACGCGCAGATGCTGCTTCACCGTATCCACATCGCCGCGGATCAGCGGTCCGCTGAACGCACCGGCCGCGCCGAACGTAGCGTAGTTCGCCAGCGTCTGCTGCAGGATCGGAATCATTCTTCGCTTCGCCGCTATCCGATTCACTCCCGCTAACGCCGCAACCTGCTCCGTAGCGGCGAGCAGCGCGGTAAACAGCGGCGACGCGAAAGTTCCCCAGGCGTGATAGGCAGCTTTATCTTTCTTCCGAATCGAATAGGCGCAACCACCCAGGTCTTTCACCACGCGACGCGCCACGCGCACCGCGCGGGCGTCGCCTTCAATCGCAAACGGAACTCCTCTAAGCGAGGGCTGCGAACTCCGCACAAACGTCATCAGCGGATGCACCGACGCGACTGCTGCGCCCCGACTGCGCAATGTGGCCAGCGCATCACTGGTAAGCGCGCCGCTGGAATGAAAAACTACTCTTCCCTTCCACTCAAGCTGCCCCGCAAGCGACCGCGCCGCGTGAGAAATTTCAGCATCCGGCACGCAGAGCCAGATCAATTCGGCCTGCACATCCGACAGATCATTCGATACGCGTGCGCCCACCTGCCTGGCCAACCTCTGCGCCCTCTTCAGCGATTCGCCGCGGGAACGCGACATCACCGCCTCGATCGTATATTCCGCCTCGCGCAGCGCCAGCGCAAGCGCCGTCGCAAAATTCCCCGCCCCGACCATCGCGACTCGCGGCTTTACGGCCATGCCCGGCAGCATAGCAGAGACAGCCTCTGGCTCTCGGGTTCCGCCCTCCGGAAGCCGGGCGTCGAGAGCCAGAAGCCGCTATATTGTTCGCATGGCCAAACCTTCCAGTAAATTTGCCCGCAAACCTGCCCGCCGCAAGCGCAGCAAGGAACGTATCGTCTCTTCCCGCACTGTATATCGGGGCCCGGTTTTCTCGGTGGTCACCGACGACGTCGAGGAGCCTAACGGCGTATGCGCCCGCCGCGATGTCATCCATCATTCCGGCTCCGTCGTTGTCCTGGCTGTGGACAATTCCGGCGCGACGCCACGCGTTCTTCTGGAACGACAGTATCGCCACGCGGCCACCGACTACCTGTGGGAATTACCCGCCGGCCGGATCGACCCCGGCGAGCACGAACTCAAAGCTGCCAAGCGTGAACTACTGGAAGAAACCGGCTACACTGCCGCCCGCTGGCGCCGCATTTTGAAGTTCTACGCTAGCCCCGGGTTTGTGGCTGAAACCATGTCGGTGTTCCTGGCCACCGGCCTGCACGCCGGCCAGGCGCAACCGGAAGACGATGAAGTCATCCACATTCGGATGGTTCCTTTGCCGACTGCGGTCCGCATGGTGGTGACCGGGACGATTCGCGATGCCAAGACTATCTCTTCCGTTTTGTGGCTCGATCACATGTCACACGCGGCCAAAACAGGGAAACCCCGGGCAGGAAAATAGGAAAAGCCGCGCCCAGTTTGCAACCCTTGCACGCGCCGTACGACCGGCGCTTCCAACTCTCGCTCGATTGATGTTTCGCGGCATACATTCGTCTTGACAGCCTACCCCTGGCGTTCCAAAATTACCGTATAGGTACTTGCGGCGCACGTCCTTGGGGCCCCCATAAAAGGACGTGCAGAAAGAGGGGCCTTGCGTGGAACGTCTGAAAGGAACCGTCAAGTGGTTCAATAACGCCAAGGGGTACGGGTTCATCGGCCGCGCGGATGGGCCGGATGTTTTTGTTCATTACAGCGCGATTGCGTCCGAGGGATACAAGAGTCTGCAGGAAGGCGACCCGGTGGAGTTCGAAATCACCGAGGGTCAAAAGGGCCCGCAGGCAGCGAACGTCACCAAGGCCAGTTAGCGGCCGCTTGCCGGTCCATCTCGTGGAGGGGCGGACGCCTTCGTCTGCCTAGGCAGTGGCACTACTCACGGTCGCTGATGCGAATCCGATTCTTTCGCTACCCGCCTTGGCTCTCTTGATTCAACTCGTATAACCTTGTTGGCACGCCCATGGACAATAAGGCCATCGCCAATCTTCTCTACGAAACTGCCGACCTGCTCGAAATCGATGGGCAGGACTCGTTCCGCATTCGCTCTTACCGCAACGCTGCGCAGGCCATCGAGAATCATTCGCAGCAGATCAAACAGCTCATCGCCGATCCCAAGCAGGTGCTCGCCATTCCCGGCATCGGCAAGAGCATGCTGCGCAACCTGCAGGAACTTTTTCAGGACGGCAAACTCGCCGTCCAGACGGAGCTGCTGGAGAAATACCATCCCTCGATGCTTCAGTTGCTGAAAATTCAAGGCCTCGGACCCAAGACCATCGCACTCATCTGGAGCGCCTACAAAGTCAGCGACGTGGACGGCGTCGAGAAACTGGCGCGTGAAGGAAAGATCCGCGAACTGCCCCGCATGGGTGAAAAGCACGAAGCCAAACTGCTGAAGGCTATAGAAGACTACCGCCGCATCAGTGGCCGCTTCCTCATCGACGCGGCCGAAGAGGAAGCTGAAAAACTCACTGCATATCTCGAACAATTTCCCGGCATTGACAAGATCACGCCCGCCGGATCGCTGCGCCGCGGACGCGAATCCGTCGGCGATCTCGACATACTCGTCACCGGAACGGCCTGCACTACCGAAGAAGGACGCCAAAAGGCCATTGCCTACGTGGCAAAATATCCGCCGCTGATGGACGTCATCGCCAGTGGCGACAACAAGATCAGCTTTCACCTGCGCAGCGGCATGCAGGTCGACGTTCGCCTTCTTCCACCCGAATCTTTCGGCGCCGCCATGCAGTACTTCACCGGATCGAAAGCCCACAACGTGGCTCTCCGCCAGCGCGCCCTCAAGATGGGTTATACGCTCAACGAATACAGCCTGGCCGAACTCGAAGGCGGAAAGCCGGTCGCGGGAAAGACCGAAGAAGAAATTTACGCCAAGCTGAAGCTCGACTATATTCCGCCCGAGATGCGCGAGAATCTCGGTGAAATCGACCTCGCCCAAAATCACGCCCTGCCGCAATTGATCACGCAGGCCGATCTCAAGGGCGACGTCCACATGCACACCGTCGAAACCGACGGAAAGAACACGATCGAAGAAATGGCCGAGGCCGCCAAGGCGCGCGGCTACCAATACATGGCTATCACTGACCATTCCAAGAACTTAGCCTTTGCCAACGGACTCGACGACAAGCGCGCGGTCGAGCACATCGCGCGCATTCGGGCGGCGGGCAAGCAAATCGACGGCATCACAATTTTTGCCGGTATCGAAGTCGACATCCTGGCCGACGGCGATCTCGATCTCTCCGATGACGTGCTGGCCCAAATGGACCTCGTCATTGCCAGCGTGCACTCGGTCTTCAATCAGGAAGCTGCGAAAATGACTGAGCGTCTGCTCAAAGCCATCGAGAATCCGAACACCTCGATTCTCGGGCATCCCACCGGCCGCATCCAGCTGCGCCGTGACGCCTACGCTTTCGACATGCACGCGGTGCTGACCGCAGCCGCGAAACATAAAGTCGCAATGGAATTGAATTCCTACCCTGACCGGCTCGACCTGAACGATGTGCATCTCCGCCAAGCCAAACAGCAAGGCGTGAAAATCGTGATTAACACCGATTCTCACCACACCTCGCACATGGAGAAAATACGCTACGGCATCTTGCAAGCCCGCCGTGCCTGGCTGACCAAGGACGACGTACTCAACACGCGGCCCGCCCAGAAATTCACCAAAGCAATGAAGCACGACTGGTAATCGAGTCGCTTCCTCTTTGTCGGAAGCGTTAGAATCAGCGCGTACGACAAACTCCGATGCCCGATCAGAAACCCGTACCGCCGCCGAACCCGGCAGCCGCTCCCGCCGGCCCAACCATCCGCATTGGCGAAGAGTTCGGCACGGCGAAGAAGAATCTTCCGCCCGCCAAGATTGTGCTGCTCGCCGTCGCTGCGGTACTGGTCGTCGCGTTAATCGTTTCCTTCCTGACGCGCGCCAAGCCGCAGGCCTCCGGTTCTCTCGACAACGTAGTCGCCGTGGAAATCCCCGGCCAAAACTCCACCATGGTCGCGTTGACCTTCACATTGCGCAACACCAGCGACAAGATTCTTTATGTGCATAGCCTGAAAGGCACTATCAAGACGCCCGGCGGAGAAACCACCGCTGACGCCGTCTCTGCAGTCGACTTCGATCGCTATTTTCAGGCCTTCCCCGCGTTGAAGAACGGCGCGCAGCCTGCTCTCTCGCCGGAAACCAAGATTCAGCCTGGAGAAACGGTTGCGCGAACCGTCATCGTCGCCTTTCCCGTGACTCTCGATGTCTTCAACCAGCGAACCTCGACCAGCGCAGTGATCTGGCCCTATAGCGAGACGGTGCCCGTGACTCTGACGAAGTAGCTTGCGGAGGGGGCATGTGGGGACAGCCGCCCTCGGCTATCCGCGAGGGTAGATCGGCGCCTCTTTCTCGACACCGTAAACAACTCTGAGCGCGACCGCTTGCGCGAACGCCCACAAATGCGTTTCTATAACAGCATGAATCATTCCCGGCATTCTTTTCGAAACCACGCGCTGCTGCTCGCGGTATACCTCTTCACTTCCCTGCTCGCTGCCGCCGCACCCGCGGCACAGCCAAGCAAATATCTTTTCTTCGTTGGCACCTACACTGAGGAAGGCAGCAAGAGCAAGGGCATCTATGCCTATCGCTATGACGCTGCGACCTCCGAAATTACGCCCCTGGGCCTTGCGGCGGAAACGACCAATCCATCGTTTGTGGCGTTGCACCCGAACGGTCGCTTCCTCTACGCAGTGAATGAAGTCGGCAAATACAATGGCCCGAACAGCGGAGGCGTCAGTGCGTTCTCGATTGATCGTGCTACAGGCAAGCTCACCTTCCTGAACGAAGTTCCCTCCCGCGGGGCCGACCCCTGCTACATCACCGTCGACAAAACTGGGAAATATGTGTTGGTGGCAAACTACACCGGTGGCAGCGTCGCGGTGTTCCCTGTGCTCGCCGATGGCAAACTGGGTGAGGCTTCAAGCTTTGTGCAGCACATCGGCCACGGCACGAATCCCCAGCGCCAGGAGGGGCCGCACGCCCACTCCATCGACCTCTCGCCCGACAATCGCTTCGCCATGGTCGACGATCTCGGCCTCGACGAGCTGCTCGTCTATAAGTTTGACAGCGCCAAAGGATCGCTCGCCCCTAATGATCCTCCGTTCACCAAGCTCGCTGCCGGCTCCGGCCCGCGCCACTTCGCCCTTCGACCGGATGGCAAGTTCGCCTATGTGATCAGCGAAATGGGGCACACCGTCACAGTGTTTTCGAACGAAGCGGCCGGGGGAAGACTGCAAATCTTACAAACGGTCACGACGCTGCCTAAGGATTTCACGGGCCGCAACGACGACGCGGAAATTGCCGTGCATCCTTCTGGCAAATTTCTATATGCCTCAAACCGTGGCGACGACAGCATCGCCATCTATGCGATTGAACAAAGTAAAGGAACGCTGGCACAGGTAGGCAGTGTTCATACCGGAGGCAAGGAACCACGCAGCTTCGAGATCGATCCGACGGGCAGGCTTCTGTTTGCGGAAAATCAAAATTCCGGCAACATCGTCGTGTTTAAGATCGATCAGAAGACCGGGTTACTGACGCCGACGGGAAAGGTGCTCGACGTGGGGTCGCCGGTTTGCCTGAAGTTCGTGGCCGTGGAATAAGGACCTGCGCGCCGACTTCTCGGGTCCTTCACAATCGTGCGGTCACTGGGACCAGCGGTGTCTATAATACGTGCATGCGATGGATGATTCTCAGCCTGTGGTTCGTGATGCTCGGCGTCTTCCTGTGGGCTCAGGTACCGTCTTCCGATAAGGCCGAACAGTCTGCCATTCAGCGCGCGAAGAACGTGCTTGTGTCCTCGTTGGACAGCCGCCTACCGAAGGTGAGCCTGGAGTTTTTCCTGAACTATGAGGCTGGCGGCGCGCAGATCCAGTGGGAGCTGCACGACTGCGGGGAACGGACCGGGAATCCGTCGACTGATGGAAGCAACTCTGCCCTTTGTGTCGAGGCTGACTTTGAGAAAGACGAGACCGCCGTCGCTGTCCTCGTTTCGATCGAAACATTTAAGGGAGAACCGTCTGGCGTTCCAGCTGTCTTCCGCGCGACGGTCAATGGCCTAAACGGGAAAAGCCATTCCCTGCGTCGCCTGGGCGATCTGCCCAAGGAATTGCATCGCCCGACACACGGGATGCCACGAGATTTGCCCGTGCCTACTATTGCTTCCTCTGAATCCCCTTCCGCCGCACCAGGTGCGTGTTTGCGTCCGGCTTGATCTCGTCATATTTCAGGCACGAAATTGAGCCATCCACTTCCAGTACTGCCAGCGCGACCTGGTCACAACTATTGATGCCATGCTCGCGCAGGGCGCGGTTCAACTCATCCATACTGACGTGCTCCCGCGCCATGTGCGAGTCAATGACCTTGCCGTCATGAACCAACAGCGAAGGCTCGCCTTCGATCAGGCGCCGAAAGCGCCGGTTTCCGCCTGAAACATTCGCGACGAGGTAATTCAAAATCAGCAGCGTGCAGGCCGCTACCGCGCCGCCTAGCAGTGAAGTGTCGGGCCCGGTCATGGCATTCTGTACGGAGTTCGACAGCAGGAGCAGCAGCGTGAGGTCGAACGGGGTCATCTGACCAACCTCACGCTTGCCACTTAAACGCACACCAATCAACACCAGCAGGTAGATCACGCCCGTGCGCAGCACGATCTGCAGCAGCACGTGAACTCCGGGGAAAAACGCTCCGGTCATTATTTCTATTTCTCTCGCGGCTTATTTCTTTCGCAGCTTAGTTCGCCGTCACCGGCACCGGGGCGCCCTTCGGCGTGCTCAAATATCCCGTAGCCTTGTTCTTGTCCACGGTCCAGACCACCAACTCAAACAGCAGGTGATCGCGCCCCGAGTAGAACTGAATGGGCTCGGCGACGTTGCGATCTCTCTTCTCGATCGTTTTGTCGTCGGATGTGACGTTAATGGTAAATTTGCCCTTCTTCGTGTCGGTCTTCTTGAGTTGCAAACTCACGGTCGACACCGGCTGTGGCTTGGCGCCGCGCAGCAGGGTGAATTCGTAGTAGTTGCGATCGCCCTTGTGCTTGAGCACATCCAGATCAGAGCGCGTATTGGCAATCAAACCGCTCTGCACACCCAAATCGCCGACCGCACTCTGCAGCTTGGCTTTGGTAGCTTCGAGATCCGCCTTGGTGGAAGCAACGTCGGTTTTCACTCCGCCCACGTCGGTCTTCACGCCCGAGATTTCTCCGGTCACCGCATTGATCTGATTGCCCTGGGCCTTCTGTTCCTGCTCCAGGCGGCCCTCCGCGGCTTTTTGTTGCGCTTGCAACTCGGCGGTGCGCTGCACCAGTTCCTTCTTGGTCATGCCGGCCTGGCGCGCCAGCGTTTCCTGTTGCGCCTCTTGCGCCTGCATCCTATTCTGCAGTTCCTTCACCTGCGCCTGGCTGGCGCTCAAGTCATTGGCCACTTTATCGAGAGCCTCGTGCGCGGCCCAGTGCGCGTATCCAAAAGCCGCCACCACCAGAATGGCCAGCACTATCAGAATCCACTTGCCGGCATTCGACTGATTTTCCATCTGTATCTGATCGCCTTCATCGGCCATGCGCTCTTCCTCCTTAGGAAGCTAAAGAATGGATTGCAGGGATAGCTCTTTGATTGTTGAGCAGGATCATCATAGCGTCAATTGGCACGGGATGCCAAAGGCGCTTCGAGCAGTTCGTTTAGCGGCGAAGCGCCAATGCCTCCTGCAGCACAGGCTCCGGATCGCGACGAATCGCGGCCGCCGCCGCACCGAGCCGCTGCTCTATTTGCAGTCGTGCAGCGGTTTGTGAGGCCGGAACTTCCGTACCATGCTTCGTACTATGCAGCGAGCGCGTCACCGTCTCCGATTTCACCATGCAGGCATAGGCCAGGCGAGCCGGAAATCCTGCATCTTGAAGAAAGCGACCGTAGGCAAACCAGTCTTCGGCGCTGGCGCTTGCGTCGGCGATCGAGTCGTCGAGCCGCAGCGCCTGCTGGTAGAGCCGTAACGCCTCGTCCAATTTACCGGTCTTCGACTGCAATGCTGCTTCATTCACGTCGGCCACGCTCTCCAGCTTGGCCTGGCGGGTTTGCGCAGCCAGCTTCTCCGCCAGGTGATACGACCTCACGGCGAGTTCGGTCTGCGAGGAGCGCGCCTGGCAATCCGCCATGCGCAATGCGATGGCGATGACCTTCTCCGGCGCTGGACGGTCTTCTGTTCGACGATCACCTGCAAGACGATCTTGTGCCGGTTGCCGGGCAATCTGTTCGAGGAAAGAGTTGTAATGCAACGCCGCGGCCTGCGCTTTGCCTTCCCGATCCAGTTCATCCGCGAGATATAGATGAGCAAGCTTTTGTCCCGGGTCCACGGCCAGGGCTGCATCCCAATTTGCCACAGCCTGGTCGGCGTGTCCGTTCCGCATCGCGAGCAGACCACGGTCTACCAGCAAATTGGCATCCTTCGGGGCGTATTTGAGAGAGGACTCGGTCAGACTGAAGGCTTCGTCGAAACGGTTCTGATCGATCAGAAATCGCAGCAAGCCCTGCCGCGGGGCGGGATCGGCGGGATTGGCCTGCATCGCCCGTCTCCAGGCAGCTTCCGCCTGTTGCGGCTGGCCGTCTTCCGTCGCCCGTTGCGCCAGCCGCATCTGCAATGAACTGTCAAACGAATTGAGCGCCTCTGCGCGCTGCAGGTCCTGCAAATCGTCAGCGTGCAGCGACAGATAATATCGCGCCTGGTCAACCGTCCCCCAAACCAGAAGGAGCGCCGCCGTGCCAACCCGCAGCGAACGGGCGCGTGCGCTGCCACCAGCCAGCCAACGCCATGCGGCGGCCAACTGTCCGCCTGCTTCGCCCGCAGCATCCGCAATCCGTTCCCGCGAATTGAGCAGCAGCGATGCAATCCGCCCGTCGCGCAGCTTCCAGATCGCGCCATCCAGAATGAAGTGATGAATGTTGACTAAGGCAGTAAAGATCAGAAAGCTGGCCGTGAAGTCGTGATGAAACGCAAGGCTGGCCAGCCAGGGTCCCGGCACAAACAACGCAATGCCGCCGACGACGAGCACTCCGAAATAGGCCAGCGGACGCCAGTTCCGCGGTTCCCTCGCGGCGGCACTCCCCACGCGCTGGCCCAGGGCTTCGCAACGGGCATAGTAACTCGTGATCCACAAGTACTGCGCCGAGTGCATGACGGCCAGCACGCCCGAGCTGTATCGGTTCTGTGGAATCTCCAGGCCCTTGATCAGAGAAATCGCCGCTGGCAGCAAGAACCACAGAAATTGCGAAGAAAGCAGTGTGAGTGAGGGAATCAGCTTCCGCCATCCGGTCGCGGCCGCCACCCGTGAGAGTCCAAACGCCGACAGCGCTACGAACGCTGCCATCAGAATGATCTGCTCCCAGCGGCTTACTACGGCTGGAATTCCCAGCGACAGAAACAGCGGATCGGTCGATGGCCCGGTGTGGAAGCTCAGAAACAGAACCAGATACGAGACCACGAAAGCACCGTACAATGCGCGCCGCGCACTTTTGTCTGGGTCGGCTCCCGCCCGGCGCGCGAACATCATGAACAAGCCATAATTCTGCCCGCTGTAATGCCACGGACTCCACGTCAAATAGATGGTGAAGATCCAGGGCAGAAGCCGCAGCCAGTAATGCGACAGCAGCAGCGTTAGCATGATTAGCGCCGTGGTGTGAACGGTAAAGATGCGGTACTTCTGGAAATCTTCGGAGCGGTGGTAGGCGCGATAAATCGTCGCCATGTAGTGCGGATAATTAAAGAAGAGCGCCAGCACGTAGAACGCAATCGACCACGTTCGCGCATTCGAGGCCGCCGAAACGTAGGACAGCAGTAGAAGTGGCGCCGACCACGCTCCGCAGCCCACGATTAGGTCGAGCCAGGGATTGTAAATCCAGGGCGAGGCTGGCTGTTCTTTTGAATTCGCTCGAGATTTACTCATTGCGTGCCTTGTGACGACTCTAGCGCAGCGATTTCTCAGCCGCGACTGTGCAAATTATAGGTGGGAGAATCGCAACGACGCGTAACTCAGAGGATGCAACAGGGGTAACGAAAGTAACAACGGCGCGGTCTCGTTATTCGAACTTCCATCGCGTCGATTTACTCTGGAAGTGTTTTTCCCACAGGCCGAACACAACTCGCGGGCGCACGGCAAACACAGGCTCCTTCATCGAGAGGATGTCGTCCTTCATCTTTGACATATCGAACTTGTACTTCTTCTCATACGCCGGAATGAACTTGCGCCGCGCCCCGACGTTGGCGATTTCCGCGACGCCCTCGACGATCACCGCTTCGTGCGCATGTTCGGTACACACGACGCAATTCTTGTTCTGCGCCAGGTTGCGAGCTTTGCGCGACTTGCTCCCCGTACTGAAGAGGAATCGCCCGTCCTGCCACAGGCCCCAGACGACCATGGTGTGCGGAGAACCGTCGGGCTTGACGGTGCTGATCCAGTAGTTGTGCGATTTCTTCAGGCGTTGCTCGGCCCACGACCACGGGAGCAGCCCTTTGCTGGTCTCGGGGAAGCCGTAGCCGGGAGCATGTGGACGGCTGGGTCTGGGGCTCTTTGATGGTCGGACGATTTTGCTCGCCATCGTCGAATCCTACCTCGGTGGCTAAAGCCGCAGTTAATTATGCGGGACTTGTGACACGGATTAAAGCCGCACCCTTTCAAAACGCTAACGCCCACACGGTTCTTCGACAGCCTGTTAAAGGTTCTTTTTCGTCCACTGGTCGATGCGGTCGAGAGCCTTCTGCAGATTTTCCAGCGAATTGGCCACGCTAAAGCGTAGGTAGCCTTCGCCGAATTCGCCGAACGCGGTACCGGAAAGCGCAGCCACTCCAGCCTGCTCCAGCAGCGCATCGGCCAGTGGTTTCGACTTCCATCCTGTTTTCGCGATGTTCGGGAATGCATAGAACGCGCCCTTGGGCCTGCGGCACGAGAAGCCTTTGATCTTATTAAGTCCCGCCACAAACACATCGCGGCGGCGCTGGAATTCATCGCGCATGTGGTCGACCGAACTCTGATCGCCGCGGATCGCTTCAATCCCCGCAACCTGCGTGAAGCTCGCCGTGCACGAGTTGGAGTTGGTCATCAGCCGCGTCATGTGCGTGGCCAGGTCGGCGCGCATCACGCCGTAGCCCATGCGCCATCCCGTCATGGCGTAGGTTTTCGAGAAGCCGTCGAGCAGGATAGTGCGTTCCTGCATTCCCGGCACCGACATGATCGAGAAGTGCTGGGCTCCATCGAACAGCAGTCGGCTGTAGATTTCATCCGACAGAACCATAATGTTGCGGTCGACGATCAGATTCGCAACCTGCTCAACGTCGCCGCGTTCCATGATTCCGCCAGTAGGATTTTGGGGTGAATTCAGTATGATCAGCTTGGTGCGGTCGCTGATGAGCGCGGCCAGTTCGTTCACGTCGAGCGCGAAGTCGCGCTCTTCTTTCAGGTGAATCGGAACGGCCCGCCCCCCGACATAATGAATCATCGACTCATAAATCGGAAAGCCGGGATTGGGATAGATGACTTCATCTCCGTCATCAATGAGCGCCAGAATCGTGAAGAAAATAATCGGCTTGCCGCCGGGAACAACGACCACTTCATCGCTCGAAACTTTCACGCCGCGAGTGCGGCTGACGTATTCGGCTAACGCCTGACGCAGATCCGGCAAGCCTGCCGACGGACCATAATGCGTCCAGCCTTTGCGCAGGGCGTCAATGCCCGCTTCGACGACGTTTAACGGAGTGTCAAAGTCCGGCTCGCCGATCTCCAGGTGAATGATGCTCTTGCCCTGCCGCTCCAACGCGCGCGCCTTGTTCAGAACTTCAAAGGCGGTCTCGGTGCCCAGGCGCGACATGCGGCGGGCTAACTGCAATTCGTACTGGGTTTGACTGGATCTTTCCATGTTTCAGGACTCCGGCTGGAAAATTCCTGGAAATCGCAAACGAGCGATTATACGCCGTGGGCGTGGGGCCTGAATTACTACCGGCGAGGTAGACTCTCGTAGACTGTCAAAACCGCATCAATGTGGAGGATTCATGCCTTCCTATCTTGACGAACTCTATGCCCACCAGGAGTGGGCCGATGCCGAACACTGGCGAGCGTTTGAGGCGCATCCAGCGGCTCTGACCGACAAGGCGATCGGCGAGAGGCTGCTTCACATTCATCAGGTGCAGTACGGGTTTTTGTGGATCACCGGGCCGCGGACATCGGGGTTTCAATTCAGGAAGCTGGGGGATTTCCCCAGCATGGCCGACTTAAAGCAATACGCGCAACGTTACCACGCGTCTGCCGGTGAATTGATAAAGGGATTAGACACGGAAAAACTCGAAGAAGTTGTTGAAGCTCCGTGGTTCAAACCGCCGCTGAAGCTCAGCCGTCGTCATGCGCTGACGCAAGCAGCCATGCACAGCCACTATCATCGCGGACAAAACGCGACGCGCTTGCGAGAGTTGGGCGCTGTGCCTCCGACAACGGATTTCATTGTCTGGCTGAAGGATGGGAAGCCGGCGGCGCAGTGGGAGTAATCATTCCGAGCCGCTATGCTCTTCGTTCTGCTACCGAAGAACGCGATCCGGAATGCGGCGCGCCGCTGCGTTCTCTCTCGCTCAGGTTCGCGTCGCTCGTGCTAGTACCGTCGTTCAAGTCGCCACTACCGTTGCGACGGAGGAGAACTGCTCGGTTCCCCTCCGTGCACTGCGGATCGTCATTGTACCGGAGGGAGTGCCCCTCGCTAACGACTCCTGCCATTCCAGCATGGGACCGTGGGCGCTTCGACTGTGCCCCGTTCGCGAGACGGCTCTGGCCGAGCGTACCGCCCTCAATCACGACGGCCCATCGGATCGCGCCGTCGGCGTGGGTTCCCGTCAGCGCAATAGGGAGGGCCCAGCCTAGGATGCGCAAAGCCTTGCGGCGAGAATGCAGTAGCCCGTAACTAAGAAGAGTGCCGCCAGCGTCCGTCAACACATCGGTCGCATAATACCATCCGAGGCTCGGCCTCCGCCCGTAAAGCCATGAATTTTGCTCATAAGTATTAGGGTACATCTGTAGCCCTGCCCTAGACAGCTGGGCGTCAGCGACTGCGGAAGCCGCGTCCACCCCCACCAGCGTCCAGAAAACTTTCTTGTGGAATACTGGTGCCGCTTGCGCAACTGGCTGGGCCCGCGAAGAGATTGGAGCGGCTGCTAGCTCCGGGCGCGCGGGAACGGGCGCGTCAGGCAGTTGCTCGCTATGAATAGGTTCCTGAGCCTGCGCGGCGGCTATCAAGCACAGCCATAGCCCTCCGCCAAGGATTAACTCCGTTCTCATATTGCGCCGCTCCAGCAGTTCTACATTGGGCAATTATATTCACCACCTCCTTGAAATGAGTTTGCCGCTGTTACCAGATCTGGCCTGCTCCTCGCTACACCAGTCACCGAGTCCCCGGAGGACCTGGGAGAAGAATCGTCTGCTTCGCGGTCACATTGTAGATCCAACCTTGCGTGTGTCCCGCGATCGCCCCAGCGAGCAATATCCAGCCTGCCACACGAAGTGACCTGCGCCGTGAGTGCACCAACTTGTAGCTGAGAAAGGCAGCACCGCCATCGATTACTAGATCGGTCGCGTAGTACCGTCCAAGGCTCGGCCTTCGGCCGTATAACCATGAGTTTTGCTCATAGAGATACGGACTCATCTGCTCGTTATGCCAAGAAGTCTGAGCATCCGCGACTGAGGAGGCCGCGTCCACGCCCACCAGCGTCCAGAAGACTTTCTTGTGGAATGCCACCGCGTCCTGACGCGCTGCCGTCGGGGCAGGCCGCGTCGAAGCGCCGGGCGCGTCGGGCAACTGCCCGCGCCCCGTCTCCTGAGGGTAGGCCGAGCCCACCAGCAGTGATAAAGACGCAACCATGAGGAAGCTCCGTACCATGCAAGATGGAACGCTCAAGTTAGCCTCCCTTGCCCTGTGGAATACGAAGGTCCTGAGCTTGTTTGGATTTCGGAACGGGAACGACCTGCCCCCGGCTAAACCATCTGCGGGCAAGGGTTTGTACATCGGGGCCGATCGGGGGGGCTCTGAAAGAAAATCTTGCGCTCGTCACAGAATCGGGACAATCCGCTCCCGCACCATCACTGGACCCCGGTTAGGACTTATTCCGAAACGCTGTGCTCTTCGTTCTGCGAGCGCAAGACGCGGTCGACGGAGTAGGGCGCGCGGCGGCTGGGTTCGTGATAGTGGCGGACTTGCATTTCGCCGAGCAGTCCGATCGCGAGAAGATTCATGCCACCGAGCAATAGCCCGAGAGCGGCCATCATCAGCGGGCCGTGCTCGGCCATGACCGGGACGTGGCGCAGGAATTTTTCCACGCCGAGCCAGAGCACGATGCCGGTGCCACCGAAGATGCTCATCATCCCGAAGCCGCCGAAAAAATGCAGCGGACGCGACAGATAACGCAGCAGGAAGCGGATCGTCAGCAGGTCAAAAAAGACGCGGAAGGTGCGCGTGATGCCGTAGTGCGAAACTCCGCGCTCGCGGTTCACATTGCGGATAGCAACTTCACAGATCGACGCTCCATGCCATGAAGCCAACGCCGGAATGAAGCGGTGCAGTTCGCCGTAGAGAGGAACCTGCTCCAAAATGTCGCGACGGTAGGCCTTGAAGGTGGTGCCGAAGTCGTGAATGTCGACACCGCTGATCTTCGCCATCGTCCAGTTCGCGATGCGCGAAGGGATGCGGCGCATCCAAAAATTGTCGACCCGCACTTTGCGCCAGCCGCTGACGATGTCGTAACCGGCAGCGATTTTTTCCAGGAATAGTGGGATGTCGTTGGGATCGTGCTGCAGATCGCCGTCCATGGCGATGATGTATTCGCCCCGGGCATGGTCGAAACCGGCTGCCAGTCCTGCGGTCTGGCCGAAATTGCGGCGCAGTTTGACCACCGTCACGCGGCTGTCGACGGCAGCAATCTCGCGCAGCATGGCGAAGGTGTGGTCGCTCGAGCCGTCGTCCACCAGAACGATTTCGAAGCTCTCGCCGTGGGCCTCCATTACCGCTTTGAGGCGGTCGTAGAGGTCGGTGACGTTTTCTTGCTCGTTGTGCAACGGGACGACGATGGAATACCTGGGCACAGTCTTTTTATTATAGACCGAAAACCAGTTCTTGGTTCCGGGTTCTCAGGTATCCGTCGGTTACCCTTGGGATTCGCGCAGCCATGACCTGGGAAACCAGAAAGGCTGTCATCCCTGTTCTTTGAGCTTTAGCCTGGATTTGTTTTCTTCCATGAAAGCTTTGATTTCGTTGGCGGCGCCGAGCAGTCGGTTCCACTGTTCGTAGTAGAGAGTAACCGGGAAACGGCCCAGGCCGTAGACGCTGACGCCGCCCTTTTCTCCGACTTTGAAGATCAGGTCGCCGCTGCGTTTCTTGGTTTCGACTTCTTTTTCGAGCTGAGACAGCTTGGCTTTGAGTTCTTCGTAGGTTGGTTCTGACATGCTTCCCTCGCGTTTTGAATGATTGCGCTGCTGGGCTTGGCCTACGGCCTGGATCAACGCCCTTCGCCCTGTTCTATAGTAACGTGATCGTCATTGCTTTGTGGTGGATAACCGTTATAAGCTCTGAGAGTCTAAATCAAAGCAGCGAAGCACTGCCCGGAATAATCGATGCGGTTATGGGTGAGACGGTCGGCGTGGCTGTGCCTGTCCCTGATGTTGTGGGCGGCGGCGGTGGAGTCTACCCATAACCACCCGACGCAGACAGAATCCGCTTCCTGCTCGATTTGCGTGGCGGCGCACAGCGCCAGCCCCACCGTAAGTTCCATCCAGACTGCTCCAGTATTTGCCGCAATCGGTCTGCTGCGTGAAGAAGACGTCGTGGCGAAAGCCCGGTTCGATTTCGCGGACCTGGGCATTCGCGGTCCTCCTGTCCTGTAGGGATTCCAACAGATCGAACGATCCGGCTGAAGGCTGATGCTCGCCTTCAGGCGGGGCCAATTCCCTATTTGTCTTCTTTCTTCATACAGGAGGAATCAATGCCTACTTCTCATAAGTGGCGTTTCGTCGCCATTTTCGCCGTCACCTTCCTAACCGCAACCGTCTGGGCCCAGTCGGGCGGGACTTCGAGTTCCATCAACGGCACCGTGTTGGACCCCACGGGCGCTGTCGTGCCCAACGCGACCGTTGAAATTCACAATCCGGTTAGCCACTATGACCGCTCCACTACTACGGACAAATCCGGAAATTTCAGCATTCCGAACGTGCCCTTCAATCCGTATCACTTGGCGGCAACCGCGACTGGATTTGCTCCGGCCGCACAGGACGTGGAGGTCCGTTCCGTCGTGCCGGTTAATGTCAAAGTCAGCCTCCAGGTTTCAGGAGCAAGCACAACGGTGACGGTCGAGGCTGCGGGAGACCTCCTGGAGAACGATTCGACCTTCCACTCCGACATCCCCAGGGGCTATTTCGACAAGCTTCCCTTGGAGAGCACAACATCGGGACTGAGTTCGCTGGTCACGCTCTCCACCCCGGGAATTGCTGCCGATTCCAATGGCCTGTTCCACGGGATCGGCGACCACGCCTCAAATTCGTTCAACGTGGACGGCCAGCCGATCACTGACCAGCAAAGCAAAGTCTTTTCCAACCAGCTTCCCGTCGATGCGATCGACAATCTGGAAGTGATCTCGGGCGCGCCGCCGGCGGAATATGGAGGCAAGACCAGCGTTGTGATTGTCGCGACTACGCGGTCGGGCCAGGGGGCGACCACACCACACGGAAGTGTGAGCACCTCGTATGGTTCATTTGGATCATCGAACTTGGAAGCTGAGCTTGCGTACGGGGGCAAGAACTGGGGGAACTTCATCTCCGCGAACGGTATGAACACCGGCCGTTTTCTGGATCCACCAGAATTCGCAGTAATCCACGACAAGGGTAACGAGGAAAATCTGTTCGATCGGGTGGACTATCAATTCAACGGCACCGACTCCATTCACCTGAACTTAGGCTACAGCCGGAGCTGGTTTCAAACACCGAACAACCTCGACTCCGAAAACGCGACGCCATGGAGCGGGCTGTACGGAATTGAGCCGCAGATGGCGGCGGCTTTCGGCGCACCCGGCATAGGCCCGAATGGAAGCATCGTCGGACCGGACGACCAGCGATCCAAGATTGGGTCCTTCAACATCGCGCCTTCGTGGACGCATGTGCTGAATACGCACGCCGTCTATACGCTGGGAGCGTTCGTACGCCGCGACGACTACAATTATTATCCCAGCAGCGATCCGTTCTCCGACCTCGGCCCTCCGAGTCTTCAGAGACAGTCAGTCGGCCAGGACCGCACGCTCACCAACGCGGGACTGCGAACCGATCTCTCCTACGTGAAAGGGATTCACCAGATCAAAGTGGGAGCCACGTACGAACAGACGTTTCTCAATGAGGATGACACTCTCGGGATCGTCGACCCAACCTTCAACGCACCTTGCATAACCGACGTATATCCGACGACTTCGGTGAACATATATCCATGGGTCGCGGCGCCCGGACTCACTCCTGCGGACTGCCCCGGCCTAACCGGTACGTTACAGGCGAACATTGCTTCCAACCCGAACGCGCCCGGCAACGCTCTTTACCCGTATTACGACACGACCCTAGCTCCCTACGACTTGACTCGTCCCGGCGGGAGTCTCTACGCGTTCAACGCCCACACCGACATCAAGGAACTCGCCTTGTATGTGCGAGACAACATCACCGTAGGCAACTGGTCCTTGAACCTCGGTTTGCGCGGCGATCTTTACAACGGGATCACCAGCGGGAACCAAGCCGAGCCTCGGGTTGGGGCGGCTTATAACGTCAAGAAGACCAATACGATTCTTCGCGTCTCCTACGCCCGCACACTGGAATCTCCGTTCAACGAGAACCTGATCCTTTCCAGCGTCGGATGTGCCAACGCTGTCCTAAACCCTCTGCTTCTCTGTTCTTCGTCGGCCTCGAATCCTTTGAGCGTTGGCTTTCGCAACGAATTTCACGCTGGCCTAGAGCAGGCTTTTGGCAAGTACCTGGTCTTTTCCGGTGAGTGGATTTCGAAGTACACGCACAACGGCTTCGATTTCAGCGTGCTCGGCAACACGCCGATCACTTACCCGATTGAGTGGCACAACTCAAAAATTCCCGGGTATGCGGGGCGGGTGAGTGTGCCAGAAGTCCACGGATTCTCGGCACTCATGGTTTTCTCCAGCGTGGCAGCACGTTTCTTCCCGCCGCAGATCGCCGGCGCAGGCGCGACTGTGGGAGCGCCGGGCACTCCCTTCCGCATTGACCACGACGAGAGGTTCAATCAGACGACCCACTTCCAGTACCAACCGTGGAAGCGCGGTCCCTGGATGGGCTTCAACTGGCGTTACGACACTGGATTGGTGGCGGGCGCAACTCCGTGCTACGGAATCAGTGCCAGCAACGATTGCCCGCAATCCGTCCTCATCGGCGGCGTGCCGAACGTGAGCATGATGGCTGCCAACGTGGGCCAGGTGCCGCTTTCAGCTGATCAAGAGGCTGAAGCCGGGTTCACTTGTAGCGGCGTCCGCGCAACCCCGACGAACCCTCTGCCTTACAATTGCCCCGCATCGGCGTTCGGCTCTTCGCTCATAAACGTACCTCCACCAGGTACTGAGAACGACGACCATAAACCTCCGCGCATCGCGCACCGGAGTCTCTTCGACATGTCCGTGGGCCATGACAACCTCTTTCACGGCGAAAAGTATAAATGGAGTGCACAATTGACCGTCATCAACCTGGCAAACAACTATGCGCTCTACAACTTCCTCTCCACGTTCAGCGGTACGCACTATGTCACGCCGCGGACACTGACGGCTCAACTGGCGTTCCACTTCTAGTTCTGGATGCCTATCTCGACGACGAAGGCGGCTCGATACGAGCCGCCTTCGTCGTTTCTGTGAAAAGTTGTGGCTTTGTAAATCTAATGTAAAAGCTGGTGCTCGACGGAAGTGGCCCCCCGGGATTGGTAGAATGATGGAGGATGCGTCAATCGCCTTTTAGAGTCGTGGTTATCAAGTACCTGTCGCCCCTCGCCGTCTTGACACTCGCAGTCTGCGCTGCGAGTGCTTGTTTGGGGCAATCCGTGGGTAACTCCACATCATTGAACGGGACGGTGCTGGATGCGACCGGCGCGGTAGTTTTTGGAGCGACGGTAAAGATCCATAACCCGGTTAGCGGGCTGGACCGCAGTGTGCAGACCGATGCCACGGGCGGATTCAGTTTCCCCAACGTTGCGTTTAACCCTTACCACCTTACGGTCACGGCCAAGGGCTTCGCGTCCTATGTGCAGGATGTGCAACTGCGCTCCGTCGTGCCGGTAACTCTGGCCATTACCCTGCAGGCGGTCGTAGACACAACTACGATTACGGTGCACGACACGGCCGGCGATCTCGTCGAGACCGACTCCACTTATCACACGGACTTAGACAAGAGTCTTCTGGACCGGTTGCCCATGCCAGAAGGGGGCGGCGTTGCCGCAGCCGTCGAGAACGCTACGCCAGGGGTTTCCGCGGACTCTAATAACCAGATGCACGGCCTTGGCGATCATGCCGAGAACACTATCTCGGTCGACAATCAGGTCAATTCCGATCAGTCGAGCAAGACTTTTTCCAACCAGATTCCGTCCAACTCGATTCAGTCGATGGAGGTGATTCCAGGTGCGCCGCCGGCGGAGTTTGGCGGCAAGACGAGCCTGGTAGTGAAAGTAAGCACGCGCTCAGGCCAGGGAGTTACTACGCCCACGGGTTCGTTCACTACTTCCTACGGCGCGTTTGGCACGTCGGACGCAGCATTCGATCTGGCCTATGGCGGGCAGAACTGGGGAAATTTCGTCGCGATCAGCGGCACCGAAGGCGGTCGCGTGCTGGACGCACCCGAATTCGCCGTCATGCACGACAAAGGAAACGAAGAGAATGTTTTCGACCGCATCGATTACCAGGTCGCGGCTGGAAACACGGTTCACCTGAATTTGGGGTGGACCCGCTCCTGGTTCCAGACGCCGGATACTTTTGACAACCTGAACCTTGGCGCAGTCGATCCTTCGGGAGACCCTGTTCCCCCGACCGATCAGCGCTCGCAGATCAAGACCTTCAATGTGGCGCCGACGTGGACGCGCCTGTTGAGCCCCACGGCCGTCTTCACGTTTGGCGGCTTTGTGCGGCGTGACGATTACAACTACTACCCGAGCGGAGATCCGTTCTCCGATCTCGGCCCACTCAATCTGCAGCGGGAAACGATTGGCCAAGCTCGCACGCTGACCAACACGGGGATTCGAACGGATCTGGCGTACGCTCATGGAATCCATAATTTGAAGCTTGGAGTGACGTACGAACAGACATTTCTGACGGAGAATGACAGTTTGGGAATCGTGGATCCGTTGCTGAACGCGCCCTGCGTGAACGCGAGCGGAACTGCGGTTGTCGCCCCGGGCGTTACTAATCCCTCGCTTTGTCCTATTGGGCTGTATCCGAACCAGCCGACGCCGGGTCCTGCCACGGGCGCTTCGCCGTATCCATTTTTCAATCCCGTATTGCTTCCCTTCGATCTTACGCGCGGCGGCGGATTGTATCCCTTCAACGGCCACACCGACGTGAAAGAGCTTGCCCTCTACGCGCAGGACACCATCAGCGCGGGAAACTGGTCATTCAGTCTGGGACTACGCGGCGATTTCTACAACGGCCTTAGCATTGCGCGCCAAGTGGAACCGCGTGTCGGCATTGCCTACAATATCAAGCCCAGCAGCACGGTTCTTCGCATCTCGTATGCGCGGACGCTCGAGACTCCCTTCAACGAGAATCTGGTGCTGTCCAACAACGGATGCGATTTTGCGGTGATCGCGGCGCTCGTACCCTGCGTTCCGGCGAATTTGAATCCTGGCTTCAGGAATGAGTTCCACGCGGGCTTGCAGCAGGCGTTCGGGCGCTACCTGGTATTTGATGGGGAATACATCTGGAAGTACACGCATAACGGATATGACTTCAGCGTACTGGGAAACACGCCGATCACGTTCCCGATCGAGTGGCATAACTCAAAGATCCCGGGATATGCGGCCAGCGTGCGCGTCCCCACGGTTCACGGATTTTCTGCAACCACGGTGTTTTCCAGTGTGGCCGCGCGCTTCTTTCCGCCGCAAGTGGGAGGCTTAGGAGCAACCGTGGGGGGCAACGGACTGCCGTTCCGCATCGATCACGACGAGAAATTCAATCAGTCCACGAATCTGCAATATCAGCTTCTGAAACGCGGGCCGTGGTTCGGATTGAACTGGCGTTATGACAGTGGACAGGTAGCAGGCGCGGCGCCGTGCTACGGCTTGGGCCCGGGCAACGACTGTCCCGCTTCGACCACGCTGGGCGGATTGCCCGCAGTCAATATGTTCGGCAACGGCGCTCCACTGACAGCCGATGAGGAATATGAAGCGGGCTTCTACTGCGGATCGCAGCACGCCACTCCAACGCAAGCCCTGCCCAGCACCTGCCTGGTGTCGCAATTCGGCTCTTCGCTGATCAAGGTGCCGGCGCCTGGGACGGAGAACGACGATCACAATCCTCCGCGCATCGCTTCGCGGAATCTTTTCGATGCCTCGGCGGGAATCGACAACATGTTTCACGGCGACAAGCGCAAATGGGATCTGCGCGTGACCGTCGTCAACCTGATGAACAAAGTGGCGCTGTACAACTTCCTTTCCACCTTCAGCGGCACGCACTATGTGACGCCGCGGGCGATTACGGCGCAGTTGGCGTTCCACTTCTAGCGTTTAATACATTTGAACGAAATCGGCGGCTTGGTGCGGGCCGTTTTTTTCTTTCTTCATCGCTTCTCGTTTTGTAAACGAATGTAAACGAGCGCTCGGAGCGAGGAATGCACCGCGATTGGTAGAATAAAAGAAATCCCCACCCAAGAACCGCGCATCTATCGGCACTGGGAGAAATCATTGCTCATTAAGTTCGCCGCAAGGGTTACGGCTTGGGTTGCATTTGCCGGCCTTTTTTCATTGTTGAGTACCGCGCAACAGACCACGCCGCCATCGGCCCCCGATTCATCGACCCAACCACAGACACAAGCTCCAGCATCGGGCCAGACCCCGGCCTCGACTCAGCAGGCGCCGGCGGACAAGGACAAGCCGGCAGGCACTAACAAGAAGGACCAGGATGCCAGCACCCAGGGCAAGGTCCCGGGCACGTCGAGCGACCGACTGGGCGGGGTGTTGCCGAATTTCCTGACCCTGGAAAATGGAGGACATCCTCCCCCGCTGACGTGGAAGCAAAAGTATCAGGCCGTGGCCTTGGGTACGTTCGATCCGGTGCAATTTCCCTGGTGGGCTCTTCTGTCGGGGCTCGACCAATGGGGAGACAGCGATGCCCAGCTTGGGCAGGGGTTGAAGGGTTATGCCAAGCGCTACGGATTAGTCGCCGGGGATGGCATCGTCGAAAACTTTATGGTCCAGGCGGTCTTTCCGTCGCTTCTGCGCCAGGACCCGCGTTTCTACCAGACAAGCGAGGGAAGTTTTATACACCGGTCGGGCTATGCGATCAGCACAATGGTCATCACTCGCGGCGATTCCGGACATAAGGAATTCAACTTCTCTGAGATTTTTGGCGCCGGATTCGCCGCCGCCGTGTCCACCTACAGCTACCATCCGAGAAGTGCCTTCATCAGCACACCTTCGAACCCGCACAAGTTTGTGGATTCCGATCGAACCTTTAGGAACTTCGCCAGTACCTGGGGGACGCAAGTCAGTCTCGACACCATGACCATCGTCATCAAGGAATTCTGGCCGGACATCCGCCGCAAAATACCGCACAAGAAGAAAGTCGATACCGGAAGCGCGGCTCCCGAGGCAAGCAAACCCTGATCCCGTGATGCTTGCATGAAGGTCAGCGTGGCGCATCCGTCGCTGTGATCGGTGCTTTGAGGTGTGCGAAAGTAAACGGCCGTCATTTACGTCGCTTCCCCTTCCCTGCTAACATCATGTGTTTACAACTCGACCGTCAACCAAACCTGATCTCGCCTTCATAAACTCACGGAGGAAATATGGCAATTAAAGTTGGCATCAATGGCTTCGGACGCATCGGCCGAAATGTGTTTCGCGCTTCGCTCAAGGATCCAAACCTGGAGTTCGTCGCCGTTAACGATCTGACGGACCCGAAGACTCTGGCTCATCTTCTGAAGTACGATTCGATTCTCGGCAATCTTCCCAACCAGATTTCCGCCGGTCCCGACGGCATTACGGTCGACGGTAAGACCATCAAAGTATTCAAAGAGAGGGATCCCGGGGCGCTGCCCTGGGAGTCCGTGGGCGCGCAGGTGGTGGTCGAGTCGACCGGACACTTCACCGACGCCAACGACGCCAAAAAGCATCTGCGCGGGACGGTGAAGAAAGTCATCATCTCGGCTCCGGCGAAGAATGAAGACATCACACTGGTGCTGGGCGTCAACCACGAGAAATACGACGCCGCGAAGCACCACATTATTTCGAATGCGTCCTGCACCACGAACTGCCTGGCGCCGGTGGCCAAGGTTCTGCAGGATGAGTTCAAGATCGTCAGCGGAACCATGACGACGATTCACTCTTACACCAATGATCAAGTCATTCTGGATTTCCCGCACAAGGATCTGCGGCGGGCGCGCGCGGCTGCGATTAATATGATTCCCACCTCGACGGGCGCGGCCAAGGCTCTGAAGCTGGTGATTCCGGAACTGTCCGGCAAGTTGGACGGATTCGCCATGCGCGTGCCCACGCCAAACGTTTCGGTGGTTGATCTGGTGGTCTGGGTCGAAAAGAAAACGACCAAGGAAGAAGTAAATGCGGCGCTACAAAAAGCATCCGAGTCGGGACCGTTGAAAGGGTATCTCGCCTACGAAGAGCAGGAACTGGTGTCGTCGGACTTCAAAGGCAATTCGTTCTCGTCCATCGTGGATGCGCCCATGACCTTGGTGGTCGGCGGCAATTGCGTCAAAGTGATCTCCTGGTACGACAACGAGTGGGGATACTCCTGCCGCGTGCGCGACCTGATCAACTACATGGCCAATAAGGGCCTGTAAAAGAATCTGTCATCCTGAGGCGAGCGCAGTTTGCCCGCCGAAGGATCTGGGTGAGCCGCGCGGTGCAGCCTGCCCTGAGCAAGCGAAGCGTGTCGAATGGGTCGCGGTCTTTGTCTTTGCGACGCAATAATCGCGCGTTTGGCTCGCCTCCTTATACTGCATTCTGCGTTCGTAAAAAGGACAACCAGCCATGTCCAAGCTTTCCATTCGTGATCTCCCGCTCAACGGCAACCGCATCTTCATGCGCGTCGATTTCAACGTGCCTCTGGAAGACGGGCGCGTGATGGACGACACCCGCATCCGCGAAACTCTGCCCACCATCGAATACGCGCTGCGCCACGGGGCGCGCCTGATTCTGGCCTCGCACCTGGGCCGGCCCAAGGGCAAACCCAATCCGAAAATGAGCCTGAAGCCGGTGGCCGAGCGGCTGCGCATGCTACTCGACAAGGAACTGGCGCGCGGCGAAAACGTAGGCTTCTGCCCCGAGTGTGTTGGACCGGAAGCCGAGGAAGTCGCAACCCAGTTGGAAATGGGCCAGACGCTCCTGCTCGAGAACCTGCGTTTCCACTCCGAAGAAGAGGCGAACGACGAAAAGTTTTCCAAACAACTGGCGAAGCTAGCGGAGTACTACGTCAACGATGCGTTCGGCACGGCGCATCGTGCGCACGCATCGACGGTAGGTATGACGAAGTTCGTCAAGCAATCCGCCGCCGGACTGCTCATGGAAAAAGAATTGAAATACATGGGCAAGGCGCTGGAGCATCCCAAGGAACCGTTCGTTGCGATTCTGGGCGGCGCCAAGGTGAGCGACAAGATCGACGTGATTCGGAACCTGATGGATAAGGTGCAGTCGCTGATCATCGGCGGAGGTATGGCATACACCTTCCTCAAGGCCCAGGGACAGGAGATTGGTAAGTCACTGCTCGAAGCCGACAAAGTCGATCTCGCCAAGCAACTGCTCGCGGAAGCGAAGAAGCGGAAGCTGAAATTCCTGTTGCCGATCGATCACGTGGTCGCGATGAAGCCGGAGGCCAACGCGGTTATCCAGCAGATTGGCGAAGGCCAGCCGATTCCAGCCGACAAGATGGCGCTCGACATTGGACCGAAGACAATTGAACTGTTCTCCGAGGAAATCTCGACGGCACGGACCATCGTGTGGAACGGCCCGATGGGCGTATTCGAGGTTCCAGGATTTTCCCGCGGAACCTTCAAGATTGCGCATGCCGTGGCAGACAACGGCGGCGCCATTTCGATTGTGGGCGGCGGTGATTCGGTCGCGGCCGTGCACGCCGCCGGCGTCGCCGACAAAATCACGCACATCTCCACCGGAGGCGGCGCATCGCTGGAGTTCCTCGAAGGAAAAAAGCTGCCCGGAGTCGAGGCGCTCACGGATAAGAAGTAACGCTCAAAGACTCATACGCTCCTCGATTCCGAATCGAAAAGGTTGACTCATGAGAAAAAAAGTAATGGCCGCGAACTGGAAAATGAACAAGACGCCGGACGAAACGCGGGATTATTTTCGCGAGTTCCTGCCCCTGGTGGCGGGTCACGACCGCGACGAGATCGTGGTCTGCCCGCCTTACACGGATGTGGATGCGGCGATCAAGGCGGCCGCGGGGTCGAAGGTCGCCATCGGCGTGCAGAATGTTCACTGGAAGGCTGACGGAGCCTATACCGGAGAGATTTCCGCGCCCATGCTGTTGGCCCTGGGAGTCACGCATGTCATCGTCGGACACTCCGAGCGCCGGCAATATTTTGGCGAGACCGACGACACGGTAAACCTGCGCCTGAAAGCCGCGCTGGAGGCTGGACTCACGCCGATCTGCTGCGTTGGCGAAGTGCTCGAAGAACGCGAGGCTGGGCTCACCGACGATGTTCTGCGCCGCCAGTGCGTCCGCGCGTTCCATGCCATTTCGGCGAAAAAAGCAGCGAAGATGATCGTCGCGTACGAGCCGGTCTGGGCGATCGGGACAGGCAAAACTGCCACACCGGAACTCGCGGCTGAGGCGCACGCAGTGATCCGCCGTGAGGCGAGCGAAGTATTCGGCGAAGAGTTCGCCGCGCAGCTGCGTATTCTCTACGGCGGGTCAGTGAAACCGGACAACGCTTCCGCGCTTATGGCGCAAGAAGAAATTGATGGCGCTCTGGTCGGCGGAGCGTCGCTGGATCCGAAATCGTTCGCGGCGCTGATTAAATACTGAATCGGATAGCGACCCCTTATTTCCTTCCGATGGCCATGACGTGCGCGCTTGCGCCCAGAACTGAGGGTTCGCGCTCGACCTTGCGCACGGCGGCCAGCATGCGCTCGCGCTGCAGCGGATCGTTCCACAAGCGATCGAAGTCGCGGGCCAGCCAGCCGGGGCCTTCGATGGCCACTACCTCGACCACTTGAAATCCAGCTGCCAGAAAATCCCGCGACAGTTCGCCGGGCCGATGAAAAAAAGCATCGGTGAAGTAAAGCGGATTGCCGGTGGAATTGCGGTGCTGGCCTTCTGCCAGATCGCGCTCCAGGATGGGCGCGAACGCGGCATCATCGAAGAATCCGTGCGCCAGCGAATCGAACAACGACGCGAAGCGGCTGATGCCCGCGCCCCACACTAGCCCTCCTGGACGGAGTGCGCGGTGAGCCTCCCTCAGGCAGGCCAGCCGGTCTTCCCTTTCAACAAGGTGGTAAAGCGGGCCCAGCAGCAGAATCGCGTCCGCAGTGCCGTCGCGATGGGGCAGGTGGCGCGCATCGCCAACCTCCGCTGAAGCCAGCGGATGCGCGGGCCGCCGTGATGATGCTGCCCGCGCCTGCTCCACATGTTTCGGCACCGGGTCAATCAGGTGCACGTTATAGCCGAGGGCGGCGAGCCAGCCCGCGTAGACTCCGGCGCCTCCGCCCGCGTCGATGACCGTGGCGGGAGCAGGCAGCAGGTGGCGCAGAATCAGTTCCTGCGTGCGGGCCTGCTCCAGCCGAAACCAGCCGCTATCCAGGCGGGAGGATTCGTCCTGGTCGCCGTAATAACGAATGACCTCGTCGATGGGATCATCCTCGCTCATAGCGGAAGAGTTGCGGGTTCACAATGGGACTAAACATGAGTTGGCTCAGGGTTTCACCCTAGAACTTTAGTTGATCCTACTTCAGTGCTCTACCGTATTGACAAACCCTGGGTTACATTGTAGCCGTTCGCTCCCCCCAACCCATTTTCAGGAAGGATCCAATCCATGCAATCCTCCCCGGAGTTCTTTGCGCTACCGGTGTGTGACAACGCCGGCTGCCATCGCGAGATGGAGAACCAACGCAAGAACCGAACGAGAAGAGGCAGACATGCCCTGGTCTCTGTCTCAGTCTTTGGCCTGCTAGCCGTGGCGATTTGTTTGTCACAAGCACCCAGCGCTTTTGGACAGATTCAATCAACCATCTCTTGCCCGGCAGGGCACGGCTATTGGGATATCTTGAGCGTAATGATGATGGACCCGGGATTGGCCTCCAACAATCACATGGAGGGGATCACCAACGGCCTGCCTTCGTCGTATGTCTATACCATGTGGGATCCAAGTCAGACCAAATTGTATTACGTGAAGAATCCGCAAGGTAATCCCTGGGATATCAATCTCTACGACGCAAACTACATCTATCAATGGGTCACGGAACTGGACGTCTGGAATGGGGTCAACTACTGGAACGATCCCACCAGCTGCAGAAAATTGAACAATGGCAGTCAGAGCACCACGTCCGATTTTTCCATGCGCTGGGCTGCCCGGTGTGCAGCTCCGGGAGGAGCCGAAAGTTCGTTCTGGAATCCGCCGCCGCCCGCGCAAGCGAGCAATACGAACTACTTGACCTATGTGGGGCAGGTGCTACAGAGTCAGGCGCAGAATCTCGGTTATGCCCGGCTTAAGTTGCAAAAAACAGATACCATGACCATCACCGACAATCGCGCAAATCCGCCGCAGTCGTTTTCCATTACAACCTTGCCCCTGCAATATACGTACAGCTGCAGTGTTTCGGAGCAGCTGAACTCATGTCAGTTTCGTGAGGTCTTTGACTACGGTGTGGATACGGGCGTCAATCCGGTGGACAACGTCAAGCATAGCTATGGGTGGGTCCGCTGGCGCTACTACACCAACTTAACATTGGGAGACCCAGATCTCCCCGCCATCTGGGTACTGTCGAATACGTCAACTTCTGACCAGTTGATGCCCGGGCAGGTCAACGTTAACTTTCAGTGTTTCTAGTCCATCTTGAAGCGGTCGTCTGGTGGGGATAGACTTGGCACAAATTTGCCTTGGCATCGCTTGGCGACCGCAACCCCAAAGCCCGAAATGTAGCGCGCGCAACAACCCTTCATTGATTATCTGCACCTAACAGCAACTCGAAATATAAGCCATTTCTCATGTCGAGTCGGGCAACCGAGCGAGACAGAAGGCTTGCAGGCTGTGAGGTTGATAATGAATGCGACACGAAGGGCAGCGAAATTTATTGGCAGGCAAATCTGCCAGTCGTGTATTGCAGTTTTGTTACTGGCGGGATTTTCCTTTTCGCAGGCGCCAGTCTCTACCAACTGGATCCAGTTTCACTTCACTGCCGATGGCACTCGACGGAACCCTTCCGAGACGGTGCTCAATCCGGGAACAGTCGCGGGACTCAAGGTGAAGTGGCGTTATAAAACGGGCAGTTTCATTTATTCCTCGCCCGCCGTCGTTGACGGAGTAGTTTACATCGGCTCGGGCGACTTCAACGTGTACGCGCTGAATGCGAGGACGGGCGCAGAAATATGGAAGTATCCTACGGGTGCGTACGTGCTTTACTCATCGCCCGCCGTCGTCAACGGAGTCGTTTATGTCGGCTCGTGGGACGATAATGTCTTCGCGCTGAAAGCCGACACAGGCACTGAAATTGCGAGCTACACTACGGGCTATTACGTCGATTCCTCGCCAGCCGTCACGAATGGGATGGTTTTTATCGGCTCCGCGGACCAGAATCTGTACGCGCTGAACGCCGCGAATTTATCCAAGATCTGGAGCTTTGCCGCTGCGCCCGGCGAAATAACCTCCAACCCTACGGTGGTGGGCGGAGTGGTGTATTTCTCGACCGACTACAACGTGTACGCGCTGGATGCGCGCACAGGAGTTCAGCGGTGGAATTATCTCGCCGGCGGACCGGTGTATTCCTCGCCCACAGTCGTGAATGGCGTGGTTTACGTGGGGTCGGACGACTTCAACGTCCAGGCCCTGGACGCGAGTACGGGCGAAAAGCTTTGGAGCTACATGACGGGCGGCTATATCTCCATATCCTCGCCCGCCGTGGCGGACGGCGTGGTCTACGTTGGCTCTCACGACAATAAGGTGTATGCACTCGACGCGAAGACCGGCGACAAGCTGTGGGATTACGAAACCAATGGAATCGTGAATTCATCGCCCGCAGTGGCGGATGGCGTTGTGTATGTGGGTTCTGAGGACAACAGCGTCTACGCTCTGGATGCGAAGACCGGTGCATACTTGTGGAGCTACACGACCGACGACCCTATCGACTCCTCTCCCACAGTAGTAAACGGGGTGCTTTATGTCAGTTCCGAAGACGCCTACGTCTATGCCTTCGCGCTGCCTGACGGTTCGAAGCCTGACGGTTCGAAGAATGAAAAGTAGAGAACCCTACAGCTAGTCAGGATTCATTTCGATCTGCCGGGGCGGCAGAGCCGGCAAATCCGGATGCTGCGGGTCGCGCCAGATCACGTTAAAGCATTCGCCCTCGCTTTGAGCGTGCCAGGTGGTTCCATCTTCGAATTTCACCGAATACGGGAAGAAGACCCAGCCCAGGATCGACTGGGCGCTGGCGGCTTGAATGCCCGGCCTTTCAAGAGTTTGCTCCTGTCCGGGCAAAATGGGCTTGGCCGAGGACCATTCGGAGTTAAACGGCCGCCGCAAATCCTGGGGCGCTAAAAGCATCTCTGAGGTAAGCGCCAGGCTGGCAATCGGCTTGGCGCTGATGTTTTTGACTGTCAGCGTAAAGTTTTCCGGACGCTTCCAGAAATCTCCGCCAGTGAAAGCCAGCGGGCAGGCGCGCGCGGGTGGCGCGTAGACCGTGTACACGGCCATCATGCCAGACTCCATGTGATCTTCCACATGGCAGTGAAACATCCAGGTTCCGGGATTGTCGGCAAGCATGTCAACCGTGGTCATGCTGCCGGGAAGAAGCTCAATCACGTCGGTGTTTCGTTTTCCGTCGGTGACCGTTTCGCCGTGCCAATGAGGAGTGTGCAGGTCGATCTCATTTCCCATTCCTAGCAAGTACCAGCGCACTCTCTCCCCTTGTTTCATGGTCAAGCCGGGAAGATTGCCAAAAATAAAACCGTTCATGGCGTAAAACTGGCCGGCTGGCTTGGTTCCCATTTCATTGAAGATCATGAACGAGGCAACAAATTCGCGGTCAACGTCGGTTGGCGATCCGTCGGGTTTCGCTTTGCCTTTCGCTGTAACGATGATCGGTCCCAACAGCCCCGCGTTGATCTCAACTCCTGCGTCGACGTGCGAGTGATACCACCACACCACGGAACTCGGCTGCCCCGGGCCCGGGCCGCTGGCCGCGTTGGCGAACCAGTGATATGTATATCGGCCCCCAGGAGGGACCTGGCCTCCTTTCGCAACCGGTAAATAGAGAGAGCCCTCATTGTTCTTGTCGTAGCGCAAGCCGTGGGGATGAATGCTGTGGCGGCTGTGTCCGCGATTCAGAAAATCCACAACAATCTCGTCCCCAACTTCGGCGCGAATCACCGGGCCGAGAATCCCCAGCCATTCCGGTTGCCGCTTGGCGACGGTGAAGGTATCGTCTGTGTATTCGATGAAACGGCTCTTCGGCCAGCGCAGCTGCAACGCCCACGGCTGCGGAATTGGGCTGCCGTTCAACAGATTGCGTCCGCTGGGAGCGTAGTCCCAGGTAACATCTTCGGCTGCGATGTAGTAATGCCGGGTCGCCGAAAAGCAGGAGGAAACCGAAAGGCAGATAAACAAACACCCAAATCCAAGCGCTCGGTGGATTCTCACGGAATTTATTATCCCACCGAGCGAGTCGTTCTGCGATGGCTACGGAGCTACCGCAATGTCTTGCACATTCGTGAATCCCGATTGTGGATACGTGTAAGGCGAGGTCGGCAGCGGTGTCAGATCGCCCGTGATGTGGTCAATCGAGAAGCCAACCAGACCGCCGAAATCGGCAGGAATGCCATTGCATGCACCGGCATAAAGATAATTCCCAGTCGGATCGGTGCGAACGGCGCCGGAACATGCGCTTTCTGTGGGTGTGAACTTGAGGAAGGTCAGCGCTCCCTGGCCGGCAATGGAATAGATTGCAATGTTCATGTCCAACTCATTCAGCGCGTATAAAAATTTACCCGTTCCATCAATGGCCAGCGAGCTGGGGTTGTAGTCGATGTAGGGATCGTCGATTCCAACTCCCTGGCAGTAACCGTCATCGGGCCACGGCGAGCCCGCAATCGGCGTCAGAGTTCCGGCGCCCGGATCAATGGTATAGCCGTCGATTGCGCTGTTGACAGCGTCGGCCGCATAGAGGGTCTTCCCAAAAGCATCGAACACGTCGCGAGGGTAGGTGCTGGAACAGGTTTCGGTGGGCATTTGATAGGGAGAGCCCGCCAACGGCGTAAGTGCGGCGGAAGCGGTATTGATCGCGAAAGCCTCGATGTATCCGCTTCCGTCGGCGACATAAAGATAGTTGCCGCTGGGATCCACTTTGAGCGCTTGTGGTCCCGTCTGTGTGGGGTAAGGCGAACCGGGCGCTTCCTTCAACGAGCCGTTGCTCTGTAACTGAAACACAGCCACCCCGTCGCCCTGAGCGTATTCGGAGAGCGCGGCGAAGATTAATGTGCCACTGGGATGTACGGCCACCGCTTCAACTGACCGGTTAGCGGGAAACGGCGCACCTGGGACTGGATTCAGATATCCATTCAGGGTGTCGATAAAGTATGCAAACACGTCGCCTGAAACGTAATCAGCAACATAGAGGCGATATCCACCTTGATCCGAAACGACCGCGACCGGATCTACGTTGGCGCTCACCGGACCCTGCAATGTCGGAGCCAGAGCCCCGTTGGAACCTACAATGGACAATCCGATGATATTGCTTGTATTTCCGTAATAGCTATTTATGGTGTAGACGAATCCGGCAGGCTGCGTCTCTCCGGTGATCGTGACATTCACGTAGGTCTTGCCCACATTCCCGCAGTTGTCCCATGCTTGGACTACGGTATTGTAAGTTCCCGGCTCCAGATTGATATAAGTGTTGACCTGACCGCCGACCCCGGTGAAGGCGCTGACGTGAGGAGCAGAATAGATGCGCATCGCCGAAATCCCTTGCGGGCACCCGGGACTAATCGCTGAAGCTACATAGTTGATGGGGCCGGTAGTTTGGGAGTTGTTAGCTGGGCTAATTACCGTGACGATCGGATCGGCGGCAAATGCAGTCAAGCTCAGACCAACAAATGACAACACAAACAAAAGAGCACAAGGAATGCAACGGCGAAGCATGGGGACAACCTCGAAATGGTGGCTTGGATGGTGAGTGCGATCTTTTGCGTTCTGAAGTTAGATAGAACACACGAAGACAAGGTTGTGACCTAAGTTTGATCCGGCTTAAGGGACAGCAGAAAAGCACGCGCGCTTCCCCTTAGGGAGTCGGCGGCGTCAGAGTACACTGCCCCGTCATGACCTGAGCGGGCGGCGTGGGAGGCGTGGCCCAAGGCACATTCACGAAATCAAAAAAATCTGTGCTCATGTCGGCCTGGGCTGCGTCGCGCTTGGTCAGCGCAGCTACACCGAAGCGCTTCTCAACGAGGGCAAGAATCGCTGTGTAATCGTACACGGTGTGTGAAACGTAGTTTTTCTTAGCGAAAGGCGAGATCACGATCATCGGCAAACGATATCCGGTCCAGGTGAAATTACAGGTCGCTCCCCCGGTCGTTCCGGTCGAATCACAAACATCGCCTGCCTGCAGGTCGACCGGCGCAATGCCGTCCGGGCTGGGCATAGGCTGCGGCGAAACGTGATCGTAAAAGCCTCCGGCTTCGTCGTAGGTGAAGATCATGGCCGAATCCTGCCAGCTCGAGCTCGTCATCAGAGCGTTGATCAGGCCTGCCGCGTACTGGGCGCCGGGCTGCACGTTGGTCGGCGAAGAGGTGTCGTAATCGGAGGGATGTTCATCCAGCCCCACGGCCGAAGCGGGTTCGATCAGCGCGACCTGGGGCAGAGTTCCGTTCTGCACATCGGTCGTAAATTGCGATATGGGTTCCAGATTTTGCGACAGGGTCGGGCTATTTAAGATGGTCTCACCGTAGGCGAACTGATTGATGTACGAATAGTTGTAGAGGCATGCCGGGGTGGGATCTGTCGGACAAGTTGTGGCCGCGGGATCGATATAGATCTTCCACGTAATGCCCGCGTTCTGCAGCTCCTCGAAAATAGTGGTCACGGCGAGCGGGGTTTCCGGGGCGACCAGTGGATATACGTGTCCAGCGGAAGTGGCGGCTAAAAGGTACATGCGGTTGATTTGGGTACGGTCCATCACGGGGGAAAACCACCGGTCCGAGGTCGCGAAATTCGAGGCCATGAAGTAGTAGTAATTCAAGTCGCTCCCGTCAAAATAGCCCATCGCTCGTATGCCGTTCGTATCCATTAAAACCGGCGATTGCTGACGGGCGTCATTCGCGGCCGAGATTACGAATCCATTCAGGGCTGCCGGATTATTGCCCTGCGGGTCGTTATAGTCCCAATCCACATGACTCTCGTTCCAGAAAGGACTCTGTTCTTCCTGACAGACAGATGCGAAATGAAAGGAACTGATTGTATTGCTAGTGTCCGGGACGCAAACGTCTGATTGCGGATAGGGCTGGGTAGGATCGCAGCCCGGGATGGCGGGAACAGGCCCTTGCAGCGGAGCGATCCCAGTGGCCGGGTTGAACTGCGGCAAGCCGTCGAAGGACTGATCCGGAATGCCATTCGCCGCCCAGTACGAGCGCATCGCGCCAAAGTAGTGATCAAAAGAGCGATTCTCCTGGGCGAAGATAATAATGTGGTTAACGCTTTGCAGGCTTCCGGTGGAGGATCCTGATGAGGCGGATCGCAAACCCACGCACCCGACCAGATTCAGGCCGCACAACAGAGCTAACCCTAAACTATATCTTGCCTTCATTTGGCGAACCACTCCCGTACAGAGTCCGAGCTTTGATGAACGTGAGTACAGGATGGTTGTTCGATGGTTGTTCGTGAGAATCTAAGGTGTTTTCTGCGCGGATATAAGGCCTTTCACCGATCACAGTCGGCATTCGCCTTCGTTTTTTCATGAAATTCTTACGGCGCGCCTACGGAGTTTTGCATCAGAGTTTGGCACGCTCGCCTTGAGCGCTCCCTGGAGGCATATGTCGTCAAACGAGCAGTCGTCTGCCCGATACCCAACTCAAATCCCGTCCTTTTCCGGAGTCGCTCGCAAGAAGGATGGCCAGCCGGAGATGGCCCCCGCCGAAAAACCGTTGCTCGGTCTGGCTCGCAAGCTGCATGACAATGAGACCGCGCTCGCGTTCATGCGGAATGCTTTCCGCATGTTCCAGCGCATCGGGATCACGGTGAGTCCGAATCACTACTACTGGCCTGTCCCCGACTTCCGCGAACTCGAGTCCCGGAAATGGCGAGCCGAGGAAGAGCCGGTTGGGCTCGACCTTGCCTTCGAACGGCAATTGGACTTTCTGCAAAGGGTGGTTCCGCAATATCAGAGCGAATGGGCATCGGACTCGTCGCCGTTTTTCAGCGTGGGCTACAACTACAGCAACGGCTTCTTCGAAACCGTCGATGCCGAGATCGCCTATTGCCTGGTTCGCCATTACAAGCCCCGGCGAATCGTGGAAGTCGGAGGCGGCTACAGCAGCCGTGTCATGGCAGCTGCCCTCGATCTAAACCTAAAGCTCGATGGAGTGCGCGGCGAGTTGGTCACCATTGATCCCTACCCGGATCGCTTTCCACAGAAGGCGCTGAGCGACCGCGTTCACCTCATTACCCAGAACATTCAGAATGTGGACCTGGACGTATTCCTCAGTTTGCAAAGCGGAGATTTTCTGTTTCTCGATTCCAGTCACGTGGTAGGAATCGGCAGCGATGTCGTGCGCGAGTATCTCGAAATCGTCCCCCGCATCGCCAGCGGCGTGCTGATCCACGCCCACGACATTTTCATTCCCGCCGACTATCCCCGCGAGGCGGTATTACATAATCTCGCCTTCTGGTCCGAGCAGTACCTGCTGCAGGCCTTGCTGATGTTCAATCCGCGATTCGAAGTGCTGTGGGGCAGCAGTTGCATGCAAAGCCGCGCCACCGCCGAACTCGAAAACGCTTTCCCGCAGTGGCAGCACAGCTATCGCAACATGCCACAAAAAAAGCGGCGCTTCCTGCCCACGCGCGATGGCGACCATACCTGGCCCTCGAGCTTCTGGATGCGGAAGTTGGCTTGATTTCGATTGAAGTTTTATACGAAAACGATGCCGAAAGGTCGGTACTCGTAGCCGCAGAGTTATCGTTTTACCAAATCCCCTTGTCATCGCCGGTAATCCGCAGATTCACAAAGGCGGCGGCAGCCAGCACCGGCAATAGAGACAGGCGAGCCGCGGCGCGAAAGTTTCGCGCCGCTCCCGTTCCGAAAAGTTGTTGCAGAAATAGTTGCGAACCCTGCGGCACCATGGGCAGACGCAAGAACTGCTCACCTACGTACGTGACATCGGCGCCGAAACTTGCCGAGTCTACGACGTACTCCGGCAGCGGAAGCGGGCCAACGCCCGCGCGCTGGTTGTAGTCGGAAGCAATCTTCAGCAGAGTTGCCACTCCCGGCCAGATCGACCAACGCTGCGCTGAAGTACGAAGTCGCGCGAAATCCAGATGGCCTGCCCGCACCAGCCCCGTAAGGTTCACCAGATCGGTCAAGCGAATATAGAAATGGCGATACATCCTTTGCAGCGTGGCGAGCGTAACTTGTTCCTCCGGAGCCGGAACGCGAAAGCGAAACACACCTGCATCGCGCGTCACGCTGGTTTCTTCCAGGTGGGCCGGCAGCGCGTCCTGCTCGCCGGTTTGCCCGAGACAGCCGATATGGATCTCCACTAATCGCGGCAGGCCCGGAATCCGGAAGTTCCATTTGTGCGCCAGTCGATCGCCCCAGCTCTGCGGCTGCACTTCGGCCTGTAGTTCATTCCGCATCACGCGCACGGTATCGTCTTCGCTGGCAGCGATGAAGAGGTCAAGATCGCTGCCTATGTCGGGCCAGTGATCGAGGGTCTTGATCACAATGGGGGAGTGACCGGTCAGCTCGAGCGCGCGTACAACCTTGTCCAACGACGCGAGAGCATGTGCGATCTGCCCTTGCTCGGCTTGCGCGAGTCGATCTAGGCCATCAGAGTTTACAAACTGCGGCACGACTGCGCAGGCCGTAGACGATTCCTGTAAGAGCCGCAGGGTGCGAAGGTATACGCGCTGCAACTCCGCAAAGCGCAGAAATTCAGACCACTCGTCCTTGGACATATGCTGCAATTCCGCGAGCACTTGTTCGCTCTGCCGTTCAATCTCCTGCTCGGCTTCACCCCGCTTACCCTCGGGCGTGAGCGCATGGAGGTGCAAAACCGCCAGCATCTCGAACATCGCCGCCGCGCGTTCTTTCGCGCTCCTCATCGACTTCCTCCGTGCGCGGTATCCGTTTTCGATTCGTCACAGTGCGGCAGGCCACGCTCGATCGCCGTTCCTTCTTCGTAATCGTTCCAGGTGGCAATCAAAACAAACGGAATGGGATGCGAGGGCTCGTTGTTTTCGTCGAACAGGCGCAGGGTGTCTTCGAATGTTTTTCCACAGCGTGCATCGATGTGCCGGTTCAAACTCCAGGAAGCTTTGGTGTCGTTGAAGCCCGGCCACACTCCGCCCACCGTAACCTCGTCCGGATGTTTAGTTCGCATCTTTGTGTAGAAATCGTGCAAGTAATCTTCGCCCCACGCCTGTCCGTCAGGCGTCCATCCCTTGCTTCCGGGATATACCCACGCGTACTCGCCGTCGAAGGCTTGGGTGAACTGCGGTGGAGGGTCGTCCTCATAGAGCAGGATGGGTGGCGCTTCCCATTGACTCACTTGCTGGCGCACCTGGTTCCAATCCGTGTGGCCGCGCTTGGGAAACACAAATACGACGGGCCGCCCGCGATACTGCAGATACGCATCGCGTCCCGGAGCGCTGGGCCCGATGTACTTTTGGTAAGCCAACTCCATCGCCTCCATGGCGTCTTCGGTTGCGTGACCGTTGTCATCCTGGGTTTCGTCGTACATGAGCGCGATGTGAAAGTGCTGCTCGCTGGCAATGCGCTGGAGGAGCGCAGTACTGCGATCGAGAAACGGACGCCGTGGACCATACCAATCCACTACGAAAGCGTAGATGCCAAGGTTGCGGGCATTCTCAATTTGCTTGCGCAGCACGTTCGGGTCTTGACTGTTATAGCCGACGTTGATGTGGTCCGGGTCGCCGAACCAGGGCTGGTAATCGGCGAGAACCTTGGGATTGCCCGGCAGGGCAGGTATATCCTTGAGCGCAACCTTGCGCGCGTTCGCGTGAGTGCATCCGCTAGGAATGACACTCCCGATGAGGACGTACGCTAACAGGACGTGCTGGTAAAGTTTCATCCGCGTCTTCCTGCTCTGATTTCCTGCTCTAGTTACGATGAATTGGCACTGCCAAGAGTTGGCTCGAAGCAAGCGTAGCGGCCGGCCTCAGAAGGATTTGCCAGAGACTTCCTCGAGATCGCGGACGTACCAGCGATCCGCACCCGGGGTCATGAGAACCATGTACTCGTGGGGCGCATTCTGCGTGTCGATCAGCTTGTTCCCGTCGAAGGTCTGGATCTCCAACTGGGCCTGGTCGAGAAGCTGCATAGCAGCCCCATCGGAGGAATAAAACACCGCCTTCAGATGGTGACCGCGATCGACGATGTGAACGTGCACCCCTGCCTGCCTTTGCTCGCCAACTCTCTGCAGCAGGCGATCCTTTGCGAATCCGACGAACTCTTCGCTGAGCCCCCCGCCCTGACTGGATTCCAAGGCGCCCGCCAGATCACGCCATGCCAGCGCGTAGTGGCGCGTGATCGTTGTTCCTGTAAGCTCCTCGATCGGACGCGGGGCAAGTCCGGCGGCATCGAGGCGGACCTCGGGGAGTTGAATTGGAGACGATGATTGGGCGATTGCCAGAACACAAGCCGCAAGAACAAAGCTCGCAGCTTTGACCAACCCAGGATTATTTAACCCAAGATTACCCAACCAAGGATTAGCGAATCTGGGCGATATCTTCCTCAGCGCTTGTGTCATTTCGGCTAGGCTCTTCATAGTTTCCCGTTCAAAGCAACTTCGTTGCCCAACACAACGCCGCACGCCACGCTGACTTGAGCCCGCCCTTGCACACTGAACTGCGCCCGCGCGATGCCCTTCTTGATTGGCGTATCCACCGTGCTCTTACCTGCCTCGTCAACCTTGGTGAACGAAACGACAGTACCGTCGGGAAGGGCGTTGCCGCTGCAATCGCGCACGGGATCAGTTTCGAGGGTCACGCTATTTCCGCTGGGCACGGCTTTCATGCGCAATCCACAGGCCTCTGCCGCCACCTGCTGAATCACCCGCGCTTCTTCGACGCTGCCTAAGGCTGCAGTCACCTGAACTCGCCCCTCATGCGGCGTCGAATCCATGCGCATCCACGCCACGCCATTCCGCGTAGACGCTCGCCGCACGAAACCGGCTCCGGTGGCCGGGGTAATACGGAAATCCACTGCAGAAGGAGTCAAAACCAGGTTGAAATACTGGTCAAACACAAAGGCAGTGGCATCGATCGAACCAAGAGTAGAAACGGGCACCCGAGAGGGATGCAGAAAAAAGCTTAAGTGTGCCGGCGCCGCAGCCTTCACTTCGAACGTTGCGGAAGTGCAGGGCGACGATGAGTCGCAGAGGATGATCTGGTAGCGGCCCGCAGCACGCACTTCGCTGGACTGAATTTGCACGCCGCTGGCGAGACTCACCGTGCGCTTCACAACGTGGTCGGGGCCCACGAGATAGAAGGTGGCCTCGCCGGAGCCCTCGACCGGAATCGAGAAACTTTGGCCTGCCTGCACAGTTGCGGGCACGTGCAGTTCCGCAGCGTACGCCAAAACCGGCAACAGGAACAACGGCAAGACGCACAACACCCATCCGGCCATGCATTTGAACGATGCGAAATTGGTGCGCGAAGCACGATTCATGTTGGTTGCCAGACCTATTTGCTCGACCTTAGCTGCTCGACCGCGAGTAGTGATTGACGATGATGCGATAATTCTTCAGCCGCGCCGCAATGTCATTTGGAATGTCGACCGCAAACGGTACGGGCACCTGCGGCATGAGCGCCTGATCTACATAACCATCCGATACCCAGATTACTTTCCCGGAATCGTCGTAGTACGCCGCCAGAACCTGTGCGATGTTGACGGGGCGGCCGCTTTGATTCACCAATTCGCCCTTCAATACGTTTCGGTCCAATCCATCTTTACTCACCGCTTGGTTGCTCACCGCAATTACCGGATCGGCACTGGCTGGAACTAACAGGGCGCGCGCATCCATGCGCACACTCTTCACCGCGTCCATACGCACGCCCGGAAAGTCAATCCGATAGGGAGAAACCTGCTTAGGTAACAGCACATGCGAGATCAGATCGAAGCTGCCCTCTTCCTCGATAGCCGAGCCGTCCGCTTTCAGCAGCGTTGCATTCACGTTCAAATACGCGGGAACCGTGTCTTCGTTCTCGACTTCCCCAAGGATTACGACGCGGCCGGGGCGCGAGATCGCGTTCATCGACGTGATGCGTACTTTTGGCGAATCTACATCCTGCGCTCCCCAGGTCTGCGAGGCGTTGCGGCCGATGACATCCCAGCTCAAGTAGTTCACCGACACCACCTGCGGGGGCACCGTGGGAAACGCCGGTTTCGGCCACACCACGCGCCACACCGAACCATCGCGGCGCACGCGCACGTCCCGAACGTCATCCAGCGAGCCCAGCGCGCTTGACCATACCATTCGGACGCGGACCATGGCTTGATCACCATCCGCATGCAACGGCGAAACATCCGCAGTCTGCAGCGAGGAATATGTGCGCAGGCTGCTGTCGCTTCCTGCCATCTCGCGAGTGAACGATGCAAGATCGGTGCCGCTGCTAGGATCGAGCGAAGCATAGGCTTGGTCGTAATTGCGCGCTTGAATCTGACTCATTAGAGCCTGTACAGCTTCTTCGGGAGTTGCCGCCGAGAACATCGCATGCTGCTTCAACCCTCCGGATTGCAGCCAGGCAAAGGCCAACAGCACTGCGGTAGCAATGGCGACAAAAGCAACCAATCCCCACTTCATGAGCGCGCTCCTTGGGCATAGACGCTTTCCGGCGCTTCCTCGGGAAACGCGATCGGCTCCTCTTTTTGTATGCGGCGCGGTTCGACCAGCAACCATGCCAACAGAATTGCCAGGAAGCTGCTGCCGATGGGCAGGATGCCCCAGATCAATCCTTCCCACGGGGCCGGCATGGCATCGGACGGGATCGTCCGAGCCGGGGGCGCATCGTCCTTGGACCATACGGTGATGGCGCCTGAGTCGTAGCTCTCAACCTGGCGCCAGCCGCCGAACACCAGCAGCGGCTCATAGAACGGATCGTGCACGAAAATAAATTTCAAACCATAGTGGTTGGCATGCTGGAGCATGGCGCGGAGCGAATCCATGCCAGCAACACCAAAGAATTTCGCGCTGGTCAATTGCGCGGCGCCGTAGCGCGTCATTTCCGGCAGCAGGCGGGCCGAGTTGTACTCGCCATCCACGCTGCTCGCGTTGGCATAGGTTGACACCTTGGAGAGAGAGTTGCCGAATCCGAGCGTCAGATAGCGGTACTGATCGTGGCCATCGCGATTCAGGAATGCGACCACGGAATCTACATTGAGCGAACTAAAAGTTTTGAAAGGGCTCCACGTCAGCCAACCCAGAGCCAGCGCCAGGCTGGCAACGGCAGCTACACTCACGCTGATCGCACCCCGGCGCGGGGAACGGTCAATGACCTGCTCCACTAACAATCCCACAATCGGCAGTGCAAGCACGGTCGCCCACAGGGTGAAGCGCTCGTAAGTGAGGATTTCAAAGGCCCGGCCGAAGATCCAGCGCGGAACCGGCGTGGTGCCGCCCAGTGCAATCAGGAACGTGACCCAGAACGCAAGCAGCAGCACTCTCAAACGAGGATTCGAGGCACCTTTGATCACGATGAAAGGCAAAGCCAGAATCAAAGCACCATACGGGACGATGAAATAATTCATCCCGTACAACCAATTCATCAGGAAGTTGGAACGGCTGGCGTGCGGAATGGGCATCTGCTCAATGGGGTGCCGGATGATCGCTATCCAGTAAGGCAACAGCACGACTCCAACCCCCACGGCGGCAATCGCGGTGAAGACGAAACCGCGGCCGAGGATTGCCACCCCGCTATGTTCGTTCTCCTGTCCGTCATATTCCTGCCTGTCGCGCCCCTGCCTGTCACGACCATGCCTGTCATACCATGCCAACCACAAGACCGGTGCCGCAAACAGGACTGAGCCGAAGATGAGCGTGACGTGATGAGCCGATGCGGCCGCCAGCGTGAGGGCGATCCCCTTCAGCAGCGATCGCCAACTGGCCGACAGGCACCACGCATAGAAATAAGGCAGGGCGAGAAAATACAACGACGCAGATAGAGTGGTCGGCAACTGCCCTGCCGAATAGACAAGAAATGCGATGCTGCCGGCGAACACCGCCAACACCCCGGCATAGCCGGCGGCACGGTCATTCACCCACAACTGCGCGAACCTATACGCACCCACCGCCAGAAAGACGACGGCAGCCAACTGCACCAGCATGAAGCCCTCGGTCAGCCCGACGATATAGGAGAGCAGTGCAATCCATTGATGCGTCAGCGGCGGGTAGGTGGTTTGGGAGAAGCCGGCAAACCACTTTTCATTCCAGGGATTGAACCAGTGGTGCGCGTAGTGCGACGCAAAAAACATGTGCAAGTTTGCGTCATAGGACGTAGTCGCAGGCAACTCCATTACGAGCAAGGGCCCGTGAATCGCAAGCGCCAGCAAAATGATGGCAGCAAGGGGGATCGGGCGTTGCCAAACGCTGGTCCCAGCGGAGCGCACGAATGTTCTTTCGCGGGATCTCGTCGAGTCGAGTTGCAGTGTTTGCATCGCAGCCTTCGATTCCCGGAAGCCGGCAAAGGTTGGCAGGTATCTTTGGACATTCAAGGGACTGCATACGAAAGTGCGCAACCACATCTTGAGTTTCCTGCATCTGAGGCACGGCGAAGGGAGCGTGTAGCCATACCCCCGCCAGCCGTATCAGCCAAGAGGTCGCAGAGGAGGGGATGGTGCAATCGGCGTTCAGGGCATCAGTGCGGCTTGCAGTCCTGATTGTGGCCACGGCCAGCGCTGCCCAAACTTTCGATGTGAACGGCCAAACCTCTACTCCTTCTTCTGCGCCCGCGCCTTCGAAAAAGCAACCCGCGCAAGCCGGGCAGACCGCAAACAGCGATACCGGGATGGGTTGGGGCGCGAGCATCGAAGTGGCGCGCGAGGCACGAGCCGCGCAAACCGCGCTGCAACATGGAGATGCGGCCGGCGCAACTGCGCACGCTCAGCGCGCAGTGAACGCCGCTCCACAGAATTCTGATCTGTGGTTTACGCTGGCTTACGCCGCCCGATTGAGTGGGCAGTATTCTCTTTCCGTCGACGCGTATCGGCGGGGTCTCGCTCTGAAGCCATCTTCGGTGCAGGGCCTTTCCGGTCTGGCGCAAACTTATGCCCGGATGGGGCGCAACGCGGAGGCGCAGCAAACGCTCGAGCAGGTACTGGCTGCAAATCCTAGAAGCGATGTAGACCTTCAGCTCGCCGGCGAACTGCTGCTGTCCACCGATCCGAAACGAGCCATTGAATATCTACAACGCTCGGAAGCTGTAAAGGCTTCGCCCCGCACGGAACTTCTGCTGGCCCGCGCATACCAGCGAACCGGAGACGACGATTCCTCGCACAAGATGCTGGAGCGGGCGCGACGTTCGGCTCCGACGAATCCCGAGGTGCTGCGGGCGGTTGCGTCTTACTACCGCGACACGGGCCAGTACGATACCGCGATCCACATCCTGGAAGACCTACACGCGAAAGATGTGGGCACGCTCGCAGAGCTGGGATATTCCTACGCTCTGGCCGGGAACCCACAGGCGGCTGCGCGCAATTATGGCGCAGCGGCAAGCCGGGCGCCGCGGGACATTGACATCCAGCTCAATGCCGCGCAGGCCATGCTCAATGCCGGGGAGTTCGACAAAGCCACGGCCCTTCTGAACCAGGCCGCAACCCTGAATCCCGAGCACTACCGCGTGCATGGCCTGCGTGGCCGGCTCTTTACAGCCGAGCATAGGAACGAAGATGCGATCCGGGAATACGAAGCGGCTCTGCACCACCTGCCAGAAAGTGTGCCGGAGGGCGTTCTCTATCCCATCGCGTTGCGCGTAGATCTTGCCCAGGTTTACCGCGACGCAGGTGATAACGCGAATGCAGAGCGCGTCGCGAAAGAGGCAGCGAATGCGATCGGTGCGATCGATGTTTCGGCTTCTGAACGGCCTGAGTTCTTGCGCTTGAGAGCCGCGACCGAAGTAGCTGCGGGGAATATGGATTCCGCCGAAAAAGATTTGAAAGAAGCTCTGCAACTCGAGCCGAAAAACGGCGTGCTACTTCTTAACTATGCGAACCTTCTCTGGAAGACGGATCGAAAGGAAGATGCCCGGAAGATCTACCGCGAGGCGCTGACCATCGATTCAGCGAATGGAGGCGCCTTAGGCGCGCTCGGCTTCCTGTCGCGCGAGATGGGCGACTCCGAGGCCGCTCGCGGCTATTTCCTGGAATTTGCCAAGAAGCATCCCGACGACTATGTGCCCTATCTGGCCCTCGGTGATTTGTACAGCGCGAACCGTCAATTTCCGGAGGCGCAAGCGAGTTATGAGAAAGCCTTCCAGAAGTCGCCGAGTCATCCGTTGATTGTTTCCGGCGCGATGAATGCGGCGCTCGAAGCCCACCACCCGGCCCAAACCAAGGAGTGGCTCGCGCGCGCCTCGAAGGAAGTGCAACAAGACCCGCAAGTCATGCGGGAGCAAGAACGGTACCTGACCATGACCGGGAACTACGCGCAGTCGGCGGATCTCGGCTACCAGGTGATCGAGAAGTTGCCGAAGGATCGCGAAGCGGTCGACTATCTCGCTTACGATCTTCTGTTTCTCAAACGCCCCGACGACGCGATGAAGATCGTAGACCGCTTTCAACCCGTGCTTGAAGGTGATCGCGACCTGGCATTGATTGCAGGCTATGTGCACGCCGAACACAAAGAATACGAGGATGCCGTCCGCGAGTTCACTCAAGCCTTGAAGATCGAGCCCAACATGGCGGTGGGGTATATGAACCGGGGCTATGTGTACAACGACATGCGCCTGGCTACCAAGGCCGAGCAGGATTTCCGCAAGGCCCTGGCGCTGAATCCGCAGTATGGCGAAGCGCACCTCGGACTCGCCTACGCCCTGCTCCAGTTGCGGCGTTCCGCAGCGGCGCTAAAAGAGGCGGAAATCGCTACCCGTCTACTTCCTGAGTCCGAGAGTCTGCATCTGGTCAAAGCTGAGGGCTACCGCCAACGCGCCATGTTGGCCCCCGCCGAAAGCGAGTACCGGAAAGCTCTGAAGTTGAATCCGAATAATTCGACTTCTTACATCGCACTCGCCGATGTGCAGTACCGCGGGCACAAATACGCCAATGCGGCGGACACTTTACATACCGCACTTTCGATCACTCCAGACAACGCCGTAATTTTCGCGCAGCTGGCAAGATGCTACGCCCAGCTCGGCCGGCAGTCGGATGCCATGCAGGCGATCGAGTCGGCGGAACGCACCGGCGGGAAGGATTACAAAATCCTGCTCGTAACCGCGGACGTTCTCCGCATCCTTGGCCATCGCGACCAGGCCATGACTAGGTACGCGCTGGCTCTGCAAGGTTCCGACGAAGATCGTCTCCAGGTCCGGCTTGCCCTGGGCCGGCTGTTTGCGGACGAAGGCAAAACGGCTGATGCGCAACAACAAGTGGCGCTTGGCTTTGCCGAGGCGAGAGTCGCTCCCACGGATGTGACCTCCGCGGAAGACTACTTGAATGCGGCCGACATCCTGATGAGTATCCACGAATATCCGCTGGCGCAGCAGATGTACGGCCGGGCACAAGCGCTGGGCGCGGATGACACCTCGGTCGCGGTGGGTATGGCAAATGCGTCGCTGGCCCTGGGCGACACGCGTAGCGCGGAACTGCAATTGGCCAGCCTGCGCGACGATCCGGATAGCAAGAACAACTATGACTTTCTGGTTGCCCAGGGCAACGTCTACCGGCAGCGCGGCGAGGACGATCGCGCCCTCTCCACCTTCAATCTCGCCAGCCAGCAGGATCCGCAGGACACGGGAGTCCGCACCGCGGAAGTCGAACTCTCCGAAGAAGAAGGCAGGCCTATCACCGATCGAATTGGCGTAGGTTCCGGCGTGCGGGTAAATGCATTGTTTGAAGATGAAAATATCTATCAACTAGACGCTCGGCTGCTAGGCGTGCAAAACAGCGGAGCCTTGTTGCCGCCGCCGCGGCGTTCGATCGAGACTTTTGCCGATTCGCGATTTCAAATTCGGTCAGATTCGTTTCCTCCAATTCAAGGGTTTGTCGCTGAACGCAATGCTCAGGGCGCCTTCTCATTTCCGAGTGAGCTTCTGATTGAGGATCGCAACACCTTCGACACCATCTTCAATATTTCCGTGGCGCCAACTGTGCAACTTGGCAATGTGAAGCTGAACATCATTCCTGGACTGCAGTACACCGTCCGGCGCGATACGCTGGCGCCGGCAGCCATGAGTCAGAATCTGTTCCGCCAGTTCCTTTATTTGACAAGCAGTTCGATCGGCAATTGGCTTTCGTTTTCCGGCAATTTGATTCGAGAAGCGGGTCCATTCACAGATCAGGATCTGCACTCGCGGCAGCTTTCCGGTGCTATCGACTTTCGCGTGGGCCGGCCGTGGGGCAAGACTGCGCTGCTGACGGGGTACAACGCGCTTGATCTGCTCTTTGGACCGTCGGTCAATGAGTACTACCAGACGATCACCTATGCTGGCTTTGAGCGTGGGTTCGGTTCCCGCGTCCGCGTGTCGGCGGTGGCGGAATTTCTGCGCGCGTGGCGGGTCGAAGGCAGTGACTACGCGATCGCGCAAACCCTGCGTCCGCGCTTTGGAGTGGACGCCAAAATCAAGGAGCGCTGGAGCCTGTCGGCTACGGGCGCCTGGTCTTCTGGACGGAGCTTTCACGCGTACGACAATGTGAGCACGAGTGTGCTGCTCTCCTATACGCGCGAACGAGGATGGGGCGCAAACTCGGGTTCGGAGACTGCGTCGGTCGCGTATCCCTTAAGATTTTCTTTCGGTCTGCAGGAGCAGAGCTTTTACGACTTTCCCGGACACGCGCATACCCAGGTCGTCCCGGAGGCGCAGTTCACTTTTTGACGGATTGTTTTTCTCATGAGCGATCTGGCTGAGGACCGCAAGCCCGTTATGACGACGCCTCCAGAAACCCAAGTGCTGGCATGGCCGGTTCACCGCGAAGCGTCGCGTCGCCGCGTGGTGCGGGGCAGCGCCATCCTGTTGTTAAGCACTGGACTGGTGGCCGCAACTAACCTGTTTTACAACATCCTGATCGCCCGCCTGTTGGGTGCTTCGAGCTTCGGCCATGCGTCTGCGTTATATACGCTGCTCATGATGGTGACGGCCATCACGTTATCGTTCCAGATCGTTACCTCAAAATTCATCGCCCGAAATTCTGAGACTCTGGTCCGGGCGCAAATCTATACGCGCATGCTGCGCCGGGCATGGCAGGTGGGCCTGGCGATAGCGGTGCTGCTGGCTGCAGGCAGCGCCTACCTCCAATCGTATTTCAACCTGCCCGCGCAACATGACCTTGTTTTGCTGGCCATCGCGGCTGGAGTGTATATCCCGCTGGGAGTGCAGCGTGGAAGGATGCAGGGTTGCTGCAATTTTAGTGGTCTCGCCCTCAATGTGGTCGTGGAGGTCGCGGTTAAGTTGGGCGCGGCGCTGCTGTTCCTGCATTTCGGAATGGGCGTGACCGGTGTGATGATGGCCGTGCTGCTCTCCATCGTAGCGGCCTACATCGCCGGCGAGCCGGGAGGCGCGCACCGGGCGGTGCCAGGACAGATCAAGATCGCGCCTTTTGGCGAGGGCATGCAGGCCGTGTTGTACTTCGTCGGGCAGGTGATTCTCAGCAACCTCGACATCCTGCTGGTAAAGCATTTCTTTCCGGCGCCGGAAGCGGGAATTTACGCCGCCATAGCTCTGGTGGGGCGCGTGGTCTTCATGTTGTCGTGGTCGGTGGTGAGCAGTATGTTCCCCATCTCGGCCAGTCATACGCATCGTCAGAGCGGGCACCCGGTGCTGTACACCGCGTTGCTGCTTGTAGGAACCCTCACCTCCGTATTCATCGCGGCGATAGCGCTGGCACCGCAGGCCCTATGGACCATGCTCCTGGGGAAGGCGTTCCTGCTGGGCACGGCCGCGTCGTTCTCCGGACTCTTGACGGAGTATGCGGTCATGACCGGCATCTATTGCATTGCTGTCGTGGTCATGATGTACGAGATCTCGCGGCGCATTGGCACCGCCGCGTGGATGCAGTTGGGCGCGAGCGTCCTGCTGACCGGAGCTATCTGGCGCTATCACGGTTCCTTGGCGCAGGTCATTCTGGTGCAGGTGTTCGTGATGTGCGGGCTGCTGGTGGTGGTCACCATTCCGCTCTTGGTCGAGCAGGGCGAAGCCGCCGAACCTTCTCTTCTCGAATCTCCTTTAGCCGAGCTTTCTCCGGCAACTGCGGGACCTTTCCAGCGTCTGCGGCCCGTGCCGGAGGAGGAGATTATCGCGGAGTTCCTGCGGGGCGAGTTCTATCATCCCGAATTCGATTCCTATCGCCGGGATTTCGGGCATCTCGTGGAACAGGCTGATCTTGACCATCCTCATGAAAACTTCATCCGACGCGCGCTGTTGTTCCGCCGGCGCGGGCGTTTGTGGCGTGAACTGCCAGACGATACGGAGTGGTGGGAGATTGAACTGACTGCCAGCGACTTGGCACGCCTGCGGTCATTTCCGCGCAACGAGTGGAGGCGCTTTGCGGGCGGCGGGTTCTACCTGACGGAAATGGTCGGCCGCATCGAAGCCGAACTGGCCCGAGGGGAGCAAAGCCGCTTCCTGACCAAGATCGAGGCGATCGCCAGCGATCTCCGCGGGAGCCAGGTGCCGAATGCCGTGTTGCTGATCGGCATCGACGAGAATCATCCACTGACGATTATTGAGGGCAATCACCGCATGGCAGCGGCGCTGCTGACCATGCCCGAATCGGCGCATCGGCGCTTCCGTTTCTATTGCGGGTTCTCACCAAACATGAATCTGTGTTGCTGGCACAAGACCGACCTGCGCAGTCTGACGCGCTACGCGCGGCACACGCTCCGTTACATGTTCCGCGACGGAGATTTCTTCATCGCGCGGACCCTGCGGGAAAAACTCGCCGAGATTGAGACGACCTGAGAACCCGTGCGGAGCCCACCTCCGCGGAGTGGTCACAGGCTCATGGCAAGAGATTTATGGATTCGGCGACATGACCTTGACGGTGCGAACGTTGTAGCGTTCTCCATCAAACTCCGCCTGAATACTGACGTCAGCCCCTTCGTGCAGGAGACGGAGACTGTCAGGATCCAGCGAGCCGAAAGCGAGGTCGCGAACGCTCTGGTCGGAATCGTTGGATAAGGCAAGAACGCGCGAGCGCAGGTCCACGGCGACAATTCGACCCTGAAATACAAACGAATTCCCCCGTTCCGCTAGAATCTCGACGCGGTTCACGCTGTTCCCCGCACTGTGTGTGGGCGAGAACCACACCTGCACCAGCATGCCCGGAGACAAGGCCTGCGCGGCGGCGGACTGGCCGCGGTTGACGACCACCGTGCTGGGAGTAATACGCAGCACAACACTTTTCGGGCTCAGGGGATCGCGGAGCGTGAGCTGGGACCTAGTCGCGTCGTATCGCACAACCTCCCCATTCAACTCAACCGCTTCGGAGGCACCGATTCGCACCGCGCGTGCAAACAGCTTTCCATCGTTGATCACTGTATCGACTGACACCACAGATCCAGGGGGAAGGCTGATCAACTGCGTGCTCGTATTTTCAGCTAGAAGTTGAGTTCGTGGGTCGAAGGCGATTCGAATGTCGCCGCCGCCGAAGGCACGAATCAAAAGCTGGTCATGAATCGGGTCCAGCCGCTTTAGTACGCCGCGCACCAGACCCACCTTGCCGGACGCGAGTTCTGAGCGCGGACTGTCTACAGTCACAGCGGATGGGGGTTGGCCGGCGTCGTCAGATTTGGCTGGAGGTATGGCTGAGGATGTGGCTGGAGATGCGGCAGGCGCCGCACCCTGCGCGCTGCTTATTGCGCAGCCGACCATGAAAATCATCGCCGTTAAGATCATTGCCTTGAGGATTGCCATCGGTCCCTTTTCCATCGGTCCTTGGATGCTACAGCTCGGATGCTGGAGCTTGGATGCTAAAGGATGTGGTACCGGATGGGGATGTCGGCATCGGGTATTTACTGTAGTCAACCGAACGGCGCTTTCAGACATCATAGTGTCGGCTAAATGGTGGCGGCGAAGAAATGAATTTACGCACGGTGGGAAAACTCGTTGCACTTCCGGGTCTGCTGGCGATGCAGCTTTTGGTTGGGACGAGTCCGGGGTTCGCGGGTGATTTGAAGATTCCTCTTCCGCAGCGCGGCGTCTCCACGCCCACCCAGAAGCTGAACCGTGAGGGTGTTGCCGAGCTCAAACGCGGGCACCAAGAGAAAGCCAAGCAGCTCTTCTACCGCGCCTACCTGCTGGATCCAGACGACCCCTTCACCCTGAATAATCTCGGTTATGTCGCGGAATTGGAAGGCGATGCCGATCGAGCTGTCCGCTACTATACCCTCGCGGAGCGGGACCGTACGGACGCGATAATCGACGAGTCCAGCCAAGCAGCCCTCAAGGGCAAGCCTCTGGATGATGCATTTCGGCGCGTGGAGGGTTCTGATCAGGAAATCAGCAAGCTCAGCGAACGGGCGATTGTGCTGCTTCAGCACGGTCAGGTGTTCGAAGCCAGGAACCTGCTGCAATCCGCGCTGCCGCGGCATCCGCGCGATCCGTTTCTGCTGAATAATCTCGGCTATGCACTGGAAGCCGTCGGAGATAACGAAGGGGCGCTGCGATGCTACTCCGAAGCCGCGAGCATGCATTCAATGCTGCGGGTGGTGGTAACTCCGCGTGCGAAGTGGCGCGGACGGCCCATCAGCGAGGTAGCCGCCGGAAACGCGCTGGCGGTCAGCCAACAGATCGCCCGCGGCGAGGGAGTTGAGGCAGCGACTGCCCGCCTTAATCTGCGCGGAGTGGCGGCGCTCAACGACAACAACCCGTCGGCGGCGAAAGAATTTTTCCTGCAGGCCTATCAACGGGACGCACAGAATGCGTTCACCCTGAACAATCTGGGCTACGTCGCCGAGATGGCGGGCGATCGGGAGAGCGCCGAGATGTATTACGAGGCCGCGCGCACAGGGCGAGACGCAGCGGATCGAGTGAGCTATGCCACGCGTCGTGATGCCGAGGGACAGAAGATCGACCAACTGGCCGACGATAACCAAGTAGATGTGGAGTCAACACTGAGGGCGATTCAAGACGCGAAACGCCGCGAACACAGACCGATCGAACTTAAGCGGCGCGACGTGGCCTCCGCGGGCAGCGTGGCCTCGGGAACTTCAGAGGGAACTGAAGAAGAGCAGCACGCGACGCCTGTGCCTCCCATCGGAGTGCAGGCACCCACCCTACCGGCACTGCCGCCTCCAAGCTCCGACCAAAATCGCAATCCACCAAACCCACAGCAGCCACCTAATTCCTCCCCACAGTAAGCGACCACAGCCAATCCACTGTGATTGCGCCAAAAATCCCGGTGGCGTGCGCCACGAGCCTCTACTCGTGGCGCAACAAATCCTCATCTTCTGGGTTGCATGAAGTACTTTCCTATTCTTGAGGTGCCCCATGAGATGTCTCGCGGCCGGCGTGCTCTTTCTTTTCCAGTCGCTCTTCATGTTTTCCGGAACTCTGTTCGCTCAGGAGTTTTCCTGTCCCGCCGGTCAAACCGACGTGATGAAGTACTTCGTCATGGCGGATAGCTTACGCGCGAATCAATACATGAGCGGGAATCCGAATCCCATATACACGAAAGTATTTCCTGATGAGGATTTTGCCGAAACTGGTTATTGGTTTTGGCTGAAGAGCGCAACGGCAAACGGCTTTGATGTCAAGGCTTTCAATGGCAACTACGTTTACATGCGCTCAACCGAACTGACCTGGACCAATAACACAACTTTCAAGCGCTTCGTGCACGACCTCCCAATCACCGCACGTTGCGTCCCGACAGGGCAGCCGGGGCCAGAGATCAAGGTCCAGAACACCGCCTTCCAGTACTACTCCTCCTGCAAGGCTTACAAAGAAAGCACCATAGGAACGGCAGTCAATGATCTGGATGCGCCTGTGATGATGGATACGGGGGGCAACATTGGCCAGGTATGGACCAGAGTTTTTCATTATCACTACAACTGCAATACGGATTTCGCGCAATGCACTGACGAGGAACAATTCTTTCTGGCAAATGGATATGGAGAGTGGCAATGGAAGCATTACCACAATGGAATACTCGTCAGTTCAACTTTGATCAACAACATAGAGCCGGGGACAACGAACGCGACCTTGCCTTGCGCCGACAGCTATAAACGCTGATCGAGTGACAGACCATCAGGTTGAGTTCACGGATCAATGCGTTGGACGGAGAAAATACTAAGCGGAGGGGCTGGCGATCTCATCTTCGTCCTGCCATCTCTGAATTCGCTCTCCCACGGCGCGAGCAAGCTCGTCCACCCTTTGCGATTGCCACTCGGGGGATTGACCTGTGTCGGATTGACCGTGGAATTGAGCGGCGCGGGATTGTGCACGACGCAGACCGGCCGCCGATTGCAAGGTCTTGATCCGCTCATGCTGGCGGAATGAGCGAATGTATTCCCGTACGACCTGCGGCATGCTCATGGCCACTCCGGCCGCGTAACTACGCCAGGCCATCTCTTTCAGCTCATCCGGAGAATTCAAGGCATGCAACAGTTGCTCGACCAGGCCGTTCACATCACCGGGCGTGAAGAAGCGCATGGCAATCCCCTCATGCTCGGCGAGATCGCGAAAATCCTGGATGCCGGAGGCTATAACCGGAACTCCGTACTGCGCGGCAAGGTGCGCCACACCGCTGGAACCAGCCGACGACGTGTACGGCATCACCGCCAGGCTGGCTTCACGAAACAAGTCGGCAATCGACTCCTCTGGTACATAGCCCAGAAAGCGAATGCGATCGCTTGCGTGGCGTTCCGCCATCGACTGCACATAGCCTGGAGTTTTCGGATGATCGCCGCCGCCGATGACCAGCCTTACATCGGGAAACGTTGTTGCCACGCGATTGAAAGCCTCGACCAGCAACTCGAGACGCTTGTACGTACCCCACTTTCCAAACGCAAGAATGTTGTGAGTCGGGTTTCCGCGCCGCGTAAAGTCTGGAGGGTCCGGTCTCGCGGCAAAAATCCCGTGCATCCGCGCACTGACGCGGCCGCGCCGGTACTTCTCTTCCAGAGTTCGACGATAGGCAGGCATGAGTACGGAAAGCGAGTTTGCGCTCAACAGCAGATGCGTGGCCAGCCATCCTCCCGCTCGGTATAGCCAGGGCGAGCTAACCCCGGCATCCTCCAGGTCGACCGTCTCGAATAGCTGATGCAGCGTGACGTGCGAGTACGCCCCGCTTAACCGCGCCGCAGCCGGCGTGAGCAGACCCAGCACAGCCGTAAGGGGACGTGCACCGAAACTGGCGAAACCCAGATTGAACCAAGCCACATCCGGCTTGACCCTCCGGATCGCGCGCAAAACAGTGCCCAGGTTGCCATGCTTCTCGAACCCCCAGCAGCGAACGACATTAAAGCCAGGCAGTTCCTCGGCCGGTGTTGGGAGATAATCCCCCAACACCGTCAGATCGACGCGCGGTTCCTGTCGAAGATGTTCGGCCACGTGGTAGCCATACTCATTGAGCGCATGGCGACTCGGCGGAAACGAAGTGATGAGGGCAATCTTCACGGCTCACTACGCAACACCAGGTCTCGAGAGAGCCGGCCCAGAAGGTGCAGATAGTGCCAGGCGACAGTGGCATTGGCCTTGCTTTTGCCTGCCACGCGCAGACCGAAATGATACGCAACCTCCTGCACGGTGCGGATTCGCCCGCGTACTAGAATTTCAAGCAGGAGTTTGAATCCCGTTGTCTGGAAGGTCAGCCCCTCGATGCAGCGGCGATGGATCATGAAGAAACCTGACATCGGGTCAGTGACACCAAGGTTTTTCTTGGAAATCAAAGGCGCTGCCGCCAGCGTGCTCAGCCGTGAAACGGCAGCACGCAGCAGATTCCAACCTTTGGTTCCGTTATTCCGGGCGTAGCGGCTGGCGATGGCGATGTCGGCTTGTTCGGCCGCCTTCAAGAGTTCCGGCAGCAAGTCAGGGGGATGTTGCAGGTCGGCATCAATCACGCCCAGCAGGTTCGCTCGGGAGTGACCCCAACCGTACAGCACCGCCCCTGCCAACCCGCGCTCTCCCGCGCGTGAGAGGAGGCGAACACGCGGATCTCGTTTTGTCCAATGACGAACCTGTTCCACCGTTCCGTCGGTGCTTCCGTCATCGACTACGATGATCTCGTATTCATATCGCGTCCCGCTCAATACATCGGTGAGCTCACTGAGCAGGTTGTTGACATTTCCTGCTTCATTCAGGGTCGGTACGACCAGCGCAAGACTACTCTCAGAAAACCCCGGTATCATTCAAGGCCTCGCTTTCAATAACGCTCAACCTTGGATGGAACCTAGACGTTAGCTGTTGGGTCGTTTCGTACCCTACAGGAACTCTTTCGAGAGACTACAGCGCTCACTGGACCCTCAGTCTCTTCCTCAGACGAGGTGTTCTGCACGAGCCGTGATCGGCGGATGTGGCTGCAGATTTCATTTCTCACGTCCTCCGCCGGAGCCTCAGAAATAACGATCAGCTGCGGAACCAGTTCGAGAAGCTGCAGGAAATTCTGGCGATTCCGATGCACGAATTCCAGAGGGTATTCCGGCTTCCTCGCAAACGCTGCAGCCGGCGACGCGTCGAGGACGAAAGCCAGGTCGGGAGCGGGCGTCCGCCGCAGAAGCATCCTGGCATAGGTACGAGCCGCATTGGATGGTGAATAGATATTTGCGATTTGGTCGTAGATATAGCGATCAAAAATTACAACGTCAGAGCTTCTGATGAGTTGAGTGGCCAGCAGGCGGTGCAATCGGGCAGCATCGAGCACATACAATCCTGCCCGGGCTGCGCTCAAATACCACTTCCGGATATGTTTATTGTTCTTCGGGGCGAATGCGCGTTCAGCCATCGAATCGGAGTGGATCGAATCCAATGCCCGGTGCCCGACTCCGGCGCGCAGATTTGACCAGATCGCAACGTGATCCCAGAAGCTGAGTCGTACCACGCTCAGGCCCTGTTTCTGCAGGCACAACGAAAGGGCCTCGATTTGCGTGGTCTTCCCCGCGCCGTCGATTCCCGAGAAGGTAATTATGTAAGGACGAGTGGCCATGGCTTGAGCACCGGTTCTATGTAAAGCTATTGATTGATGAACTCCTTGTTTCATCCTCCTGGTTCATACTGCGTGGTTCATGCTCGATAGCTCACGCTCCCTTGTTCACTAACGAGCAGCGGATGGTATGGCGGATGAAGCGCCGGGCGGCCGCGATGGACTTCTCTCCGACAAAGCCACGGCGGTACCGACGGCGATTCCAGCTCCTGCGACTAAACCCAGCTTGATCAGAAATGAACGATGACCGTGCTGACGCACGGGCGCCACGGCCGCCCCCACCGGCTGAGCCACGGGCGCTCCCTTCACATTGGCGGCCTTCGCTCCAGCCGTTCCTGACGGCGTGGACGCGGGCTGCTGGCCCGCCGGCGCCTGGGCCGACTGGGCCTGCGGCGCATCCGGCAGCGAATCGTCCTGCTTCTGCCCGGCTGTGCTGGACTGGCTAGACTGGGACTGGCTAGACTGCGCCGGGCTCGCCCAAAGAGGCGCTCCGCTTGAGATCAGAAACGCGCTGGCCAGCATGGCAATCAAGATGCGCTTTGAATATCCGCGGCACGTCTGATTCATTTACGCACTCCTGAGTTCTTGAAATCTGGGCTTTCGAAATAGGGTTCTTGAGATTGGCTGGGACGGATATCTTCAGCGTCGCTCGTTGCCGCGGTCTGCGGATAGGCGAGCGCTTCTTCGACCGAATTGAAGACAGGCACTAGCGAAGAAACGCGGGTCACATTGAGGAGCACCTGGTTGGCCCGCGAGCCCGTGACAAAAAGCATCTGCGTATCCCGGCCCGCTACCTGGGCCATGCACTCCAGCAGCAAGTCGATGTCTTCATGATTCAAGGTGCCGCAGTCCGAGAAATCCACAATCACTGGGGATCCGGAAACTCGCAAGGAACGCAGCAAATCTTTCCGCAGTGCGCGACGGCCCGCGGACTTCGAGGAACAGGGAAACGGCAATACGGTCCCGGCAAAAGTATTCACAGCTTCACCTGGAGCCACGGCCGTGAAGCGGTGGAGGCTCGGGCAAAGTCCAACGCGGAAGCGCTGCCTGCCCGAGAAAAAAGATCTGTCTTGCTGAATGCGTGCTCGCTGAATGCCTCTTGGCGCGATTCACGCCTCTCGATCCTGCTTCCCAGCCCTGCTGGACGGAGGTCGGCGACTGTCCCGCAAGTAAGATCCTGCAAATATCCGCCGTCCACCAGTTGGTGCCGAATCAGCAGGCCCGGCGCTAGGTAGGTATGCGGCAGAACTGTGGATCGCTCAATCGTAGTTCCGCAGTCCACCACGCAATCGTGCTCCACCGACGCGAATGGACCGATGGTCGCTCCCGCGCGGATGATGGCGCCATCTCCGATGTAAGTTGGACCAATGACCCGTACCGAAGCCGCGAGTTTAGCGCCCTCCCCAATCCACACTTGCTCGCGAATCTGCGTCCCCGCTGGGCGCATGGCGCAGGCCCCGGTCAGGGCATCTCCAACCAACTCCTGCCTTTCCCGGGCTGCCAAAATGCGCTTGGCATATCCGCGAAACTGATAGGGTATTCGCCCGCTCTCGGCTGGAGCACAGAAAAATTCGTGTTTCTCCCCGGCGGTGCGCAGCGCGAGCCGATCGAGCAGGCGGACTCCCAGCCGGCCTCGGGCATCCTCAGCCTCGGTCACCGGATTCCGGCTCTCGCAATGAAAGCGAAGTAAATCGGCCAGATCCATCTCCGCGTACGACTTGAGTTTGATCAGGAGAAGTCGATCGAGCCCCTGCTGGGCGAGCCCAGCCAATTCGGAACATGGCACGCCATCGTCGCTGGAACAAGACGTAAGCCACAGGCTGCCTATTCCCAGCTTGCGGACTAGCTCCATCCACGACTGCAGGACGTCGTTGCCCAGTATCGGCATCCGTGCGGAATAGAATGGTCGCGAATTTTCCGAAGCTGCCCAGACATGGGGATTACCCTCAAGAACCGTGAGGTCTCTCCCAGCCGGAACCACCACCACTGCACCCAATTCCACGCCTTACGTCCATTCCGAGATCGCCCCCCGGAAAGGTAAGGCGTCTCTTGGGCTTCTCCACGCTATTCAGCGTGACTGAGGTGCCGTTGAGATGTGGAAGACGTGGTCCAAAGATGTCTGTGGAAATCGAACTGCATGATCACTGTCCGATATATCAGTGAAAACCCCTAGGGGAGCTGGTTCCTCGTGGAGAAATTTAGGCGAAACCCGCCCGGTCGATGAACCTCTGATTTTTTTGCCTGCATAATCTTCTTGAGTGAAATGCTCGATTTGGGTAAAGTGCAAATAATCCATCCGCTAAACACTGTAGGACTTTCGAATTTTTGACCTCTTAACTTTTAGGACCGGAGGATTTTCATGGGTAGGTTGGCCCTCCTGCTAGTACTCTGTTCGGGAACTTTAGCCTTCGCCGGCGTTTCGGTTTCCGCCCCCGCCAACGGCGGCACGGTGAGTCCGACGGTGCAGTATGTGGCATCGGCGACTACCTCTTGCGCAAGCGGCGTCTCCGCCATGGGAATCTATGCAACGCCCGGCCAGCTTGTCTACACAACCTCAGGCGCCAAGATCAATACAGTGCTTACGTTCAGCCCTGGCGTGTACAACACGGTAGTCCAGGAATGGGACAACTGCGGCGGAGCTTCATCGACTCCGGTCAAGATCACAGTGGGAAGCGGTGGTGGAGTAACCGTGACCGCCCCGAAGGCCAACAGCACTGTGAGTACGACGGTACAGTATGTGGCATCGGCGAGTTCCTCTTGCTCAAAGGGCGTCTCCGCCATGGGAATCTATGCATCGTCCGGCCAGCTTGTCTACACGACGTCAGGTGCCCAGATCAATACACTGCTTACGTTTAGCCCTGGCGTGTACGATACGGTAGTGGAGGAGTGGGATAACTGCGGCGGCGCAGCGACGACTCCGGTCACGATCACGGTAGGCGGCAGCTCGACTTCGGGCGTATTTACCAATCTTCACCAACAGCCGGGATGGAACGGATATGCCCTGCTGCCCTCGCTCTACGACATCTGCGCTACCTGTTTACCCACAGGTCCGGAGGCCACCTGGTCGATGGCCCAGGGAATTTCGTCCCCCTCGCTCAGCGGAAACTCTTCGCTCATGAGCATTGGCGGGGATACTGACTACACCGATATCCTCTGGAACAACCACTTGATCGGCGACTTCTCCACGCAGGGCATGCCCGACACCAACCATACAATCGTTCCCAACCTCTACGATTTCACCTACGACGTCTACTTTTACATGGAAGACCCCAGCGTTTCCCAGGCAGTGGAGTTCGATATCAACGAGTTCGTTAACGGCTACTCCTTCATCTGGGGACATGAATGCCGCATCGCCGGGGGCAACGAGTGGGACATCTGGAACGATCCCGGTCAAACCTGGATCCCGACCGGCATCGCCTGCAATCCAGTGGCGAACTCCTGGAACCATCTCACGCTCCAGGTGCAGCGCACCACCGACAACCAACTCCTCTTCCAGTCGATTACGCTTAACGGAGTGACTTCGACTCTCAACTACTACGAAAATCCCACGACGACGACCTGGTACGGCGTGACCATCAACTATCAGCAGGACGGGAACTACGTGCAGACCCCCTATTCGGTCTGGCTCGACAAGTTAAATTTCACCTACTGGTAGAAACCGGTCTCAAACGGCCGCTCGCCCGAGCGGCCGTTTGAGATTTTTTCCTTGCATCCGACACTGGCAGTCTTTTGAGTTGTTGCTACGGAGTCACGGTGAGGCTCTGCATAAAATCGTAATTACCCCCCATTGGATAGGTGTAGGGCGACCCGGGCAGCTGTGTCAGATCTCCGGTGGTGGGATTGATAGAAAAACCCGAGATGGCGTTATAGCCCGCAGACCGAGGACGAGCA
>Ga0210395_10000032_pt1 | contig 165415 bp, 141 predicted proteins | sample IncBWH4OmetaG_FD_150861 | JGI IMG/M metagenome (GOLD analysis project Ga0210395, IMG submission 150861) | Forest soil microbial communities from Barre Woods Harvard Forest LTER site, Petersham, Massachusetts, United States - Inc-BW-H-4-O ... | reverse complement strand
TTGCTGGTGAGGAGATTGAAAATATCCCCTAAGCCGAGGTCACCTGTGCCGTTGGCGCTAATGGCCTCCCCGAGATCCGAGTTGCTCTTGAAGGTGTTGTTGTTGACGCAGGCGTTGGTGGCTTGGGTGTCGAGATAGATGCCCTGGGGTCCAGGGCCGCTGATGGTGGCGCCGGTGATGTAGGCGCCGTCTCCCTCGATGAGGATCACCGCTTCGGAGGAGTTGGAACCGGTGAAGGTTCCGCCGCTGATGGTATTGTGGCTGTCCTGGGCCAGGCGGAGAGCGTCATAGGCGCTGACATAGAACTGCACGTTGCCGTTGCCGGAGACGGAGCAGTTAGTGAAGGAATTGTACTGATTGAAGTTGCCGAAGGTGTTGATACCGGCGTTGCCGGTGCCGGTGCCGCCGTTGCTGCTGTTATTGGTCACCACGCAGCTGTTGAAGGTATTGTGGGAAGAATAGTACTCCAGGCTGAGGCCGTTAAAGTTGCCGGTGCCGTTCTCGACAGTCAGTGAGTTGTAAGTGCTCCAGCGAGCAGCGGTGATCTTCATGGGCCGGCCTCCGCCGGTTCCGGCGGAATTTACGGTGACATTGCTCGCGGTGCTGTTGTCGAGTTCGACTTCCTCAAGCCCAAAAGCGCCGTCGCTCAAACAAGGGCCCTGATTCGTCCCGGGGTTCAGATTCGATAAGGACATGGTCTTGATGGTCAAGTTGGAGTTGCCATAGCCTTGCACCGCGGCGCCGCAACCCTCGCTGCCAGCGCCAGTGACGGTAATGTTGGAGAATGTATCGCCGTAATTAAGGCTGTGCAGGAGAGCCGCGCCCAAGGCATTCTGGAAGGTGACTCCGCTGATGGTGCAGTTAGCGCAGTCATTGAATTCGACGCCCCAATAGTTTCCGGCGGTTTGCGCAGTGGAGGAGCCGCCATCGAGGGTGATGTTCTGGAGGGTCAAGCCGGAGATCATTCCGGGGACAGGACAAGCGATGGCGCTGTTGGAAGGGCTATAGGTGTCGTGGAGCATGGTGGCTACGGTATAGGAGCTGCCATCGACGGCGGAGATGTTGACCAGTTCTCCGCGGCACCCGGACGTGTCGCAGGTGGTATTGCCGGAGCCGCCGGAGGAATCTTGGCCGCCTTGAAGGAGAAGGACATAGCTGCCAGGGGATACACCGCTCAAGGGAGAATCGGTACTGAAGGTGGAGGACTGCTCGTTGGCAGTGGTGCTCAAGGACGAGCCGGAGGCAGCGCCGGGCCAGCCGCTGCAGGTGACGTTGCCGGTCTGACCAAGGCCGCCGTGCCCAACGGTAAAGAAGGGTCCTCCCTGGGTAGTTTTGCTGATGATTTTTGCGGTGTTGCTAGAACCGTCGATGGTGACGCCGCTGACGGTGATGGGATTTAAGGAGGTGACCAGGTAGGTTCCCTCAGGAAACTCGAGGGTGTCGCCGGGCGCGAGGGCGGCGATGGCGGAGTTGATGGCAGCAGTGTCATTCGTTGAGCCGTTGCCGGTCGCACCGTAGTTCACGACGTTAATGATGTTGCCGCCTCCGGAAACGTCGACAGTAAGAGTGGCCGAATTGCTCGTGACACTCCCGGCGGGGTTGCTGACGAAGACAGTGAAACGCGCCCCATTATCGGAGCTGGTCGTGGCTGGGGTAGTGTAGCCCGAGGAAGTGGCTCCGGAGATAGCTGTTCCGTTTTTGCTCCACTGATAGCTGAGCGGGGCCGTACCAATAGCAGCGACGCTGAAGGAGGCGGTCTGGCCTGCCGTGACCGTTTGACTGGCTGGCTGAGTGGTGATCGAAGGCGCCACCGAAGCAGCACTCACGGTGAGAGTAGCCGCGCTGCTCGTGACACTTCCGGCGGCGTTGCTGACCAAGACAGTGAAACGCGCCCCATTATCGGAGCTGGTCGTGGCTGGAGTGGTGTAGCTGGAGGAAGTGGCTCCGGAGATAGCTGTTCCGTTTTTGCTCCACTGATAGCTGAGCGGGGCCGTACCAGTAGCAGCGACGCTGAAGGAGGCGGTCTGGCCTGCCGTGACCGTTTGACTGGCTGGCTGAGTGGTGATCGAAGGCGCCACCGAAGCAGCACTCACGGTGAGAGTAGCCGCGCTGCTCGTGACACTTCCGGCGACGTTGCTGACCAAGACAGTGAAACGCGCCCCATTATCGGAGCTGGTCGTGGCTGGAGTGGTGTAGCTGGAGGAAGTGGCTCCGGAGATGGCTGTTCCGTTTTTGCTCCACTGATAGCTGAGCGGGGCCGTACCAGTAGCAGCGACGCTGAAGGAGGCGGTCTGGCCTGTCGTGACCGTCTGACTGACTGGCTGAGTGGTGATCGAAGGAGCAACCGAAGCAGCACTCACGGTGAGGGTAGCCGCGCTGCTGGTGACACTTCCGGCGACGTTGCTGACCAAGACAGTGAAACGCGCCCCATTATCGGAGCTGGTCGTGGCTGGAGTGGTGTAGCTGGAGGAAGTGGCTCCGGAGATAGCTGTTCCGTTTTTGCTCCACTGATAGTTGAGCGGGGCGGTGCCCGTGGCGGCGACACTGAAGGAGGCGGTCTGGCCTGTCGTGACCGTCTGACTGACTGGCTGAGTGGTGATCGAAGGAGCAACCGAAGCAGCACTCACGGTGAGAGTAGCCGCGCTGCTCGTGACACTCCCGGCGGGGTTGCTGACCAAGACAGTGAAACGCGCCCCATTATCGGAGCTGGTCGTGGCTGGAGTGGTGTAGCCCGAGGAAGTGGCTCCGGAGATGGCCGTTCCGTTTTTGCTCCACTGATAGCTGAGCGGGGCGGTGCCCGTGGCGGCGACGCCGAAGGAGGCGGTCTGGCCTGCCGCGACCGTTTGACTGGCTGGCTGAGCGGTGATCGAAGGAGCAACCGAAGCAGTACTCACGGTGAGAGTAGCCGCGCTGCTGGTCACGCTCCCCACCATGTTGCTGACCACCACCTCGAACTGCACGCCATTGTCAGCACTGGTCGTTGCCGGTGTTATGTAGCTGGAGGAAGTGGCTCCGGAGATGGCTGTCCCGTTTCTGGTCCACTGATATCTAAGCGGAGCTGTACCCGTGGCAGCCACAGCGAAGGAGGGAGTCTGACCAGGCGCTACGGTTCGGCTTGCAGGCTGCACCCTAATTGAAGGCGCAACCGGGGTCGAGTTGTTTGCTTCACTTACAAGGCCTGCGCATCCCGCGGTCGCAATCGCCCATAACAAAACCGATAACGCGAGACCCAAACGATGCACGATTCTGCCCCTCTGTTCGCTGCCCCGGTCCTTTACTTGTTGGAGAAAAGCAAAGGGAGTTGACCGAGAGCTCAGCTGAGTACTGATAATCCTAAAACCGCCAGCGAGGGACAGATTGAGGCCACAAACGGTCGCCAGCAACTGGTCAGAGGGTCAAAAATCGGTCATGCATTGCATTGTCCTGATGGGTAGTCATCCAAATTCCTACATTCAAGAATTGGGGTGGGTTGGAAGTTCAGGTGGCGCTTATGGGCGACGCCAGAGATCGGAAGGATGATGAACACAGTGGTGGACACTGTGAGGGAGGCAGGAACAGACCTTGCAGGTATTGCCATTAAGGTCTGCCCGAACGGGATCAAGCCAGGCTGCAGATGGGGAAATCAGGAAAGGCTGTCTTCACCCGCATGGCGCCTTCGCACCACCCCGCTGTAAATGATTCAGAGCCAGCGGCCCATCATTTGCATACCCCAGCGGACGGCACGCCGCGCACCCGTTTCGAGAGTTCCGCGACGGCGATAACGAATTCGCTTCTCAAGCAATTGTGCCAACTCCGGCCGGGGTTTCCATCCGGAAGCCCCCACGTCTTCCATAACGTGCGCGACGCTCGAAGCCTTTGGAATAGCCACCACGTTCTCCTTGCGAATGCACCAGTTCAGCGCAACTTGAGCTTCGCTTTTGGCGGACGCTTGCGCGACTCTACTGACAACTCCTTCCGGATCCACCGCCCTGATATTTCTAAGGCCCGATGCCAGCGGACTGTACGCAATCACTGTGATTCCGTTCTCCTGGCAGTATTGCAGCAAACCTCCTTCAATGGTCCGCTCGGCCAAGCTGTAACGCACCTGATTGGACACGATTCGTCGCTTGCCCAGCGCCGCTTGCGCCTCTATCAAGTCGCGAACCGAGAAGTTACTCACTCCAATGAACCTAACTTTGCCCGTATCTACGAGCTCTTCCATACCCCTCATTGGTTCTTCGACGGGAATTGTGAGATTAGGCCAGTGAAGTTGGTAGAGATCAATATAATCTGTGCCAAGTCGCCGGAGACTTCTTTCTGCTGCGGCAACCAGGTCGCGCTGCTTGAAATTCCGCGGCAGCACCTTGGTCGAAAGAAACACTCGATGTCGTAGACCCTTGATTGCCTTTCCTACAATTTCTTCGGTTCCGTATGCCTCCGCTGTGTCTATGAAGCAAGCGCCGCAGTCGATAGCCGCCCAAAGCGGCTCGACGCCTCCTGCGTAGTTCCAAGTGCCGACTCCAATTTCGGGCACATGAATGCCCGTTTTCCCCAGTTCTTTCAACGGCATAAATTAATGTTCAGGTTTTGCACGAAGCCGCGCCATCCGAGGCGCGGAGCTTCCTCCCGCACACGATTCAATCGCCGGCCCTAGCCGAGGAGGGTTTTGGCCAATCGACGGCCAATCGCTGGAACTGCAATCCCACACCAAAGCGGCCGTCTGGGAGCCGCTGGCAATATACAACCCGAGCGAGGGTTCGCAGATCACCCATGAGCGAGCCGATCATCAGTCGCTCATTCAAATTCCTAGCCCGCTTGGTCAGAACTCGTATTCCTATGGAGCAGACGTTTTCTGTAGTCGTCCGCTCAGTCGCGGCCGGGTCCAGCAGGCTGGAGATCTGCACTGGGACCGCCAGCCGAATCCGTTTCTCAATTCGTCCAGACCGCACAGGCATTTGCGAAATGACCTTCCAAGCTGGGTTCCGTTAGCTTGCACCGGGCTGGGCGGCGCCAAAAAGTTGCAGGAACCAACAAGAATTTCAGCGATGATGCTTCTCTAAAGTCCGTAGTGCCTACTGAGACTGAATAGTGGTTTCCGTCTCGAGCAGTAGCCTCGAACGTCGACGCTTCTGCTCGTACATGGCCTGGTCGGCCTTCACCATCAATTCTCCAATCGACGTGCGGTTCCTTGGATCGAATCGTGCAACGCCTAAACTAAGAGAAATTTCGTAGTTATGATGTTCGGCGCTTAGTGATTTCAAACACTCGAAAAGTCGAGTCTTGATCGTGGCCTCGCTGTGACCGGAGGCCTCGATAGCGAGAACAGCGAACTCATCTCCTCCCAACCGAGCCACAACATCTGAATCCCGAAATGTCTCTTCCAGGACTCCGGCCGTGCGCTTCAAGGCCCCATCGCCTTCGGAATGGCCGAACGAATCGTTAATCTGCTTCAAGCGGTCCACATCCATCACAAAGAGCAACATTCCCCGGCCGGATCGGCGGCCAATCTTCAGTTGGCGTTCTGCCAGGGCCATAAAGCCGCGCCGGTTATACAAGCCTGTGAGTTCGTCAGTGAGCGCGAGATTTCCCAGTTTTGCTTGCAGCATGTACTGTTTCGCGGCGCAGCGGACCGCGCGCATCAGTAGCTCGTTGACGGGCCGACCCCCAGTGTCACCGGGCGACGCGGCGTGAGATTCGGTGCGTACGTCTCGCAACAATCTTGCGAGTTCTCGATTTGCTTCAGAAAGGAGAGCTTGGAAAACGTCATCACGCTCATTTTCTCTGCGAGTTAACAAACGTCGGAAACCTCGGCGAAGCAATGGTTGGGGATCAACCGCCATGCTCAGGATCGCCACATCAGAAGAATTGTTCACGGATTTGAAGCCTGCCTGTCGTTTCCGCGAGGCACTGGTGAACTTGATTGAGCTCATTGGCATATGTGCGCATCCTTGATCAACGGACGGTTCTCCGTTGCGATCTTTTCCTCTTTTGACAATGAAACGGGCAGCGGAGCCCGGTGGTGCTTCATCGCGAGCAGGACGACCGAGTCACCGGCCAACGGCGCGATGGTATTCCGCCATTCGAACTGACCTTTACGCGCTTCACGAAACATGATTTGTTTTCCTCGCCCTCGAAACCAAAGTGCTCCAGACAGCAATTTAGTGGACTGCCTCCATCTGTTGCGCCGCAAGCATCGAAATCCGCTGCAATTCCTCGTAGGTGAAGTACGTCTCTTCCTCGTTGCTGGCGCGTTCCACACGGCCCAATCCCGATTCCTCCGAAATGCGCCGGAATTCTGCTTCCGCTATGCCGAGAAGGAAAGAAGCTCTTGCCTGCGTAACATATTTCGGGACTTGATTGTTCATGGCCTCCTCCAGGAGCGCGACGACGACGATGGCAGCTTCTTCGACAGCCGCCGTCGCCGTCTTGTAAATATCTGTTCGAGACTCTGTGTCCACATTCTTGAACCTCCACCAACATGAATTTGGCCCGCCTCCGTGTCAGCGCTGTTCGGTATTTGGGGTGCTCGAGGTGGGGACCCTGATCACGGAGGTGGCCCGCTCCTCTCCTTGCAACATAGCCGGTTGCCAAATGATTTCAATCCGGTGAATCACCCATTTTGGCCGAGTGAAATGACCGAAAACGGTCTGGGGGTGAACGCTTCCAGGGGCGCGGTCAGGCCTGGATCAAACCGCGGCGGATGGCGTAGCGCACCAAACTAGCTGTTTCGTGGATATCGAGCTTCTTCATGAGTCTTGCTCGGTGCGATTCAGCAGTTTTTGCGCTGATCCCCAAAAGCGCAGCGATGTCTTTCGTGGACTTTCCTTCACCAACTAGTTGAAGAACTTGGCGCTCGCGCCCTGAAAGGAGATCTGTCGAGTCATACGTTTTGGACAGATAAGCATCAACAACCACGCGTGAAATGTTCGGGCTGAGATATATGGAGCCGCGACAGACTTCTTGTACCGCATGCACGAGGTCGTCCGCCGCTTGGCTTTTCAGCACATATCCCCTGACGCCGGCACGGAGCGACTCGGTGACATACTGATCCTCGTCGTGCTGCGTGAGAACTACGACTTTGGTCCTCGGAAAGGATTTCTTTAGTTCGCGAGCAGCATCGACACCATTCAAAAAGGGCATGTTGATGTCGATGATGGCGACGTCAGGTTCGGTCTTCTCTACCGAGCGCAGTGCTTCTTGTCCGTCCGAGGCCTCGGCAACAACTTGAAATCCTTGTTTTTCCAGTAATGCCTTCAGCCCCTGCCGGACTAGGGCATGATCATCGGCAAGTAAAATACGTGTGGGCATCGTTCTGTGGCAGGCTAAGAAATCCTCCGAACCTAGACAATCGGGTAGTTGCCTCTATTCCTCTGGGGTAAAGACCCGATCGGTGGCGAGTCTGGCGCATCGTTCAGAGGCGATGTGGAATGCTTTCGTTGAGAGAATTGTGAGCCCGCGCGGGAACTGCCGAGGGCATCATCGAGAAGAGGAATCGTCGAAGCTTTGCGGCGGTTGCCGAAAGTCTTCCATTTATGGCTGTATCAACCCCCGGCGGACCGCGTAGCGTACAAGACTTGCTGTCTCGTGAATATCCAGCTTCTGCATGAGTCGCATGCGGTGAGATTCGGCCGTTTTCACGCTAATACAAAGAAGAGAAGCAGTATCCTTCGTGGATTTTCCTTCTGCAATTAGCTGCAGTACCTGTCGCTCGCGCGGGGTCAAGGGATCTGCGGGCCGATCGGATTTAGAGCGGTATGCCTCCACCACCGCGCGGGATATGCCCGGACTTAGGTAGAACTCTCCCCGAGAGACCTGTTGAATTGCATGAACCAGGTCGCTTGCGGCCTGATTCTTCAGGACGTATCCTTTCACGCCAGCTTCAAGCGCCTCATGGATATACTGTTCTTCTTCATGCTGCGTAAGGAGAATTGATTTTGTCTTTGGGCAAGTACGGCCCACTTCGCGAGCCGCATCTATGCCGTTCCGTGTCGGCATGCTGATGTCCAGGACCGCAATATCCGGGTGGTGCGCCTCCGCCAGGCGGACCGCTTCTTGGCCGTCGGAGGCTTCCGCAACAACTTGAAATTTCTCCCGCTCAAGCAATGACTTCAGACCCTGACGTACCAGCACATGGTCATCCGCGAGGACGATGCGAATCGGCATGTTGACCCTCCAATGGAATTCGTATGGAAAGCTCAGTTCCCATTCCAGGACGCGATTCTATACCGAGAGATCCGCCGATGGCAGTCACCCGCTCCTGCATCGCGATCAGTCCTAAGCCCTTCCGGCCACGTGTCGCACGAGCCCGGCTGGAATCGAAACCTCCGCCGTCGTCCCGGATCGAACAACACAGCAGAAGATTTTCTCTCCAAGCACGAATCCAGACATTGCTCGCCCTCGCATGCTTGACGGCATTGGTTAGCGCTTCTTGAACGATGCGATAGAGCGTTGTCTCAATGGTGCTCGGCGGACGTCCGGAAACAGCCGCTTCGATGTGAATCGGAAGATCGGCGCGTTTCGAAATTCCCTCCGCAAGAAAACGGATCGCGGGAATCCAGCCAAGGTCATCTAAGATCGTTGGCCGAAGTTCATGGGAATACCGTCGCAAATGTTTCTCAACTTGATTCAACATTTCCTTAATCCGCTCGAACTGCGCTTGCTGCGGCGCGGGCAGTTCCAGTGCCACTTCGGCTAGCGCGAGGTGCACGGCGACGAGCAATTGTCCAGCCTCGTCGTGCACGGCGTACGCGATGCGCTTGATTTCCTCCTCGAGCGTTTCGTTCAATTGACGCAGGGCCTTCACCGCATCTTGAAAGCCACGGTGTGCCATCTCATAAGGAGACAAGCACTCGGCAAGGAATTCGGCGCTCAACCGGAGCAATTCCTCCCGGCGTTTCCCGCTTTCCGCATCGCAAACCAAAGCAAGTACAGCTTGATGATGCAAGGAAGCCATGTCCACGAGACTCTTTTGCTCGGTGAGCGCCCGACGGCCGAGTTCATATGCCCGGCCCAGTGCGGGTTCGCCTCCCCCGGCCGCATATTCACACAAGCAGGAGCGGTACTCGTCTTCAAAACCGGTGCGCGGCTTCGCCTTGCGTCGAATCGCGGTCTTCATCGATTTATTCCCGTTAACCGTGAGACCAGAACGAGCGCATCGTCATTTCCGCTGCGATACTGTTCGAGAATTCTGTCCGCCGCCCTTTGCGGATTCTCCCGGGCGGAGAGGGTTATGGAAAAATCGCTTCGGACACCATCAGTAGCAAAAAAAAGTGTGTCTCCCCGCACGATCGGAAGCACGGTGGCCTGAAGAGCAGGTAGCTGGGAACCGACGACGCCAGCCCGCAGCAGAAGCGACTCCCGCACATTGCCATTCTGCGCTTCGGCCCGCATCAACACTCCCTCGACGTTCCCGACGCCGAGCCAGGTCATCATGCCATGTTCAGGGTCAACGAACGCAAGGCTCAGTACAACTCCGCGAGTCGCCCGAAGCTTCTCGTGGCATCGTTCTACGAGAGAGATAATTGGTTCGTCGACAGAACTTCTCAGAAGCGCAGCTGCTGCCTTAGAGGCATTCGCAGCTTCTTCGCCGTGCCCTATGCCGTCAATCGCTGCAATCAGAATTCCGTTTCTGTTGCAGCATACCAGGTGGTGATCGCCCGACTCTCCCTGACCCGGAAGAACGAACTTGGCAATTCCATATTCGACCATCGGCTCTCTTATTGTCTCCATTTCTTCACCGTCACAATCGTTCCCCGGCCGGGTTGGGAAGTGATCTCAAATTCGTCCATCAATCGGCGCACTCCAGGCAAACCGAGCCCCAGGCTGCCTGAAGTGGAAAAGCCATCTCGCAGAGCCTGGCGAATGTCGGCGATTCCCGGGCCATCATCGGAGGCGATCACCGCAATACCTTGACGGTTCAAGCCATTCACCCTCTTCAGCGTGATTTGGCCTTTGCGGGCATAGGAAACGATGTTGCGCGCTAATTCTGAAATTGCCGTTGCAATGAGGGTGGCGTCCCCAGCGGAAAACCCGAGTTCGGTCGCCATCACCCGGCCCTTCTGGCGGGCTAAGACGATATCCTGGTCGGAATTGATTGCCACCCGGATTTCTCCAGCCGCCACTATGGCTCACTTTCAGTTCGTGGTTTTGAACTTTTCGTTCAAGTACGCCAGACCTTCTTCCAAGTCGAGCGCGGTCGCAACGCCTTCCAGCGTTAGGCCTAGCTGCACCATCGCAAAAGCCACTTCCGGTTGAATTCCAACAATAACGGTTTCCGCGCCGCGCAGCCTGATCATGTGCGCAATCTCTCGCAGCGTACGTGACGCAAACGAGTCCATCACGTCCATCGCCGTAACATCAACAATAACGGCGCGCGAGCGAAGCTTCACGACCTGCTCCACTAAACCCATGCGCAGTTGATTGAGGTCCGCGTCCGATAGAGCGGCCTGAAAGGTGGCAATCAGGACCGCTCCTTGTTTGAGAATCGGTACTTCCACTTGATCCATCCTCTACTTTACTTAGCGAGGCTCCGCTAGTTTTTCAACTTTGTACCCTAACAGCCTTTCCGCTTGCTCGATGCCTCCCTGCAGGTCGCCCACGGTATTCATCTTGCCCAGGTCCACGCCGATGGTTACAAGAGTCTGAGCAATCTCCGGTGAAAGCCCCGTGACAATGACGGTCGCGCCGAGGAGCCTCGACGCCTCAACCGTTTGCACCAGGTTGTTCGCCACCGTGAGGTCCATGGCGGCCACACCGGTGATATCAATGACCACGACTTTCGCGCGGTTTGTGCGAATCCCGCGGAGGAGTTGCTCTGTCAATTGCCTGGCGCGCTGCGGGTCAATCACTCCAATGATGGGAAGAATCAACAGCCGCTCGCGAACCTGCAGAACGGGAGTGGAGAGTTCGCGGATTGCTTCCTGCTGCTGGCGAATAACGCGTTCGCGCTCTTGCACGAAGCCGACTGCCACCGTGTTTGCGATGCGGTTTGCTGCTGGCTCGTAGGCGTCCAAAATGCGATTCAATTTCTTGAAGTCGTTCTGATATTTCGCGAAGAGGGAACGCGCCAGGACGTCGCGCAACAACAACACAATCCCAACGACTTCGTGGGTTTCGACGCCTCGCGGAATGATGCGTTCCGAAAGATTTCGCGCGTAAGCTTGCAGCGCTTCGAAGGCTTCGGTTTCCAGCGCCTCCACGTAACTGTCGTACACCGAGGTTGCTTCTGCGAAGATCTCTTCTTTGGTCATCGCGGTGAGCAGTCGCGTCTCCGTGATGCGCACCACCCATTCTTCGCGCAACTGCGTGCGGTTCTGACGTAGGTGCGCCACAAGTTCTCGAAGAAGCTCTGACGGTGCTTCGCTGTGCGCTAATTCCGCTACCTGGCTGTTGAGTGTCTCTGTCGTCTCTTTGGACGTATCGTTTCGTTTAGCCATGAAGATTTTCTCCTCGGCCCGAACAGCCCGGTAATGGATCGATCCGCCGTCTGAATACGAAGAATCCCTTTATCGGAAATACCATCAGAAACCCACCTTCTCAATCAAGCAAACCCCCGCAACACGTCTTAGGTAAAGACCTTAGTCCCCTGATCGTAGATGGCGAAGAAGGAGCAAAAAGAAGGGGAGGACGCGTTGCATCAGCTAAGCGCGAACCGCTCGCAGCGGTACCTAAGCCTTTCTGAATCCTAATTGGCAGGTGGTTCACTCCCCCATTTTAAGGTAGATACGGTATTGATTTTAGGTGTTGCGAATCCTATACCTACGGTCTGACGGCAGTTGAGACATCCTGTCCGTCCTGGCATTCGGTCTCAAAGAAATGTCGCTTACTGCCGGCCGAAGGAGAGCGGAGACTTTGCAACTGGGGTAGACCTATCCGGACAATTGCAAAGCCGCATGAGGAACCTAACTTGATCTTGAGGACAGACATAGGCGCTGACAAGCGTTTCTTGGTGAGCCATATTCCTTCAAGGAGGCGCTACCCGCGAATCGAGAATTCCCACGGAGCCTGGGTCTACTGGAATTGCGACGAACGTGAGGACACTTCACGAGTTCGAGATCTAAGCACGGCAGGCTTGTTTGTCGAAACAGAAGAGTTGCCAGATGTGGACGCGACGATCAGGCTTGACTTTCTTGTTCAGGAAGGACAAATCAGGGCCAAAGCTATTGTTCGACATGTTAAGCCGGGAAGTGGGCTGGGATTAAAATTTATCGCGCTGACTAAGGAAGACGCCCCCCGTCTGACAGCATTGATGACCAGACTTCGCAGCTTGTCTTAGTCCAATGCCAACTCGAAAGAAAACACCCAGCCATTTCCCTGACGACCTGCTCTGCGGCGTTGATTTTACCTTTCTGGAGTTCAGGACAAGTTTCAACCATTCCCCGCAGGATTATGACTCTCGACGTGCGTGAGGGGTGCCAACCAGAAGTCTCGACCAAACCGACTTCAAGAATACGGCGTAACATCATGCGTTCAAAATCCTGAATGGGCCGGACGACCGAGACTGCAACTGTAAAGTCAGGCGATTCGGTCACGGCTGACAAGAACTGGAGTGCAGGGACTGGAGTGCAGGGACTAAGTCAAGCCGTCCGCGGCCCATGCCGGGGCCGCTAAGCGGAGCCGCCTGCGCCACCGCGGCCGCCGCTTCAGACTCAGCAATCGCGGTCTTCAAGCTCAGCGCGAGCGACGCAGCGCCAGAGACAAAAGGCGCGCTGAACGAAGTTCCCCATCCCGCAGCATAAGTGCTGAAAGGATATGTAGTGACGATTTCTTCCCCCGGAGCGGCTACCCAAACGATCTCATCGCCATAATTGGAGAACGTCGACCGGGTGCCATCGGTGGCAGTGGTCGAGCCTACCGAAGCGACTCCCATGACATCATTCTGTAGCGCCGCGGGGTAAACCGTTTCCTGCACTCCGTCATTTCCCGCGGACGCCACTGAAATCACGCCGTGCTGGTTGGCGTAGTCAAGGGCATTTTTGAGTTCTGTTGAGGCCGTCTTGGTGTCAAAACTCATGTTGATTACGTTGGCGTTGTTTTGCACGCCGTAGTAAATGGCGCGGAGGATGTTGGAGAGATCGGCGGTGCCGTCCGATTTGAAAGCCTTAAGCGGCAATAATTGCGCAGTCGGTGCCACCAGGTGAATCACCCCCATGACCATTGTCCCGTGGCCGAAGGCTGCGTACGGCGTATTGGTGTCCAAAATGGCCGCTGAGGATTGGTCCAAGATCGCGGCGCTCGATTGATTGACCTGGAAGGGGGTAGGGCATGTTGTAGAGTTGCAAGGGGTCGGCTGTGTGAAAGTTGGAGGCAAATCGGTCATCTCCGAACCGCCCTCTTGATTTCGCGTGAAATCGTAACCCTGCAACAAAACGCCCTGAAGAGCAGGGTGATTCGGATCGACGCCGGTATCAATGTCTGCAACAACGCCAGTCCCTGTAACGTGGAACAGATTTTGCGCGTCCTGGACCCCCACGACCCCGGCTGCCGGTTGCGCGGCGTAACTGTTCCACACCATAGTCCCTAAGCTGGCAGGGTAGGGGACAAGCGTTCTGTCTGACAGCAGGGTGGTAGGGATGGGCGAAGGAACGAGATTCGCCGCTCCAATCAGGCTGAGTACCTGATCCAACTCGGCATTCACGATGCCCGGAAATAGAACCAGGGTATTCACAAGAGTTTGAGAATCGAACGGCGTGGTCAACAAAAAGACTTGGTTGAGAGCTCCGTCGAGGGCGCCAACAACCGTGCAGTTTTCCAGCTCACACAATAACTGGAGCTCTGGCAGCCCGAGCGTGGTGCGTACTATGACTCCATTCTGCGCCTTGGTGGGCACGGCCCACAGCAGGGCCAGCAACATACCTGTCAGCCAAGCTCGGAGACGCATTGCGCCACTCCTCTTTCCGCTGCGATGACTTTCTGCTGCCACTTCCTGCTCTGTTTGGTCCTCCGATTCAAAATCCCGCTCCTAAGTTTTCGCAGCGTATGGGACTCCCCATCGACGTTTGCTTCAGCCCGCCGACGCCAGCAGGTTGCTTTTCCGCTAGCATTGCTCGGCGAAGCGGCTCCTCTCGGGCCGCCCACGGAGGAATGTCGAGCAGAATTAAGCCGTGTGGAAGCCAGTGCCGCTTACCCCTCTGATTAACGACAGTGATAGAAGTTAAGATAGGGGGTAAGCCTCGGATAATTGAATAGGGTAAATACCTGATACGCGACTTCAGCCTCCACCGAAACCAGTGACGACCTCCAGGAAACTCAAAAGCATAAGCCCATGTCCCTCCTCAATCAGGTCTGGGCAGCGTAGGCGATTTACCACCGTAGAGGGAGTTCCATACACTCGGTCGAGACCGAATACCGAGGGCGGAATAGCGAGCTGCGATGGCAGGCTGGATTCAATTCGAAGCGTAGCTGCGATAAATCTCCCAGGTGACTTCGCATCCTTCGAAGGTTAGTCCGACAACATATCGCTCGTTGTTGCATTTGCGGCAATGAATGACTTTCCCGCGAAGTGCAACCTGTTCTTTAAAGGATGTGACTTGTGCCGGATCGCCAGGTTGCCAAGCGCGCTTGGAAATCACGCAAGCACCATGGGCGCTGACGTTTTCGGTGTAAGTCAACTCAGCCGCATTGGCTGGATAATCCTGGACGTCGCCAAGATGCACAACAACAGCGACAGGGAGACGCTTTTCCATTCTTCCGTTGAGTCCGTGGGCGACGGCCATATTCGTCTGCGTTCGTCGATGCCGAATTCCTGGCGCTCGGGGCTGGAGGGCCACTTGCTGCAGTTGTGCGGCCCGGGCCGATTGTCAGGTCTGGGGTTAGTTAACATTGGCATGGTTCGCAGACAATCCATAAAAAACCTGAATTGCGGCTCGAGTAAACTCACCATGACCCTTAGCGCTCGGGCCGGAAAGCCCCGGACCTTGGGCAGGGGATATGATATAAGGCCCGTTATCGCGGGGTCTTTTGTTGCCCGGCATATTGCGTAATAATGCCCAGTGGTGCTCCGCCGCAGCTGGCGGGGAATTAGGAAGGCGACCGCAGGACATCGTTCCAATAGCGTTTCTCCATGTCCGGGCGTTTGATGCGGAGTAGGCGACTGGAAACACCTTTGAGGCTTTTGACCATGCTCGACACCGCCCTCACGGATGCTGACAAGGTTGCATGCGTCGAGTACGGTGGTAGAGTCGAGATTGCGCGAGAGAACATGGAGCCACTTCTCAGAGTAGAGAACTTGGAGAAGTGTTATGAAAGGGGAAGTCTCTTTCGCGTTGGCAAAAGTAGCGCAGTGACTGCGCTGGCAGGAGTTTCCTTCGTGATTTATCCGAAAACTACATTGGCTCTGGTAGGTGGGTCAGGCTCAGGAAAAAGTACGCTGGCACTTTGTATTGCATGCCTCGAAAGACCTACATCCGGGAGCATCCACTTAGAAAGTAATGAGATCACAGGCCTCAAGGAAAAAGAATTGCGGTCGGTTCGCCCGCAGATCCAATTGGTGTTTCAGAACCCCGCGAGTTCCTTGAATCCGAGACTGACCGTTCTGGACATAGTGACCGAACCATTGCATGTTCAAGGTCTCTTTAGCGAGCGAGAAAAGGGCGAGAAAGCCCGCGAACTGCTCGACCGCGTAGGCTTGCCGCTGGAAAAAGTGTTGCGAAGACCGGATGAACTTAGTGTCGGGCAAAAACAGAGAGTGGCGATTGCGCGCGCTCTGGTGCTAGACCCGAAATTGCTGATTCTGGATGAGGCGCTCTCGGCACTGGATTGTTCCATACAAGCGCAGGTCGCGAACCTGCTCCTTGAGTTACAGGCTTCCCTCGGATTCACCTATTTGTTTATCACACATGACTTCAGGATGGCCGTGCATCTGGCGGACGAGATCGCAGTCATGGAACAGGGCCAAATTGTTGAGTTTGGCAAGGCGGAAAGCGTGCTTCATAGCCCAAAGCATTTCATTACCCGCCAAATGGTGAATGCTTCCGTGGGAATAAGTGCTAGTCCGCGGCCGCCCGAGGCATCGTGATGGGTTACCTGACTGAACGGCTCATCGAAACTGTATTCCTCCCGGCGTGGTTTCCTTTCTCACATTTGTTTTCCTTTTGCTGGCCCCCGGAAATTGATTCGATGAAATGGGATTGGATCCCCAGGTTTCGCGAGAGACGCTTAGCGCCCTGCGCTCACAATACGAATTGGGACGCGGAACCGCGCTGTGGGGGCAGTCACGCCGGGATATCCCCGCTGGACGAACAGCACGATTCCAGAAGTGTCTGCGTTGGCGATTCGCCGAATTGGGATTTCGATAATGCGAACTGGTAACAAAAAGAAGCCACACAGTGAACTGCTGTCTAAATTGAGCAGACTTGGGAGCGGTGCCGTGCGGCAAAGCTTTCTTTCTCGGCACAAGGCTCTGCTTCGTTCAGAGTTCGTCAAGCAACTCGCTGACCTGGTAGTCGAAAAAATACGCGTAAACACCGCAGAAGCAATGTGCGTGGCTGAAGCGGCTCTCTTGATTGCACAGAAATTGCGGCGCAAAGAAGACTTGGCTCTTGCCTTGAGGGCCAAAGCGAATGCCCTTTACGCCTCCGGGGAAAACCGCGCTGCGGTTGTACACCACGAAAGAGCATTCCAACTATTCGAAGAGTTAGGAGAGCGATTGCAGGCAGCTCGCACACTGAGCAGCTCTATCCAGCCGTTGATTCTGCTTGGCGAATACGAGCGCGCATTTAAGGCCGCCGACCGGGCCAGAGAGATCTTCAGGGATCTTGGGCAAACGCTGCGAATTGCGAGCTTGGAAAACAACGTGGGCAACATCTTTCATCGCCAAGACCGCTTTGAGGAAGCCCTCGCGCACTACGAACGGGCCTACCAGACACTTTCCGAACATGGGCAATGGGAAAGAGTCGCCATTAGCCTTCACAACATGGCGATGTGCCTCATCAGCTTGAATGATTTCCCACGGTCGCTGGATTGTTATCAGAAGGCGCGAAATCTGAGCGAGCGATACGCCATGCCCCTCCTGCGCGACCAAGCCGATTACAACATTGCCTACCTGTATTACTTCCGCGGCGAATACAGCCGGGCTATTGAGATTCTCTTGGCCACGCGCCGGGCTTGCGAAGTCAACGGCGATGCTTATCACGTGGCGCTATGCTACATGGACCTGTCGGAGATTTATCTCGAGTTGACCTTGAGCGAGGAAGCCCGGCAAATGGCACGCGAGGCCTTTCTGCGGTTCGAGAAGCTCGGCATGTCCTATGAGGCGGCCAAAAGTCTGGCAAACGAAGCTATCGCCTGCGGACAGCAGGGAAAAACGGCGCAGTCCCTCGAGCGCTTTGCGAAGGCTCGCGAAATGTTTGAGAAGGAGAAGAATCTTGTCTGGCCGCGGCTGCTCGATTTGTATCAGGGTCTTCTCCTGTTCTACGAAGGGCAGCATTCCGACGCGAGGAAGCTCTGCACAGCGGCGGCCGTTTTTTTCGACGAGAATGTGCTTCCGGGCAAAGCGGCTCTCGCACATCTGCTACTGGGCCGCATTGCGTTGCAGCTCGGTGAGCTTGCCACCGCGGAAACAGAAACGGAAGTGGCTATCTCGAAGCTCGACCTCCTCCAGGCACCCGTATTCTCCTACCAAGCAAATTTACTGCGCGGCCAAATAGCCCACGTCCGGGGCGAACGGAAGACTGCCATCGATACTTACCGCGAGGCCTGCAAATCCCTCGAGATGGTGTGGAGCCGCTTGCATTCCGAAGAGTTGAAGATTTCCTTTGTGAAGAACCGGTTGCAAGCGTACGAGGCGCTTGTGGAGCTGCATTTGACAGGGGAGGAAGGCGAGACCTCAACTGCAGAGGTTTTTGGCTGGATCGAAGCGGCAAAATCGCGAAGCATGACGGAGACGATTTTCCAGAGCGGCAAGAGCTTGCCTTTGGAAGAAGAAGGCCAGAGCGACCTTGTGCGGCGGATTCGGGATTTGCGGAAAGAGTTGAACTGGTACTACCACCGGATTGAACTCGAGCAGTTGCGCCCCCAGGAAAACGTCCACAAACGGGTTCGGGAATTGTGTGAAAAAGCCGTATCCCACGAAAACGAATTGCTGCGAACCCTGCGCGAACTGCCAGCACACGAGCGTGAGAACGCCGCACTGGAAGCCCCTGCGGATTTTTCGTTGCAACGATTGCAGCGCAATCTGCCGGTAGACGCGACGCTGATTGAATACTATTCGGCTGGCGATCAGCTGATCGCGGCAGTAGTCAAGCGAAACAAAACAGAGATTGTTCCAGTCAGCGCGGTGTCTCGAATAACGCATTCTCTGCAGCTTTTGCGGTTTCAGATTTCAAAATTTCGAATGGGAGTTGCATATACACAGCGTTTCGAACGACCTTTGCTGGAGGCCACACAGGCCCATTTGAAATCGCTCTGCGACGAGTTGTTTGCTCCACTACGCAAACACATCGACACCAAACACCTGATTTTCGTGCCACACGGCAGCCTGCACTTCCTGCCCTTCCACGCTCTGCGAAACGAAGGTCAGTATCTGTGCGACGCCCACACAATCTCGTACGCGCCAAGCGCAACGGTATTCACTCTCTGCCAGGAAAAGGCCCAAAGTGAACAACCCATCTCGTTGGTCATGGGCATCCCCGACGAGCGAGCTGCGCACATTCTGGGCGAGGTCGAGTCTGTCGCCCACTTGCTTCCGCATCCTGAACTGCTCGTCGGAGAGCAGGCCACCTCGGCTAAGCTCAAGGAGAAGGGCACGGAAAGCGGTCTCCTGCATATCGCCACCCATGGAAGCTATCGCCAGGACAACCCCATGTTTTCAGGCATTCGTCTGGGGGATGGCTACTTGAATCTTCACGATCTTTACCAGATGCGCCTCCCCGCAAAGCTTGTGACTCTCAGCGGATGCGCCACAGGAATGAACTTTGTCTCACAGGGTGATGAGCTGCTAGGGCTGCAACGTGGTTTATTCTGTGCGGGTGCAACTTCCCTACTTCTTTCTTTGTGGGACGTTCATGATCAAAGTACTGCAAAACTCATGCACGCGTTCTACAAGCGCTATATCGAAACCAAGGACATGGCCGGATCGTTGCAAGCAGCTATGAATCAATTGCGCGAAGAAGTTCCTCATCCCTACTTTTGGGCTCCGTTCGTCCTCGTTGGCAAACTGCCTGAAACCCAAGGACTTAATTAATTCTCTAGTCCCCTATATTTTCCGCGACGCGGCTTGCCCTTTTCTTCCGGGTGGCGAAAGGCGCACCCATCCGCTGGGGAGCGGAAGTAGAAGAGAATTGCAGAGGGGGAATGGCGATGAAGCATTTCAATGCAGAACAATGGGTTGATTTTGTCAATCGGGCGACTTCTCCAGACCAGATGGAAGCGATTCGGAAACACCTGGTGACTGGCTGCGAAAAGTGCGAGAAACATGCGGCGCTATGGCGGAAAGTTCGAAATCTGAACACTGTAGAGTCTCCCTACCAGCCGCCAGACCAAGCTGTTCGCGACGCTGCCGCCATGTTTGGTACGGGAAGATGGGCTGGCAGTCAAAATAGGAAAAGCAGAGTCATCGAGTTGCTGTTCGACAGCTTCTTGCAACCAGTCTTTTCAGGCGCGCGTGCAGCCTACACAGGGATCAGACACATGCTCTACCGTGCTGATCCGTTCCAGATTGATCTGCAGATTGAAGCGAAGCCAGGCCACGACAGCATGGTGGTGACCGGGCAAGTGTTGCATCTTGGCCGCTCGGACATTTTCGCCAGGGGCTCACACGTCACGCTCTCTAATCGGAGCGGGAATCTTATTCACCAGTTGACAAACGAATTCGGCGAGTTTCGCGTCGAGATCAAGAGCTCTGACGATCTGGAGCTGGCCCTCCACTGCGATCCGGAAAAACCCATCGTCATCACCCTGATCGACCCACTGGAGTTCTTAACTAGAAGTGACCAATGACAGGCAGCCGCCCGAGAGCGTTTTTGGGTCCCGATCGCCGCCCCTTTTGTCGATTAGCTTGACTGCTAACGTGCTGTCCGGCAATAGTCGTTGGGATACATAGAGTTGGTTCTTGTCTCGGAACCCAAAGTAACAGGCTTTTCCGCCCCTTCTCGAAAACCTAATTTGGACAAGCTTGCCTTCGATCCCGCCCCTTCCAATTATTTCTAACGCCAAGGTGCAGATTTGCGGAGGAAGGTAGGGCGCATGGAACCCAAAACTCGCAGTTCGTGCTCACAGGACGCCTGTACCCGCATGTACCCTAAGCAGTACATCAGAAACTGCTACCAAATGGTGAGTGAGAGTACGGCGAGACAGCGACTCTCGAACTATTCCGCAGGCTGCGGGAACATTGAGGGAAGAGAGGTCGTATGTTCATACACTTCCACATTGTGAACATGGGTGCTATGCTCAAAATGGGAGGATGAGAGTATGGCCTTAGCTAAGACGAGGTCCCACAAGCATTTTCGACTAGACGCAGGAAAGCTCAAGCGCGCCCAGAGGGCGTTGCGGGCAAAGACAGAAACGGAAACTATCGAGCGTGCGCTCGACGTCGTCATCACCGAACACGTGAGAAACCGGTTGACGGTCGAAGCCAACGACCGCTTCGTCAAAAGCGGCGTCGGTATAAGGGACGCATACGGCCCATTGGACAAGTAGATGCAGCCGGTCCTTTTCGACTCTTCCATTTACATTACCGCCTTACGGAATGGAGAGGAGGCCGCCCTGTCGCTGAGGCGGTTGGCCTTCGACTCGCCGATTTGGCTGAGTGCGGTCGTACTCGAAGAGCTATACGCCGGAATTGCCCCTCGCGGTAGGCATGTGCTGGAACGATTCGAGCGTGACTTCGAAAAGGCAAGGCGAATTCTAGTACCGAACCTCAACGACTGGACACAGACCGGCAAAGTACTGGCCCGCTTGGCCGCCAAGTATGACTACGAGAAAATTGGACAGGGCCGATTGACGAATGATGCGCTGATTGCAATGAGTGCCGCCCGCCTGGGGATCACTGTGATCACGGCAAACGCGCGAGATTTCCTGCGACTTGCCGAGTTCCGTCCGTTTCAGTGGAAAGTCCACGATTTTAGCCGCAGCTAACGCTGTGCACACGCTCCGGCGCCGTAGTGAAAATGGATTCGACACGAAAGCGAGCGGGTTCGTTTAGACAGCCGTTGGCTTGCCATCCGCGCCGCGAAATTCCAAGCGAGGTTGTTTTCGATCCCCACCACCCGCGCCAACCTTCCTTTGCCGATCTCATGTTCGTGCTCCGATCTGCTTCACAAGTTCCGGCAGATCGAACGGAAGTCCGTTCTTCACAAGGCCGACCGGCAATTTCTTCATTGGGAATGTTGCCGCGATCTGGAAGACCGCATCGTCAAGCTCGCCCTCGTGTGACCATGTCGTTAGCGGCTTTTCCGGTAGCATTTGCAGCACGCCCAGGATGGATGCGCGATACCAGACGGCCACCACATTTGCGCCGGGGCTGCACGCGGCTTCATAAAGCCCGCTACTAATACTTCCACTTTGACCTTCTAGATCGCGGGCCTGCAAGTCGCGCATCATTGTCCAAACGTTTCGGAGGTCGTTGGGACTCACGGTGGCGACATCATTGCCTCGCGCGCCAAAGAAATCGTGGAGCGCCATAGCCCAAGAAACTCTATCACTCATGGAGGATTTCCTGGAATTCAGTTTCGAGAGCTGGCAGAAACGCAGCTATGGTCAGCAAATCGGCAGGCTTATCGCCTCGCTGCGCGCTTCTGCTGTCTCCGTAAGGTCCACCTTATAAGTTCGAGCCCTCGTCCAAGCGTCGATCAGCGGTGACAAAATCTTGCGCACTATGGGACTCTCCTCCCATGGATCGTTTAGGGTGCCCTCTTCTGTGCTCCAAAAGGTGATGACCACAATGCGACGCGGTTCTTCATGCTTGGTCAGAATAATCGAGCGGATAAACCCGGTTCGATCCCTAAGGAGCGGGGTCACAGCCCGACAGAGGAGACCCCGCAACTCATCCGTTTTTTCAGGCTTGGCGATGAACTCCACGACTCGCGCATTCAGCTCCGTCGCAACTGCATCCTCAAAGGAAACCTTCATGGACTGCTCTGGCTGGAGCCTACCGACCGGAACTTCCTGCATAGTGCGACGTGGAATCATGGCACCTACCCCCATATGTAAGATAATGAACTAACGGCGCGGTGCCATCCGGCAAAGGTTGTCATTGAGACTCAGGTCTTCACCCCATGTTTGGATACTGGCTGCGCTTCCACCCTTGGCGATTGTGGTTGCGATTGGGCTGCTGGTAGACCAGAAGTTGCTCGATGTGCCAAGCACCCGAGGAACGGCGAGACACTACGCGTAGTAGGAGGCCAGCATCGTTCTTCTTCTCACAGGAAAGAATTCGCCGTCTCTGCAGAGTCGCGAGAACTTCAGCACTATGGAAGCATCGAGCCACCCGTTTTCGGCTTCGCTGAAAAGAGCCTGCAATGCTTGCTCGGGAGGCAGAGCTCCCCGGTAAGGTCGGTCGGTGGTCAATGCATCGTAGATGTCCGCGACCTGCAGAATTCTCGCTTTCAGCGGAATGGCCTCACCGCAAAGGCCATCCGGATACCCGCTACCGTCCATTTTTTCATGATGATGCCGTATCACCGGGAGGATGCGGCGAAGCGACTTGAGCGGCGCGCAGATTTTTTCTCCAATGACCGGATGCTCCTCTATGATTCTTCTTTCTTCCGCGTCCAAAGGCCCAGGTTTAAGGAGGATTCTTTCGGGAATGCTGATTTTTCCTATGTCATGAATCCAACTGGCGATGCGGAGTTCCTGTAAGTCTTCTTCTCCAAGACCAACGCGCTCTCCCAATTGCTCCGCGTACGCCACCAGACGCTCCGAGTGGCCATTCTTCAAGTTATGTTTCGAGTCGAGACTCCGTGCCAGCGAGAACACCGCGGACCTCGCCTGCTCATCCATGTACATCTTGAGCCGCAAGATAGTCTGGATGCGTCCGAGCGCATCCCAGAGTGATGGAGGGGTTGCCCAAATATCCATTGCGCCGGCTTCCCGTCCACGATGGATGTCCCATTGATCCGGTGACGGTTTCACTAAAATAACGGGCGTGAGCTGGTTGAGAGGATCTTTCTTGATATGACGGCAAAGCTCGAAACTGCCAATGTCCGGCAAGCTATCATGCACGAGAACTAAATCCGGCTGCATCTGCCGGCAGCATCTGAGCGCAGATTCGGCATCTGCCGCCTCTTCTACATCGCACTTCTGGCGTTGCAGGAAATGTCTCAATCCTTCGCGATTCACCGAAGCAACATCCACTAGCAAGATGGCCGGGTTCATGCTTCCCTCGCTATTTGTTCGCGCTAGGAGGGTTGCGCACACCACTCCCTCCTGCGCGAAAACAAGTTTTTGATGGATTGGTCTTGCTTGCGATCTCCAATCCCAGTGTTTCGGAGTACCCCTGCCTCCGCTTCCCGGGGACGAGAACGAATGAGGTGGCTCGGCAGTTCTGGACTTGTGCTCGTGAAATGCCAAAGAGGGAACCCCATAAGTGTCTAAGAATTCGAGTCTTGCGGCGCGGCCGGCGAGTGAAAGGGGGTACTGGCACGAGGAATAATCTTCATGGCCCCTACAATATTTACCTGATGCCGCGCACCCTCTTCCCCTTCTTCGCTTGTTCTTCGTCGCCCACAAATAAATTGACTCTTTCAGGGAGGGAGGGCCACTCCGAGACCAGCGTATCCACCGTCCGAGTGGCGTGCGTGTACGCCGCACGCTGCCCGGGGCATAGAGTTCTCGCCCTAATCCCGGGCTTTTGCCGACAGATGACGTCGGTGGGCGCCCAGGTGGCCAGATCGATCATGGCCGCGAGCAACGGCGCCGGTCGCGGGATGCTACCGATTGGTTCCGTGGGTATGGGCATAGTTCGAGCGTTAGTTAGCACTCCTTGTACGGGGCTAGAAATTCAAGCGCAAAGCCAGCTGGATTTGCCGCGCCGGAGCCGCGAAGCTGGGCGAGCCAAACGTCGGATTCGCCGGACTGCTTACGCCATCTCCGAAGCGCTGCGGAATCGGCCCGAGGAACGTCGCCGACCCGTAGACGGTGTCAATGGCATTGACGTTCGGACGATTAAATAAATTGAAGACTTCGGCGCTGGCTTCCAACTTTAGCCGCTCGCGCAAGGTGAAGGCTCGCTGCAGGCGGATATCCGTGGTGTAGGACGCATCGCCGCGATAGGTGTTCCGGCCAATGTCCCCGACGCGATCGGAGAAGGGGAACTGGTCGCCCTCGACGTTGAAGCCTGCAAAGATGGTGTAATAGCGCGGGCTTTGCAAAGTGTTCAACATCGAGAAAGTGAAATTGCGCAGCGCGGCGGTCCACGTTTCGGGAGATTCCGCCAGCATGGTGAGTACGAATCGCTGGCGCACATCATTGTCTCCAACCGCGCGGTCGAGGTTTGGGTCAAGGTAGTCCATGGGCGTATCCGTGAGTTGAACGTCCGTTGCCAGATCGATGGACTTGGAAAAAGTGTAATTTGCCAGAAGGCTGTAGTGACGAGCGAAGGGCTTTCGCACGCTGAGAGTTCCCGCGTGGTAGATGGAATAACCCTGCGGAGTGACGAGCAGTACAAAGCCGAAGTTAGGATCGGCGGGTGTGAAGGCCTGAACGCCGCTTGGAAGCGTGCCGCTCGGTATGCCATTGATGCTGAGATAGAGCGGCAGATTGAGCGCGTGCACGAATTCGTAGCCTACCGAGACGAAGAGATTTTTCACGACCTCGTTTTCTATTTCGAGGCTGGCTTGTTCGGCGTAAGCATTGGGAAACTTTCTCTGCGCGTAACCCAGTGGGAATTGCAACAGGGAGCTGGGGTCGGGATAAATGCCATTATGAGTGAAGTTGGAAAAGGCCTGACTGGCCAGAAAGGGGCCGTCAACACCGACGATTCCGGATTGGCCAAGTCCAACCAGAGCATTGGTGGGATTGGAAAATTGCGGGAGGACGGGCTGGTTGATATAGGTGAAGGCCGAGGCGCCCTGCCAAGACACCAGAATGTCGCTGTAATCGAACGGGCCGGTGAACAAACCGAAGCCCGCCCGTACAACGCCTTTTCCTCCGCGGAAGGAATAAGCCAACCCAACTCGCGGCTGCACATTCCCATAGTTTGTCGGATGGAGTTTTCCCTCCACGCGGACGTCTGAAGCAGACGGGAAAAAATCGATATCGTAGCGCAGACCAAGCGTCAGGGTCAGGTCCGACTTCGGCTTCCACTGGTCTTGCGCGTAGTAGCCGGTGACCGTGTGCTCAAAATTCAGATTGGTGCTGTTAGTGAAAGTCGCGGCCGCAGGTCCGGCAACCAAGCCCGTCTGGAACGGCAGGGTTCGTTGCGGGATTTGCTGCCCGAAATAAGATTTTGGTTCCTGGAACAAAAACTCTACCGGAGTTCCCGGGCCAAACGGCAGGGCATTGAAAGGCGCCGCACCGAAGAAGCTCTGCGGCGTGAAAATACCGGCGCCCGGAGTAAAGAACGTCGTTTGCGCGCCGATCCACACTGGCTCCAGTACCGCGCCGAACTTGAAGGAATGCTTGCCCATGACGTAGGTAACATTTTCCGAGGCTTGAAAATGCTGCTCGCTATAGGAATGCACTCCGCCCTGGATGCCCCCGGAATCAAAGAGATCCGAAACTAGCAGTGCCGGCTCAAATCCCTCCCCCGTCGGGTTGAGATGGAAGGTCCGCCGCCCGAAATTGAGAATGCTCTCCGAAGTCCAGTGGCTGCCGAACAGGTGGAGGAGGTTCGTATAGACCGTCTGGTCGCGGAGCGGGTTGTTGCGATAAAAGGAAGGCAAACCCTGACCGGGAGCCGCCCCCGGTATGTGTTGGTTGCGCTCGTCGTTGAAGAGGTATCCGAAGTTTAAGGTGCTGGCGTCGCTCAGAACGTCCGTTAGCTTCCCAAAGGATTTGTCGTAGTCCTCGATTTGGAGAATAGATCCCAGGTTTTCAGGCTGGAGACCGAGCATTTCCTTGACTTGATTGATGCTGGGGGTTCCCGGCCCGAGGCAGCCAGGATTGTTGGTGCAATTCAAAATGAAAGAGGAATATAAGGGCGACTCCGCGCGGCGCTGCCCTTCGTATCCCACGAAGTAAAAGAGCTTCTCGCGCCGGATGGGCCCGCCAACGTTGCCGCCAAATTGATTGAAGCGCAGCGTGTTAAATCCTGGGGCCGATAGCAGGTTGTTGGCATCCAGATCGTTATTGCGGAAAAACTCGTACGCCGAGCCATGCACCTCGTTGCTTCCGGACTTCGTGACGGTATTCACCACTGAGCCGAGGTTGCTGCCGTTGTCCACGTTGGTGGGGCTGGCCGCCACGCGAAATTCCAGTACCCAGTCTTGCGAAGGACTCACGCGCTGAACGCCCGAAATGCTTGTGGTGTAATCCATGCCGTCGAGGCCGAAGAAAGTGCTGTGCGTTTCACGCAGGCCAGCAAAGCTCAATTCCAGCACCGTCTCCTGAAAGGGCGATTGCGCGCCGACCGCCGTGCTGCGGCCCACATTGGCCGTGGGGGTCAAAAGCACGAAATCGATAAAGTCGCGGCCTGCGATGGGCAGGTCCGCGATGTCGCGGCGCTCGATGACCTGGCTGATTTCCGATTTTTGTGTGTCGATGCCTTGCGGCGTCTCGCGGACTTCGACTTGCTCCTTGGCCGAACTTACGCCGAGAGTAACGGGCAGTGATGCAATTTGCCCCACTGCCAAGGTCAGTGTGGCGCGATACTCGCTAAATTGAGCGGCGTGAACCGTCAATTCATAGTCTCCTGCGGCAAGTCCGGGGATGACGACAAGCCCTGTCGCATTGGATAACTCGCTACGCTTGGCCCCGGTTTCCACGTTCTTGATGGTGACTGAGGCTTGCGGTATTGCCCCGCCGGATGGGTCAGTGACGTTCACACTCAGTGCAGCGAGCTGCTGCGCGCCAAGGTGCATCGCCGGCAGCGAAGCCAGCAGCGCAAGGGTCAGAACCGTACGGAATATTCTTGGATTCAATTTGACTCCCTCACACAGCCATCGGCGCGGTGCCCCGAAAAAACCGCCAACTCAGCAGGCGCGTGCACACACCAGCTCAGAAATGGGGAGAACTCTGAGGTGAAAATCTATGGAGGGCAATACTTCAAAAGTACTACAGGCAATTTCGCGTGCCAGGAATAGCGTGCGCAACGCGAACAACATTAGGCGGCCAGGAGCGTTCATGCAATCCGTCGAAATGAAGCCTATGTTCTTCCGCAGGCGTAAAGGATTCTCCAACTGTCCACTGCTTTATGGCTGGCACATTTCAGCTAAATCATGCACCGGCCACAAGTTTTCTGGCATCGAACCGCGTTAGGGGGAAATATTATGAAAGCTGCAGTCGTTCCCGCTGTCAGGAGTGCGTGGCAGATCAAAGACGTTCCGCAACCTCAACCCGGACCCAATCAGGTACTGGTGAAAATGCATGCGAGTGGCATCTGCTACACGGACGTACATCTGACGCTTGGGCACTTTCCCGGGCCACCCTTTCCCCGAATCTTAGGCCACGAGCCAGTGGGCGAGATCGTTGCAGTGGCTCCCGACGTCACGACGCGGAAGGTGGGCGACCGCGTGGGTACCGCCTGGATTCAATCCACCTGCGGACGCTGCGAATGGTGCCAGCGTGGCCGCCGAATGTTCTGTCCCTACATGAAGGGCACAGGAATTCAGACACAAGGCGGGCACGCCGAGTACATGCTGATGAATGCCGACGCAACCTATCTGATTCCCGACAAGGTATCCTACGAGCAAGCCGCCCCGATTTTCTGTGCGGGCTACACAGTCTACAGCGGGCTGCGCTGGGCCGATCCCCAACCGCACGAGCGCGTAGCCGTGCTTGGAATCGGTGGCCTTGGACACCTCGCAGTGCAATACGCGAAGGCAGCGGGTTTTGAGACCATCGCCATTTCCCACTCCCCTGACAAAGAGAAGTTGATCCGCGAGCTCGGCGCGGATGAAATCGTCCGCGACGGAATGAGCCTCGCCGCTGCAGGCGGTGCGGATATCATCCTCAGTACTTCCAATTCGACGAAGTCCATGGTGGACAGCATTCAGGGATTACGGCCAGACGGCCGGCTGATCGCTATGGGCGCGGACGCGGAGCCACTTTCCGTCTCGCTGACGGACCTCATTATGAAGCGCATCCGCATCATCGGCAGCCAGCAGAACGGCCCCGAATATCTCTACGAAGCTCTTGATTTCGTGGCGCGAGGGAAAGTCAAAACGATCGTCGAGACTTACCCATTGGCGGAGGCGGCCAAAGCCTACGAACGCGTTGCGGATGGCAAGGCCCGGTTCCGCGCCGTCCTCACAATGTAATCGGCGATAGCAGCAGTCACATGAGCACACTGTGGCGATAAGCGAAGACTGCTTCATGTTGAATCCGTTCTTCCGAACTGCCATGGCGCTGCTAAGTTTTCGAAGACACTCTTGGGTTTCGGTTCGGCAGCAAAGTCTCGCGGAGACTAGCGATGGGGCACGACAGCCTGCGGGGAGTGAAGAACCCACGTCGATAGGCGAGGCCGAAAATCGCGCACCGAGATTACGCGAACCTCCTTCCAGAACGGAGACGCTGGAAGGATCTTCGGATGGACGAGACCCAGTCCGAGCCCCTTGGCCACCAGCGCAAGTTTCTCTCGAACAGGCTGCGGATGCTTACGCCCGCATGATGCAAGGCAAGGCGCGCTTCCGTATGGTGCTGGTTACTAAGGAAGGAGCCGCTTAGAGCGCGCTGAATGCGGCGCGACAGGTCCTTCGGAGCAGCCGTCGAGTTACACAGAAAAAGGAGATGAGTATGGCGTCAAAACCAAAGGGAAAGGGAAGTACGGAGTCGCAACCTACTTCGGTCAAGGCGGTGCCGGAAGAGGCTTCGACAAGGAACTCGGCTCGTGACGAGGAAATCAGACGTCGCGCATACGAAATCTATCTCGAACGTGGCGAAGAACCGGGCCGTGAGTTGGAAGATTGGCTCCAAGCCGAACGCGAACTCGCACGTGGAGTGCTTTCGCGCGCACAGGCGGGCTAGGAAGCCGATTCGGACAGACGAACAACGCGCTACCAGCGGTTCTGAATCTGAAAGATGCAGTGAACTACGCTCTACAACACCATCCGGTTGTTCGCGCGTCGATGGAGCCCCGGTTCGCGTACGAGCGCGCTTCAAACTCAGTCGCGAGATGGTGAATTTGATCGCATGTCCCTGACGCTATGGCACCTGGGCCCTTTGCAAGTCTTGATAGAAGTTCTGCAATACAAAGAAAGCCCTCTTCTTCTCACCATGATCGGATACAAGGCCCTTTCGATTGAAGTAGTCCTCAATACCAGGAAGGGTTCTTCGCGGACTGCGAAAATCCTTGAGAATCCACGGCGAGGTACCGCGGAGAAAGGATATGCGCTTCAGCATGGCGACCTGGTGCTGGTAGAGACTTTCTTGATACTCCTCCGTCCAGCGTGTCTGGGCGTCGCCATGGCTGCCAAAGAGCGCGTCAGCTCCAAATTCGCTCATGATCAAAGGCTTATCGTATTTCGAGGACCATTCCGTAGTGTCGAGGTCTGCGATGGAGTGGCCGTACCAGCCAATATATTCATTGGCGCCCATGACGTCGAGCTCATTAGCCATCGGATCATTGATGCGAATCGTGAGATGGTTTCCGTCTTGTACCTCGTCTTCTTGTAGGGCCGCGGAGACAAGGCGCGTAGGATCCCTGAAATGCGCTTGCTGAATGAGCTGGCTCAGGAATCGATTGCGGGCCTCGCTGATGGGCGTTTCATTGGCAACCGAATAGATGATGAGACTTGCGCGATTATGATCTCGCGTGATTAGCTCGTTCAGTTGATTTTCCGCATTGCTTAACGTGGCCTGATTCTCCCACTGAATTGTCCAGTAGACGGGCACCTCTTCCCAGACCAAGACTCCCATTTGATCGGCCAAGCGCAACATGGCTTCGTTGTGAGGATAGTGGGCCAAGCGGACAAAGTTGCATCCAAGTTCCTTTGCCCAACTCAAGAGAACCCGCGCATCGTCATCGCTCCAAGCCCGGCCGGAACGGGTAGGAGCCTCTTCATGAACACTGATTCCGCGCAAGAAGAGTGGCTTTCCGTTGAGAAGGATATCGGCGCCTCGAACCGCGATTGAACGGAACCCGATGCGCTCCGTCAGATGGTCGGTCTCGGCTGAGATTTCAACGGTATAGAGCTTGGGATTCTCCGGGGACCAAAGCGTGAGGTCAGCGCTGAAGGAGAATTCCACGCGTCCCCCGGCTTCTGACTGGAAAGTCTTGCTCAGTCCTGCTTCAGGGATGCGAAGAGTGACAGTCTGACGAAGCTGCGGCCCGTTCAGCTGAACCCAGCCCTTAATTTGGCTTGTCGAGCCCTTCTCAAGCTGGACAGAGTAGTCTTGAATGAAAGTCTCGGGCACCTCCACCAGCGTGACTGGCCGCGTGATTCCGCCATAGTTCCACCAGTCCGTATTCACGGTAGGGACTTGGTCTATGCCTCGCGTGTTGTTGACCCTGAGAATAAGGAAATTATCCGTGGGACGGACGCGGTCCGTAACTTCGAAATCGAAGGGTGTGAAGCCGCCTTCGTGATGCCCAAGCTCCGATCCATTTAAATATACGGACGCCATGTAGTTGGCGGCACCAAAATGCAAGAACGCCCTCCTCTTGGGCGATTTGGAGAGGTCAAAGGACCGCTTGTACCAGACACTCCCTTCATAGAACAGGAGCGATTCGCGTTGCGAGTTCCAATCGCCTGGCACGTTAAGGTAGCCGGCAGTGTCAAAGTCATACTCGACCAACTCGGACTTGGATTTCGGCTTGTAGTTTTTGAAAAACGCGTTGTTGTTTTTCAAGGGCTGCGCACGATAGTCGAGGAACCCTACATCGTATGGGTCGACGATGGCTTGCCACTGGCCGTTCAAGCTGGTTGTCGAACGCCCACCGATATTCGCTATTAGCGGGGCAACTTGCGCGCAGCTTTCCCCGACGACAATGAGCATGGCCACGGCTATCGTCAGACACTTAAGCGGATTGGCCATAGAGGGCACCTGTTCCCATTCGCTTTCCAAGCGAGTATCGAGGACAAGCGAGTGCTGAGCAGAGCCCAGCACTCGCTTTTTGGGGGTGCTTACAGCAAACACTCAAAAAGTGAACTTGCCACCGAACTGAAGAACGCGCCCCGGCAGGGAACCCGTGATTTGCCCAAAAGTGGTGGCACCGGCGTTATTCACGGTAGGGTTGTTCCAATTGGCCCGGTTGAAGGCATTGAACGCATCCGCCTGGACCTGAAGGTGCATGCCTTCTCTGAATGGCAGATCAAATACTTTCCGCAGCGATAGGTCCCACTCATAAAAGTCGGGCCCGATGATATCGCCGATGGGGGCGTCCCCGGCACCGAGTGGGCCTTCGGTCGCAAAGGCGTTCGGATTGACCCAGCATATCGCCTTTGTGTTTGCGCATGTGCCGGTAAACGCGAGGGATTGGCCTGCAACAATATTCGCGCGCCGGCCGAAATTCGTGCCGCTAAGGCCGAGGGCTTCCGAAGCCGTCACTGTAAGGGGCGCGCCGCTCTGGTAGTGCATGAGAGCACTCAACGACCACCCTTTTACCGCAGCCCCTTCCACGCCCGTCGTGTGTCTGCCCCACGGTGACTCGATAGTGAAAGTGGAAGACACGATGTGCGTGGCGTCGAAGCTCACTTTTCCATAGTTAAATTGCTTCCAAGTTTCCACCACGCCGCCCGATTGCACTCCGCCTGCCACTGCCGTAGTTCCACCGTTGACTAAGACCGGGTTGGCAGCTGTGCTGACGAGGCAAGTGAACGGGCACTCTGGCTCAGGATTTTCGTTATAAGCGTCAGCCGCGCCACCGTCAAAGCCCATCGTCTTTGAATACGTATAGGCCGCCGTGGCCGTAAGGATCCCCGCGCGCTTGGTCAGGCTAACTTGCAAGGCGTTGTAGTTGGAATCGACGTCGCTCAAGGCCATGTTAATGCTGGAATATCCCAGGTAGGGGCGAATCTGGTCCTTCGACAGACCGACAGGTGCAAAGCCGGCGGCCGAGCATTGAAAGGCAACACTATTTATTCCAGGCGGGCACGCGAGGTTGTTCGGGTTCGGCGAGGCAGGTATGAATCCCTGCTCCGTCCAGGGGGCGTCATTGATGGTGGGAACGCGCAGAATGTGCCGTCCCAGGTTGCCGACGTAAGCCACCTGGAGCAACATGCTTCGTGGCAGCTCGCGCTGCACGCCGAGGCTGTACTGGTAACTGCGGGCGACCACCAGGTTGGGATCGACTCCGCTGAGGCTGATCGTGGATGGAGCCGCTACCGTGCCTGCGCCCGGAGCGTTGTCGAACTGCGATAATGCCGCGTTCGTGCCTGAGATCGAAGCCGACTGCGCCCACGGTACGTAGCCTTGGGAGTTGATGCCGTTCCCCAAGACGTTGCCTTCTGGATGGTCGTAGAAAATTCCAAACCCGCCGCGAATAACAGTTTTGTTATTCGAAAAAGGTGTATACGCGAAGCCGACTCGCGGAGCCCACAAGTTTTCCGGCTTGTAAAAGCCGCGCGACGCAGTTGGAGGTATGGCAGCCAAGAGTTGGGGATCCTCGTAGGTAACGGGAACCCTGCCCTGCTGGTCGAAAGGCACTCCTCCGGGGCGTTGCAATCCGTTGCATTCGATCGTAAGTACGGGAGTTCCGATAACGTTAAGTAGAGGGCCGCTGCAAAGACCCGGTGAAGCGGGGTTAATGTTGCTAGTAGCTAGGCCGCCCGTAAACGTCGGATCGAGGCCAGGGTTGAAGCTAAACGGGTCAAAGTTCGTCATGTTATTGCCCTGGGCGTAGGTGGGCGTCGTGTAGGTGTAGCGCACGCCCAGGACCAAGCTGATTTTGCGCGTCACCTTCCAGGTATCCTGGAGGTACGACTCAACATCGTTGAACCGGAAGGACCCCACCGTGACGGCCGAACTCTGTCCGAGGCTGTTAAAGTTGCCAAGGAGCGCGTCTGCGAAAGGATCTCCCGTGGAGTTTGAACCGGTTGTCGCGCCGGCCGTAGAGCTAAAATTGATGGTGCCGTCATAATTCGTGCGCGAGTTCTGCGTCTTGCGGTTCCGCGCGAATTCCGCTCCGAACTTTATCGTGTGGCTGTGCTTCTGCCAGGTAACGTTATCCGCCGGATTGATATCCGCCGTGGGAGATTCGAGGAAGTTCGGGGCTGGACCATTCACGCCAGCTGGGCCGGACGTCGGAAAAGCCGGAAGACCGGTAAAGCTAATCGTTGGAAGCCCATTGGGGAATTGTGACGGGTTTCCCAGCGGCGGAATAAACTGAAATCCGTAATCCGATTTCATCCATGCGGTGCCCTCGAGCGGGGTCGTTTGTTTGTGCCAGTCGGCGTTGAATTTGACTTCGTTGATCAGCGTCGGACTGATCAAATAGACCCACCCGATTTGATAGTTGTATCCGGGACGATTACGCAAGTCCGGATCCACGGGAACCGCTCCGCCAGCGCCAAACGTTGAATAAGGATTGTAGATGTCAACGTTGTCGTGAATATAGCGGAAATAGAAACTGTGCTTTTCGTTGGCGTGCTCATCCACGCGAATGATATCCTCGCGCAGGTTGAGCGGGTTCGCCAGGTTAAAGGTGGTGTTGTTGGGGGCTGTCGAGGTGGGCAGGCCCCCCGCCACAGACAATTTCGCTGCCGACGTGTAGAGCGCCGCAATGGCTGCGCCGTCTCCTGTGATGCACGAGGGGTTTATAACGTTGGGCGCGGTAAAGAGAACGCCTCCGCAACTCGCGGGGATCACCGCCGGCGTTTTAAGCACTAGTCCAGTCCCGCCACTGTAAACGTCTGTAAAGTTGCCTGCCGCCTCCATCGCCGTGGGAAACGTCTCCTGTACGGAGGCAGTCGTCAAGCCCGGGTATACGCCGCGAAATTTTTTCCACTCCTGCCCGGCAAAGAAAAAAAGTTTGCCTTTATGCTGGATATACGGGATGGGGCCGCCAAGGTCCCATCCAAAGTCGTTGAAATGAAAGGGGGGCACGGCTGAGTAGCCCGTCGCGGCCGGATTCGTCAGTTTGGTCCCTGGGTTTTCCGCATTGAAAACATTGTTCTGGACAAATTCGAAGCCCCCGCCGTGATATTGATTTCCTCCACTTCTAGTTACCACGTTGACCGTGGCTGAAGCGGAGCGCCCAAACTCGGCGTCATAGTTCGAAGCCTGCACATCCACTTCCTGAATGAAATCAACACCCACTTGATTGAAGACGCTATTGTTCGAGCCGGAGTCCAGGTTAAACCCGCCGTCCACGCTCCAGTTCTGCCCGTCCAGCCGCTGTCCATTGATATCGGCAACGCTGTTATTATAATTCGACGTCAAGGCGGCGGGGTTTGTACCCGAACCTTGCAGGGCCGCGCCGGGAACCAGACCAACGAGCGACTCATAGTGACGCTGGTTCAAGGCCATGCTCAACACTTGTTGCTGCGTGACGGTCGTCGAGATCTCGCCCGAAGTGGTGTTAACGGTGTCTCCGCTTGCGGTCACCGTGACCGTCTCTGTGACGACACCGACTACGAGACTTAAGTCCACAGTCAGCCGCCCGCCCGCCGTCAGGGCATTGCCCTCCTTTGTCGTCTTCTTGAAGCCGTTTTGCTCCCCGGTCACGGAATACGTTCCGGCTGGCAGGTCATCGGCGGCGAAGTAGCCGTTCTTGTCGGCTGTTACACTGCGGCTTATTAGAGTGGCCTCATTGGTGATTGTGATCTTTGCGTCCGCAACGACAGCGCCGGATGAGTCGGTGACAGTTCCCGAGATTCGGCCGAAGATATCCTGAGCGGCGACGAATTCCCCGGTTCCCAACAGGAGCAAGACAGCCGCGCAGAGGACTACCGGAACACGAAATGGCAGGAATCGAAATCTTCTAATCATTCCGCTAAATGTTTGAAAGGGATTATTCTTCCATTTACTCAGGATCATCGTGGCTCTCCTAGGCATACGCAATTCCCCGCGTTCCGGATGCCGCCCCGCGACTGGCAGCATTCGGAACCGATCAATGAATGCACCTGACAAATGAAAAGAATCCAAAGAATCGATGTCTGAGTAATGCAACGGCGCGCGCTCCGTTAGAAGTTAGCTCACGGTGAAATCACAGTGAATTCACTGTGATTTTCCTGGAAGCCGCCGACTCTGGGACTTCCCGACACCCTCTCGCTAGGGATCCCAGATTCGACCACTGATTCGCTTTTGGGTGCTTCCCGGAAGAGAGCGCTATTCCCGGATTCCGCTCTAACTCCATCAGTATTAAGGTTTTCTGCGAGGAAGCCCTTTACGGGGAATTGCGGTATACTCTCCATAAAGAACGCAGATTGTGAAACGCAGGGCTGTTTTTCCGGGGGAAGGCCTCTTGCATTCATCCATCAGCAAGTTTGAAGCGGAACGCGCTGAACTGGACGCCATTCTGAACTCAGGAATGTTCGGCCGAGCGAACAATCTCGTTCGACTTCTGACCTTTGTTTGCGAAAAGCACTTCGAGGGGGCCACCGCAGAGATCAAGGAGTACAACATTGCGGTCCAGGCCCTTGGTCGACCGCATGATTTTGATCCGCAGGTGGATACGATTGTTCGCGTCACCGCTCACGCCTTGCGAAAGCGCCTGGACGACTACTATCGCGCGGCCGGGGCAGCGCACAGCGTTCGGATCTGCTTACCGCCCGGTGGATACGTGCCCAAGTTCTCCCATAAGAGTGACGTCGAATCAGAGCACCCACACTTGAAACTGGATGACGGCGATGCAGCTCCTCTATCGAATACCGGCCTGTACCACGAGGACAGCTTGCAAGAGTTTCGGCCAGATCAGCCGGTACGGCCGCTACCTTTCCCCCCTCCGAACGCTGGCAATGGGAAAAATGCCGACTCCGCGATCGTGAAAACCGGAAGGTCTCGTATCCGGGTTTTCAGTACCGTCACAATTCTGGCTGTTGCCGCCTGCGCGCTTTTTGGATTTGCCTTGTATTGGTGGAGCCGCGCAGCCAAGGATAGAGATCTTGGCCGTACCCGGGCGGCCGCTGCTCCGATAAATCCCTCGGGAAGCCCTGTCCGCGCCCTGGTGGGGAATAATTCGAGCTCCTATATCGATCGCGCTGGTTCGACTTGGGTCAGCGACCGGTTCTGCTCGGGAGGAGACAGATTTGCGATACCCGGCCATGTGATTCAGGGTACGGAAGACCCGGAGCTCTTTTCCACTGGACGGCGCGGCGTCTTTCAATGCAAATATCCAGTGCCTCCGGGAACTTACGAAGTTCACCTCTTATTCGCTGAAACGTCGGGATTCCAGGAAGGCAGCCGCAACGGGCAATTCTCCATCAACGGCGGTCCAACCATCAGCTTCGACGTTGCAGACGACGCGGCCGGGGATGATGTTGCAACCACGAAAGTGTTTACCGACGTCTCGCCCGGGGCCGACGGGATGATTCACGTGAACTTCATCACGCCAGAATCGTTCTTGAATGCCGTTGAGATTTTACCTGGCACCCCTGGCAGGATGCTTCCGGTGAGGATCGTAGTCGGTCATTCTTCCTACCACGATTCGAAAGGTAACGATTGGACCCGGGATCGCTACTTCTTTGGAGGCCGTCTCAGCAGTTTCGCGGGCGATCTGGCGAATGTCTCGGATAGCCGCCTCTACGAATGGCATCGCTTTGGCCACATTCACTACATAATTCCAGTTGCGAGTGGGGAAAAGTATACTCTCAGACTTTATTTTCTGGAACGGTGGTTCGGTCTTCGAAATGGCGGGTTTGGCGGCGTGGGCAGCCGCGTGTTCGACATATCGTGCAACGGATCGATGCTTCTTAAGAACTTTGATATTTTCCGCGAGGCTGGCAACGGCCCGTTGGTGAAATCGTTCGCCCATATTGAACCCACTGCTCAGGGCAAGATCGAGCTTTACTTTATTCCAGGCGTGAACTATCCCTCTATTAGTGCAATCGAGGTCATCCCCGAATAGAAGCGAGCCTTGAAGCGCGAAACTAACGTTAATTAACTTAAATTAACGTGCGCCAGCTTCGAATAAACTTGCATGCGTTTTTCTGAATAAATACGATGTCCCCCGCGCGAATGGATTTCCGAGGGCGTGTTTCATTAGAACGCCGGGCTTACAAGGCTGCAAGTCTAGCTTGGCGATTGTAACGACAATCAGCGGGTACTCACAAACAATAGACGGCCACGTCTACCTGGTCATCCTACTTCAAGGAAGGCAGGGAACTGATTCAGTGACAGTGCTTTCGCAATAGCTGGTGTTCTGAGGTGGAGAATGAGTCTTTATTGTGCACATGGCGGCCAAGACTTCGAGCTATCTTCCGGCGAGCTTAGAGACCTGTTGTTTCGAGCCCTCGATAAGTTAGGAAGACGAGCAAAGGTTTTGGCAGTTCCTCCCGACCAGACGCGCACCGCCTCTCGAGCTGGGGAACTCACCAATTTTGCGTGGAACTATTATGGAGATGCACTGCGCGGCGTGCTGCCGGCGCTGGGAACCCACAAGGCCATGTCCGCGGAGCGGATTACCGGGATGTTCGGCGACATTCCGCTCAGCCTATTTCATTCACACAACTGGCGCGAGGACGTGGAAACGGTCGGAGTGGTTCCCAAGGAATTCATTTACGCGCAGTCGGAAGGAAAGTTGGAGTACGAATGGCCTGCACAGGTGAACAGGCTGATTTCTCGTGGTGATTTCGATCTTATTCTTTCGATCGGACAGGTCGTACCCCACGAAGTGATCGGGATGGCAAACTATAACAAAAACATCCTCGTAGGAACCGGAGGACCGGACAGTATCAATCGCAGTCACTATCTCGGCGCTGTTTACGGCATGGAACGGATTATGGGACGGACAGATAATCCCGTGCGGCGCGTGCTGAACTACGCGGCCTCTCACTTTCTGGGCGGCCTCCCGATCGTATACGTGTTAACGGTCGTCGGTAGAAGTGATTCTGGAGCAACTGTGGTACGGGGCCTGTTTGTGGGCGACGACTCGGAGTGTTTTCACCAAGCCGCGGATTTAAGTTTTCGCGTGAACTTTACGTTGATGCCCGAACCGATGCGCAAAACCGTCGTTTACCTTGACCCGCACGAATTTCATAGCACCTGGCTGGGAAACAAAGCGATCTACCGGACGCGGATGGCAATGTCGGATGGCGGCGAATTGATTATTTTGGCTCCGGGTGTGAGCGAGTTCGGCGAGGACCTCAGAATCGATGAGTTGATCCGCAAGTACGGTTATCACGGCACCGAGGCCACTCTTCGGATGGTGCAAAAGAACGAAGACTTGAGGGCAGACCTGGGAGCCGCGGCGCACTTGATTCATGGCTCATCCGAGGGACGGTTCCACATCACCTGGTGTCCGGGGCGTTTGACTTGCGAGGAAGTGGAGGACGTGGGCTTCGGTTACGGGGAACTCAGCCACATGATGCAACTCTACGATCCAGCAAAGCTTCAGCAAGGTTGGAATCGGGCGGCAGGAGAAGAGATCTATTTCATCGAGAATCCCGGTTTGGGTTTGTGGGCCTCTGCAAATCGATTCTAAGGAAGATTTTTCCGCCCGGAGAAGCGGTCGTCAACCTTCTCACAACTGACTCCGACGAGCGTGAAGTAGATAGCGACACGCAATTGTCGTATGAGCTCTTCTGCTGACGCGCACCCCGAAAGATAGAACTTACCGGTTTGAGCCGAGAGACGCCTCAGGCGGTTCTTGGGCTGCCCCTTAGGAAGTGGAAGACCAGCATGATGATGCCAACTACGAGCAGAATGTGGATGAGTCCCGAGCTTAAGTGGAACGCCAGAAACCCAAGCAACCAGAGAACAATTAAAACCAACGCGAGAAATCCAAGCATTTGTTTTCTCCTCAAACCTAAGCGAGGGAATCAAGGGACTTCGAACTCGCATAGCCGTAGTGCGGAAGGGCGCCGACGAAGCTCTTCACGTAATGAGATATTGAGAGTCCTGGAGACGAAAGTCTGTTCAGTTTGAAACAGTTCTGGGTTGTGAATGAGGACGCTCAAGAGATTTTTGCGAGCACCGAAAGCATGCTTCTGCTTATTTTTGTACATCTGCGTGTTCCGGCCCCAAAGATCTACCCCGCCATGAGAGTGGCGTTGCCTGACGTGAAGCTTGTGGATTAGCAGAAAGGGCCCATAAGTGAAAGCGGGCGTCACATCTTTCGCAGCGAAACGGCCTGACAAATATCATGGTAAGAATTGTCCTCTCCGCAATTCCTCTGCGCTTCGATTGATGGATCTGCGTGCATCCACACTCTGGACAACTCTTCATAGTGATTCTCCCGGTGCCGGATGAGGATCGAAACGGCCAGTCCATTTTGTATGAGAGAAAACCCATGCTCTGTACCGTTTTGAACAGGCACTCGACAATGACGGTCGCTGACGTGCTCTCGTTGACCTGACCTAGTATGTGTTCAAAACGGTACAGACTCCATTTTCTTGGCGGTATACCTTGAGCGGGAAGGGGTCAACCTCCTAGCAGCTCATCCGCGTTTTGTGTGAGCGGCTGCGGTTGGCGATGTGTGTCTCCATGTCAAACCTGACGCTGAACGATTTGCGGTCTGATCTGGCGAGTTTCTGGTCGGAGAGCAAGGCTTCTCATAGACGACGCCCCCTCCGAGTCCTGTTTGTCCATCGCGATGCAGAGGTTGTAGATAACTGTCTGGAGGAGCTGAAAAAGGCCCAGTTCGTGGTGAGCGCCGATTTTGTTTTGAATCTTGCGCAGTGCGGAGAGCGGCTGCGTTCCCAATCCTACGATGTGGTGGTTGCTGAGTATCCCTGTCCGAGTTTGAAAGGATCCCATGCATTGGAGGTCCTCCACAAACAATTGCGCGAGACGCCCCTGTTGTTCGTGGCCAGCGCCATAGGAAGCGAATCCATTGCCCAACTAACGGCGGACGGCGCTTTTGATTACGTTGAGCGCGACCACGTCGCTCAACTGCCAATGGCGGTTCGGCAAGCGCTGAATGAAAGGAAACTCCGAGAGGAGTTGGAAGATGCGCGAAAAGCCTTGCGGCATTCCCAATCGCTGTATCGCGCGCTGGTCGACAATCCCGCCTACGGAATTTTTCGATGCGACGCGAGGGGAGAGACGCTCGACGTTAACCAAGCTTTGATAACCATGCTTGGCTACGCCAGCAAGGAAGACCTTCTGGCCGCGAATCGTTCGACCGAACTTCTTTCCAGTTTCGAAAAGGAGGCAGCCCTGGCAGGGCCTTCCGCCGAGGCAAAACGGATCGATCCGGTGGAAATAGAGTGGAAGCGGAAGGACGGAACAGTTCTGAATGCCAGGTTAAGCGGCCGAGGCGTCTACGACGACCACGGAAACTTTGCTGGCCACGAAATCATCGCCGTTGACGTTACCGAGCAGCGAAGGCTTGAAGACCAGCTGCGGCATCAGGCGTTGAGCGATTCGCTGACCGGTTTGTCCAATCACCGCCGCTTGTTCGAAGTGTTGCAGGCCGAGATCTGCCGATCCAGCCGAACCAGCAGGGAATTTTCCGTTGTACTTCTCGACCTCGATGGGTTGAAGGAGATTAACGATCGATTTGGCCATCTCACAGGTGACCGGGCACTCTGCCGGCTCGGGCAGATCCTGCGAGATTGCTGCCGTTCCATCGACACTGCGGCGCGCCACGGTGGAGATGAGTTTGCCTTGGTGTTGCCGGAAACGGGCCTAGCCGCTGCCACATTGGTTGCGCACCGGATTTGCGATCTACTTGCGAAAGAAGCCGAAGAGCCGGCACTTTCAGTGAGCGTTGGAATTGCCAGTCATCCGAAGGACGCCGAAACCATCGGAACCCTGCTGTACGCAGCGGACAGAGCCCTTTATGCGATGAAAGACAAACGGCCGGCAGGCGCTCGCGCCGGACCAACCCCAATCAGAAATGCAAGTACTCTGGAGAGGAGCGAATCCAATGGATGAGCATGGCTCCCGCCAGCGCCAACAGTGGTTGATTCCCGCGCAGGCACAGCGCTCTGAAGGCAGAGTGCAATACTTGCTGGGAACGGAAGAGCGAATACTTCGGTCGATTGCTGTCCGAGCGCCAGTTCCTCAGATTCTGAACGAAATCTGTACTGCTCTCGATTGCCAGATTGGCAACATGGTTTCTCTCATTTCTCTGCCGCAAGACGACATTGCAAATACAGCCGAAGTTGCGCGCAACGCCGTTCTTTTTGGGCTGCACATTTTTTCTTCCGCAGGCATCTTTTGTGATTGCGGTGAAGAGCTTGGCTCGTTGGAGATGTATTGTTGCACTGCGCGGAACCCTTCTTCTCCAGAGCTTCAATTGATTGAACGGGCTGTGTGTTTGGCGGCGATTGCAATAGGATGCGAGATGAAGGCGGGCCATCAAGGCCACCGTCGTTTGCCGGAAAAAGGACCTGCGCGAGGAAGCGCGGATAGATGGCCTGTTTCCATGAACTGATCTTCAGGCCGCCAAAATCCTCACTTCACGCATAAACCCGGGCTGTTGATTTTCCGAGATGGCAGATAGAAAACGCCACTTGGCGTCATTCGTGCAGGACAACACTCAAGAGGGAAGTGTTGATGTGCAGGCCGCCGTTGTACCTGATGAATCCGAGTTTCCTGAATTTGTTCATGAAAAAATTGACCCTGGACCGCGTTGTGCCGATCATTTCCGCTAGCGTTTCTTGGGAAATAGTGGGCAGTACCGCGTGGATCGTATCGTCTTTGCCGTAACGGGCGAGCAAGAGAAGGGTACGGGCGAGCCGCTTTTCGCTGGAATTGAAAAGTTGATCGACCAAGTCCTCTTCGATGCGAATGTTCCGGGCAAGCATGAAAGCGATGAACCTATCGGAGAGCGCGTGCTGTTCGTGAAGCACCCTGAACATTTCATTCTTCTCAATGACGAGTACGGTGCTCGATGAAATAGCCCTAGCAGTCCCCATGCGAACGGCCTGACCCGCCAGGCAGCCTTCCCCGAAGAAGTCGCCCGGTCCCAGGATGGCGACCACGGCCTCTTTACCGCCTTCACTGACAACGGAGAGCCTCACATTGCCTTCTCGCAAATAGATGACGCTGCTAGCGGCATCGCCTTGAGAGTAGACCATCTCATTTTTTTTGAACTCTTTGACTCTTCTTGCGACACCCGCCGAGTCCAGAAAAGCTTGGGCATTGAACGCATCCATTTTGGAGGCGATCGTCTTGGGTTTCTTGTCTCTGGGTTTCATGTTTACCTTTATGATTCCCCCTCGGCTAATCTGAGGGTCTCGGCGATCGATTGTCCTTCCTTCTCGGAGAGGACTTCGTTCAGCGTTTCTTTATCGATTCCTGGATACCGTGCGTTTGTCACTTCCGTCCGGAGCTGTTCTTCAATGATTTTTCTGACGATCTCCAACGGGACCTGCGGGTAGTGAGTTTTTAAATTGAACATAGGACCTTCCAACTGCCCTGAGGCTAGCAGGAGAGGCGTTATACGGGTTAACTCTTTTGGTATCCGGACAGCTGCGTTTTGTCGAGGCTAAAGGGCTCGCTTAGCCGAGCCGAGGATTCGCGCGCCTAAAAATCCTTGTCGAATCTTCGTTTTTGCAGCTTTCGTTTTTCACTTGTAGGACTCGCTACGATGAGATACGATAAGCCTACGTTTGCTTAGCGTGCCACTCGTAGGAAGGTCTATATGGGGAGCGCCCAGTTGAAAACCGGACCCACGCACTTCAAGACCATGGTGCAATTGGATGTGCCGCAAGGCCGCAATGGAAAGCACAAACTGATTGTCAGCACCATCCTCAAGGACTTGAACCGTCTAAAAGATGGTGCGGCACTTAAGGTCCCGCTGGCTGATTTGGTGGAATCAAAAGAAAAAGTTCGCTCCGCGCTGAATCGCGCTACTCGGAAAGCCGGCCGCAAGGTTGCGACAGCCAGCGACGCCACTTTCTTGTACGTCTGGAACATGACCGAATAACGCAGGCCATCCTGCGTTTCCCACCCTTCATCATCTTCGTTGAGAACTGTATACAAGAGAACAGACGCATGCCTCGAGATGGTGCAAGATTGTCTCGCGGCTAAAGGATTGTGGTGTTGGCCAGTCCCTCTTCTTCGGCAAGATCTCCGCGGCCCGCATAAGCGCTGAGGAAACCGAACAACACGTTAGCTGCTCTTCGGATCCGTGCGGAAATGTGTCCCAACTCGGACAGAAAGGTAAGAAAGTATGCCTCTCATTCAAATTCTACTTGCCCTGATCGTGGTGGGCGTGCTGCTGTGGCTGGTCAATCGATTCATACCGATGGCGGGCAGCATTAAGTCGATCTTGAACGCAGTCGTCGTCATCTGCGTGGTGTTGTGGCTCCTCAATGTATTTGGATTGTTCCACTCCCTGTCGCGTATCCGCGTTGGTTAGCAAATGCTGCCGAAGGAATGACGATGGGAAGAATGGCGAGTCACGAATAGCTATTAACGGTCTTACACACTAGGCGCACCATTTTTTAAGAGTGACAAGCGCACAAGTAGTGGCAATGGAGATAATACATGAAACCAATTGGAGTAGTGAGTACAGCCGCTCTGTTTCTGCTTCTAGGAGTTGCCTCACCGGCCAATGGACGGCAGGAAAAGCCGAAAGAAGAGGCCCGGCCCGAGAAGCAACAAGCCGCGGCTCCAAAACAGCAGCAAGCAGCCAAGCCCGAGAAGCAACAGCAGGCTAAGGCCCCGGCACAACAACAGGCTAAGCCTGAGAAGCAGCAACAAGCCCAGGCGCCGAAGCAGCAGCCACGCGAGCAGCAACCAGCCAAGACGCAGCCGAATGCCTCTGCAAAACAGCAACAACAAGCCAAGACCCAGCAGCAGAATAATTCCGCAAAACAACAGCAACAAGCCAAGTCGCAGCCGCAGCACAGCAACTCCGCAAGACCGCAACAGGCGAGCTCTTCACATGCTCCCCAGCGCAGTCAGCAAGCGATCGCAACACAACGCGCGCAGCCGGCGCTCCGGCTTAGCGCCAGGGGCAGCGGCCGAATTCCAGACGACCGTTTCCGTGCCAGTTTTGGCCGCGGGCACGACTTTCACATGGGTAACCCAGTTTTGGTCGGCGGGTATTCTCGCTTCCAGTACAGCGGCTTTTGGTTTGGATTCGTTCAACCTTGGCCGGTGGGCTGGTACTACACCGACGACGTCTACATCGATTACGTCGACGGCGAATATTACATGTACAACCCGTACCACCCGGGCGCCCGCTTCGCGATTAGCGTGGTGCTCTAACCTTCGATCTCGTGTGTTGATCGAATATCCCCCGGCCCGGTGCGGTAATCCAACAAGAGAAAGGATTATCGCCGGTTCGGGTAACTTGAATACCGTTGTAGGAATTCGGTTGCGAAGGAGCAAATCATGCTTGGAACTATCTTGATCATCTTCCTGATTCTGGCCCTGTTTGGCGCACTGCCGCGATGGTCGCACAGCAGAGATTGGGGCTACAGGCCAACAGGAGGCCTCGGGCTCATTCTTATCATTGTTGTGATTCTGGTGCTTCTCGGACGCATTTAGATTTTGGCGCTCTTGTCAGGCTGGAGGTACGCGATGGATGAGTCCAGGCTACACGCAATCCAGTTTCTCGAGAAAGAGATCAAGACTTACGCGGCGCTTTCCTTGTTTTTGTCCAAGAGGGGAATCAAGGCTGATCTGCTGCTGGGAGCGAAGAAAGTGCTGATCAGTCCGTCCTTCTACAAAGAGCGAATGAAAGAAGCGAAGAAACTTGTTCACGAACTCAGAAGCACGAAGTAGGACTCGGTTGTGGCCAGCTCGTTCTTCCGCTGCCAGGCGTCCCAGCGGCATCCGTCTGCTCGCACTTTTTGGAGTGCTGCTTTTGTGCGCCTGTGGTTCACGGGCGTACTCCGTGCTTACCCACGAGGAAATCGTCGACCTGGTGTGGACAGCGGAGATCAGCCCGCTTCTTCTGAAACGATTTCCCGCTCTAACAGAGGTCCAACTCAAAGAAGCTCACGGCTACGCGTACGGGGGCGCCGTCATTCAAGACCTTGGCTACTACCCCTTTGGAAGTGTGGAATTCAGCAATTTGGTTCACTACGTTCGCAGCGGCGACTTCGTTCGAGAACTACTCGCACAGAGCCAGGATGCAAATGAGTACGCCTTCGCTCTCGGCGCGCTTGCGCACTATGCATCGGATATTGCGGGCCATCCTGCCGTCAACGCCGCCGTTGCCATCCAATATCCCAAGCTGCGGGCGAAATACGGGAACTCCGTTGAATACGCTGAAGATCACACTGCACATCTTAAGACGGAATTCGGTTTCGACATGGTGCAAGTCGCCAAGAATCGCTACGCCTCGCAGCAATATCACGATTTCATAGGATTCCAGGTGTCCAAGCCTCTTCTGGAACGAACCTTTCCCATCGTTTACGGCCTCGAGCTGAAAGAGGTACTCGCGCATGAAGATCTCGCCATCGGTTCCTACCGTTTCGCCGTCAGTCGCATGATTCCGGAGATGACCAGAGTCGCTCTGCGCACGCACGGGAAAGATATGATGAAAGAGACGCCGGATTTTGCGAAAAAGAAGTTTCTCTACCGGCTGTCGCGTTCCGATTATGAAAAAGAGTGGGGCAATGACTATAAAAAAGACGGTTTCAAGACTCGGGTATTTGCGATTCTTCTGCGATTTATGCCGAAAATCGGCCCGTTCAAAGCCTTGGCGTTCAACAATCCCACCGCGCAAACCGAGGACATGTATTTCAAGAGCATCAATACGACCGTCGACCAATACCGCATCTATTTAACGCAAGTCGGCGCCGGCTCGCTGGAACTTACGAACACCGATTTTGACACCGGCAAAGAAACTAAAGCAGCCGAGTACTCTCTGACCGACGAAACCTACGCAAAGTTGCTGGGCCAGTTGACGGCTCGCAAGTTCGATCTCACGTCACCCGAACTCCGCAACAACATCCTGAACTTTTATTCAGACCTCTCGCTTCCCTTGGAAACCAAAAAGGACAGTGCGCAATGGCAGAGCGTTCTGGCCTCGCTGGATCAATTGAAGTTGGCGGCTCCCAATGCAAGCGTTGCGCCCGCTGTGTCCCAGCAGACGCCTAGATAAGGCCATCGGGCCAAGGGGATTCTTTGCGTAGACCGAAAATCAGCAAGTACACCTGTGGATTGGTCCCGGCGATCGCAGGGTTAGGATTCTGCTCTTTCTACGTGCGCGAACTTCTCGTCTCTCTCGCGGTATTTAGTGTGGTTTTCGGAGTGTTGACACTGGCAGCTCTCGCAGCGGTTATCTTCTGGTGGGCAAGCGAGAGGGTAGCAAGCAAATCAGGACCTGCGTCGCGGAAGGTGCTTGCATTTTCCCGCCGTATCATTGCCGCCCACCAAAGACCTTAAGCCGCGGAGAAAAGTCTCCACTTTTCTATCGAATCTGTAAATAAACGCCCAAACTGTGCGCAAGTGAACAGCTTCACTCTCTGCCCGGCGCTACGATGCTTTCTCCAGAAACAAATTAATTCGTGAATTCTTGGGAGGAAATGGATATGAAGTTCGTAAAGTCAATTTTTGCAGTGTTTGCACTCACACTGCTTGGCGCCACGTTAGCCCCTGGCGTCCATGCGGATGAGTGGAACAAAAAGACCGTAATGACTTTTAATCAACCAGTGGAAATCCCCGGGCAGATACTGCCTGCTGGAACCTACACCTTCGTACTGCTCGATTCGCCCGCCGATCGCCACATCGTCCAAATTTTCAATGCGGACGGCTCACACATCATCGCCACCGTCCTGGCCATCAACGACTACCGTCTGAAACCAACGGGCGACACTGTCGTCAAGTTCGCAGAGCGCTCGGGCGACAACCCGGAAGCGCTCAAAGCGTGGTTTTATCCAGGCGATAACTTCGGCCAGGAATTTGTCTACCCGAAGCAGAGAGCTATCGAACTGGCTGCGATTGTGAAACAGCCAATTCCAGCACTTGACGCCGACTCCACCGACCTCAAATTGGTCCCGATTGTTGCGGAAACTCCAGAGCAAAAGGAAGTACCCGTGGCAGAAGTGATCATGGTCACTCCCGCACCCGCGGAAGTCGCAACTCCCGCTCCAGTCGTGCAGGTAACTACTCCTGCGCCTGTTGTGGAAACCGCTCCAGCGCCTGTTGTGGAAACTCAGCAACTGCCGCAGACCGCCAGCCAGCTTCCTTTAATCATGCTGCTTGGCTTGGTCGCACTCGGCGCCGCGCTTGCTCTGAAGCGCTTCTCGAGCTAAGGTCCACATATAAATGCAGTGAAACTCCAGCGCGCCGCGGGCTTGTTCTATCATTTTCATCCCGCGGCGTAAGGAGATTTGCCAGTGACTCACAACTTTCGACCCTACAGCCTAGCTCTGCCCTTATGCTGCTACACCCTGGTCGCTCTTTTGCTCGTTTGCAACATGACGGCTCCAGTTTTTTCGCAGTCACAGCAATTCCCTCCTGCCGACTCTGCTGCCTCGGCAACAATCTCAGTGAACTCAGACCTCGTGGCGCTCCCGGTCCGCGTGACAGACTCAAATGGAAATGTCGTTCCGGGATTGATCCTCGAGGACTTCACCGTCTTTGAGGATGCCCGCCCGCAAAAGCTCACTCTTTTTCAACGAGAAGACGCTCCGGTGACCGTGGGCCTGGTCGTCGACCATAGCCGCAGCATGGGTCCAAAGCTCGCCGAAGTTACCGCTGCCGTTCTTGCCTTCGCTCATTCCAGCAATCCTCAAGACGAGATGTTCGTCGTCGATTTCAACGATGATGTCTGGCTCCAGATGCTCGGCGGAAAGCCGTTTACTCACAGCGCGGAAGATCTCGAAAAGGAAATCGCGGCCGTTTCCGCACGTGGACGAACCGCCCTCTATGACGCAGTAACGGAGGGCCTCAACCATCTGCGTTTCGGCCATTGTGAGAAAAAAGCCCTGATCATCGTGAGCGACGGCGGCGACAACGCCAGCCATCAAAGGTTTTCGCAAGTTCTCGCTCTCGCTCAGCGCTCGCAAGTCCTGATTTATTCCATCATCTTGCAGGGCGACGGCCAGGAAGAGAACCCTGGCGCCCTTCGGCGGCTCAGCAAAAGCACGGGCGGGATCTCCTACTCTCCAAACTCGGCAGAAACCATCGCAAGCATTTCCGCTCTCATCGCCCGCGATCTCCGCGATCAGTACACCCTCGGCTTCGCACCCGAAAGACCGGCTAGCGACGGTTCCTACCGAAAGATTCAGGTGAAAGTGTCTGCCGCCGGCCGCGGCAAGCTTCACGTCCGATATCGGCCCGGCTATTTTGCCGGGAACCCAGGTCAGCTTGCGCCGCAATCGGCCAAGGTTGCGCCATGAAATCTGCCAGCCGCCCCACAATTCGCCCACGGGGAACAAGCGCCTCCATCTTTCGCGCCGCGTATTACTTTTTCCTGGCATTTGGTGTCCTCGCCCTCGGTTATGCCGGGTACGTTGTCGGGGACGCTCACGCCTATCAGGCGTACGAAAAGTCGAAATTTGAAGCCGTCAGTCTCAGTCAAGCCCCGCGCCTCCTCGTGGAAGGCGGCGTGATTGGCGAAATCGAAGTCGCTCGGCTCCATCTGAAAGCCATCGTCGTTCAGGGCGACTCGCACACTCTTTTGCGGCGCGCCGTCGGCCACATTCCGGAAACGGCCCTGCCTGGAACAACAGGCAACGTCGTTCTCGCCGGCCATCGCGACACTTTTTTCCGCCCGCTCCGCAATATTCGGCTGGGCGATGCCATCACCCTCAAGACAGTCGATGGCGCTTTTCAATATCTTGTGGAATCCACGGAAGTAGTGCCAGCCGCCGACATACAAGTCTTGAACGCCTCGAGCGGCCGCATCCTCACGCTTATCACCTGCTTTCCCTTTGACTTCATAGGCCCAGCCCCGAACCGCTTTGTCGTCCGAGCTCGGCAACTCGTCGCTCCATCACCTGATTCGCCCCACGTGCATTAAAAGAATCCAAGAAATTCCATGCCTCCAGGAAAAGTGATTTGTGGACCACCGTCTTTTTTCGCTCGATCTTCGTTCGATTTCAAATTGGAACAATAAGTAAAGATGTGCACTAGTGGACAGACGCTTCGTCTCAATACGGCTAATATCTCATTGTAGTGAGTCAATTTTATGAAACCGATCTCTCTCGCCGGAATACTTTTGATAGTTCTGGGTGCTTTGGCACTCGCCTATCACGGTTTCAATTACACCCGTCGCGAACACGTAATGGATGTGGGACCAATGCATGTCACGACAGAGTCGCAAGACAGAATTCCAGTCCCACCAATTCTCGGCGGGCTCGCGCTCGTCGGGGGAATCGCTTTGCTTGTCGTTGGGGGCAAGAAAAGTTCTTAGTTCAAATCTACAAGAGGGCCCGCCTGAGAGTCGGGTAACGCATAACCCTCTCACGCTTGAATCGAGTTGAAGGCTCTTCAACAACGGATTTTTTAGTAGCAGAGGTTTAGAAGAGAAATTTTGACCGGGAGGTCAGTGATGAATAAATTTTTGGTTACGGCAGCTTGTCTTACGTTCGTTGCAGGTACAGTGTACGCCGCGAAGCTCAACAAGGAACAAAGACGCCTCGAAGAATGCGGCGTCGTCATGCAGGAAGTTCTTCACGTCCCAGAGGACATTCCCCAGGATCTTTTGAACAAGGCCGAATGTGTCATCGTCATCCCGAGCGTCAAGAAATTGGCTTTCGGAGTCGGCGCTGAGTACGGACGCGGTGCCATGGTTTGCCGCACCGGAGAACATTTCCGCGGACCTTGGGGAGCCCCGGCGATGTACGCTCTTGAGGGCGCCAGTATCGGCTTTCAGATCGGCGGAGAAGGAACGGACCTGATCCTACTGGTCATGAATGACCGAGGTATGGACTCGATCCTCAGCAGCAAAGTGAAATTGGGCGGAGATGCTTCCGTTGCTGCAGGACCAAAGGGACGTGATGCATCCGCAGATACCGACGCTTGGATGCGCGCCGAGATCCTCAGCTATTCGCGCTCACAGGGAATCTTTGCTGGAGTTTCCCTCGAAGGCTCCACGATTCGCCCCGACGACGACGCCAGTGGCGACGTTTATGGCCACCCCATGAAGGCAAGTGAAATCGTCCGTGGCGAACATACCAGCGTGCCGGAAACAGGCCGTCATCTCGTCAATGTCCTCGAGAAGCATTCACCAGTTAACGAGTCAAAGCGCGCTTCTAACTAACGGTTAGCGGTGTCTAATTCGCCGGGATTTTTCTCATCCCGGCGAATTTTCGTTTTTCAGAGAAAGATTTCGCTGAGTGCGTCAGCGGAGCGCTCCGCTGAACTCTTGATAGAGGCTACCTGCGGAGGTCGCACCCTTTGCAATCTCCACCTCTAACACTCTTACGCAAATGGTCGGTTGCGCTTCGGATGTTGTGCTCAAAAAGCCTCACACCTGCAACTACTCACTATTTATGACGCCGATCGTTAGCGTGTTCAGCATGGCCGTTGGCGTCCAGCCAGTTCAGAAGAGAGCGAATGCTGCCGTGCGCCAAAGCAATGCTTGAATCGGCGGCGCCATAATAGAGGTTGATGGTGTCCCCGTCCGCCGCCACCGTATAGCCGCAAGGAAAAACAACATCTTGCACATCACCCTGACGTTCGTAGTCCGCCTCCGGCGCAAACATCCAGGAATCCCCTCGGATGATGCATTTTTCAGGTTGCTCAAGTTCGAAGAGAGCTAAACCCAATCTGTAGATCGAGCTCGAAGGCGTCCTTCGCACTCCGTGATAAATCATCAGCCACCCTCGGGAAGTTTCAATCGGGGGCGGCGACATGCCAATCTTGTTCGCATCCCACCAAGCGCCCCGCCGGGCTTCCAGCATGAGTTTGTGATTTCCCCAGTAGCGCAAATCGGGCGAGTAGGAGATCCAAACGTGAGCTCCGAGTGGCGTCATCGGTCGGTGGATCAACGCCCAGAATCCCCCGATCCTTCGCGGGAGGAGTGCGGCGTCTTTGTCATCTGGCGACATGACGACGCCCAATCTCTCAAAGCTGCGGAAGTCGTTTGTCAGCGCCAGCGAGACTCCGGGACCACCTCGGGAATAGGACGTGTAAGCCACGGCATATTTCTTGAGTTCCGGGACGTAGGTAATCCGCGGATCCTCTATGCCCCAGATTTCTTCAGGGTAGCGGTCCCCATCGGGCACCAGAGTTGGCTCGCTATCGATCTGCCAATCGTCAACGCCGTTCACGGAACGAGCAGCGCACAGGTGGGAGAGTCCGCGGCGATCTTCCACCCGGCAAAGCAGCAGCGTGGAACCGTCCGGCAGTCGCGTTGCCCCGGCGTTAAAAACGCTGTTGATGGAATACGGCCAATCCTTTCCCGTCAAAATGGGGTTACCGGGGTGCCGCTCAAATAGCGTTTCGTATTGGTTCATCTTGGCTTTCGCGGAGATTGTGATTACATTCATGGAAGCAGGCTCCGACAATTCTTCTTAAGTTCTCAAATTTCTGACAGATGCCTCAGATCTTTTTCCCTGTACCGTCGTATTCTTCCACCTGACGCATTTCCAAGAGTGCCATCAGGAACGACAGCGTGGATTCTGCGCCCTGATTTTCATTCGCGCGGTCAGGATGCAGCCCGTCTCTACAGCCGCCCGTGGCCGGGTCGTAGAGAGCGATCTGAAGATCGTTGTCTCCCAGGAACCAATTGAAGGCGGACCATGCCTCTTTGCGCCAGCGGGCCTTTCCAGTGGCTCGATAGGCTTGCAAGCACGCCGACACTTCGGCGCAGGCTTCGACTGGTTGCTGATCGAACCGAGCCTTTTCGGTTGTCTTGGAATAAAATCCTTCTGAACCGATGGGCACGAAATGACCCTTGACGTCGCAACGTTGAATCGAAACCAGCCAATCCAACGCTTCAACGGCGGCCAATACCATCTCCTCGTTTCCGGAGCGCACTCCCGCCCGCATCAATGCCTGGGGCAATCGCGCGTTGGAATAGGAGAGCCCATTTTCAAACCACTTCCAATCGTCGGATCGGTGGGTACGGTAGGAATTCAGAAGTCGATTTGCCAGCACGTCAGAGGCACTTAACGCCGCGCGGTCGCCCGGAAACGAGTCGAGATACTCCTGCAGACCGAGCAACGCAAAGGCGCACGCCCGCGGGCTCTTGAATTCGACGGCGGCGGGGATGGCGAGTTCAAACATACGCCCCGCGGCTCCGCGCAATCCCGCGTTCTTGGACCGGCCCAGAACGGTTCCGAGCCCCCACAGCGCTCGCCCATGACTGTCTTCCGAGCCTTCGACCTCATGCCATTGGCATTCGTAAGTCAGCGAATTTCGAAAGCGTTTGGTGACCGGATCGAACGCATGCCACAAGAAAGCCAGATAGCGGGAGGCCAGGTCGGCCGAGTTTGCGGGTGCGTGAACTCCGATCTCTTCCAAAAGCGTAGTTACGATCAATGCACGGGCATTGTCATCAGTCGAATAACCTTCCGGATAGTTTGGGACGACAAACACGGCGTGCTCGACCATGCCGGTATGGTCTGTCATACGATACAGGTGATCCAGCTTGAGAGCGGGAAGCCTGTCGAGTTTCTTTTCGGTGTTTTGCGCCGAAAATGTGGCGCGCGGGTTGCGCAGCCGCTCATTGTAAATGCGCTCGAAACTCTTCATATACTTTTGTGCAACGCGGCTCCAAACCATGTCTCTTGCGTAAAGATAGGCGCGTTTGCGCATGGCGTGTCTTGCCGTGCGGTTGTCCAGAAGCTCAACGGTCTTGGCTGCGATCGCTTCCGGATCGTCAAAAGGAACAAGCGCGCCGCGCTCCTCATCCAGGAGCTCCATAGCGTGCAGGTAGGGCGTCGATATGATTGCCTTTCCTGCGCTCAACGCGTATGCCAGAGTTCCTGAAACGACCTGCGCCTTATGCTTGTACGGCGTGATGTAAATATCCGCCGCTCCGATCAATTCAACCATCTCTTGCGGACTCACGAATCGGTTGCGGAAAATCACACTCGCTTCTACGCCCAGCCCTTTGGCCAGGCTCTGCAAAGATTGCCGGTATCTGTCGCCTTCGCGCCGCAGTATATGCGGGTGTGTGACGCCGGAAACCATGTAAACCACATTGCTGTGGCGCTCCAGAATTTGTGGCAGCGCTTTTATGACGTTCTCTATTCCTTTGTTCGGCGAGAGCAGTCCAAACGTCAGCAGAACCTCTTTTCCCTCCGTCCCGAACCCGTCTTTGTAAAAACTTGGGTCGGTGAACGGCAGATCGGGGATGCCATGTGGAATCAGGTCGATCTTCTCGGTCGGAACTTGAAACACTTCTTGCAGGATCGTCGCGGACTGCTGGCTCATGACGATCAAGCGGTCCGAAAGCGTCGCAATCTCCGCCATCACCCTGCGTTGGTCGGGATTTGGCTCACGCAGGACTGTGTGCAAGGTCGTAGCGAACGGCATCCGCAGTCGTCGCAAAAGTTCCAAAATATGCCCGCCGGCGAGGCCACCAAAGATTCCATATTCGTGCTGCAGGCAAACCAGATCGATGTTGCTGAAGTTCAGGAAGTCCGCGGCTTGCCGGTAGGAAGCCAAATTATCTTCCGACAGCTCGAATCGCACTCGCGGGGGATACGCATAACCCTCTTCGGTGTCGTTAACCGGAAGTGCCAGCAGCTCTGTCGTGCCGTATTCCGCGTGTATGGCATCGCACAAATCCGAAGTGAACGTCGCAATCCCACACCGCCGCGGAAGATAATTCCCCACAATCGCGATTCTATTGGGAAGTGCCGGATGAGGCGGGAGAGGCTTCGGCGCTATGGGAACCTCTTCCAATACGAGGGACTGCTCCTCGATAAGCGTTTCGTTTTCCGTGAAAGATCTCATTTTCGGCAGCGACATTCGATTTCCTTTGAATCCACGGCTTGCTGAAGAGTCACCGCGCAGCCATCAAAGAAGTGCTCACCTTGGGCTGGTGCTGAACGCCGGACCTTATCTGCCGAATCATGGGTCCTCGCCCGCTTGCCGGAGGGATGCGGGCCGCTTTACTCGTGCAAAACCACGGTCAGCAATGACTTGTTAACCTTGATTTTCCCGTTGTATTCGATGAAGCCCAGTTTTCTGAATTTGTTCATGAAGAAATTTACGCGCGAACGTGTCGTCCCGACCATGCTCGCCAGCGTCTCCTGCGAAACCTTCGGCAAAATGCGAACCGGCTGGTCTTGCTTTCCGTAGCGTGCGAGAAGCAACAGCGTGCGCGCCAGGCGTTTTTCGCTGGAGTTGAAAAGTTGATCGACGAGATCTTCTTCGACCCGGATGTTATGGGCCAGCATATACCGGATGAAATGGTCCGATAAATCTTGCTCCGTATGGAGCACATGCAGCAGTTCGTCCTTTTCAATGACCAAAACGGTGGTGGGTGTCACGGCTGTTGCCGTACCCATCCGAACCGTCTGTCCCGCCATGCACCCTTCGCCAAAAAAATCCGTCGGGCCAAACATCGCGACCACGGCTTCTTTTCCGGCCCCGTTCACCACCGATAATTTCACGCCGCCCTTCTGGACGTACATGACGCTTTCCGCACTGTCCCCCTGCGAGAAGATCGATTCGTTTCTCCGGTATTCCGCAATTCTTCTCGACATTCCTGCAGTATCCAGAAACAGCTGTGGGTCGAAGGCCTTGACCTGGCCATTTGTCTTGCCGTTTGTCTTGCCGTTTGTCTTGCGTCGTTGTGCTTTCATATTTAGGTCGAAACGCCGTCGCTGCGTGCACGTTCGCTGGCCCTGTTTACGGTACCAAAAAGAACTCACGCAAAACTGTGCAAAACAGGACAGCGCGCTCCGTCACGACCCTTTAACATTACTCGTGAGATTGCGAGAAGGAGCGACATTGGCCGGCACCAGGGCTGGGACGGGCGGTATCCCTCCCCTCGCTGTCTCGTTCTTTCGGATTTTCTAAGGCGCGGTTCCCCTCACATCACGAGCTAACCGAGTTTTGCCTGTACAGGTCCTAGAGGGCCCAAATGTCAGCCAACACCACAACTGCAAGCATTCTCATTAAAGAAGGCGCACTTTTACCATTGGGCCTGGTGTTCGAGACGGAACCGTTTTTACCAGGATGGCGGGCCGTTCAGAACCTCGATGGGCACGGCGTGTCTCGCAAAATCGCAGGGGCCCAGTGGAACTTCTTCTTTCTGGCTGGCGCGATCAGCGCAACAGTCCTTGGCCGCGACCGACCAGCAACGATGCGCAGAGCAGTCAAGGCTATCCTGGCAAGATTGCCAAGCCGGAACTACAACGCCCTGCAAATTGCGAAAGTCGTTCCAAGAAGCTTTCTGGGAATTCCTTATCTACGCGTCTCCGCCCACTCCCGCCATATTCAAGAAGGCATGTATCTCGTGCCGGTGCAGGATTTTCGCATCAGGGACGCAACCATCACACCGCCCGCTCCAGCGCCGGCAATAGCTTTGGTCCATGACGAAGAAAAAACGCATTCGCAAAATGGCGCCGCAACGCCACAAGAAGCCATAATTTCGAACTCTTAGCCGTTCGCGGGAGGCATCAAAATGAAAATAATCCGCTGGTCCATTTTTTTCTTCACTGTCTTGCTTCTCTGGCCTCCGATGCTTCGTTCACAGGACTATTCCACCTACCGGGGTTTTGCGGTCGGCGCAAGCCTTACCGCCGTGCTGAAACAGACGGACCAGAAGTTGGCGGACGTAAATGTCACTCACAGCGGCCCATCGCTGTTTCAGGAAGTCACTTGGTGGCCGCCGAACGTTCCCGGTCCTTCGTACCGAACGGACAGCGTCGAGCAGATTCTCTTCTCATTCCACGACGGCTCTCTTTACAAAATGTCTGTGACTTATGACCAAGGTTCCACGGAAGGTCTCACCGCGGGCGACATGATGAAGTCCATTTCCGAGAAGTACGGACCAGCCACAGGTGTTGCGCCGGTGGTCGATTCCGCGTCGAAAGCGGATTATGACGGGAAGGGAAGACTTGTCGCTTCGTGGGAAAATTCGCAATATTCGCTCAATCTCGTCCGTTCTTCTTTTAGCGACCGTTTTGGGCTCGTCATCTACTCCAAGCAGGCTAACGCCGAAGCAGAACTTGCCATAGCCGAGGCCCTTCTGCTGGAGAAGCAAAATGGCCCCAAAAGAGCCGCCGAGCGCGAAAAAAAACAATCAGATGATCTTGAGGCCGCTCGAGAAAAGAACCAGAAGACTTTTCGTCCGTAACGTCAGCCGAGAACCTCTAAATCATTGGAAAAAGTTAACTCTCAGACGCAGGCGGATCTGCCTTGCGGTCTGAATCTCTTTGCAAACCTGTGCACTTACGCACAGTATTTGCGCGCTAGTAGATGCACACTGTGGCTCTCGCAGTTTTTTCGAAGGAGACTCATGCACAATATTTCAAAACTTTCGTTAGCACTGGCAATCACGCTAAGTGCTTCCGTGTACGGCCAGGCACAAACGCAGGCGCCGGCGCAGCCGGGTGATCCTACACCGACTTACCGGTTCACCGTCGTCAGCCGCACTGCTCGGGCGGTGAGCTACAAACACCGCAGCGGCTCGACACACGTTGATTTCCAAGGCACTGACCTCATGCCTAGCGCAAGAGGCGAGGCAAAAGTAGAAAGCAAGCGCGGAGTCCTTGGCATCGAAGCTGAATTTTCAGACCTCGACCGGCCTACGGCCTTTGGGAACGAATATCTCACTTACGTCATGTGGGCCATTTCTCCCGATGGAACTTCCGCCAATCTCGGCGAAGTTTTGGTTGGTGACAACCGCCGCAGCAAGCTCGATGTGACCACAGGTCTTCAGGCTTTCGCGCTAATCGTGACTGCGGAGCCGTATTACGCGGTGCGCCGGCCGAGCAATGTCGTGATCATGGAAAACGTGATTCGCCAGGACACTAAAGGCAAGTCGGAAGTTGTGGACGCCAAGTACGAACTGATCGATCGAGGAGGTTACCTCCCGACGGGCTTTACCTTTGACCCTGTGGTTTTGGACGCCAAGCTGCCACTGGAATTCTTCGAAGCGCGCAATGCCGTGCGCATCGCCAAGTCCGCCGGAGCCGAGAGGTTTGCCAGCCCCAGCTACGAAAACGCCGTTCGCCAGATGAAAGAAGCGGATGCGCTGGCCACCAGCCATCACGAAAACAAGAAAGCGCTGATATCTGCCTCGCGCGAAACGGTACAGACTGCGGAAGACGCACGCGAAATCGCTACGAAGCGCATCGCGTCCGACCGCGCCGATTACGAACGCAACGCCTCAGCAAGCCAGGTAGCCAACGCAGACGCTGCGACAGCCGATGCAGTTCGCGCTCGCGAGGAAGCCGACCGCAAAAAGCGCGAAGCCGAAGCTGCCGCCGCACAAGCGCAGGGTGCCCAGGCCACCGCCGAGGCCGACTCTGATCGAAATCGAAACGCCGCCGCTGCCGCCGACCTGCAAGCTCAACAAGCCAGGAGCGCACAAGCCGCTGCCGAGGCTGATTCCGAGCGCAACCGAGCCGCAGCCGCTTCATCCGATCTGCAAGCTCAACAAGCCATCCACGATCGCGAAGAACTTCGCGCTAAGCTGCTTCAGCAGTTCAACCTGATTCTCGAGACTCGCGACACAGCCCGCGGACTTGTCGTGAATATGTCGGATGTGCTCTTCGACAGCGGACAATTTACTTTGCGTCCGCTCGCACGCGAGAAGCTGGCGAAGATCTCGGGCATCGTCCTGGCCTATCCAACTCTCATGCTGGCTGTGGAAGGCAATACGGACAGCGTGGGTACGGAACAGTTCAACCAGACGCTGTCGGAGAAGCGCGCCGAAAGTGTCCGATCCTTTCTCACCAAAGAGGGCGTACCGGAGGGCTCGACGACTGCCGAAGGATTCGGCAAGACTCGGCCCATCGCTTCCAACGATACCGTCGACGGCCGCCAGCAGAACAGACGAGTCGAGCTGATTGTTTCAGGCGAAGTGATCGGAACGAAGGTTGTTGCAATCGTGACCCTGCCGGTAAGCGCGTCGTCCACGCCCCGCTAGTCGCCGCTAAACAAAGGCAAAGCCGGCTCCTCGGGAGCCGGCTTTTTCCTTTACAGTTAAGTTCTGAGAACTGCGTCCTACTCGTCGTCAATCCCAACCATCTGCGAACACTAACACCGTTGGGGGCGCCGGCTAGGCCGCCGTGTCCCTCTGCCGCGTGGCTTTGACACCAGACAGAATTCCAGCTCCCACAAGCACGATTCCCCCAACCACAATCCAGTGCGCGGGTAAATGCAGTAGAAAAGCCCCGTAAATAAGGCCGATGATAAGGATTCCGAATCCGATGGCGTAGAGTCCGAAGGACATGGTGTTTCCTTTCCGCTGCGCTGATCGGCTATCGTTCGCAATTGCATCAGACGCGCCCTCAAAGACGATGAAAAAGCCAATTCCTTCCTCCGCACTGCTCTGTTCGGAGGAAGGAATCGCATATGCTACTTGTGACGGTCGAACTACTCGTGATCGGGATGGTTATGGCGCCAATTCCAGTAGTCCGATTGCTGTCGGCGGGTCGTCAGGCGGAATTCACGATAGTCCCTGTGCCTTTCGCCCAGGTATACACGGTAGGAACGGTCTTCGCGGTCATTCCACTCATGATAGTCACGATGATTGCGATCGTAGTAGCGAGTGTGATCGCCCTGAGTGACTACCACTTCCTGGGCAGCAGCTCCCTTCGGTACTGCCGAAGCAGTGAGCGCGGCCGTCAAAAAAAGGAAGCTTAAATATCTAGATGTTTGGTGCAAGGTGTCCTCCATAAATCACGAACTCCAAAGCTGGAGTTTCTGCTTGCTTTGAGTATGGACGGAGATGGAGTGAGAGTCTGTGCCATACAGTACACAACTGCCTTGATCATGGTTACGTCATCATCCACTCTGCCGCCCCGGTCCGATCGCGGACCTTAAATTCCACCCGCCGCCTCAACCAGTCCGCGTAACTTTGCTAAACCAGTAGTAATATTGGAGCAACGCCGGTTCACTATTCTGAATACCGAGACGGCTGACGTTTCTAAATGGTACAGAGAGTTGCGGAAAACCCGGCCTCATCAGCTGTCTGACCCGTTGTTCACAGGAGCGCGCCATGAAAAGTTTCCTCTTCGGCATCCTTACAGTGATTCTCATTCTGGCCGTGTGCCTTAGTTTCGCACTGCTGGGCTTCGTGAACATACGCGCCGATCAGCCGCCTTCTAGCCTTGAGGCCGCCGTAGCCGGTCACGCCGTGGACGCCAGCGTGGCCCGCGCCGCCACTAAACTAAACAATCCTGTTAACGCAGACGAAGCAAACCTGGTCGCCGGGGCTCGACTTTATCGCGAGCACTGCACTCTCTGCCACGGCGATCCCGCCCATCCCAAGGCGCCGCTAAACGACTCGCTCAATCCGCCCGCGCCGCAGTTCATGGATGACAAGGCTGATATGCCGGAGAATCAGAATTTTTTCATTTTGCAACACGGGATCCGTTGGACGGGCATGCCCGGTTGGAAAAATGTTTTGACGGACCAGCAGATTTGGCAACTTGTGACTTTTCTTTCGCGCATGAGCGATCTGCCTCCAACGGCAAAGCAAGTCTTCACGGAAGCGGCCCCGCAAAATCAACCCGCGCCTGGCGTCCACTGACTTGCGAAAACCCAATGAGGACAGCCGCGAATGGAGCCACTGCGAATGACTAATGATTGGTGGGAGCGGTAAAGAGTTCGGGAGGGTCGACCGCGGACTGCCGCCAGAACAGGGTGTCGGCAATCTTGCCTTCCATCCAGCTTTGCAAGAGGAGCATGGTTGTGGAGACTTGCCCTCCGTCGGGTGTATCAAAGACGACTACCACACCCGCATTGGTGTTCTGAGTCTGTCTAGAATCATTCCAAGCGCGCTGGAAAAGAGATTTCGCGAATTCGCGCTTCTGGTCGGGCGCCGTTGAGGTTGCGGGCGAATCCACTGGCTGCACCCAAAAGATCTTGACGGTCATATTTTTTAGCGGCGCCCACGTTCCGGCGAAGGGTCCGCTCTCTTCGTGCGTCACTTTGAAAATCGTGGCGCTGGCGGTTTCCGCCTTTGCCGGCTCTGCTGAAGAGTTCAAGCGGGGATCCATGGATTCGACCTGCGAACGGCGAATCCAGCCACGAGAAGCTCCGGCAATTTGTATATGAAACCACTCGCCTTCGGCCTCGATAAATTCGAACTCGTCATCGGCGGCCGCGGAGAATAAGACTTTCGAACCTTCCGAGGGACGCGCGAGAACCGGCGATCCAGATTTTTTCACGATGACGAGATTGCGGGGGTGGGCCTGGTTGTGTTGAATTTCCTGCAAACTTTCGAGCTGTGCTTTGAGCTCGAGCATGTGTTTTTGTTCGTTTTCGCGCTGGAGTTTCAGGGCCGCAACTTCATTTGGTGCAACGCCAGGAGATGCGGCTTCAGCTGAAACTCCGGCAGAAGGACCGTACGCACCACTGAGAGTTGTAGGGGCCCCCAGCAAAGGATTTCCAGAGGGATCGATTTTTGGACGCGGCGCCTGCAAGCTGGAGCGTGGAACGTACCCGGAGAGTTTGCCGCCAAGCCTTTCACTGAGGCGATCGAGCAGATCCAGTTCGAGGCGGCCGTTGGATGGAAGAGCTTGATAGCCAGCTTTTGCCGGATCGGGATCGGCATACCACGCCGTGATTTTCGCGGCGAGTTTTACAACGGTGCTCTGCGCCGTTTCGGGGATCAGCTCGATAGAGAACTGGTAAAAGGCCCGTTCAAAACGATCGAGCGGCTGTTGCCCCATGGCGACGAAGCCATCGACGAGGGGAAGTTTTTGACCGGTGTACGCCTGCAGTTCCTTGAGCGCCGCTTCGACATCTTCCTTTGATTTCGGGAAAGTGCGGGCATAGGGAATCGCCTGCGCCGCGGCCGGAGGAGGCGACCAAAGCTGCGGCGCGAAGAACAACAGCAGGCAAAAGAGACAGAGCTTCAGCCAAGATAGTTTGCCATTCATCACGGCAGAGGCTCCAAGTTGTCTGCGTGAATCCAGCCATGCTGGCCGTCGTGCAGTTCCACACCATACCAGTGCGGAGTGACGACCACGATGATCACTTCCGTATAAGCAGGAAGAGTCGCGATGGCGGCCGCGGAATGAAACGGCGCGCCTTTGAGCTCGATGCCCGGAGCCTTGACGCGGCGCGTGAGTTCGTGGCGCAGTGCGTTTATTTGCTGTTCTAAGTCCTTGGAAGAAGATTGCGCGGCGGCCAAAAGAGACCTTTCGTCCTCGCGCTGGCGCAGTTCGGTCGTTCTGACCAAGTCGGCGCTTTCACGGCGGCGAATAGCTTCCAGATTTTCCTGCTCGGTGGTTTGGATGGCGTGGAGATGATCTTCAATGGCCTTCGCTTCGCTAGCTTCCACATTGCCGTCCGAGATATGCGGAGTGCGATGCGTATTCTCCACGTAGATGGCGTCGATGTGCAGCCGAACGCGCTCCTCGCTGATGCTGGTCACTATATAGCGGACGGCGATCGTGCCCTGGTCGGCGGTATCGAGAAAATGGCGCGGGGCAATAGCGTCCTTGCGGATTTTGTAAAAGACTTTGCCGGGCTGGTTCCAGGGTTCGAAGAGCGGCGTGGAATCCACGACGATGGCGCCCCTTAGGACAGGATCTCTGTCATAAATCCAGGTGCCGAGAATGGTCTGGGCTTCGAGAACTTCGCGCAGCGCTTGGAGAAGATCGTCCTGCGTCGCCGAGTATTCGCGCGTAATGCCAGGCCCGATAGGATATTCCTTCGGAGAAGAAGCGGGCAGGGAACACGGGGAAAGCAAGCAGGCGAGCAGAAGAAGTAAAGGAACGAAGCGAAGTGAATAAAAGTTCGGGCTTCCCTGAATTCTTCTTTCCCGCGACGCTCCTAATAGTTGACCCATGATGTTTCGATCCGAGATGCCCGCGCTCGACGATTTGCTTGGCGCGAAGGAACGCACAAGCATTCCCGCGCCTTCTTAGTACTGCAATTCCCCGAGGGCTGTCAAATCGGACCAGTTTCCGCTGCTCGTGTCGTGCAGTCCAGTAGGATGCGGGCCCTGGCCCAGACGAACATCGGAATGTTCCTCCTGCGTGAGGGCGGCGGACGCTTGAACCAATTCTTCATCGTACGGGCATGGGTCCAGAAGAAATAGCCGGGTACCAGAACCATGTTTTAAGAAAAAATGTGATGTGGATAAGAAAACTCTTGCATTCGATTTTTTGCGGGAGTAGGATGCGCGCGGTTCAGGGACTTGAGGACTCGGCGCGCTCTTGTATCCGAGAAGCGCAGCCGCGATTCTCTATGGGCGTCTTGCTAACTGCTCCGCTTCGATTTTTTCGCGAAACTTGGATATCCCCAATATCCAACGGGCTGTGTGTATCTACGCCTTCTCCCTTCGATTCTGTGCTGGCCGGAATTTGCTCGTGTTGTCCAATAGCACATTTTGAGTTTCACGCTGAGGAGGCAACATGTCCCTTTGGGTTTCCACCTTGCTGAACGGGAGAATGCGGTATCACGCATTTTCCATACTGGCTGCGATTCTGGTTCTCGCCATTTTGCTAGTGGATGGCCGACCGACTGCGGCACTTCCCATTCCGGGGGCCTCCCTACGCGCGTTACCTGCCTTCGCGCGAAAGTACGGCATGCCGTGTTCTTCATGCCATCAGGCGTGGCCCATGCTGAGCCCGTTCGGACAAGCGTTCAAGGACAACGGTTACCAGCTGGGGAACGAACGGGACGCCCCTATCTATCAGAACCCGGCATATTGGCCCGTAACGTTCCGCATCACGCCTATTTGGCACCGGGAGAATGAGAACCGCGCGCAAGTCGATGACCCAACGAGCACGACCGGCGGACAAATTGAGGGCAACGTCACAACGCACGGGTTCGATTGGAGCGGCCTGGACTTCCATACTGGCGGCACGCTGGCGAAAAACGTCTCCTTCTACGTGCTGCCCTCTTCGGACAACACGGGTGCATTCCACTTTGAAACCGTGTTTGCACGCCTCGACAATCTTGCAGGCACCAGCTGGCTCAACATCAAGTTGGGCAAATTCGAGCTCGACAACCTGCTCTCCGAGAAGCGCATCCTCACGCTGACAAACGTTTCCGGGGTTTACACAAACTATCACTTCCAACCGGCGACAGAGAACAACGGGCTGAATCTCGCGTTTCCGCACTTCACGTTTGGCATCGGCGACAACCAGGACGGACTGGAAGTAATGGGACACTCGAAGGATGATCGCACGCGTTACTCCGCTTCGATCATCAGTTCGAATGACGGATCTCCCAGTTTGCCGACGAGCCGAACGTACGACGGTTTTTTCACGTTTAGCCAGGCGTTCCAGGTAGGGAGTCTGGGACTACAGCGGGTTGGAGCGTTCGACTATATCGGGCAAGCGCCGACGTATTTCCAATTTACGGAAGGCAACAACAGCGGCGTTCCAGGGAATGCAGCTTTCGGACTGCCAGGGACGGGAATAGGGAACCGAAGGTTCTATCGCGCCGGCTTGATCGGACAGTTTTACATCAAGAAGTACGACCTAACGGCGATGTACTTTCACAGTTCCGACGACAAATATCTGGCAACCGGGACGCCTTTCAACGCCGCCTACGGCACGTTGCCCACCGGTGCGCAGAACGCAATATGGAACGGCGCGCTGTTCGAGAGCCACTACACACCCAGCCCACAATTTATCCTGATCCAGCGCGTGGAACTCGTGCGCATGTCGCAGCAAGCGCTGCCGATCGTGCCGGGGACACCGTACACGCCCGGAGTGAGCGTGCCTTCGTTGAGCTTTGGCAACGAGAACGTCTACACGTTCGGTGGACGCTACTATCCATTCATCTCGAGCCGAGCCGGATTCGCGTTCCACGGCGAATACGCCTTCAGCCATCAAATAGGCACATCGCCGGTAACCGGCCAGAACCTGGATTTCAGCAGCTTGCTGTTTGGATTTGACTTCGCATTCTAAAGGGGGAAGACGATGAGAAAAATGAATCTAGCAAAATGTCTTGCCGGAATCGCCGTCCTCCTGGCCGGGCCGCTGGCGCTTACGGCCCAACAGGGCGAATCGCACATCGGCAAGCTGACTGGCAATGCAAGTACGGGGAAGCAGCTGTACTACCGCTACTGTTGGGGCTGCCATGGCTTCCGCGGTGACGGCAACGGAGAGAATTGGCTCCCAACCGGAAATTACCCCAACGCGCCGAACCTGAACATCCAGCCGCGAAATTTCGTGGCGGCAACCTTTAAGTGCCGCTCGACACCGACGGGAACTCTGCCAACGGACGAGGACATGTACAACTCGCTGGGACGCGGACTGACGAATTCGAATATGCCCTCCTGGATCACACTGACCAACCAAAACCGCGCCGATCTGGTGGCGTTTATCAAAACGCTTTCCGAACGTTGGAAGACGGAGAAGGCCGGTGCGGAAATCAATGTCCCGGCGGAACCGGCGCCCACCGTGCAAAGCCTTCAGCATGGAAAAGAATTGTTCACCAAGCTGGAGTGCTGGAAGTGCCACGGACCCGAAGGGCGTGGAGATGGCCCGTCGGCATCGACTCTCACTGATAGCAATGATCAGCCCATCCGGCCCTACAATTTCGCCGGAGGCTCGCGGTTCAAGTGCGGCACCACGAACCATGACCTCTACAAGATATTTATGACCGGACTGGATGGCACACCCATGCCGTCCTTTGCGGACGTCATCAAGCCGGAAGATGCATGGGATCTCGTGCATTACTTGCGGACCTTGCAGGTCAGCCGCAAGAGCCCGGAGCTTGCACTTTGGGAAGGCACGAAAGAAGGCGCCGAGATCGTCAAAGCACAGAAAGTCCGCGGAACCCCGACGGGTTCTGGCGTCAATCAATAGCCGGTAACTGATACACGAGGGCCCCAGGAGGAATGTTCAGATGAGAGGCAAAGACGGAAAGGTACTACTAGCTGCAGTAGTTGTTGCCATCTGTGCGTCGATGATGACGTCTGCTCGACCCAGCGGCGGGACTGTAAGCGGCAAAATCACTTACGAGGGAACGCCAGCCAAGCAGAAGCCGATCGACATGTCCAAAGAGCCGAGTTGCGCGAAACAGTATGCGACTCCTCCAACGACAGAAACGGTCGTAACCGGTCCGAACAATGCCCTCGAGAATGTCGTGGTCTACATCTCTGCGGGGGCACCGGATGAGGCCGCTCCTTCAAAGGCGGCCGTGTTCACGCAAAAGGGCTGCCGCTATTTGCCGCACGTTCTTGCCTTCCAGGTGAACCAGGAACTGAATGTGATGAATGATGATCAGACCTCTCACAATATCCATCCGCTAGCCAAGATCAATCGCGAATGGAACAAGTCGCAGCCGCCGGGATCGCCTCCGATCGTCGACAAATACGACAAGGCAGAAATGATTCCCGTGAAGTGCAATATCCATCCGTGGATGCACGGCACTTTTGCGGTATTGAAGAATTCCCACTTCGCGATTTCTGCCGAGGACGGAAGCTTTGCGCTGCCCAACCTGCCGCCGGGAAAATACACGGTCACTGCGTTCCACGAATCTTACGGCGATCAATCGCAAGAAGTGACGATTTCGGGAAGCGAAACGAAAACCGTGAGCTTTACCTTCAAGGCCAAACCGTATTAGGAAACAGCGGGTTGCCTTGTGGAATCTAATGCAAAACGAAAATTGACTGTTCTTGGTTTCGAACTATCATGGCGTGAGTTCCGGCATAGTTGAGGTGATATGGGAAAACTTTTCGGAGTCATCCTCGCGATTATCGCGCTTGCTTCGGCGTACCCGATCGTGACGCACATGTACGTGCAGCCGGTGGACATTTCCACGCACGGGCATGCGATTGATGAACAGCTAGCGGATACGATGGCGGAAGCCGGGCTTTCGTTTGTGCTGGCTCAGCTTCTTTTGGCTTTTTGTGTGTGGAAGTTTTCCAACCGGAAGGAAGGGGCCAAGGTCTTCCACTTGCGTGGTGGCGCGAGATTGGTGGTTGTAGCCGCGTTTATTCTTGTCGGCACGGAAGTTCTGGCTTTGGGCGTACTTGGACAGAAAGCTTGGGCCGAAGTGTATTTTACGGCGCCCAAACCGGACGCTCTGCAGGTGCAGGCGCAGGCCGGCCAGTTTGCTTTTTATTTTCGCTATCCCGGACCCGACGGAAAGTTTGGACCGCTACATCCGGACAAGATAGATGAAGGGAATCAAAACTATTTCGGACTGGATCCCGCGAACGATGTGGAATCGCGAGATGACATCGTCACGGCAGAGATGGCCATCCCCGTGAACCGGGAGATTCATCTCTTGATGCACGCAAAAGACGTCGGCCACTCCTTCTATGTTCGCGAGCTGAGAATTCAGCAGGATTTTGTGCCGGGGTTGGACCTTTCGCTTCATTTCACCGCCACGCAGACGGGCCATTTCGAGATTCTGTGTACGCAACTCTGCGGGCTTGGCCATTACAACATGAAGGCGTACCTGAACGTTTTATCTCAAGAAGATTTTGACAAGTGGATCAAACAGAAAGCGTCAGAGCAATAGCCTAGCAAGCTGGCTCGGCTTCTCGATGCTTGAATCGATTCGCGGTTTCTCTCGGAGCGAGGTGAACATTTGGAAGAAGCGCTGAAATCCCAGGCTCACGCGCACGCACCGGCGGAAGGCTTTCTCAGAAAGTATGTGTTCAGCCTCGATCACAAAGTGATCGGCAAACAATACTATGGGCTCGCCTTGGCAGCCGTCTTTATCGGAATGGTGTTGTCCTGGCTGATGCGTTTTCATCTCGTTTGGCCCAACGCGAAAATCCCAGGGCTCGAGATCATCGCCAAAACAGGCGCACCCGGCGGCATCATCACCCCCGAATATTATCTTTCGCTGCTCACCATGCACGGCACGCTGATGGTGTTTTTTGTTCTCACCAACGCGCCATTCGCCGGCTTCGGCAACTATTTCCTGCCGATACAGATCGGCGCGGAAGATATGGCCTTTCCCCGCTTTAATATGATGTCGTTCTGGACGACCTTTGTGGCCTTCGTCGTTCTGGTGACGGCGTTCTTCATCCCCGATGGTCCTCCGATTTCCGGCTGGACCGCGTACGCCCCTCTTAGCGCGATTGGAAAAGATGCGGGGCCCGGTCTCGGCTGGGGACAAAATCTCTGGGTCATCTCCATCGCCATTTTTTGTATCGGGCAGCTGCTCGGGTCGCTGAATTTCATCGCCACTACTTTGGATTTACGCGCCAAGGGCATGACTCTCATGCGCATGCCGATATCCACGTGGGCATGGTTTATTACCTCAGCAATCGGGCTGCTTGCGTTCGCTGTGCTCTTGCCGGCTTGCTTGCTTTTGCTGCTTGACCGGATGGCCGGAACGAGCTTCTTCATCCCCTCCGGACTCGTTGTGAGCGATCGATTGCAGAATCACGCTGGTGGGTCGCCTCTTCTGTGGCAGCACCTGTTCTGGTTCTTCGGGCACCCGGAAGTGTACATCGCGATTTTGCCCGCGGTCGGGATTGTCTCGCACGTGCTCACCAACAGCCTCCGTAAGCCGCTTTTGAGCGCTAAAGTGATCATCTACTCGATGATGTCCATCGGTTTCCTAAGCTGGATGGTGTGGGGACATCACATGTTTGTCAGCGGCATGAATCCGTTCTCGTCGCTGCTTTTTTCTTTCCCGACCCTTACCATCACCATCCCCGCCACGATTATCACGCTGATCTGGCTGGGAAGTTTGTATGGCGCGAACATACAAATCACTACGGCATCCTTCTTCGCTCTCGGTTTCATTTCAATGTTTGTCAGCGGCGGCGTGAGCGGATTCTTTCTCGCGCAGCCCTCGATTGATATCTATCTGCATGCTACGTATTTCGTGGTCGGGCACTTCCACATGGTCATGGGAGTCGCGGCCATCTTTGCCATTTTTTCGGGAACCTACTTTTGGTTTCCCAAAATGACCGGGCGCATGATGAACGAGACTCTCGGCATGCTTCATTTCTGGATTACGTTCATCGGGACATACTGCATCTTCATGCCGTTCCACTATCTCGGACTCGTCGGCAACGTGCGGCGCTATGCGTCCTTCGTGGATGATTTCATGCCTGCATTGATGCCTTTGCACAAATTCATCACCATAGCCGCGCTAACTACCGGTGCTGCACAATTTATTTTCTTTTTCAACTTGGTCCATAGCCGTTTTCGCGGAAAACAGGCCACCGCAAATCCGTGGAGGGGAACTTCTCTCGAATGGAGCATTCCATCGCCCCCGCCCTGGAACAATTTCGGTGGGGATCATCCAGTCGTTTATCACGATCCCCATCAGTATGGCGTGAAAGGGTCAACCGGCGATTTTGTGATGCAAACGTCTCCGGAACAGATATTGAACGAATAGCGCCGGGAGCGGTGCAGAGAAAGTGCGAAGTCTTTTGCAATGCTAAATCAGCTTTAAAAGGATTTCATGTCATCCACGCTACACACCCCAATGTGTTCGCCCCGACGCTCTGATTTGGCCAAGGGCTCTGAGAGCGGCATCTGGATCGCGCTGTTTGCGATCACCATGTCGTTCGCCGCTTTTACAAGCGCGTTGTTCATTCGGCAGGCTTCCACGGATTGGACGCATATCGGGGCGCCCCGGATCATGTTTGCCAGCACGGCTGTCTTGCTTCTCAGCAGCCTCCTGATGGAGATGTCACGTCGTGGATTCGACGGGAAGCCGGCCTCCGAAATAAAGGTACCCCGGAAAGGGCAGATGCTTCTGGCGGCTACACTGCTTCTTGGCCTGGCCTTTGTCGGCGGCCAGTACATGGCATGGAGAGATCTGGCCGCTCAAGGGCTTTACCTGGCCACGAATCCAAACAGCTCGTTTTTCTATCTTCTCACTGGCGTACACGCCCTGCATGTCCTCGGCGGGATTGCGGCTTTGGCGTATCTGCTTTTACTGCTGGCCGCTCGAGGTTCCGTTCGGCGAAACCTGGTAAATGGCGTGGTCGTCTACTGGCATTTCATGGCCGCTCTGTGGCTCTATTTGCTCGTCGTCATCTGCGTACGGCTGTAATCGCAAAGGGGGAAGAAAAACTGTGAGCGAGTCTGAAGTGACCTTGCACGGCGTGGGCGGTTCTCTGGCGGAGGGATCGCCATATGGCATTCCTTCCCGAAAATTGACAATGTGGCTGTTCATCATCTCCGATGCCATTACGTTCGGAGCCCTGCTTTTTGGATACGGCTACTTGCGTACGGCGAGCAGCGATTGGCCTGCTCCGTTCCGGTTCAACCCCAGCATTTTGAACGTCATGTTTATGACCTTCATTTTGCTTACAAGCAGCCTAACCATGCTTGGAGGTGTGGATGCCGCCAAAACCGGAGACAAGGCCAAGGCCAGACGTTTTCTGTGGTCCACAATGTTATTGGGAGTGATCTTTGCCGGGCTTCACATCCGGGAATGGATTGGACTGATCGATGAAGGCGTCAGTTTGTTCCAAAACCCCTGGGGTTCGCCGCTGTTTGGCGCCACTTTCTTTAGCATTACCGGCCTGCACCTGCTCCATGTCACCGGCGGTGTCGTTGCGATTGCCGTGGTATCCCGCGGTTTTTCGCGTGGCAAGCTGACCGCGGGCCACGTGGAGGCCACGGGGTTGTATTGGCATTTTGTGGATTTGGTGTGGATGTTCGTCGTGCCGCTGGTTTATCTCTTGAATCTCGCCAGGTAGTGTCGGCGGAGTGTAGGACGAGGGGAAAATGTCAGGATCAAAAAAATCCGGAAACGTGATCGTAAAATATCTCCCTGTTTATTTTGTCTTGCTCGCTATCGCGGGACTGGAGATTGTGCTCGCATATCAAGACTTTTCTCCGGGAGTGCTTCTCGCCATCCTGCTCGCGCTTGCGTTTTGCGGCGGAGCGCTGGCGGTCATGTACTTTATGCACCTTAATGAGGAACGCCGCAGCCTTTTTTTGACATTGATCCCTGCGGTCATTTTCGTTCTAATAATGATGAACATGGTGTGGACCGACAGTTTTCGCCTGCTGCACATGAAGCCTTTTGCGCATTGAGCATTCTGATCGAGGCAGGGAATCGGGGTCCTGGCGCTGAGGATTGGGCGTGGAGACCACGCCGGTTTTTGGGATTTGAGTAGGAACGGGACGCTCACTATGAGGTGCACTCGAATGATTTTGCGATTCTTCCTCCGCAGCTGGGCGTTGCTTCTTGCTTTGCTGGTGCCGGCGCTGACGTTCGCTCAAAGCTGCGCACTATGTTATTCGCAGGCTGCCGGTTCTGGAGCTCGCCTGATTCAGGCCCTGCGCAGCGGCATCCTTATCCTGGTTTTCCCGCCCATGCTAATCTGCGTCGTGCTTGCCGTCATGACCTACAGGAAGCGCAATCAGTTCAACGAAAGGTAGTTCGGTCAGGGAAGGTCGAGATCTAAGGCATAAATGTCCGTTACGCCGCGCTCGATCATCACATACAAAGCACCGCTCCGGTCCAAACCAGTGAAGTAACAGTGTGTGGCGCTTCCGCGAAGCAACTCTCCGAATCCAAACACTCGTTCTACCTTTCCAGAAGCCGCGTTCCCGCGAAAAATGGATTCTTCGTCATCGGTTTGATCCTGGAAATAGATCGTCGAGCTGTCGTGCGCCCAGTGGAGTGATTCGAGAAGGCCTCCGGAAGCGAGCTGAGTCCAGGTGGATTTTTGAACATCGTAGAGAAGAAGCTTGCGTTTGGTGTTATTGATCGCTGCGATGAACCGGCCGTTTGGCGACCATCGAGGCTGGGTCAGACCCTTTGCGTCCGGTAGTTCCTTCAGTGTTCCGGTCGTGGGTTCGAGCGTATAGAGTCCGTATTCCGATTGAGCCTTCTGATTTCGCATGGACACCACAAGGCGATAACCATCTGGAGCCCAATCCGCTTCCGAGGCCTCCCATCCACCCGGAAGAACTGGATGAAGTGATCCTCCATCCGGCGAAATGACGTATATGTTGCGTGGCTGGTCCTGGCGGGCGCCGGTGAAAAGAATGAGTTTGCCGTCCGGCGACCATCGGGCATATCGGCCGTGCAAAGGTGCAATCGTCAATGGAATGCGCGCTTCGCCGCTGATCCGGCTGCGCCATAGGGAATCATCGGGACGGTCCGAATAGACGACCATTTGATCGTCGGGCGAGAAACTCGCTTGTGCAATGGAGGTATCCAGGCTCAGCGTGGTAAGGCGCTCGGTTTGCGGTTCGATTTTTTCCAGTTCCCGGTGCGAGCGAAAACTGAAGGCAAAGATGCGTGAACCCATTTGAGCCGGGATTGTAACGTGCAAGGAGTCGGGGCCGCTGGTCAAAGGGAATGCCGCATGGTGCGAACGGCGAAACCAGCTCCACTCATTGCGAATTCCCCATAAATTGCAGTCGTACTCTTCGCACCCGGAGAATAGAAAATATTTTCCGTCCGCGGTCCAATTTCCGGCGGATTGGCGCTTTGGATGATCCGTTTTTGAAAGGATCGCGTGCAGGCCGTTGCCATCAGGCGTCATTTCCCAAATCGATTGCGTTCCAAACTCTCCAAGATCCAGAGTAAACCGGATGCTCCCTCCATCGGGCGACCAGGCTGGTGAGCGTGGATTACCTTCCACGTGAGCTAATTGGCGGGTCTGCGTGCCGTCACGGTGGATTGCGTAGATGTTTTGTCCTCGCACGAAGACGATCTGCGACCCGTCCGGGGACCAAGCCGGATCGGCACCGGTGGCTTGTCCCAGCCTCCGAGGCTCGCCTCCTTGAACCGGCCAGAGCCAAAGCGGCATCTCCTCGTCACGGCCAGTGAATTGCCCGATCAAGAACTGGGAGTGGTCGGGAGAAATTGCGAAGAGGCGCGTGTTTTCGAAGGGCGCGGCCATCTTCTCCGCATTGCCACCTTCCACGGAAGTTTGCATTAGATTCCAGTGGCCATCGCTGCGCTCCAGAAAAAAGATCCGCGTTCCGTCGGAGACGATTCCGCCCCACTCATCAAGCCGGCTGGCATTGGTGATTCGAGCCATGTGTTGCATGCTGGGATACGGCACCGGGTAGACGATGAAGAAGAGGAGCCAGGATCCAAACAGGATCGCAATGGAAAGCAGCATCACATCGAACCATTTTTGTGTGCGTTCCGCCCGCTCACGATTCCAATCCGGCGGGGTAGCGAATCCCTGCGCGATCTCCGGTCGGAGATGCAGGCGTACCTCGATCGATTGATCGCCATTCCCCAGCCGTGAAAGACTCCCTTCCTGGACCGATGCGACGGCATCATTAATAAGTTGAATGGGGACCAGAAAGCGGTAACCTTGCCGAGGCACGGTTTCGATAAATCGGGGGTTTTCCGCCTCGTCCTGTAACGCCGCGCGGAGTTTTTTCAGGGCGGCATTGAGGCTGCCGTCGAAATTGACGTGGGTCCCTTCGGGCCAAAGGGCTTGCCGACACTGTTCCCGAGTCACAATTTCGCCCGGCTGCTGAAGAAGGAGCGCCAAGATTCGGAAGGGTTGCTCTTGCAGTTTGAGCCTTGTACCTTGGCGAGTTAACGTTCCCCGTCCAAGGTCCGCCTCAAACAGGCCGAATCTAATCCTGCTCGCCGCAGAAATCTCGGGTCCAGCCAAAGCTTTATCCCCTCTTGGGTCGGCGGACACTGTAACATAAGGTTTGGCTCAGGACCAAGCGATAGTTCATATGACCTCATATCTCTATAATAAAAGTGGAGTTATTAGGTCATAGTATTTTCAGAAGCAGTTCGTTTGACCAGGTATCAGAGATGCGTTAGTCCAGAAAGCGGAGTTCTCCAGCGGTGCACGGGAGAAAAGTGGCCCGAGGTCATCGCAAACTCACCAGTAGGCTGATAGGAGGCCTAGGACTAGAAAATTAGCCCGTAGTCCCAGAACCATCGAAACGCTCGCAGTCGCGAGCCCTGAACCGCATCAAAAAAGCCTCCCGACGCGAGCGTTTCGATTCCAATAAGCTAGCCCCCCGAATTCTGAACCTCCTTACGGATCCTTAGCTTTTCCCCGCTGACCTTCTTCTACGTTTTCCAACTTCCGGTATTTCTCTCGGCATGGTTGCGCACCGAAAGGTCTGATTGAGTAGAACGCGCGGCCGCACCCTAGGGGGCCCTACGCCCCGGTGCTTTTTTCTGGATCATCCGCCCAGTTTTGCCCCCAATGCATCGGCATCGACGCTAGTCCCTAAAGGTTAATGCTTCTTTAGGAAGGCGAATGAGGTTTCTCCGAGGTCAGGGGAGCCACGCGCTAAAATTTTAATTGGAACACACCCGGAGGGTGCAAACCCCCGGGCGTCGAACCATAGACGGGCGCTGGCAGAAGGACGTACCGAGGCGAGCTTCACAGAGACTCGGGTAGAAAGAGGAGGACGGAAAAGGCATGCGATTGGAAAGACTGGTTATCGCGGCGCTTACTGGAGTGTCCCTTCCGGCGTTGGCCGGCTCCGGGACTGGCGTCATCTCGGGAAGAGTGACGTATACGGGCACGCTAATGAAGCCCGAACCTGTAAATATCTCCAAGCAGGCCGAGTGCGTGAAATTGTATTCTGGCAGGCCGCTAACGACAGAGAAGGCCGTAGGAGGACCCGGTAATGCGCTGGAAAACGTGGTGGTCTACATCTCGGCGGGCGAGTCAGGAGCCGCTGAGGTGCCAGCGACGCCCGTGAATTTCGACCAGCAGAATTGCCGGTATGCAACGCATGTCCTCGCGTTCCGAGTTGGGCAGGACGTGAGTATTTCCAACAGCGATCCCTTTTCGCACAACATCCATCCGCTGCCGAAAATCAACCGCGAATGGAACAGGATTCAGCCAGCAGGTACGCCGCCGTTCTCGTACTCTTATGACAAAGAGGAGATAATTCCGGTAAAGTGCAACATTCACTCCTGGATGCAGGCCTATTTTGTAGTTTTGAAGACATCGCACTTTGCAGTTACCGGAGAAGACGGTCAATTCCGACTGCCTGAGCTCCCACCCGGCAAGTACACGGTAACCGCCTGGCAGGAAACCTACGGGACACAGAGGCAGGAGATCACCGTCTCCGACAGCGAAACACGAGTGAACTTCGTATTTCAGGCGGCACCCTAACAAAAAGCCGTCGTTTCCGACAAAAGCGGCGGCCAACCGATGTCCTGCAATCGCGTGTCTCCGGCCGCCGAAAATCAGGAAACCTTTATTGAGTCGGTTGCTCGACAGATTCAAGAAAGGCATTCGATTTATCACTTCTTTGATGAAGCCGCTTACAGCTTCGCTCGTACTAAATAATAAAAGTACTGATAATAGACAAGAAGGAGTTGTCGGAAGATACAGAAATGGACTAGAATCTGGCACAACCGATTGCCCAGGTGAGTTGGGGAGCAGGGAACACACTCATCGGCTCATTGTACCTTCTGTAATTTGCGGTGACCGTGTCATTTTCCTGCAGGCCGGCGTGTTCGGCGCCGAAGACTGGGAGAATTTATGAGCCCAAATCTTGTGCCCAGAAACGCTCGACAAATCGCCGCGAAGTCGGAGAGCACACTGCCCGCTGAAAACCAGAACGACACCACGATTGTGGCTATCGGTGCTTCGGCAGGCGGCATCGAAGCTCTGACGGATCTGATGAATCACCTCCCGTCCGACACCGGTCTGGCTTTTGTGCTCGTGCAACACCTTGACCCCAAACATCACAGCATTCTTACGGAGTTGCTGGCCAGGAAGACGGCGATGCCGGTAACGGAAGTGTCCGAAGGCATTGCGGTAAAGCCCAACCATGTTTATGTCATCCCGCCCAACACCATGATGTCCATTTCCGGCCAGACACTCCACCTTGCTCCGCGCGAGGAATCACGCGGGATGCACATGTCCGTGGATCACTTCATGCGCGCGCTTGCCGATCAAAAGGGAAATCGTGCCATCGGCGTCATTTTGTCAGGCTCGGGCACTGATGGAACTCTGGGAATGGCGGAGATTCAGGCTCACGGCGGCGTAACTTTTGCGCAGGACGAAGCCTCCGCCAAGTACGACGGCATGCCGAGAAGCGCCGTCGTCGCCGGCTATGTCGACTACGTACTCTCCCCCAAAGGTGTCGCCAAAGAACTTACGCGCATTGCCCGCCATCCTTATGTTTCCCGCGACACGCTGCCTCAGGCGACCGAAGCTGCACCGGCTGCCAGCGCAGGGCTCCACTCCATTTTCCAGGTTTTGCGCAGGGTTACGGGCGTGGACTTCACACACTACCGGCAAACAACCATTCTGCGCCGCATCCAGAGGCGCATGGTGGTTCACAAAATCGACCAGATCGAGGACTACGCCAAGTTTGCCCAGAGTCATCCCGCGGAAGTCAAGGCGCTCTATCAGGACATGCTCATCAACGTCACAAGCTTCTTTCGCAGTTCGCGCGTCTTCGAAGCCCTGAAATCAACAGTTTTCCCCGCGATCCAAAAGAACCTGTCGAGGGAGCAGGGTGTCCGCATCTGGACTCCTGGATGCGCCTCCGGTGAAGAAACGTATTCGGTCGCCATCGCTCTACTCGAATTCCTGGGAGACAAAGCAGCGCAAATTCCGATTCAGTTTTTCGGAACGGACGTGAGCGATTTAAGCGTGACCAAAGCGCGCAATGGCCTGTATCCCGAGAACATTCAAGGCGACGTATCGCCCGAGCGGCTTCGAAGGTTTTTCACAAAAGGGGAAAACGGTTACCGGGTCAGCAAAATGATCAGGGATATGTGCATTTTTGCGCAGCACAACGTCCTGAACGATCCTCCTTTTTCCCGGATGGACCTCATTTGCTGCCGAAACCTGCTTATCTACCTTGAACCGGTCCTCCAAAATAAGGTTATCTCTCTGTTTCATTATGCGCTGAGACCCGGCGGATATCTGCTCCTCGGAAGCTCCGAAGGTCTCGGGGCCACAACGGGCTTATTCGTAGCGGAAGATCGCACTCACAAGATCTTTTTAAGAAAGGGAGGAGCCGTACGCCAAAGCGGCGCTCTTTCACTTACTCCTCAGGCAGAGCGCAGAGAATATGGGCCAATCCGGGTTCCCGCAAAGCAGGTGGATTCCGTCTGGAACTATGCGGAAGCGCAGAAGGAGTTCGACCGGCGGCTCCTGACCCAGTATGCCCCGGCGACAGTCTTCGTTAACGAGGAAATGGAGATCCTGCACACCCGGGGAAATGTAAATCTCTATCTCAAACTCGCGCCCGGCCGGGCTAGCTTGAGCCTTTTGAAAATGGCTCGGGAGGGGCTCCTTGTTGAACTGCGGAACGCCATCAGCCGGGCCAAGAAAGATAACGTTGTCGTTGAAAAGAGAAATCTCAGAATCAAGAATGGAGCCCGCAATGGCGAGAAGTCGGAGTCAGAGGATTCAACGCGACTAGTGAACTTCGACGTCATTCCAGTCACGCTCGGCAATACCAAAGAGCTTTGCTTCATGATTGTGTTTCAAGAGACGGTGATCGAGCCGCCACGGCAGCCCGCTTCGCGACGAGGCCGGCCTGGCGGAGAAAGATCATCGGCCTTCAAACAATCAGCGAAGCTCGAACAGGAGTTAGCGGCGACGAAAGAATACCTGCAATCCGTCATCGAGACTCAGGAAGCTATGAATGAGGAGTTGCAGTCCGCCAACGAGGAAATCCTCTCCAGCAACGAAGAATTGCAGAGCACAAACGAAGAAATGGAAACCGCCAAGGAGGAACTGCAGTCCGCCAACGAGGAACTGACCACGGTGAACGACGAACTTCGGAGCCGCAATGTGGAGGTCACGCAAATCAACAATGACTTGATCAACCTGCTCTCCAGCATCGATATCGCGGTGGTCATGATCGGCGGCGACCTCACCATCCGGCGTTTCACTCCCAAAGCTCAAAAATTTCTCGGACTTATCGCCGGCGACATCGGACGCCCCCTCTCAAATATCAATCCCACCATCGAAATTGCGGATCTGCAGTCCATGGTTGTTCAAGTCGTCTCGGATTTCCACCCGCTCGAGAGGGAGCTGACGGACCGCATGGGCATTCATTACCAATTTAAGATTCTTCCTTATCGAACACTGGACAATAAGATTGAAGGAGTGGTGATCACCATCGTGGATATTGCCCCCGGCAAGTCTGGCGGCAAGACCTAGACTTCCGAAACGGCCCCGGCCGTGCGCGCTACCACCTACCCCTAACCAGCCTTCCACCATGTTGTATTGGCTTTACATTGTGTTAACTTAATGACTATACTGCTCGAAAGGGTGTCTCCCAGGTTTCAGGCGTTGCGCATATCTAAGCGCACGGGGAAGCATGCGAGATCGGCCGGCAGTTACAACAAAACGTCCAGCGATTAGGGCGCACTACACCGCGCCATTCCGGAACCTGCTTCGCGAATTCTGCCAGCAGCTTTTGTTGAAGCTTGTATACGTTTTGGAGGTATAGCTTGGCCAGCATCAGCTATGGAGAAAGAACCCACACGAGATCCTTTCGTGGGGCGGTTGCAAGCAGGCTTCGAAAGCCATCTGCCGGAAATCTCGGCTCTCTGAGCAGTCTTCTACATAATTCCACTATAGGTGTCGCCCTCTTCGACGGGAATTTGCACTGCAGAGCCTTCAACGGCGCCCTAGGCAGAATGATCGGTGTGTCCCTAAAAAAGCGAATTGGCAAACAGTTGCAACGGGTATTTTCCGGCGGGGACCCCAAGCTGGAATTTTCCTTCCGGCGCGTTTGGACCACCCGCAATTCTTTGTCGAACCTTGAGTGGGCGGCTCAGTTGGCTGGCGGTACGAGTCCGCGCCGCTGGGTGGTGAACTTCTATCCTGTTACCGACGAATCGAGACAAGTTCGTCTGGTTGCGGCCACTTTTAGCGAAGTTACCAAAGGGCGCCGCGCGGAATTGAAGCTGTCTCGTCTTCGCGATAAGTTCCATTCCCAGGTGCTTCGCCAACCTGTTGTTCTCGGAGACGAATTTTCCGACATATCGAAGCGCACTTTCGAACTGGTGACTCGCTCCGTTGCGCTCCTGAAGAGCTCCCTGTGTTTAAGATTCCATACCTCCAAGACGCAGCTTGAGGCAGCCCTGGTCCGGCACGAGTTGTACATGGCCGCAGATCCGATGTACGAATCGGCACTAGCTCCCGCCCTGCCGCCGTCAGATTCCGACACGGATCCGCAGCTCTCACTAGACATGCCGAATGAGACGGATCCCCTCGCCGGCTACCCAAGCCCGCGGGAGCGGCAAGTCCTCCGCTTATTGGCCGACGGCAATTCCAACAAAGAGATTGCCTCCATTCTCGATATCAGCACACGGACAGTGGAGTGTTACCGAGCCCGCATCATGTTCAAACTGGACCTCCATTCGACAGCTGCCCTCGTCCGCTACGCCGTTCGAAACAATATCGTCGAACCTTGAGTCGTCTTATCAGAAGCCCCTGGTGATTAGGCGCCCTTAACATTCAGCGAGAGAACTCACCCAATATCTCCAAAATGATTGCCAGGCAAGGGAAAAAGTCTATTTAAATCAACCACTTATGCTGTACGTGAATTTCGCGAGCTATCGCTTCTGACCAGGCGCTCGCCCCCCGTCAGATTCTTTGCTCCGGCAAATTCGCTGTATGATTCAGCAATCTTTACCCTAGGCTGTATCCAGAACCGGGTCGACAATCGTCAAAACTTCACGGATCATTGTGTCGTGGTCCGATCCTATGGTTTCAACAAGGAATAGCCTTGCCTGCTGATCAAAATGAACGCCCAATCATTGGCCCGGAACATCAACTGCCCGCTTCCTCGCCGCCCGGCCGCAAGGGCTCAAAGGTCATCGTAGGGATTATTTTGCTCGTAGCCTTCGCGGTCGTCATCGTGCTCATCTTGCGCCACCACGACGATACGGCGAAGGCCGCCAAATCTCCAAGGGGCGGCACCGGCGGGCCCGTCACGCTGACGACCACAACCGCACAGAAGGGCGACATCGGCGTTTACCTTGATTCGATCGGGACGGTCACGCCTGTTTATAGCGCTTCGATTACGAGCCAGGTAAACGGAATCGTCACAGCAGTGCACTACACAGAAGGACAAATCGTCAGCAAGGGCGCGCCGCTTATTGACATCGACGCACGCACTTACGAAGCTACGCTGCTGCAGGCACAAGGCACCCTCGAACGCGACGAAAACGTTTTAGGTCAGGCGAAGATGGACCTGGAACGCTATAAAGAGGCCTGGGCTAGAAATGCCATACCGAAACAGACTCTGGACGATCAGGAAAAGATAGTGCTGCAAGACCAGGGCACCGTGAAAATCGATCAAGGCACCGTGCAGTTCGACCAGATCCAGGTGGAATATTGCCACATCACAGCTCCGGTTACCGGCAGAGTCGGTTTGCGCCTCGTGGATCCAGGCAACGTTGTGCAGTCTTCGGGAACGCTCACGCTCGCTGTCATCACCCAGCTTCAGCCCATCACGGTGATCTTCACAATTTCCGAGGACAGTCTCGGACAGGTCCAGCAGCGTCTCCATAAAAGCGCGGTGCTTACCGTGGATGCCTTCGATCGTGGCGGCCAAAAGAAAATAGCGTCCGGTAAGCTCCTCACACTAGACAATCTGATCGACACCACGACGGGTACCGTTAGAGCCCGCGCCTCTTTCGACAATAAAGACACCTCTCTCTTCCCAAATCAGTTCGTCAACGTTCGGCTGCTCGTGGATACCCTCCACGGAGCCACGCTGATTCCAGCCTCCGCGATTCAACACAATGGCCAAGCCGATTTTGTTTATGTCCTGGAGGACAACACGGCGCACATGCGCAGCATAAAATCCGGTGTCACCGATGCGGGTCAGACCGCGGTGACGGGCATCAACCCTGGTGATGTGCTGGCCAACAGCAGCTTTGATAAGCTGCAGGACAATGCAAAGGTCGTCGTCGCCGGAAAGCCTGCATCGAAAAATTCCGCCGGGAGCGCCACTCCTTGAGTCCGTCACGCCCGTTTATTTTGAGGCCCGTTGCGACGGCGCTGCTCATGGCGGCGATTCTCCTCGTGGGGATTGTCTGCTACACGCAGCTCCCGGTGTCTGCATTGCCCCAGGTCGACTATCCCACGATCCAGATCCTCACCTTTTATCCAGGAGCAAGCCCGGATGTCGTGGCAACCACGGTGACGGCCCCGCTTGAACGCCAATTCGGCCAGCTCCAGGGCTTGAGCCAGATGACTTCCAGCAGTTCGGGGGGCTGCTCGGTCATTGTGCTTCAATTCAACCTCAGTCTTAATATTGATATCGCGGAAGAAGAGGTGCAGTCGGCGATCAACGCTTCCCAAAGTTTTCTCCCGGCCAACCTGCCTTCGCCTCCGATTTACAGCAAAACAAATCCGGCCGATGCTCCGGTCCTCACCTTGGCTGTAACTTCCAACACCATCCCGCTCGCCCAGGTGGAAGACCTCGTGGACACCAGGTTAGCCCCCAAGATTTCGCAATTGAGCGATGTCGGCCTCGTCAGTATCAGCGGCGGACAAAAGCCTGCTGTCCGCATTCAAGCTAACCCAGCGGCCCTCTCCTCCTACGGAATCAATCTCGAAGACCTTCGCACCGCGGTAACGCAATCCAGCGTCAACGCCGCCAAAGGTAACTTTGACGGTCCTCGTCAGGATTTCCAGATCGACGCCAACGATCAACTTGTCACCAGCAAAGACTATAGGAGCGTCGTCGTCGCTTACCGCAACGGCGCACCGGTCATGCTCACCGACGTGGCAAAAATTGTGGATGGTGTTGAGAACAATTTTCAGGCTGCCTGGATGAATAAGTCGCCCGCGGTCATCGTAAACGTCCAGCGCCAGCCCGGTGGAAACACCATTAGCGTTGTGCAGCGCATTAAAGCTCTGCTCCCCCAGCTCGAAGCGAACCTGCCCAAGGGCATTGACGTCACTACCCTCACCGACCTCACGGCACCGATTAAGGCGTCGGTTTCGGATGTTGAGTTTGAGTTGATGCTCACCATCGCGCTGGTTGTTATGGTCATGTTTCTTTTCTTGCGCAGCGTGTACGCGACAATTATTCCCAGCGTTGCCGTGCCCCTCTCCCTCGTCGGCACGTTCGCCGCGATGTACGCCCTCGGCTACAGCCTGGATAACCTCTCCCTTATGGCCCTCACCATTTCGACCGGATTCGTCGTCGATGACGCCATCGTTATGGTCGAAAACATTTCTCGGTACATCGAAGAAGGTGAACCTCCGATGGAGGCCGCTTTGAAGGGAGCCGAGCAGATTGGCTTCACCATCGTATCCCTTACGGTTTCACTCATCGCCGTCCTCATTCCGCTGCTCTTTATGGGCGACGTCGTTGGCCGTCTATTTCGCGAGTTCGCTGTTACTCTGGCGGTCACTATCATCGTCTCCGCGGTTGTTTCCCTGACCCTTACTCCGATGATGGCTTCCCGCATTCTGAAGCGCCACACCGGTCAAAAACAGGGACGCCTCTTCCAGGCTTCCGAAAACGCCTTTGACAGCATGATCGCCTTCTACGGCCGCACCCTGAAGTTTGTACTGCGCTTCCAGACCATCACTCTTCTGGTCGCCGTGGCCACTCTGCTGCTCACCGTATTTCTCTATATCGTCATTCCAAAGGGTTTCTTCCCCCTCCAAGACACCGGGGTTATCCAGGGTATCTCTCAGGCACCTCCCACCATCGGTCACAATGCCATGGCCGAAAAACAGCAGGAGCTTGCCAACGTCATTCTCCAAGATCCGGCAGTCGACAGTCTCTCCTCTTTCATCGGTGCTGATGGCACGAATATCACCACCAACAGCGGCAGAATGTCCATCAATCTGAAAGCGCTCGAAGTTCGCAAAATCAACGCTTCCGACGTCATCCGCCGTCTTCAGTCAAGCTTGAATGATGTCCAGGGCATTCAGCTTTTCATGCAGCCGGTTCAGAACATCACCATCGACGACCGTGTCAGCCGCACTCAGTTCCAATACACGCTGGAAGATCCGGATGCGAACGAACTCAACGATTGGACCAATCGCTTCGTCACCAATCTAAAAAATTTGCCGGAGCTCGAAGATGTTGCCACCGACCAGCAACCTGGCGGACTTGCCGTCTCGCTCGTCATTGACCGTGCCACGGCTTCGCGGCTCGGCATTGCGCCCACGACTATCGACAACACTCTCTACGACGCCTTCGGCCAGCGCCAGATCAACACCATGTACACGCAGTCGAATCAATACCACGTCATTTTGGAGGCTCAACCGCAGTTTCAGCTCGACCCCGACAAGCTGAACAAACTCTACATCCAGGCCAACTCCGCCGCCAACACTACCGGCGCGGCTGCTTCCTCCACCGGAAACGGCTCCACTTCCGCGGGCTCCAACGCGCTGACCGGCTCCGCTCTCTACACCGCATCCGCGAACACGCTGGCTCCTCCCGCGAATGCCCTCACCGCCAGCACCTCAAACGCAACCTCTAGCAAAGGTGCCACGTCGGCCGGTGCTACGAGTTCTACCTTGAGCAGCGCCGTGCCTCTTGGCGCGTTCTCGCATTTTGAAACCAAAACAGAACAGCTTTCCATCAACCATCAGGGGCAGTTTCCGGCCATCACAGTTTCCTTTAACCTTGCTCCCAACGCGGCGCTCGGCGGAGCCATCACCGCCATCAACAAAGTTCAGAAAAATATGCACATGCCCGCCAGCCTTCAGGCTGATTTCCAGGGCACCGCGGCATCTTTCCGGAATTCGCTCTCCAACATGCCTCTGCTTATCCTCGCTGCTCTCGTTACCGTCTACATCGTCCTCGGCGTTTTGTATGAGAGCTTCATACATCCGATCACCATTCTGTCCACGCTTCCTTCCGCCGGCGTTGGCGCTTTTCTCGCGCTTATTCTTTTCGGTCAGGATCTCAGCGTCGTCGCCATCATCGGCCTGGTGCTTCTCATTGGCATTGTTAAAAAGAACGGCATCATGATGGTTGACTTTGCGCTGGATGCCGAGCGCAACCACGGAAAAAATTCCACCGATGCCATCTACGAGGCCTGTCTTCTTCGTTTCCGTCCCATCATGATGACCACCATGGCCGCTCTGCTCGGCGGTTTGCCTCTCGCATTCGGCAGAGGTATCGGTTCTGAATTGCGCCGCCCCCTCGGCATCGCCATGGTTGGCGGTCTCTTGGTGAGCCAGGTGCTCACCCTCTACACCACGCCCGTCATTTACATTTTCTTCGACAAATTGGCGCAGCGTTTCTCCAGAAAGTCGGAAGTGGCTCACGCCGGCGCCGAGCCACAACCTGCGGGATCTCTATGAACGTCTCAGAACCATTCATCCATCGGCCCGTAGCCACCACCTTGCTAACCGTCGCCATTGCCATCGCAGGCGCTATCGCTTTCGAAGTTCTACCCGTTTCTCCGCTACCCCAGGTGGACTTTCCTACCATCTCCGTTAGCGCGAGTTTGCCAGGAGCCAGCGCCGAGATCATGGCTTCTTCTGTCGCAACTCCTCTCGAGCGACAGTTCGGCCACATCGCCGGCGTTACGGAGATGACCTCCAGCAGCAGCCTCGGCACGTCTTCCGTCACCATCCAGTTCGATCTCAGCCGCAATATTGACGGAGCTGCGCGCGACGTCGAGGCCGCGATCAATTCTGCTCGCACCTATCTGCCGGCGAACTTGCCTGCCAACCCCACCTACCGCAAGGTCAACCCAGCCGATTCTCCGATCATGATCCTCGGTCTTACTTCCTCAAAATACGGCCCCGATAAGCTCTACGACGAAGCTTCCACCATCATTCAGCAAAAACTCTCGCAGATTCAAGGCGTCGGCCAGGTCAACGTGGGCGGCGGCGCGTTACCCTCTGTTCGCGTCGAGGTCAATCCAACGAAGCTTGCCAGCTACGGCCTCACCATGGTCGATCTCCAGACCGTCCTGCGCATACAAAACTCCGATCTCGCCAAGGGCCAGATTTCAAACGGCAGCACGAGCGCCGACATCGTCTCCAACGACCAGATTTCCCACGCCGAAGACTACAAGCCCATCATTGTTGGCTATAACAACGGCGCGGCTATCCACCTTTCCGATGTCGCAGACGTGATCGACTCTGTGCAAAACGTGCGCACCGCAGGCTACTTGAATGGCAAGCGCGCCGTCTTGCTTATCGTCTTCCGCCAGCCCGGAGCCAATATCATTGATACCGTGGACCGCGTCCGCGCCGAGATGCCTTCCGTCCAGGCTTCGATCCCGGAAGGAATCGATACCACGGTCGTGTTGGATCGCACCACGACTATCCGTGCCTCGGTAAGCGATGTTGAGCGCACGTTGTTTATTTCGATCTGCCTCGTCATCGTCGTTGTCTTTATCTTCTTGCGAAATGGCCGTGCCACCCTCATTCCGGCCGTCGCCGTTCCGGTTTCGCTCATCGGCACATTCGCGGTGATGTATCTCTGCGGCTACAGCCTGGACAATCTCTCACTGATGGCCCTCACCATCTCGACCGGTTTCGTCGTCGATGATGCCATCGTGGTCATGGAGAACATCACTCGTCATCTTGAAGACGGAATGGACCCTTTCGCCGCCACCCTCAAAGGCGCGAAAGAGATTGGTTTCACTGTTCTATCTATCAGCATTTCTCTTATTGCTGTCTTCATTCCACTCTTGCTGATGGGCGGAATCGTGGGCCGCCTTTTCCGTGAATTTGCTGTCACCCTCTCCACCGCCATTATCGTCTCCATGGCCATTTCCCTCAGCACCACTCCGATGATGTGCGCCTACCTCCTGCGCAACGAACACGCACAAAAACACGGCCGTCTCTATATGGCTTCAGAGAGATTCTTCGAAGGGGCCCTCTCCTTATACCGCAGGAGCCTTCACTGGGTTTTGGATAATCCTGGCCTCACACTACTGGTTCTTTTCATGACCATCGTTCTCAACGTCGTCCTGGTCTACAAAATCCCCAAAGGCTTCTTTCCCCAGCAAGACACCGGGACCCTTGGCGGCGGAGTGCAGGGCCCGCAGGACTCTTCTTTTCCGGCGATGAATGATGCGATCCAGAAACTCGAGGCGGTCATTAATAAAGACCCGGCTGTTCAGAATGTCATGGCCTTTACAGGTGGTGGCGGCGCCACCAATACCGGCAACATGTTTATCGCCCTTAAGCCCCTGTCCGAGCGAAAAATTGGCGCTCCAGAAATCATCAACCGCCTGCGCCCGCAATTGAACCGTCTGCCTGTTGCTTCCGCCTTTCTCCAGGCTTCACAGGATTTGCGCATCGGCGGACGCGGTAGCAACGCCCTCTATCAGTACACCATCCAGTCCGACAATATCGCCGATCTCGCCACTTGGGGACCGCGCGTCTTCGCCGAAATGAAAAAGCTTCCGGGCTTTCAGGACGTCAACTCCGATCAGCAAAATGGCGGCCTTGACATCGTTCTCAACTATGACCGTGTCACCGCCGCCAAACTTGGCCAAACCGCTCAGTCTCTGGATAACGGCATCTACAGCGCCTTCGGTCAGGCGGAAGTCTCGCTCATCTACACACAGTTAAACCAATATTATGTTGTTCTGGAAGTAGATCCCCAGTATTCGCAAACCCCTGAGGGCTTGAAGAACATCTATTTCCATCCCCCCGGCAGCAGCAGTGTTACCGCCACCGGTAACGCTCCGCTATTCACCATGTCCACTACCCAAACCAATACCATACCTCTCGCTATCAATCACACCGGCTTGTTTCCATCCGTCACGACTTCCTTTAATCTCGCGCCAGGCGTCTCTCTCAGCGATGCGACTCTGGCCATCGACCAGATGAAGAACCGCATAGGCGCGCCTTCCTCGCTTCGCGGTTTTTTCGCCGGCACTCTTCAGGCTTACCAGAACTCCCTCAGCAACGAAGGCTATCTCGTCGTCACCGCCATTCTCGCGGTTTATATTGTTCTTGGCATCTTGTACGAAAGTCTGATCCACCCCATCACCATCATTTCCACCCTCCCCTCCGCCAGCGTTGGCGCCATCATCGCTCTCATGCTATTCAAAGTGGACCTCAACGTCATTTCCATCATCGGCATCGTCCTATTGATTGGCATCGTCAAAAAGAACGCCATTATGATGGTCGATTTCGCCTTGCAGGCCGAACGCGAACAGGGCATGAGCACCGAAGACTCCATTTTCCAGGCTTGCATGCTGCGCTTCCGTCCCATTCTCATGACCACCATGGCCGCGCTCTTCGGCGCTCTGCCTCTGGCTTTTGGAACGGGCACTGGTTCCGAGCTCCGCCGCCCGCTCGGCATCACCATTGTCGGAGGCCTCATCATGAGCCAGCTTCTCACGCTCTATACCACTCCGGTCGTTTATCTCACGCTCGACAGGATCCGCCTCCGTCTTCTCGGAAAAGAACGCGACACATTTCGTCCCACGGATGCCCCAGCCCCTAGCGCCGCGGATTAATGAAAAGGGCAAAACTATGAACAATCGACGACTCAAAATCAAAACTCAACTCAGCGCCACCGCCACGATCGCGGCACTGGCGCTCTCTGGCTGCACCGTCGGTCCAAAATACCACGCGCCAACCGCCACCGTTCAGCCGCCCCCCGCCAGCTACAAAGAGTCGCCCGCCCAATTTACTGATTCCGGTGACTGGAAGGTCGCGCAACCGCAGGACGCCCTGCTCCACGGCAAATGGTGGGAAATCTACAACGACGCGGAGCTCAACGCGCTCGAAGATCAGCTCAGTGTCAACAACCAAAACATCAAGCAAGCTTTTGAAAATTTCATGGAAGCCCGCACTCTAGTTGCCCAAGCCCATGCGCAACTCTTTCCCACGGTCGGAACAGCCCCTTCCTATCAGCGGTCCCTCGGTTCGGCGAATCTCCATGGTTCCACGGGCAGCACAGGTGCCACAGCCGGGGGCGCGCAGACCACGGTCTACACTATCCCCGTTACAGCTTCCTGGGAACCCGATCTCTGGGGCAAAGTTCGCAACACCATCCATGAAGCCCAATACAACGCCCAACTCAGTGCCGCCGACCTCGAAAATGAACGCTTGTCCGAACAGGCCAGCCTCGCTGTCTTTTTCTTCGAACTCCGCGGACAAGACGCCCTGCAAAAAATCTTCGATGAAACCATCGAAGCTGACAAAAAATCCGTCGATCTCTCCCGCGCCCGTTACGAAACTGGAGTCGACGACGAAATCTCCCTCGTTCAAGCCGAAAACGCGTTGCAGACGGCCGAATCCGAGGGCACGAATCTCGGTATTGCGCGTGCCCAGTTCGAGCACGCCATTGCGGTCTTGATCGGCGCCAACCCTTCCGGCTTCTCCATTCCCGTCAAGCCTTTGAACGCCGCCCCGCCCGTCATTCCTGTTGGTGTTCCTTCGCAGCTTCTCGAGCGCCGTCCAGACGTCGCCGCTTCCGAGCGCTCCATGGCCGCCGCCAACGCTCAAATCGGCATCGCCGTCGCCGCTTATTACCCGAACGTGACGCTTAGTGGCACCGGCGGCTTTCAAAGTTCGTCGATCAAAAATCTCCTTACGTTGCCGAGCGGTTTTTGGTCCCTCGGGCCCACGCTCTCCGAAACCATCTTTGATGCCGGACTCCGCCGCGCCACCGTCCAGCAGTTCATCGCGCTCTACAACGCCGACGTCGCTGGTTACCGCCAGACCGTCCTCACCGCCTTTCAGCAAGTCGAAGACTCCATGGCTGCCGTCCGCATTCTCTCCAAACAGATCCAGCAACAGGTAGATGCCGAAAAGTCCGCCGAGCGCTATCTCGAATTGGCAAGAGCGCGCTACTTTACCGGCGTTGATAACTACCTCAACGTCCTAGTCGCGCAAACCACCCTTCTTTCCGACCAGCAAACTCTCGCCTCTCTCCGCACCCAGGCCATGACCGCCTCCGTTCAACTGATCGAAGCCCTCGGCGGCGGCTGGGACCTCTCGCAACTCCCAACTCCTGCCCAAGTCTCCGAAAGAGTCCACGAATCCAAAGTAAACTAGGGGCCCGCGAAGCTGCTTCGCAATACGCCCACACTATTCCCACAGTCATACTCGCCAAGGGGCTCGCCACGCCGTGCCCGTCTTTCTTCCCATCTTTCTTTCTGTTCTCTATCTTGCGTTGCGCGACCGCCGGTAGATGGCTCCGCCTATTCCAGCAGTCACTACCGTATTGAGTCGGGGATCAAAGGAAAGGGCAGGGAAGCGCGCAAAACACTAGCCAGCAATTATCGTCGCTACAATCAAAAACCAGCAAAGCAGCGGTCCAGGCGAATTAATTTGAATTTGTGGCGGTGCCGGCCCATCAACACGGGCGGCATGCCGCGCTAGACTTTCCTAGCTAACGCGCCATTTTCTGAAGCGTGTACAGGAGCAGCTTACGGCCATCCTCGTCCGTCTTGCCAAGCAGACGCCGGAGTTTGTTCAGGTACTTCGCGTCTTTGCCCGTACTGCCCCAGGCGATCTCCTCGGAGGATTTTCGCGTGAGCAGATTTGGCAATTTCGGAGGTTGGTCTCCATCGTAAAACAATTGATACATCGGCACTTCAAAAGCGCGGGCCAGCTTCTCCAATGTTTCGATAGCTGGCACGGTGTGCCCGTTCTCTACACGGGAGATGTAGCACCGAAGCAGCCCTGTGCGCTTTTCGATGTCGCCCTGACTTAGTTTCTTTTGTTCACGAAGTTCGCGTAGTCTGTCGCCTATAACCATCCCGGCATTATTCCACCAAGACGCCCAGAAGGCAAGTGCGGGAGCTCGCGTCCCAGCTCGCGTGCTTCAGCTTTTCCGGCCAATAACTCCGCCTCTTCCAAACGTCAACGCTGTATCGAATGGGGATCAAAGTAACGGACAGGGAATCGCGCCCGGTGCTGGCTTGTGCTAAGCTTTACGTCAATCAGTGACTTGTATCACTGCCGATCGTGCTGGAGCGTTGGAACCTGTCCCCATGACGGCTCACTTACGATGGCGCAATTCCTACAGAACTGCATTGCGCGCGTGTGGTAACAAAGGCCATCAGGAGCGCGAGGCGGATCTTGCCATTCGCGCCTGCGTTCAATGCCTGTCGCAAGTTGCTCCCAGAAAAACTCCAGAACTTGCGGAAATCCGCATCGCGCTCGCCGACCTGAGACTCCTCAAGGTTCTCTACGGGAAATATGCCGGCTCAGAACGAAGGCCGGGCTGAGAGGTTAATCTCCGGCGCCCGGCCCGAACCATACCCATCACCGCCACTGCGCCCCTAAATCATGGTGTGGGCATGGCCATATAAAGGGGCAATATTCCATCCGATTAATATAGCCAGCCGAACGGCCCCACGCACTCGCCTATGCCACCTTCGCCCTTTGAATCCCTCGAGCGGTTCGACAGTTGCGGTAATTCTCACTGAGACGTCGGACTCGTTCCTCTCACTCGAGACTCACGGCCATACCAGGTCGTTCAGCAGTCAACGCTTTCCGATTACCGACAGGCTCGGAAACTAGGGGGGCGGCGATCGGTAGGGAAGTATCTCTGTGCCAAATAAACTAAGCGCTCAATTCCACTCAAGCCCTCGGAAATTTCTGCTGCCGCCCGGAGCGCCCGCTCCGGAATCGGAATCCGCCGCGTCCCAGGATTTTCGGTCGATGAGCTGGATGGGTTCGAGTTTTTTCTGCAAAAGGGACTTGTTCACAGCGGGAAGTTCCTTGGCAACGAAAGCATCGAATTCCCCGGCGACATCATCCAGTTCCTTCTTCAGGGAGTCGATGCGTGCGGCTTGATAATCGGTCGGGCGCCCTTCATAGTTCAGGATCTCTCCGTAGAGTTCCGTGGTCTTTTCACGGATGCGCTCTTCGCCGGTCAGAGCGCCGCCTTCGGTCGTGGCCACAATTTTCTTCCGCATCGCTTCCACTTTGTCCGCCAGTTCCTGCAGATGCTTGGTGAGCGCGGTGTCACCCTTCGCTTTCGCACTCCGCTCCAGAAGCGCGCTGTGCACGCCGTTGATGCGGTCGACATCGAAGCTCATGTCGCCCAGCAGGCGATGCACACGCATCGCGGCATCGAATTCCATTTTGCGGTCTTCCAGATTGAATTTCGCACGCGGATCGAGCTCCACGGTAAGCTGCGTCGTGTAGGTCTCTTTTCCGCGCGTCATTTTCACGGTGTACGTGCCCGGCAAAACTCGGGGGCCTTGCGCGGCTTCAAAAGCGGCGGTAGCTGCGGGCGGCACATGCGGCGCCTTCAGCCGCATCGGCCATTCCACTCGGCTGATGCCGCGGCGGCTGTTCGGCGGAAGCGTGTCGACGACCTTGCCTTGGGAATCCAATATCTCCAGTTTCATTTTTCCGAAAATGTGCCGCTTGCTCTGGTAGTAAGTGATCAAGGCCGCGTCCGGAGGATTTGGTCCGGTGAACACCGCGCTTCCTTCGCCCCAGCCGCCATTCGCTGGAAGCCGCTGCTGCGCGGGCTTGGCTTCGAGGAAGACAGCCTCTTGCGTCATCACTGCAGGCGTCAGTTTACGCAACGGCGTGATGTCGTCCACAATCCAAATGCCGCGCCCGTGCGTGGCCAACACAAGATCCGATTCACGCGGATGCACGAGAATGTCCCGAACAGCTACGTCGGGGAATTCATGTCCTTTGTATTGAGCCCAGTGTTTGCCGCCATCGGGAGAAATCCACAGACCAAATTCCGTTCCCAGGAAAAGCAGGTTTGCGCGTTCCGTATCTTCTTTAATGACGTGGGCGTAACCGCGCACACCGCTGCCAGCGTCCACGATCGGCGTCCAAGTCTTTCCGTAGTCCGAGGTCTTGTAGACGTGAGGCTCCATATCCCCGAACGTATGCCGATCAAACGTGGCATACGCCGTGCCTGCGTCATAAAGACTCGCTTCCACCCACGATACCCACGAGGCTTTCGGAAGATTGGGAACGTTGGCCACTACGTTTGTCCAGGATTTGGCGCCGTCTCGGGTAACCTGCACGTTTCCGTCATCGGTTCCAACCCAGATGGTTTGGCCATCGCGCGGCGATTCACTGATGGAGTAAATCGTCGTGTGCATTTCGGCGTAGGAATTGTCAACAGTGACGCCTCCGGATTCTTCCTGCTTCTGCTTTTCCGGATCATTGGTGGTGAGATCGGGCGAAATGCGCTCCCAAGACTGGCCGTGGTCGCGCGAGCGAAACAGGAATTGCGCGCCAATATAAATCGTGCCCTTCTCATTCGGGCTCATGTGGATCGGCGTATTCCAGTTGAAGCGCAGTTTGCCCTCTCCATAATTTTGCTGCGGCTTGATGATGCGGGATTCCAAAGTGAAGCGATTGACGCGGGCAATAAATCCGCCCTGCGATTCGGCGTAAACATAGTTGGCGTCGTCGGCTGCGTCAGGAAACACCCAGAATCCATCTCCACCGAGAAGATTTTCCCAGCGGCTATTGGTGATCCCGCCAGGATACTGCGAGTCGCCTATCCACACGCTGTTGTCCTGCAACCCTCCAAAGACATGATAAGGATCGGCGTTGTCCGTGCTCACGTGATAGAACTGCGAGATCGGAAGGTTGTTGCCCTTCCACCAGGTGTTGCCACTGTCGTAGGAATACCAGACGCCTCCGTCGTCGCCGGCAATGAGATGCTGCGTATTTTCAGGATTCACCCACACATCATGAAAATCGCCATGAGCGCTATTGCCAATGGAGCTGAAACTCCTGCCGCCGTCTTCGCTCAAGATCAAGCTAAGGTCGGGTTTGTAGACTTTGTTTTCGTTTTTCGGATCGACGATCAGGTTGGCGAAGTAAAAAGGCCGCCAGACCATCAAATTGCTGCGGTCTCGCTCTTCCCACGTCTTGCCGCCATCTTCGGAGCGAAAAAGAGCGCTCCGCGCGGACTCGATCAACGCATACACAACACTTGGTTTGGATGGTGCGATGGTCACGGCTATACGGCCCCAGGGTTTTGCGGGCAGTCCCTTTGCGCTCTTTTCATCCAGCTCAGTCCACGTCGCTCCGCCATCGGCGGTTTGAAAAAAACCGCTGCCGCTTGCCGCGGTGGGGCTTTCCCCGCCAGAACGGAACGTCCAGCCTTTGCGGCGAAAATCCCACATGCCAGCGAAAAGGATTTTGGGATCCTGCGGATTCATGGAAATCATCGAACAGCCGGTCGAGAGATTGGGGCCCTTCAGAATCTTGTTCCAGGTTTTTCCTCCATCCGTCGTCTTGTAAACGCCGCGGTCCTCGCTGTCGCTCCATAGTTTTCCCGGCACGCACGCGTAAACGGTGTTGCCGTCTTTCGGGTCAACGATGATTTTGGAGATGCGCTCCGAATTCGGGAGCCCCGTATTCGTCCAGCTATCCCCGCCGTCCGTCGACTTGTAGATGCCGTTCCCAATCGAAACGCTGTTGCGCGTCCACGATTCGCCCGTGCCAGCCCAGATTGTCTTTGGCGCTTGCGGATCGATAGCCAGCGCGCCGATGGATTGCACGGCCTCTTTGTCAAAGACGGGCTTAAACGTCGTGCCCCCATTCGAGGATTTCCAGATGCCGCCGCTGGCCGCTCCGATATAAACGGTGAGCCGGCCGTCCTCTTTTATGGCGGCGACCGCCGAGACGCGGCCGCTCATGGTTGCCGAGCCGATGTTTCGAGCGCCGAGCCCGGAGAACGAATCCGAATCGAATTTCGCTTCTTGCGCCGGCGCGGACACGGCAAAAATCATAGCAGCGAGGAGCAGCGTCACAGCAAGACAGGAGGGGCGAATCGATTTGTTCATATCGGCGGATTCCTCAGAGATAGAGTAGAACGCACGGCCTGTTTCGCGAAGCAAGAATCATGGATATTCGGCACAAGAGAGGCATTCGAGCCAGTCCTCTCGTCGAGGTTCACTTTCCGGCCGGAGGCGCCTTGGCCTCGGGCTTGGAGACGGGCATGGAGAAAATCGTGTCTTCCAGCGGGATGTTTTGCTCGATCTTCTCAACCGAAATCTGCGCGCGCGACGAGCTGCCTTTTTGCGCCTGCTCGACGGCGAAAGGATAATAAATTCCGTTAACCTGTTCGTAATCGCCGTAGTACAGCTCGGACTCCTGAAGCGCTCCGCGAATGGTGGTTTGAATTTCAACTTTCAATTCGAGAAACGAATCGCTATCGAGATAGTAGTAGCGCACGTCTCCGTTCTTCATGCTGAGCTTGATTTTGAAGCAATCCGTTCCTTCCATCGAGTCGTGCCCGACAAGCTCCGCTTTGTGGCCCTTCTCTTTGTATTGGATGAGAGGTCCATCCATATCAGCGTCGACGGCGAGGCTTTTCAAATCGTCCTGCGAAAGAAGTTCCGGATCCTTTCGCCCGCCGAATGGAGAAATCTGCCATCCCGTTTTGCCGTCGTAGGCCTGCACTTGCGCCATTCCCTGGATAATGATTTCTTCGCGAACCTTGTTGGCGCGTTTGTTTTCTTGGCGAAAATCCGCGCGAAACGGACCCTGAGTGAACTTTGCGGTAGTGCGGATGCTGCGGACGGATTTTAGCTTGTCGAGTCCTCCGCGTGCGTCGATATTCTTGGCGATGACTTCGTCGACAGTTTGTGCTCCGGCACGGAAAGATAAGCACGCGATGGCGACGAATATAAAAAGGGAGAAACAGCAAACCGAAGAGAAGCTGATCCGTTGGATTACGCGCAAGTTTGCTCTCATGAGATCCCCCAACACACCGACATAAGACGATACATCAAACAGAACGGACCAAAACGTCGAAATATTAAATCACCTAGTTTTAGCTCCTGTCCGATTGCGTGGTTTCGGCCTAACGTGTCGGCCTAATGGCAGTACGGAAATTTGATGCCGCTCGGTCAGCTCGGCCGTCCGGGCTGAGTGGCCTTATCCAAAGAGAATAAATTATGTCAATTCCAGAAAAGAGTCGAGTGTATGGCTTGGCAATTACGCGCCGATACCCGCGCCGCCCAAGAAACCCGTCACTGCCGGCCGTGACGTCATGGCCTTTCATTGCAGGATTCATGCGGATTAACCTTGCTCAGCATGCGATGACACAAAAACCTTGGCAAGAAGATTTGCGTGGGGAAGGAGCCTAAGCCTTTCCGTCTGACGGGACCAGCCAGTCCCGCGAATTCCCGGCACGGCTAGCAGGTTTTTGTTCCAGAGTTATTGGACGGCGATGCTAAAGGCCTCTGAGAAGCCGGGACTCGTGATCGTCGCGATCGGCGCCACGTTTCCGGTCGCATTTGGCGCAAATTTCAAGTAGTTGATGACATTGAGAATATAGATATTTCCGGCGCTATCCAAACAGAGATTTCCGATTGCACCCATAGTAGTCGCCGAACCTGAGATGACTCGAATCGGAGCCACATTTCCAGTCGAACCAGCGCTGAACACCAGAATGGACGATGTCGCGTCGATAAGACTTAAATTTGAGACGTAGATATTTCCCGCGCTATCCAAGGCGACGCCGGTCGGGTCGTCGATCATCGTGTTGGAGCCAGCAAGAGTGCCGGTAGGCGGCGCGTTCCCGTTGGCGCTGGAGTCGAAAATGAGAATGGATGCTTCTTGGCCGTCCCCTCCGGTGGTGTAAATGTTGCCTGCAGAGTCGACCGCGATTTGGACGCCGACGATATTTGTGGCGCTTCCGGCAATGACCCTTGTTGGGGCAGCGTTGCCGTTAGCAGTGGAAGAAAAAATCGCGATACCCGCGTATGAGCGGTAGCTCTGGCTACTACCTACGGGAAGTTCTGCTGCAGAGACATAGATATTTCCGGAATTATCCAAGGCAAGCGCGGAGATTACAGGTGACGAGGGGAAAGCATCCAGTTCAGTCGACGGGCCTATTATCGTCCGCTTCGGGGTTGGTGTTCCGCTCTCTTCCGGACCATAGACAAAAATCTCCGGTTGTCCGCCAGAGGTCGCAGTGTTGTTTGTTAAACCGCCCACATAGATATTTCCGTTCGCATCCACGGCCAGTCCGTTGAAAGTGACAAAGTCCAGTCCTGTGAGGGTCGAAGCTGGGGGCCCGTCTCCATTTGCAGTCGTCGAAAACTGGAGAATCGTTGAAGCTGGCGACGGTCCAAAGAAGAGCATCTCTTGGGTCACGTAAACACTTTCGGTCGCGGGGATGACGCCGGTACCTCCAACGCCGCTACTGCCTAAGCCGCAACCAGTTGCTACTAAGAGGAAGCTGAAGACAAATACAAAAATGATCTTGAGTTTGCAGACAGGCATGAATCTCCCTCTCGCAATGCACCACGAAAGCATCAATCCGGACCGCCTACTCGATAGATGATTTTGTGGCTTGGCCACAGGGCGCCCGTGACTGCGCCACCTACGAGACCTACTGTTGCGCCAAAGGCGGATTGCGGTCCTCGTCCAAAATCAAAAAGACAAGTGAATAGATAGGAGTCCGGAGGAGGTTTACAAGGGCGGTAGGTTGCCGCGCCTATTCCGGCTCCCACACCGGCACCCGCTGCAGCGCCTATGAAAGTGTTCCGCAATCGATGCGTGTTTTTCATGAGTTTGACCGCACGAACATCTTGTTTCTGAATGGTCTGTTCGTCCGACCTTTCTTGCAAAATGATCGCCGTGTCGGAAACATACAAGAATCGTCCGGAATCTTTTTTCGAACTCATTCGAATCACTTGGATCTTCTGCCCCGGTTGAAGTGCGTTCAGGTTCGCCCACGAGGACTTATCTGTCTGCGCCGATGATACGCTTGGTATAGCCAGTACGCACACAGCAATCGCAAGTAATCGCATAGTTCGTTCGCCTCATTTCCGCCAAATATTAAACAAGCCGCCTGTTGTAACTGTCTGACCAACTGATTGGGCATAAGTGGCCGCATTAGCTTGGACTGCTTTGGGCTTGTGCTTGAGTGCAGAGTTCTTTGGGTGGGTACAAGAGAGCCGCGAACCCCAAGAGTGGCGCTTTTCCGGCCGGCGACTGAAACGTTCCTTTCGGGCTGTGAGAATTTGGTTTGCGGCGCTTGTCCGGAGACTCCTGCATATTGCTGTCAGCGGTCTGAAAGTGATCCACAGGCTGCGAAGGGATAGTGGGAGCAACTGGCAGCGGCAGATTTGCTTCCGGGAAGACTCCAGAGCGGGGGAGCGACTGAAGGACTCGCGTGGCGGTCTCCAATTGGAATTGCAGCGGATCGGATACTTCGCCGTCAAAGCATTGTGTCCAGATTTGCGTTTGATCGCTGACACGGATAAGCCGTGCGGTGAGACGAATGCGCCTGCCCGAGGAACGGAGGCAGCCTTCCATGACGGAAGTCACTCGCAGGTTTCGGCCGATCTCGGAGATTGTTTTGGGAGGGGTTTCTTGACTCATTGAAGCAGCGCGCGCGACAAGTGCGAAACGTTGCGGATCGAGACTTGCTAGTTGAAAATTAATTTCTTCGGTTAGCCCGTCGCACAGCAGATTGAAATACATATCGTTGCCAAGGTTGACAAAAGGTAAAACCAAGAGCCGTTCCAGCGCGTTGGATCGTTTTGGAGCGGTGCTGGGCGAAGAACGCACTAAAGAGCGGGTGTCCAACCAGGCGTCAAGCTCGCCGGAGAAGGCATAGACCGTGGAGCCTGTTTGGTGGAAATGACGGTGAAGAGGAAGTCCTTCGCTGCGTTCCCATCGTTGGACGGTGCGGACGTTGCACCGCAGGTAGGAGGCGACCTCCTTCCAAGAACCTAAGCGCTTCTCGGTTGAGGGAGCGTTGGCGTCCTGTGAGCTCGCCGCAGTCCAACAATCCAGAGCATGGTTCACACTCCCAATGTGTAAGCGCGATGAAGGCAGGTGCCCAGAAATCGGGCACTGCTTGGCCCGGTTTTCTGCCACTTCAAGGATTGACTGAACCGCAAGTCCTTTAGTTCTCATTGTGTTTAACCCCTCGGAACCCATAGCTGTGGCGTCTTGGGGATTGAAGTAGCAGGTTGACCGCCATTTTTCTTGGCAGTGGAGGGCTGGTGGACGAGTGTCACGCGGATACCTGAATGGTGCTATATTCCCGAGCGACAGACTCGCCATGACCCTCAATCGCGAAACTCCATCGCTCGAACGCTTGGGCACTCTCTACCGGGTATCGCGGGCGCTCCTGAAGGAAGGCGAGTACGGCGAACTGCTTTCCGGACTGCTCGATGCGTTGATCGAAGCGTTGGGGGCGGATCGTGGATTTGTGGTGGTACGGGAGGGCGGAGGGTTTCGGGCGACGGCAGCGCGGAACTATCGAAGCGAGGCACTCTCCCGGGCGGAGGAAGAGTTCAGCCGCACGATTGCCCGGTCCGTGATGGAAAGCGGGAGAGCCGTCCTGATCGGCGATGCTGCAATTACCGAGCCTTACAGCAAGCTTCAGAGTATCCAGCACCTCTCGGTTCGTTCTGTTTTGTGCGCACCTCTAGTGGTGAGCGATGAGGCCTTTGCGCTTATCTATCTGGAAAATCGCCAAGTCACCGATTGTTTTACGGAAGAGCAGCGAGACTTGCTGGATGAAGTCTGCGTGCTGGCGGCGCCGCGATTGCGAGCCGCGGTGGCCATGAGCCAGGCGCAGCGCCGCGCGGAAGCACTGGAACTGGCTCACAGCCAATCCGATGGAATATTGACCGCCGACCCCGAGATGGCGCGGATCCTGCAGACGGTGCACCAGATCGCAACCACCGATCTGCCCGTCCTGATCGAAGGAGAAACGGGAACGGGGAAGGAATTAATCGCGAGGGCTGTCTATCGCCATAGCATGCGCGTGAAAGGACCGTTCATAGCCCTGAACTGCGGAGCATTCCCGGCAACGTTGATTGGCTCTGAACTTTTCGGTTCCGTGCAGGGTGCCTATACCGGCGCGAATCGCGATCGTGTTGGATTTATCGGCGCCGCCAATCGCGGCACGCTCTTTCTCGATGAGATTGGTGATCTCCCGCTCGATCAGCAGCCTCATTTCCTCCGCGTGTTGCAGTCAGGCGAGTTCACGCGGCTTGGCAACTCGCGGACCGAGCAGGTAGACGTCCGCTTCATCGCTGCAACGAACCGCGATCTGGAAAGCGAAGTGAAGGCGGGCAGATTCCGAGCAGACCTGTTTTTCCGGTTGTCGGCCATCACGTTGCGCTTGCCGCCCTTGCGTGAGCGGCCCCACGATATCAGGCTGCTTGCGGAACACTTTGTGCGAGCTGCGGCAGCGCGCCGCGGCCGGCCCGCGCCTCGACTGTCGGAGGACTGTCTTTCCACATTGATGGCCTACAGTTTTCCTGGAAATGTGAGGGAACTGGAAGGCGAAATGATCAGGGTGGAAGCGCTGGCGCCAGCCGATGTTCCTTGCGGCGCGGATTTACTAAACGAGAGAATTCGCAATCGAGGGAACGGCCAGTCCAGAGCTTCTTTGAAAGAGACGCTTGTGCCCCCCATGTCATTGTATGAAATGGAAAAACAACTGATCCTCTCGACGCTGCAACATACGGGAGGAAACCGTACGCGCGCCGCCGAGATTCTTGGGATCAGTCGAGAAGGGTTACGCACCAAGCTCCAGCGGCTTCAAATTTCCGGAGATCCTGATCCGCTCGCTTAAATTTTCGCGACGTGCAAAACCAATTGGACGAATGCGACTTTTCCGTGGGTCGATTGACATGTCCAGAAGCGGATTCTAAGATTCCTCGCAATGTCCGAACTCCCTTCATCCGAAGGCAAGTCTTTTGGCCACTATCGCATCAAAGGGCAATTGGGCGAGGGCGGAATGGGTGTGGTCTATTCGGCTTACGATTCCGTCCTGGAACGCAAAGTTGCTATTAAGGTAGTGGGTGATCGCGTGCTCGCGGACACGAATGCCCGCGAGTTGCTACTCCACGAGGCGCGGGCGGCTTCGTCCCTCAACCATCCGAACATTTGCACGATCCACGAAGTAGGCGATTCAGACGGCGAAGCTTTCATTGTCATGGAGCAGGTCGAGGGTCAGCCGCTCAACGCCCTTCTGGGTGCCAAAGGTCTGCCGCCGAATGTGGTTATCCGTTACGGGATGCAGATAGCCGATGCGCTTGCCCATGCTCACGAACACGGTGTGATTCATCGCGACCTGAAGAGCAGCAACGTCATGGTCACACCGGAAGGCCGCGTTAAAGTACTGGATTTTGGGTTAGCCGCGCGGCTCGGCAGCGCGGAAATCCAAGAGGCGACGGCTTCAAATGTCCCACTTACGGAATCAAGGCCGATTGTCGGCACTCTGCCGTACCTCGCTCCGGAATTGTTGCGCGGCGAACCCGCGGATGCTCGGACAGACATTTGGTCTCTTGGAATTCTGCTATACGAAATGGCCAGCGGCACTCACCCTTTTCGCGGTCGCACGACCTTTGAATTGAGTTCTTCGATTCTTAGTGGGGTTCCTGTACCACTTCCCGAGAGCGTTCCTGTTGGCCTTCGTGCCGTTGTGGTGCGTTGCCTCGAGAAATCGCCGGGAGAACGCTACCAGCGGGCCGGCGAAGTGCACTCTGCGCTGGAGGCTCTGCAAGGATCGCAGCCCGTACCGCGCCCGGAAATCCCGCCGAAGAGATTCAGCGAGGTCCGCTGGCTTTTGTTCCCGGCGTTTTTGCTTTTGGCTGGCCTTTTCTATTACCTCCGCCCGCAGCACGTGTCGCCACTGACCGAAAAGGACACCATCGTTCTCGCCGATTTCACAAACACAACCGGCGATGCGGTTTTTGACGGCTCACTACGACAGGGACTTTCTGTTCAGCTCGAACAATCGCCGTTTCTCAGCCTCGTTTCCGACGAAAGAATCGGGCAGACGCTTGCACTGATGGGTAAGCCGCCGGATACAAAGCTGACGCCGGAGATTGGACGGGAACTGTGCCAGCGAACGGAAAGCGCCGCAGTCCTTGAGGGCTCGATTGCGATGATTGGCACGCGGTACAACTTGATTCTGAAGGCCGTGAACTGTACGAACGGAGAATCCCTTACGAGCGCTGAAGCGCAAGCCGGCGACAAGAGCCATGTCCTGGATGCGCTGGGAAAAGCAGCTTCTGAAATCCGCAACAAGCTTGGCGAGTCCCTCAGCACGGTGCAGAAATTAAACACGCCCCTGGAGCAAGCTACTACGCCTTCGCTGGAAGCCCTGCAGGCGTATAGCCTGGGCTGGAAGACCATACTTGGGGGCGACTCAGGGGCCGCAGTGCCTTTGTTCCAGCGAGCCATCAAACTCGATCCGAACTTCGCCGCTGCGTATGCATTGCTGGGAATCAGCTATTCGCATCTCGGGGAAAGCAGCCTCGCTGCCGAGAACATGCAGAAGGCGTTCGAGTTGCGCGAGCATGTAAGCGAGCGCGAAAAGTTGGGACTCGAGTCTGCATACTACGACGTCGGCCTCGGCGACCTCGAAAAAGCGCAGCAAGGATTTGAAGTATGGGCGGAGACGTATCCGAGAGACCCGGGACCTCGGGACCGGCTGGGCGCCATTTACAATGCATTCGGGCAATATGACAAATCGCTTGCGGAATACCAGGAAGCTCTCCGTCTCTCCAAGGAGAGCGGGGGAGAATACGCCAATATTGTTAGCGCCTACCGTTCGTTGGACCGTTTTGACGAGGCTCGCACGACGGCCAAGGTAGCGCAGTCGAAAAATCTCGATTCTCCTGGGTTGCATAATGAACTCTACTGGCTCGCGTTTTTGCAAAACGATGCAGCGGGAATGGAGCAGCAGATATCTTGGAGCGCTGGTAAGCCGGAAGTCGAAGATGCGCTGCTCGCTAACGAGGCCGATACCGCGGCCTATTCTGGCCATCTAGGAAAAGCCCGCGCGTTTGCCCGTCAGGCAGTGGTCTCCGCCGTGCGCGCCGAGGAAAAAGAAACAGCGGCAGGCTATGAAGCAGATGCGGCCCTGCGCGAGGCGCTTTTCGGCAATGCGGCGGAAGCGAAGCAAAGAGCCACAGCAGCCCTGGGCCTTTCGCAAGGCCGGGATGTTGCGTATGAAGCAGCGCTGGCTCTGGCTCTGGCGGGTGATTCGGCGCGCGCACAGGCGCTAGCCGATCAGTTGGGCAAATTCCTTCCAGAGAATACCATCGTTCAGGCCAACTATTTGCCGACCTTGCACGCGCAGCTTGCGCTCAATCGCAACGATCCTGCTAAAGCGATCGAACTTCTTCAAGCCGCGGCTCCCTACGAGCTAGGAAATGTTGGCGAAGGCGCACTCAACCCCATTTACGTGGGCGGCGAAGCCTACTTGGCCGCCCGCCAAGGGAGAGAAGCTGCGACGGAGTTCGAGAAAATTCTTGATCATCGCGGAGTTGTCGTCAACTCGCCCATCGGAGCTCTTGCCCATCTCGGCGTTGCTCGCGCTTACGCGCTGCAGGCCGACCATGCTAAGGCGCGCAACGCCTATGAGGATTTCTTTACGCTTTGGAGAGACGCCGACCCGGACGTTCCTATCTTGAAGCAGGCCAAAGCAGAATATGCGAGGCTAAACTGAGCTTTGAGAGAAGGCTGGTTCGCGCGGACCGTTCCTCTGCGCGTACGCACGGGGCTGAGTGGATGGGCAGCAGGAAATTGACCGCTTACTCGGCTACGCAAAACATCCCCGGTGCTCCAGTTTAGTGATAAGATGCCGCCAGTCTTTTCTGCAAAACTCTCACACATCGAGCTTCAAGAGCTCGAAATCGGTCGGAATTTCTTCCATGCAGGCCCGGCATGTGGCAAGGAGAACGGGGAATGAAATTAGCAGGAATCGTTTGTCTGCTGCTGCTACTTGCTTCGCTTTTTAAAGCCGGAGGAGGTTGCCACTCCCAATCTCCCCAAGCTGGCAGTTCAGCCGCCGGCATGAGCTCCATGAGATAGATACTCCGTGCGTTCAATAGCCGAAAAGTCGGGGAAGCGTGGTGGTCAATGCTGGAATGTGGGCGATTAAGAGAACTCCCAGGGCTAGAACCGCTACGACCGGCAGAACGGACCGCAAAACCTCGGGAACCGGTTTCTCGAAGCGATACGATGACATTAAAGCTTCAAGCCAGCGGGCGGCGTGTAGGCGAGCCCGAGGGGAACCAGCAGGGGAACCTCAATGACGATGGCAGTATAGATTTCCATCAGACAGCCAACCACCAGTAGAAAAACATTCAAGAGCAGCAGGAACAGAAGTGGGGAATGAATCGTTTCGGTCGTCCACGCTACGGCCCTTGCCGGAATCTCGGCTTCGACCAGATAATTCGTGAAGCCCAGCGAAACGCCCAGAATCAGCAGCACGCCACCGATGAGCAATCCGCATTCCGCCATGACTCTCGGCAGGTCCTGCAGGATGCGAAGATCGCGACGGATAAACGCTTCAACGATGAAGGCGTAGAGCGCGGTGACCGCGGCAGCCTCAACAGAAGTGGCGAGTCGATCTCGACTCGACGAAACCAAGCGGCAGCAACAAGATCCGCGTGGAGACAATCGTTCATTACATTGCGAAATATTCTCAGGAAATTATCCAGCGCAAACTGGGATGGCTTTCGCCGAAGTGCCCGCTCGGCGGGGGATCGACCGTGATTCAGTCTTTACCCGCGGAGGCGAAGGGAAGTAAGTGTGAAGAAACAATTCCTTTGCCTTCTTGAATGGTGAGGAACTGATTCGGTTTTACCTCGGCGATCGAATCTTTTTGCCCGCTCGGCCAGACAATTTGAAGGCGGGTGGTCTTAGTGCTACCGGGTTTCCCAAGGCCAAAGGTTAGAGGCAGCTCGCTTTGCGACAGATAGCTTGAGCCTGATTTGACCATGCGCGTAAGCGTTGCGCCGCCGCTCGTTGTGAGCGTAACTTTTGCGCCAATGCCGTCGCGGTTCGACTTTGTGCCTATCAGCTTTACGCGCAACACGTCGTTTTGGTTGGCGTTTTCGTTCTGAAGAAGGCGCGCCGGACCATTATTCGCGGTGATCACCAAATCCAGGTCGCCGTCGTTGTCAAAATCGGCGTAGGCCATCCCTCGGCCAACCACTGGTTTTTGGAGCGCGCGACCCAACTTCGTGGATACGTCTTCAAATTTCCTGTTTCCCATATTGCGGTAAATGCCGGCGGGCTGGGCGTATCGCAATGTCGGTTGAACGACGGCGATGTCATCGGAGACATGGCCGTTCGCCGCAACGATATCCAGAAGCCCGTCCAAGTCGTAGTCCATAAAAAAACATCCGAATGTGAGCGATTGGGGCGTCATTTGCGCGATGCCGGATCGCGGCGATTCATCGGTGAACAAACCGGAGCCATCGTTCTTATAAAGCGACATGCTTTCGTTGGTAAAATTTCCGATGACCAGGCTCGGAAAGCCCGAGCCGTCGAAGTCGGCCGCGTCCGCGCCCATGCCGGCGCGCACTCTGCCAGAGTCGCTGAAGGCGACTCCGACCGCCACGCCTACGTCGGTGAACGTGCCGTCGTGATTGTTGTGGTAAAGCTTGTTAGGTTCGGTGTCATTCGAGACGAAGAGATCCATCCAACCGTCGTTGTCGTAATCGAGTAGCGCGACGCCGAGCGCTTTGCTCGTGGGATCAAGCAGCCCAGCTTGCTTGGTGACGTCTTCGAAGACTCCGTTGCCTTTGTTGTGGTAGAGGCGAGAACTCTCGCCTTTGTAGGTTTGCGGCGTGCAGTAGGACTTGTTCTTGTTATCGAGTGTGCAGTATTGGTCCTTCTCGATTGACCATTCGATGTAGTGCGTAACAAAAAGGTCGAGCTTTCCGTCGTTGTCGTAGTCAAACCAAACGGCGCTGGCGGAAAATCCAGGGCTGGCTACGCCTGCTTTGGAGGTAACGTCAGCGAACTTTCCGTTGCCAAGATTGTGGAAGAGGTGATTGGAGCCGACCGTCGTCAAATAAAGATCGTCATACCCATCGTTGTCGTAGTCGCCGACGGAGCAACCCAGTCCATAGCTCTCGATGGCCAAACCGGCCTGCTGCGTCACATCCGTGAATGTTCCATCATGATTGTTGTGATACAGAGCCGGGAAAGACTTGCCGGTTTTGTGCTCCGGCCAGTCCATCGAATTCACCAAGAAAATGTCCTGCCAGCCGTCGTTATCGTAATCGATGAAGCAGACGCCGCTGCCCATCGTCTCCGGCAGGTACTTTTTGCCAAACGCGCCGCTGTTGTGTTTGAAATGGATGCCCGCTTGCGCGGTGACGTCTACGAATTCGATCGGACCAGAAGGCCTGGCAATTTCGTGGTTCGCCTTTGAAATGGTTTCCGTTGAAGGCTGTGCGGGGGGAGTTGAGGACGGCGCCGGTGAGGGCGACTGCGTCGATGGTGGGCTCGTTTCGGCTTCGGCAGTTGGCTTATGTTCACAGCCGGCGGGGAAAAACGACACGGCAAGCAAAAGCAGCCAGCTCTGCAGATACTTGAACCCGAAAGAGCCCCTCGCTAACAATGGACTCTTCATGCCGCCACGCGCGCGGGGACGGTTCGCCGGGAATCGAACCACATTTCGATGAGCAGCGCTGCGGGCCCGACCAGGAAGAGGGCATAAAATGGCGCATAAACCACCTGCGATAAGCGAAGAATCATTTCGGCGAGAGCTACAAAGGAAACAACGACGCACTGCCAGAATTTTGATCGCACGGTCGTCTTCGGGTCCGTGATCATGAAAAAGATAAAGAGCTGATACATCGGGCCCGTCAGCGGAGCAATCTCGGATTGCCAGGGGCTGCCGGTGAGATAGCTGCGCAGGATGGCAAAAACAACGAAGCAGGCGACATAGGTTCCCGTAATGTGGAAGCGGCGCACTCGCCAGATAATGATCGAGCCGAGAATCCAGATCACCACCATGGGCAGCAGATAGTTGCCCCATTGAATGCTCAAACTCGCCACAGTCTCCGGGGCTAGAAATAGCAAGACAGAAATTCCAAAGTTAGATGGATTCCAAATATGGCGCCCTTTTACGCGAAGAACGTATTTCGACATGATGGAGACGATGGCGCAAATCGCATACGGCCAGAACGCAGGCGATCGAACCAGAATGCCCACGCTTATCCCTGTGATGTAAGCGCTCGCGAGGTTGGGCCATTTGCCGACGAAGAGCCGCCCGAGGAACAATTCAGCGAGCAAACTTGCCGCAATGGCCATCCCCGTTTTCTTGTAGCTTTCTAAAATGCCGAAGGACAGATGACCCACAACGAGGATGCAAGTGATGAACATCGGCGCGAGGTAGCGGTTCTCTGGACTGAGGAAACGCTTCCACGGGGCCGTTTCGACCGGTTGTGACCTTATGGGAACGCTCTGCTGGGTCATGAGGGTTCCTTGACCACGTGGTTTTCGTTGGGAGCGGGGTTGTCGATGACTTGGATTTGACCAGAGGGCCAGCGAATCACGGCCTTTTCCACGTGCGGGAACTTGCCCAAGCCAAAATGCAATCGCCGCTGATTTTCGGCGGCGAACCCGCTGCCTCCGGAAACTTCCTGCACCTGTTGCTGGCCGTTCCAAAACACTTTGACTTGAGTGCCGATCGCACTTCGATTGCTCTTGGTTCCTTCCAGCTCGAACTCGATCCACTTGTTCTCGGGAATCACGGTGTTCTTGTAGATGAGCAAAGGACCTCGTTCATTGGCTACGATCACGTCCAGCACGCCCTGGTTCCACAAATCCGCCAAGGCCACAGCGCGCCCGTCGTATGTGTCAGTTACACCGACCGCCTGGGCCACGTCGACAAACTTTCCGCTGCCGTCATTGAGCCAGACGTGCTTCGTTTGGTAGCCCGACAAACTGCGCCCTTCCATCGCGGGCCAGTTCTTGGCATCGTTGATGATGGCGCTGTGTCCGCCGGCAATCTTCGAAAAATCGTACCAGTAGCTGCGATTGCGATCGAGCGATACGTAGCCGTTTGTCAAGTATAAATCGAGCGTACCATCGTTGTTTAGATCGCCGAATTGCGCGCCGAAGCTCCAGCCGCCGATTTCCACACCGAAATCCCGCGCCAGGTTTTCAAACTGCAACTTATCGCCGCTCGTGCTCTCTTTTGGCACCCACAGATTGTTTCCTTGAATGAGCACACCTTCTTCGGAGATGTTTGAGACATAGACGGCGTAGCGGCCCTGGTTCAGAATGTCGCCGAAGCTCGCGTTCATGCCGCTTTTCGGAGCAAATCCGACGCCCGTTTGCTCGCCGACTTCACGGAAGCGCTTCCCGTCATTGAAATAGAGCTCCGACACTCCGTAATCGTTCGCAACGAAGAGATCGGGGTGGCCCGTGTCTCGGAGGTCCGTCGCCGCACAAGCCAGGGCCCACCGGCGACTATTGATGCCCACTTTTTCGCTGACCTCCTCGAACTTACCGCCTCCAAGATTGTGAAAGAGATATTTGCGGCCGCCGTTTTTCGCGTATTCGAAGCTGTCCGGCATCATCTTGGTGGAGGCGAGATGCCAGAGATCAACGTCCTCGGAGTAGTAGCCGCCTATGAACAGGTCAAGCAGGCCATCGCCGTCGTAGTCGAACCACAATGCGGTGTTCGCGTTGATCCACGGCGGCAGGCCAACTTGATCGGTCACGCGCGTAAAGCCGTGTCCGGCATCGTTGTGAAATAGTTCCGGCTTGCCCCATTTGATCAACAAAAGGTCTTCATAGCCGTCGTTGTCGTAATCGCCCCAAACTGCGCCCATCGAAACGCCTGTGCCGGGGCGATTCACATCGGCGATGCCCATCTCTTCCGCGACATCCTTAAACGTGCCGTCGTGCATGTTTCGATAGAGCGCGTTCTTCGCGCCCTCCTTGCTGCTTGTGACATAAATATCAGGCCATCCATCGTGATCAAAGTCCACTATCGAGACAGACGCGCCCATCGAAGCGACTTGCGGCATGATATGGTTCAATCGAGGGTCGAGAGTCGGCGCTTGATGAACAAAATTCACGCCGGCGGCGTGGGAAACTTCTTGCAAATAGAAACCATGGCGAGCGAGTGCGGTTTCAAGGTCCAGCTTCGTTCGGGATTCATCGTGACCTGCCGCAAAGCGCTTGATGATGAGCGGAGAGAACACCAGGCCCGCAAAGACAATCGCCAGAATGATTCTTGCAGCGATGCCTTGTTTCACTTGGGCGGCGCGCTCCTGAGCGAATTTTGAAACACGTCTGGCGTGACGTAGCGCGTGTGGTAGTTCTCCCAGTCCTCCGGATGCTGGCGGTAGACGTATTCATCTTCGAGACGGCCGGGGCGCTCGACGTATTCGTTCTTGGCGTGATATGGCAGCGGCAAGACGGTCTTTGAGAAAGTGGAGTTGAAATCGCCATCCTTGATCCAGCCGTCGCCTACAACGATAAAGTCGCGGAGCCAGCCGGCTGGCGGGGGCGGTTGTTCGGCGAAATGAAGCGACATCTCGTCACCGGAGTTGACGATGACGTAACGATCGTCTACGCGATTCAAAAGTTCGCGCACGTCGCCGTATCGCGTGTAGTAGCCAATCAAATCGCGCCAGCGTTGCTTCGTGCCCAGAATCTGATAATAGTCCGGGACTTCGGGTGCGGGCGCGCCTGGGTCTGGGCTATCGATTGTCGAGTATCCCCGGTAATGCAGGTCCGCGGCTTCAGCGTCGAGCGTCTGCGTTTTCACCTGAGCCCGGGGATCGCCTTGCGCCCACTCGATGCAATCCCAATAAATCTCGAGATTCGTCCGCAAACGCAGGCGCCGCGGAGTTCCGGGTCGGAAAATATTGGTGAGGTTGAAGAGAACCGTTTTCTTGCGGCCAGCCGGAAAGCCGAGATTCGACTGAGCTGTCGTCCATCCGCCGCGGCCATCGGGGACTTCGACGCTCATGCCGCGGGCGTGCCAGCGGTTTCCTTGGGTAATCGCCACGTTGAGCGACGATTCGGTGTCATGGATGGAGCCTTGCGCGATCAAGTAGAGCGGACCTCTCTTTGGAGCGTCGTCGCCGAGATCGATCTCGAGGTAATGGTCGCGCGTTATTCCCTGATACTGGCCGCGGCCGAAAGAAGCGAGCGCCCGGCCATCCAAAGTGCTGACGATGTCCGTGACGTCTTTGCCGTTGTCGTCAGTGGCACGAGCAATCTTGTGCGGAGAAGCTACCGTCGTGAAACCAAGTTTCGCGGGTGGAATTACGAATCGTTCGTCAACGTAGATTTCCGTGCCGGCCGGATGGTCCACTGTCATCAGCGCAATGCGATCGTAATAGTAGACTTCCCAAAGTTCCGCGGTGATGCGCAGGTCGTAGTAGCCGTCGTGTGGAACGAGCTGATCGCGCCGGATTTTGTACCACTCGCCGGTAGTTGCGATTTTCGCCGAGCCCAGCGTATTGATACGCAGCCCAATCGCAGATCCCCACGGAACCGCGTCCTTCACGAATTCCATTTTCGCACCATTCCACGCGAAAAGAAAAGGACAGGAAGCTTTCAGCCGCTGCTCGGTGACAACTTCCTGGTCAGCTTTCACGCCAAATTCCGCACGCACCGTGCCGTTTGGCCAAACCACGCGCACGACTTCTGCGCTCGTCTGGTTTCCGAGACCAAAGTGAAGTTGCGGCCCTGTAATGGGTTGTTTCTGAACCAGCAAACCCGAGCGAATTTCGATTTCACCGCCGACACCAAACGGATTGATGCGCTGATCGCCGACAGCCTGCTTTGCATGAGGCCGTACCACCTGCCAGTGATAGTTTTTCGAACCATGATTTACACCTTGTGCTGGCAGGCCATGCTCATCGAAGCCGAGAAGATCGAGGCGCCCACCGGCGCTCAAATCCGCAACATCAAAAACAGTGCTGAGCCCTGGCGCGTGGTCCAGAAGCGTGAACTTCGATGTTGCATCGCCAAGCCAAATCAGCGGCGCCGGCACAGGTTCGCAATTTGGCGACTCGATGCGGCTGAGAATCAGATCGAGGGCGCCGTTATTGTCGAGGTCGGCGACTTCGAGCCGCACCTCGCCCGCCAGGTAAGCTTTGGGATTCGGAACTTGCACAAGCGGCATAACGCTCCACCCGCGCGTTTCGTTGAACGAAACGCTGACGATGGCGCCACTCGACACCACGGCGAGCAGATCGAGAACGCCATCGTTGTCGGTATCGGCAACGCCAAGCGCTTTGACGGTCGGCAAGCCCGGCGGAAGCGCGACTTCGCGGAATTGGCTCTGCCGCTCGTTGTGAAAAATATGAAGGCGCCCATCGCCATCGACGATTGCCGCGTCGGCATTGCCATCTGCGTCTAAGTCCGCCCAAGCGAATGCTCGCACTCCCGACACGCCGGGGAACGGATGAATCACCGTAAAGGTATCGTCGCCATTGTTTCGCAAGACCTGCGGAGCGCCATCTTTTTTTCCAAGAACAATGTCCAAGTCGCCGTCGGCCTCGATGTCGACGGCCCAAGCGCCGGTGTAGGAAGCGTTCGTAACGTCCTTTGGCAGCTTGGTGTTGGCAGTGACGTCGGTGAATTTCTCCGGACTATCTTGCCGCATCAAGCGCACGCCCCCTGCGCCGGCAAGCACGAGGTCCGTCTTGAAGTCGTAATTGAAATCGATCTGCAGGACGCCCTCCGGAAGCGGCCCGGTCCCGGATCGACCGCCGGGAAAAGGAAATTTTGCTCCGGTGGACAAACGCACTTCGTGGCCATCCGCTTCAGCAATTACGGGAACCCCGGCACTTCCAAGCGCAACCGCGCCTATCCACTTCCAAGAGCCAGCATTTCCATCCGGCACAGGCTTTGGCGCAAACCGAAGCGTGGTGTCTGCGGGTGCGGGAGTGAAGTCGGGCGTTTCCAATCGCAGGAAATGAGTAAAAGGTTCCGCTTCTTCGCCCGGTGGCGCCTTGAGCACTGCCAAGCTCTCGCGGAACTCCGGAACACGCATGAGCGTGTTGCGCAAAAAGGTTGTGCGAGTCGCCGCCGTGCGGGGATTGGGACTGCCGGCTGCGGTTTGCACGGCAGCTAGCTGTGCTTTCACTTCGGCCGGCCAATTTGTGGAGCGCGAGGTGATTTGCACCAGCATGGATTTCAGGGTCGCGGCGTCTCCAACTTTGGCAGCGACACGAGCGAGTTCGAGCTGTGCGGCAAGATTATCCGGCTGGGCTGCCAGAATCTTTTGAATCAAGCGTTGATACTCCGTGTCGCTGTTTGCATCCGCTTGCCGTTCCACTTCTTCGGCGAGCTGGTAGGCTGCGCGATAGTTGCGTGGATTGATTTCAATTGCCTTCTGCCAGTCGGCGATTGCGTTTGCCGAATTTCCGCGACTGCTTTCCAAAAGTCCCAGGAGTTGATAGATCTGGTCGTTATCAGGCGCCAGTTTACGAGCTCGCTCGATTCGTTGCGCGGCAACATCCAATTTGCGCTGGCGCAGCGCGAGCACGCCCCAATTCGCCCAGCCGGCCGGCTCGCCTGGCACGATGGCCGTCAATTTAGAAAGGTCACTCTCCGCGTGCACATCGTCGCCGACTTGCAGCGCTCCCAAGCCAATGTAGAACGCGGAAACCGACTCCGCGTATTCCTTTGAAGATTTCTGCGGAAGTTTTGTGTCGGAGCCACAGGCACACAAAACCGCGCTCAACGCGCCGCAAAGAAGGAAAAAGCCGCCCCCCCGCCTGCAACAAGAGCTTTGCAGGCGCCTGGAAGCGAATCTATCAAGGAGCATCACGGCCGCATGGCTGTTTTTCGTTTGCCGCATTTATCACTTTGATCGCAGCGCGCGGAACTAAGTCACGTTAAATTTGTCCCTCAGTCTCTCACGCAGAAAGCACGACCGCAAAACTTCACGAAACCTGCTGCGCCCGAAGTTTTCGCAGCCGCCGCCGCTTTGTGATGGCCGTTGCCCATAAGAAACCGACTCCCAAGAACGGCAGAAGAAAGAGCAACAGGTCCCATCGGCCGAAACCCGTTGGAGTAGGCTCCACTTGCGACAGTATCTCGCCGCCTCCCGCCGAACTTGCGAGAACAAGGCGGACCTTCCAATTCTCTTGCTGGTCAAACTGAACCTCAGTTTTGTATTCCACCCGGCCGCGTAAATCCTCGAGCCATGCCGAATACACAGCCTCCGCGAGCCTGCCGCTTGCCGGCTGTACGCCGATCTGAACCTTCAAATCCTTCGGGACCGTTCCACCCGGCACGGGGTCGATCATGACGAAAAACGTGCCGGTGCCGAGGTCCGGATGCGTCCAAAGAGAAATGATGAACGGTCCGACACGCTGATCCGTGATAATCGGAAACGGCGGACCGTTGTGCGCCGCTGCATTCGGGGCGCAGACCATCGAGAGCGGGCTAGCCACCAGCCAAACCAGCAACATGCGCGATATTCGAAAGCGTTCCGTTCTTTTCATCTCGTATTCCGCACGCCTGATCAGCCGCCCATCAGCATCGCGCGCATTTCCATCGGCTGAAACATGAGCCAGACCGACGCCAATCCGATCAACAAACAAACCACGGCCCAGGGCACAAAAGCGCGCATGGGTTGTGGAGCACAGTCCTCTTCGGACAGCTGATAAACCACGAAAAGGGAACCCACAAATCCGAGCAAAAGGAATCCCAATTCAATCGGTTGAACAAATCGCACTGGCAGACCGGTCCATGTCCAAAGCGGTGCACCAAAAAGGTGCACACCGAGATTGCCTAGCGCTGCTTGGCTGACCGGTACGATGGTGAGAACGCCCGTGAAGAAATGAAATCCATAGTGCGCAAGCCACATTCCAAATCCCAGAGGAACAAGCGCGTAGCTATACCGCACCGCAAGTGGAATTAGGGCGAGCTTACTGCCTCCCAGCGCGCGTGTCAGCCAGGCCGCCGCGCCGAGCAGAATCGCCGGCTCGACGAGGAGGAAGGCCACGAAAATCACGCCTAAGACAGGCGCTTCGCGGCTGACGGAGAGCAGCTTGGCAAGCCAAGCCTCAGCAGCGTACCCGGGACTGACCATGCCAAACGCGTTGACAAGCGCGCCGAAGGTGAACGCGATCGCAAGCGCCGCGATATCTTTTCGCCGCGAGAAGTACCCGATGCCTGAACGAATGGGATCGATCATTAGTTCCGCAGCCGGCAGGCGGCTCCTCACGCCGACATTGTCGTGGGGGCAGGCGTGCACGCAATCGAGACAGAAGGTGCAATCCATGTTGCCCACTTTGCGCGGTTGAAATAGGGCGAGTTCGCAGCCACGCTGGAGAATCACGAGGCCATTCGTATTCCCGCTGGAGCGAGAATTCGATGAAGCTGCTTCCTTCCCAGCACGGACTTCTCTACGCCCCCGGATGCAATCTTTGGTCGCGCAGCGGTCACAAACACCTTGATTGCGAACCTGTACTTCCAACGGAGAAAGAGTCGACGCAATAAAATTAAACTGGCCAATCGGACAAACAAATTTACAGAAGGATGCGTGCTTGAACAAGCCGTCGATCAACAGCACCGCGACAAAGTACGCGAGGGCCAGGGAAACAGTCCACCAGGGGGACGACCACAGGCTGAAAAGTTCGTACGTAAACAAAATGACGATGAAGAGGGCGACCGAAATCCATTTGTTCCGCAACACTCTCGGCCAGTTGAAACGCGGGCGAAACAGGCGGCGCGCTGCATTTCGCACCAGCATGAACGGACAAGCCAGACAAAAAAAGTTGCCGGCACAAAGTAGCACCAAGACTAGCGCACCGCGGAAGTGAATCCAGGTGAGCACGGTCGCAAGATTCTTTGGCGCCAGCGTAGGGCCGAGCATTCCGTGGAGGATCATCACGACGGCGATAAGAAACAGGGGAACCTGCAGAATTGTGCGGGAATGCCGCCAGCGTAAAAAGCCGCCGATAAGCGGCACGCGAAGCAGGTCGAAGCGGGGAGCATCGAGGGACAAGACTTCCGGATTGGAGGATTTCGTGACCAACGGGGTTAGGTCGCCTACCTGCGGCTGGACTTTGGGCGCGAGACGGGAAAGGACCGTTACGCCGCGCTAGCTTCCGCGTTCTTTAAGTCTTTGTCCCATTCGCATGAGCAAACCGATAAGCCTTCCTCGCCCCTACGCGGGAACATGTGGTAGTACATGCCGATCACCATGGGGATGAACACGATCGTGTTGTAGAAGAGGTGGAGCTCCACGCGTGGAACGATCAATTGGAGAACGCTTACCGGAACGGGTTTGCCCCAGAAATTGTGATGCGTCGTGGCCTGGATAATCAGAAGGAGGTGCTCGATGTGATGCCAGAATTGAATGACCAAAGCCACGGTCCACCACTTGCGCCCAGTCCCGGTAAAGCCCTTGCGCAGCACCCAAATCCCGATCAGCATGACCAGCGCATAGGCGTAATGGAGAACTTCCGATTTAATCAGCCAGGGATACCAAAGGCCCAAAAGGCCATTTGCTTTTGCCCGAGGCCACCCCATTACGTAGATCTGATATGCCTGGAACAGATGTTCAGCCCAATGAGCGAGAACGATCGCCATAAACACTTGCAGAGCGCGCTCATGCCAGGTCGAGTTCAACTTGTCGTAAAGACTGGAACCCGTGGCCGCTGGTATGTGTGCGCTGCTAATCGCAGGACTGGAAACCGCCATGCCGCTATCCTCCGAAAAGTCAAATAGAAACAAGGACTTGAACGACTAGGTCTTCCCCGGCGAGGGATAGTCCCACACGGCCCTCGGGCCATCAATAGTATATACATACTAGTGTCCCGTTTCTCTTGAGCGCCCTTCAGCTGGCGTATTCTTGGGCATCCTCCAAAGATACTATTGACGCTATCAAGCCTGATATCGACAATGTGCAGGCTTCTGACTTATTGCATAATCGCTCCCGCCGCATGAGCGCTCCTTTCAGAGAGGAACTTCAAGAATGTCCGAAAATGATATGATCACAAACCAGAAACGTATCTTGCAGAACCAGAAATCGATTCTGGCGAACCAGAACGCCATCAAAGCAAACCAGGAAACGATCAAGAAAAACCAGGCTTCGATCTTAAAGAATCAAGCAATCTTGAACACGATCGTGAGCAACCAAAAAAAGATTTTGGCAAAGCTCAACTAAAACATCCTCCTCCTTCTGAATATTTTCGCGCGTCGGCGGTGCATGTCAGCCCGTCAGTGCTGGTCTTGCTAAGTCTGACGGGTTCGCTAGTTCCTCCCTTCGCGTCGACTGACTTTAAAATACGGCCCCGCCACTTCGTTACGACCGCATATCCCCGTTCCTAGTATTTTTCAATTATTGCGCTCCTATGTTTTCCGAATACACTGACGCCACTTTTACCTGGGGCCTCGGATTTCGACACCCGCGAGGCGAATGAGATTCGCAATGTCGAGGAAATGCGGCGATTCACCCGCTCTTGGGCGGACTGCGGTGAAGAGCGCCCAGACAGCGCGAGATTGAGCTGTTTGGAATCCATTTGATCTGGAGACTTCGTGAAAAGACTGCTCATCTGCTTTCTGTTCCTGTTGGTTGGCACTCCGGCGGAGGCGCAAGAGCCGGACACGCAACCCATCCAGTTAGGGAGCGTCACTTTCTCCGGCAGCATCCGCGAGAGGTACGAAGCATGGGACTGGTTCCAGCCGCCCGCCGGTGGCCAGAACCTCTACGGCTACTCCGGAACCGTAGTGCGTTTCGGTTTTTCGCAAAAGCACGAGCACTACGATTGGAACATCGAGTTTGAGGCGCCCATTCTGTTGGGCATCCCGAACGGCGCCGTTCACGCCGCCCCCTTGGGCCAATACGGACTGGGCGGAGCTTATTACGCCGCGAACGATAACAGCCAGAACGCCGCATTTATCTTCCCCAAACAGGCATTTTTCCGCGTAAAAGGAGAGCACTCAAGCCTGCGAATGGGACGCATGGAGTTCACCGACGGCAGCGAGGTAACACCCAAAGATCCCACCTTGGCTTCGCTAAAGGCAGACCGCATCGGTCAGCGATTGCTCGGCAACTTCGGTTTTTCCGACGTCATGCGAAGTTTTGATGGTTTGCAGTATGCCTATTCCAACGGCCCATGGACTTTCACGGCTCTTAGCGCGAGTCCGACACGCGGCGTATTTCAGGTCGACGGCTGGGGATGGGTTAAGACTCCTGTCACCTATGTGGCCCTCACGCGTCAGACCGACATCGGAAAGAGTCATGCCGAGTGGCGGATCTTTGGAATCTATTACAACGATGACCGCCCTCTCGTAAAGACGGACAACCGCCCAGCGGCCGCTAGGGCCACCGACCTTGGCGGCATCAATATCGGAACATACGGCGGACACTTCATTCTCGCCGCGCCAACCTCCGCCGGCACGTTCGACTTCCTTGGCTGGGGCGCTCTTCAGAATGGCAGCTGGGGAGAGTTAACCCAGCGTGCGGGCGCAGGCGCCATCGAAGGAGGCTGGCAGCCGAACTTTGCAGCCCCGGTACACCCATGGCTTCGCCTCGGATACTACTACTCCAGTGGCGACGGAAATCCAAACGACAATACCCACGGGACTTTCTTTGCCATTCTTCCCACTCCTCGCGTCTACGCGCGCTTTCCTTTTTTCAACTCCATGAACAATACCGATCTTTTCGGCGAGGTGATGCTGCGGCCGACGAAGCTGCTCACCATCCGGAGCGACGTGCACGGCCTCTGGCTGAGCAACAAGAATGATTTGTGGTACTCGGGCGGCGGCGCCTTTCAGCCATGGACCTTTGGCTTCAATGGAAGGCCTTCCAATGGATCCACCTCCCTCGCGACTCTCTACGACATCAGCGGCGATTACAAGTTAAAGCACGGTTTTTCAATCGGCCTGTATTTCGGATATGCGGTGGGCGGCGAGGTGATCAAGAAAATCTATCCCACCAATTCGAACGGCGCACTGGGCTACTCGGAACTGAACTACCGGTTTTAACGGCCAACGCAACCAAGCTAAGCGCAGTCAGCATTTTTAAAGAATCAGTGGAGGGCGCAGGAATTGCGCCGCGACGTTTGCATTCAGCGCGAAGCTCCATCAGCTGAGGTAGTCTCTCGCGAAGTGATTTCGTACCTGAATCCGTCCGGGTCCAGGCAGTCGAGTCGACCTTCGGCTGTTTCTGCCTGCGGATACATGAAGAATCCGATCGCTGCGCCGTTCGATCCCGGCAACGCAACGTCATGGGCGAAATTGAACGCCATCCAATTCATTTCCCAGGACCCAAACAGCCGCGCGCGCGACTTCTTCACCAGGTCGTCTTCCAGCGGGAGATTTCCTGGTGGCTCCTCGAGAACCACTTTTCTCACGTCCGCGGGATCCACAGGAATCCATCCGTACCCGGAGAGATAAACCTCCGCGCGGCAATGCTGTGCTTTCGTCACTTTCTCCGAGGACACGCCCAGGCTCTTGTACCCCAACTCTGACTTGGCCACACGGATTCCATAGACGTCGCGCGCTGGGAGCCCCGCCGCTCTTGCAAGCCCGACATAAAGCGCATTGAGATCGGCACACTTCCCGCTCAAATCCCTGCTCTCCAGCATGAAACGAATATCGCCTATGCCGCACCCGCGTGTTTTCGGATTCCGGAAGGTGTTGTCAACAATCCACTCGTAAATGGCCCGCGCCTTTTCCACATCGCTCTTTGCGTTTTTGGTGATTTCTGCAGCTGTTGCCTGCACGATCCCGCCAGTCGGCAAAAGCTTGGTCGGCCGCAGAAAATGCTCCAAGTTCGCGCGGTCTTCTTTCGGCGCGTTGCCGGGCGCGGCGAGATCGACAGCAGCGTTCCTCGTGGCAATCCTGCTCGTTACCGTCAGGCTGGGTTTCACCCCTGGCGGAAATTCCGCGGCGATGATGGCGAGCGCATCCGTCTTGTTTTCCACGAGTTTCGCGGAGCCGCCCTCTGCCCCGAAGGTATTCGAGAGTGTTCTTTGGAATGGCGTCTCAAGGGTTAGCGCGCCGGGCACCCAGATGCGTGTGCTGCCGGAAGCTTTCAGCACTTCGACATGGGTCGTCACTTCAAATGTTCGCCAGCCGTCGGAAGCTGCGCCCGGCCCAAGCATTCTCCTGGTCTTGGGAAGCGCGAAGCTCGCGGATACGATACTTGCGGAACGCAGAAAATCACGACGGTTCATGACATGTCCCTTTCCACCTGCGTTCCATTTCTAGATGCTCGCCTATGCCACAAAGATACGCCAATTCTGGCCCCACGCAACTTGCCATCGCAAAACCGCTTTTCCCTCGTTGCCGTTTCCGGCCAACTTCCGGGCTTGACCCCGCCACACTCTGAAAACACACGGGCGCGGTGCCTGAGTTCGATAACCGGGACGCGGAGATGGAAATTCCAGCACTACGGCTGAGATCGGGCAACAGTAACGGGCTTGGGTTGGAGCACTTGGGGTGAACCGGCGAATTGCGACGAGCGTGATAAGCGGTCGTGTCCGGCGATTCCAGTCACAGGATCGCCGCGACGCGTGCGGCTACTGCTCGGGTAGCTTTTCTTCGAGTTCGGTGGCCAGCTTGTGAACGTCCGTTGTTTCGCTGAACCCCTGGACTTGCCGTGTTGCCGATTTCACGTCGACGCCAGTGTGTTGACAGAGCTTTTGCAACATCTGGAGCATCATGGTGAGTTCTTGTTCGGCGAGCATCCCAACCTGAAGATCGAGATGCGCGCGCCTCTCCGCCTGACGAGACATGCGATTCTGACTGATCAGCACGAAGATGGTCAGGAACACGCTCTCCGAGGAGACAAAAAGGGCCAAAATGCCGAAGGGAAAAGGATCGAACGCACTCACGCCGGGAATCAAGTTGAGATTCGCGGCGATCCAGCCCGCTACCAGAATCACATGCAATAGAAGGAACTTGGGACTGCCAATGAATCTTACGACAGCGTCGCTCTGGCGTTCCGTGCGCGTCCGGCGATCCAGCGCTTCCTCTTCCAGCTTGGCGATGGCGTCAATATTGAACTGCGTTGGATTTGCCGCAATTTGGTCAGATATCGTTTTATTCATGGAGTTCCAGCTATTTAGAAAGCGAATTTGGCGTGCTGGATCGGTTGACGGCCGAATGCTTTTTTCCAATCTACCTCGGATTGGCGGCACTGGTTTGTGCCGGAACTTCCGTGTCAGCCGGATAGACGATAATCTCGACGGTGCCCCATCCGGAATCCGGAGTGTCACTTTTTCCTTTGCCTCGTCCAAGTGTCTTGAGCTGCGTATCGTCAAAGGAGAAATTGTTGACGAGATAGTCCCGCACCACCATCGCGCGCGCCTGGGTGAGCACTAAGTCCTTCTGCTCATCTCCCGTCATGCCTGCTGAAACGACGACGACCGCGACTCCAAACTCCGTGTCCGCGAGAAACTGCCCGGCGGCGCGCAAAGACTTCTCGTTCTTCGGTTTGGCGGTATCTGCCTTGTCGAACAGCTTCTTGGAATCGAAAGCGAATGATTTCAGCGGCGCAGAATCAGGAAGCTTTGCGATTTCGTTTTTCTCGAGGTCGGAAGAGCTTTCATAACCGCGTTTCTTGAAGAACCCGCGCACCAGGAAATTCTGCTTCATCGCTTCCATATTTTCCTGGAAGGCGGTTACACCTGCCTGGGCATGGTTGACGGTGTCCCGCAGGCCGGCGGTGGTTTCATCCAGTTGGGTATACACCTTCTTGTCGTTCACCAGTGCGCCGATGGTTCCCTCGCCTTGATTGATCTTCGTACTGATGGAACTCAGATTGGCGGTAACCACCGTGACATTGTTCAGGGCAGCCTGGCTGGTGACCAGGATGCCGTCGGCCTTTTTCATCAGGTCCGCGATAACGAGCGGGGGTTCGCTGCCGATCATATCGTCATCTTTCACATTCGCTGCTTGCGCGGAGCCAAAGGAGATCGCGATATATTCGTTTCCAAGAAGGCCCTCGGTCTCGATCGAAGCCATGGAATCTTGCTTGACAATAGCGTGCGTAGATCTCTCCAGATCCATCAACACGGTAACCTTGTCGGTCGGTTTGCTGGGCAGGTCGATCTCGCGCACTGTGCCGGTGTGCACACCGGCGATGCGCACTTCCGCGCCGGAATCGAGGCCCACTACAGTGGCGAACTGGGCCTTCAATCGATACGTGGGGCTGAACAAGTACTGCTTACTCCCGATAATGAAGACTCCCGCCGCCAGAATCGCTAGCGTTGCGATGATAAATGCTCCGAGTCTCGCCGCCCTTGACATACACGCTCCCTATGAATCCCGCTTCATGAATTCCACGACAAATTTGTTGTCGCTTTTCTCAAGGTCCTGGAAGCTGCCTTCGATCAGCACATTTCCTTCGTGCAGAATCGCCAGGCGGTCCGCTATGGTCTTCGCGCTTTGCAAATCGTGAGTGACCACGATTGAGGCCATGTGATTCTCCTCCTGCAGCTTGAGAATCAGCTCGTCGATCTCGCCGGAGGTAATGGGATCGAGCCCCGCCGTGGGCTCATCGAGCAGGAGGATGCCGGGCTTGAGAGCCAGCGCACGCGCGAGCCCGACGCGCTTCTGCATGCCGCCGGAAATATCACTGGGCTTTTTTTTGAGATCGCCTTCCATGCCCACGCTGGCCAGCAGCTCCCTGACGCGGTCAGCGCGTTGCGATTTCGTCATTTTGGTATGGCGCTTCAATGGGAAAGCAATGTTCTGCTCAACGGTCAAAGAGTCGTACAGAGCCGCGTTTTGAAATAAGAATCCCATTTTCTTCCTGATCTCATTCATCGCCTGGAGATCGAGGCCGGTGATTTCCTGCCCCTGGACGAGAACGGATCCCGAATCCGGCTGCTGCAGGCCGATGATGAGTTTGAGCAGCACGCTCTTCCCCGTGCCGCTGCGCCCGAGAATGGCCAGAGTGTCGCCGCTCTTCACGGTCAGGTCCACGTCATTTAGAACGATCTGGGTACCGAAAGATTTGTGCAAGCCTTCGAGGACCACAGCTGGTCCATCACTTTTTGCGCCCGAGTATTCGTTAGGCGGTGTGACACTGCTCTCCGGCATATCAAGCAAGATTTGATTTTCGGGGAGCGTCATGGAAAAAACACCAGGATCAATTTCACCAGGACGACGTCGGCCAAAATGACAAACAGGGAAGAGAGCACGACAGAACTGGTAGCCGACAGCCCGACACCCGCCGTGCCGCCCCGAGTGCGCATACCCTGGAAGCAGCCGATCATCCCGATGATCAGGCCGAAGACCGCGGTTCGGAAAGTTGGGGCGAGAAAATCACTGAAGGTGGTGCCACCGAACCCGTGATGAATGAACTTGGTGAAGGAAATGGGATCGACGAGCGTATCTGCGATCCAGCCGAACAAGATGCCGAAGAGATCGGCCGCGAGAGTCAGCAGGGGGAGCATCAGAACGCAAGCAACGATGCGCGTAAACGCCAAATACTTATAAGGATTTACGCCGGAAGCTTCGATGGCATCGATCTGCTCGGTCACTTTCATGGAACCCAATTCAGCGCCGATGCCGGCGCCGACCCTGCCGCTGACGACCAAGCCAGTCACTATGGGGCCCGTTTCGTGGATGATGGAGAACACCAGAGCTGCCGGAAGCATGGACTTGGCACCGAATCGCACCAAGCTGCTGCGGCTTTCCAGGGAAAGAACTGCACCGATAGCCGCGCCCGCCAAGGCTACCAGCGGCAACGATTTGGAGCCTATCTCGTCGAGCTGCCGCATCAATTCGCGCCCTTCAAAGGGCCGTCGCACCGCGGCGCACAGCACCTGCCACGCAAAAATGCCAAACTCTCCGAACCATTCAAGGAAGCCGTTGAAAGGACTCCACAGGGAACTAAGTGTCGCGCGCATCAGCGACGGAGCTCGTGGCACGTCCTGGCTGATCAAACGATGAGGAATGCTAGCGTTGTGGCTCACAATTTTGGTCAGTGTCCTCAGTGGTTCGAGGTGCTCTCGGTCGTGTCCGCTCCAGGAGATCCAGCGCTATCCAGCTGGCTAAATAACGTATGGGGCCCTCCATAGATGAATTCACGTGCGATGTTTGCGCCCACGAAAGCCAGGAGAGCGTAATTGCCCATGCGCAATCCATCTTTGACATCGTAACGGCCCGGATACCATCCATAGATTGCTGTAGTTGTGCCGGCATAAGGCGCAATGAGGGCGGGGAATGACAAGCGGCGATGCCCGTCCGTGCCGTGGCGCGCCGTCACTGTCGAGATTACCGCATGCTCCATCCGCCGAAGAATGCCGCTGCACTCGCAGCGGTAATACAGCGTGTCTTCGCGGAAGGCCTCCGCTAGCGCGTAGCGCGTCGTCGTGGTGGCCATGGCGATGCCGAAATCCGATCCCACTCGCTCACCATACGCTTTGAAGCCCTGCCCCCATTCCGGAGGCGTTTTCTCTGCCTGATTGATGGCCCCCAGGATCGCCGCGCCGGCGATCGGATAGGGGCCGAAGGTATCGAATAAGTAGTTTCTAATCTTGGCCTTCTCCGTCGGCCGGACGTAGGTCAGCTGTATATGCGGGTGCGTTGTGCTGGAGAAGGGCGAAGCGATATTGTGGGAGGAAGATCCTTCGCCGGCGGCGGACTGCCCTCTTCCGATAGGCGCAAGCGCTCCCAGAAGCGAAATGGCCATCAGGAAAGGGACAATCCGAACTCTCTTCATCACAATTTCTCCTCTTCTTAAATGTTCGACTTGCGTTCGTGGCTGGCTGCAGCAATGAGCCAGGAAGGTGGGGAAATACCCAAGGCCATAAGTATCATCTCCGGGATCTAGGTGTCTGTTCCGAAGAGCACACTCGCCACTTGGCCTCTCAGATGCTTTCCGGGCTGGTGGCCGCTGCGGAATATCAAGTGCGGTCCCTTGACGGGTATCAGGGGAGGTACCGTGCTACAGATGACTTCTCGGTCTCGGAGCAGCTATCAATCAGCAGTGTACAGAAGAGAACACCGTGACGATTGTACAAAATCAGACAGCGCGAACATATGAAAACACTAAGAATGCATTCTCAGACAATGAGTGAAAACGAAGTTGCAGGAAGACTGAACGGTCTGGTCAGTAATGTAGGTGGACGCCAAATCGGTCAGGCTAATCATCGCGAGACAATGGCAACGGGATGGCGATCTTGAGCCTCGCGATAAGTCAGGCCTGGTTTGGGGTCTTGGGATCGCGGGAATAACAAACGGGAGAAAGAAGTTGTCAAAATCCGCAGGACGCGCGGGCGTGGTAAGGGTTTTCATAGCTGACGGCAGTCAGCTCAGCTGTCAATTGATAGCGGCGGCGGTGCGGCGGGGCCGCTATCGTACGAGGGTTGTTGGCTACGCGACTGACGCAGCTGGAATTCGCGAAGGACTCGAAAAGAACGAAGCCGATGTAGCGGTCATCGGTGCTCGTTTAGAAGAGGAAGCGCTTGCTGGGCTTGATATTACGCGGGAAATTCAGGCTTCGCGCTCTAAACCCAGTGTGATCATCATACTCGATTCGAATAAACCGGCGATGGTCGTCGAAGCATTCCGGGCAGGAGCCAGCGGCATATTTTCTAGGGATCAATCATCGGAACTCCTGTGTAAGTGCATCCACGCGGTACACAAGGGGCAAGTGTGGGCCAGCAGCAAGGAACTGCGCTTCGTGATCGATGCTCTGGGCCCCGCCCTGCCGGCCAAACCAATTTCGTTGAGAGGACCGGGTTTGCTGACCAAGAGGGAAGAAGGAGTCGTCCACTTGGTAGCCGAAGGCATGACCAATCGTGACATTTCCCAACAACTGAAACTGAGCGAGCACACCGTGCGGAACTATCTATTCCGGATATTCAATAAAGTTGGAACTTCGAATCGACTTGAGCTGGCCCTTTACGCCATCGACCGCAGGGAAGGGTTTGAGCAGCAGAATTCAATGGCTGCCATGGATAGGTCGCAGAGCGATACAAATCAAGCTGTTTCCCCAAGGCGGGCCTGATTGCCGCGTCACGCTGGGTGAGTACGAGCCTGGAGAATCGGCAGCGAAGTTTATTTTTTCGGCATAGCCGCCAGAAAAGCGTTCGTTTGCTGGCTTACGATGTCGAGCAAATTCCCCATTGCCAAGTTCACGTCGATCAGATGCAGGCCCCAATCAGCCAGCACGTGCCCGTTAACCACAACGTCGCCCGCGATGTCACTGGCGCGAGGACCGGCAGGATCGCCGTGCACGCTGACGGCGAGATAAGAATGGATCTCGTCAGTGACGCACTCGGCGGTAAGCATGCCTGGCACGCTCACAAAGGAAGTGGTGATCGGCTGCGCAGGCTTCACCCAAGGTCCAGGCGCCGCTTCTGCGTCGGCTACAATGCCACTTCCGTGCGCTCCCAGATAAGCGTGCAGCTCGCCGCTGCCTCCTTCGAGCGCCGCCGGATTCGTACATGCGGAAACCATGTTCTCACCCGCCACTTTGCCGAAGCGACTGTTGGCCGGAGGAGGGACAGTCGCGCGAAACGAAGCATAAGCAATCACACATCCCGTTTGATTGGCTGCGTGGCAGAGCGGCATATTCTGGAAGGCGCCTCCCACATCTTTGCCCTTGGGTATAGGCAAGTTGGTTCCCAAGAGCAACGCGGAAATGATGCGTGATTGCACCGGCTTGCCGTCAATCTCGCTCTTGATGAGTTGCGTGAGCACGCCAGAACCCTGAGAGTGGCCGATCAGCACCACGCCGCGGCCGTGGTTGTCATGTTCGAGGTAGGAGTTCCATGCATCGAGCACATCGTTGTACGCCAGGGCGCGATCCACGGGTATGGGCGTTCCACCGATGGCAGCCCGCAGCGCGGTGAGCGTGACTTGGCGGTACATGGGCGCATAGACGCGGCACTTCGAAGCGAAGCGGGCAAACTGCGCGCGCACCACGCCTTTTTCTCCCGGGCCGGGAATCATATCGCTGTTACCAGTGGGTTCGTTCGAGACTGTGGGATAGACATAGAAGCAATCGATTGGCGCGTTGGGATTCGCGGACCAGTCTTCGCGTATTAGCTTGCCGCTCGCCGAGATGACAGTCGTGGACAGATCAACGGCACAAGCGTCTTGCCGGCCGGGACGGCAGAGCCAGCTGTCATCCTTGGCGTAATCATTCTTCAAAGCAGGCGCGGACTTGACTGGTTCCTGCGCGCGCGAGGCGTCGCCCTTGTAAGCGCACAGCAGCATCAAAGCCATGACAAAGCGTCGCATCCTAGTCATCTCCTTTCAGACTTTCGTGAGAACCCTGACAAATTTAGAGGCTTCGTTAGCAGTTCCACTAGATCGTACTCTCTGGGAACTGGATTTCACTTCCAAAGTCGGTTGAATGCGGGCAGTGGCCGCCATCATAACCTGACTTACGCAAAATTCAAGAAGGGAACTTTGGTCCAAGATTTCGGCGTTGATAGCTAAGCCTAATCCTATTAATGACTTATAAGAGTATTTACCGATTCGGGGAGTACTTTTTCGATGGCAATTCCCGCCTTTTGCCTTATCCCTATAATAGTCACATGTGGGGCTGCCTGAACCTCCGGTTGCCTCTAAACAGCTCGAGCACTTCTTCGGAATCCGCTTTTGGGAAACGGTAGGGGCGAGCGCGTTTGACGCTCAACAAAGTCGATAAAGGGAGGAATTTGCAATGCCCAAGCGAACATTAATTCGAGTAGTTCTTCTTGCTGTGTGCCTGCCATTAGGCCTAGCGTTGATGGCGACCCCTGCTTCCGCGCAAATAGCGGTGGGAATCTCCATCCGTGTCGCACCTCCGGCAATTCCCGTTTACGTGCAACCTCCATGCCCGACCGAGGGCTATCTCTGGACGCCCGGTTATTGGGCTCATGGCGAGACTGACTACTACTGGGTGCCCGGCGTATGGGTGGCCCCGCCGAGCGCGGGTATGTTGTGGACTCCCGGATACTGGGGCTTTGAAGGTGGCGTTTACGGTTTTCATGCCGGCTACTGGGGACCGCACATTGGCTTCTACGGCGGCGTGAATTACGGATTCGGTTATGGCGGAGTAGGGTTCGTGGGCGGCGAATGGCGCGGCGGACACTTCGCGTATAACACGGCCGTGCTTAATGTGAATACCACGGTAATCCACAACACCTTCGTCGACAGGACCGTCGTCGTCAACGCCAGCGTGGGCGTCCGCGCGAGCTTCAACGGCCCTGGTGGAACGGTCGCGGTAGCAACGGCTCAGGAGCGCATGGCCTCGGCTGAAGTGCACGTCCAACCGACGGCCGAACAGATGACTCACGAACACAGCGCCAGCTTGGACAAGTCTAATTTCGCTTCAGCGAACCACGGGCGGCCCGCTAATCCGGCAATGAGCAGAGTTGGAGAACGCGCGCACAACCAGCAGGAGCGCATCGCCAACGGCGTCGCCAGCGGCAAAATGACGCCCGGGGAAACAGCCAAAGTCGAAAACCAAGAGGCGCATATCAATCAGCAAGTTAAGGATGATCGCGCGGCCAACGGCGGCAAGCTAAATGCTGCCGAGAAGAAACAGGTGAATAAAGAGCAGAACAAGACGAGCAAGGAAATTCACAACGACAAGAACAAGAATAAGGAAAAGGATAAAAATTAGCACCCCGCTCTTTCTGAACAGATTCTGCCGGGAGGCGAAGTTGCCTCCCGGTTTTTTTTGCCGGATTTTTCCCTCAGGGATCTCGAACCTCCCGAAAATCAAACGGCAATGCGTTGAGTGAGAAAATGGACGCACCGCGATGGCATCAGTCAAGCTATCCAACCACGAACCAAATGCGCGCGAATTCTAGAAAAGGAACCGCAAGCCGGGGACATATGTGGAATCGCACTTTGAGCGGCGCTAAACTACACTAGGAGTATGAGGAAAGAAGCTCTCACGCACGTTTTTGCGCAGACCGCACCCCTATTCTTGGCGATGCTATTTTGTGGATCTTTCTTGGCGCATCCTGCCAATTCCGAACAACGCCATTCACCGGACGGCCCTAGTTCTCCATTTGTCGGGCTGTCCGTTCACTCCGAGGGAACCGATCCGACAGAAGGGTCCACCAATGCTAGCTTTGCCATTCCGCCCGGAACCATACTGCCTGTTCGCTTGAACTCGGCCATTTCGTCCGCAAATTCCAAGCCAGGCCAAGTGATCACAGGCAGGATCATGCAGGACGTTCCACTATCGCCAGGGGTCAGGATACGGGCAGGTACTAAGGTTATAGGTCACATCGTCGAACGGATTCCGGCGGGAGCCGGCGCGCAAGCTCGCGTCTCCTTCCAGTTCGACGGATTAGTCTATTCGCATAAGACAATTTCCATTGCCACAAATCTGCGAGCTATCGCCGGCTTCATGCAAGTAGCGGAAGCTCAAATACCTCCAATCGGTCCCGGTGAGAGCGACGTATACCGCTGGTTGACGACAGTGCAAGTGGGCGGCGACGTTGTTTACGGTGACGGAGGACCTGTCACCGCCGGCGAGAGCCCTTATCAAATTGTCGGAAAGAAGGTCAATGACGGTGTCCTAGGCCAAGCCAGAGCTAGGGATGGTACAAAGTGTCGAGGCGCCATCGACGGTAATGACAGTCCCCAAGCGCTGTGGGTATTCTCCTCCGATGCTTGCGGGACCTACGGCCTCCAGCACATAAGCATCGCGCACGCTGGCCGAACCGACCCAATCGGCCTCATCGTCCTGACTTCTAACAGCGGAAACCTCAAGATTGCGGGCGGGGCAGGCATGCTCTTGCGCGTCAACTCGAATAGTCGCATTTAGAAGCCATTCCCCTGACGAATTCGTTGGTGTCCTACATTTCCCTAATTTAATTCTGTCCATAGCGCGGTCCGAGTGTGGTCTGCGGACTCTCTGACCAGTGTCGCAACCTGAGCTGACACCGACACTCTGAGGGTGCTGTGGCGCTACGTGGCGCCGAGCCAGACCGCCGAAGGTTGCGGGGCGCTGATGGAATTGCAGCGCAACCGCATCGGGACTCCTCGAGAGGAACGTAGATGGAACCCCTCGAAGAGACCCCAACAGCGGAATTTACGGCATGGAGTTACGGCAGTGCTCAAGCCCTTCAGGGAGCGACGTGGACGCTGATGGCTACGTTGGCGCCGTTGTCCTGGCGGTAGGTCACATCAGCAGCGGAACCGACCTTCAACTTGCCTTCCACCGTCGTGTTCTTGTCGATGACGAAGGACATCGTGGTTGCTGAAGTTGGCTGCTGGGCTTCAGAAACGGAAGACCCAGAGGCAACCGTGAGAGTGAAAGTATTCTGCTCAACGGAGGCAATCTTTCCAGACACGGATTGCGTCTGAGCAGCAGCCTGCTGACCTTCCGGAGTTTGATGCGTCTTGGCCGGCGGCAAAGCCAGTGCACCTGCTACGAGAACCGTGCCAGCCAACACAGAAAAACCAAATCGACATGCATTCTTCATTGCTAGCCCCTCCTTGGAGATATGGCTGAGCGCGTAGCAGGGAGCAGAAAGCATGCCAGAGTGGCAGACGAAGTTCATAAATCTTCGAACTCCCATCGCTTTAATAGCTTACGGAGAGAATGCCGAATCCAAGGTGCTATCGAGGCTGGTACCAGCACTGGAATTCTCTTCACTGTGCGTGAACAAACTAGTTAGGGATTTGTTGCGAGGAGCTTGCCGGCAATTTGGCATTGCTCGGAACGTCGGGCTTGGCCGATTCCTTGGTTTCCACTTTTGTTGTGGCGGGAGCCGAGGAGACGGGATTTGGGGAGACAGGTTGAGCGCTAGAATCAAAGAAGGAAGAATTGAGAGAAGCGGTGAGCGGATAGGAATTTACACCGTCGGTAATTTGCGTGAGCAAAAGTTCATACCGGAACCCATCCGGATGATTCTTGCTTCGGAGCAGAACCAGGAGGCCCCGCACTTCCGCATCGGAGTGGATAACTACGCCGTCTCCCATGGATATATCCGAGACGATCAAGCCATGAAACTCGCTGCCGTCACGATCCACGCCGGAGTCTATAGCATTGAGAATTTTTACATGCAAAACGGTTCCCTGGGGCAGGACGCCGACGGGATCTGCATCTGACTGGCGAAGGCGAGTTTGCAGATGAAACGCGAGAGTCGTTCCCGCGGGAAAGCGGAGGGGTTCGATGGCGGAACTGGAAACCTGAGCGGGAGTGGACGTTGCAAATACACCCAGAGCACACAGAACTACGGCAAGCAGTCGTGACATTAGGGCTGGACCTTTCCACGGCCGAGAGCTAAGTGCCAAGCTCAATCTTAAAATCGCCGGCAAGAACAGTCAATTCAAAAGGAGAGGCAAGGTGCTGAATCGTGTATGCGCCGCGAGCGAGAGCTGTGATCGCCGGGCCATTCGGCGCGCCTTAGTGCGGAGAAAAGAAGCGTTTCACTCTTTGGCTTCCGGCGCGGGCTGCGAGAGGCGCTTCGGAGTGGAACGCGATTTGACCTGATTGTTGTTCGGAGGAAACGTTGTCGAGTTGCGAAGAATCAACTGTGTCTTGAGCACAAATTCCGTTCCGTTTGGCGCGGGGGCTTCTCGCTTCACTTCTTTGAGTAGGGCATTGAACGCCAAGGTTGCCAATTCCGCCTGCGACATTTGAATGGTAGTTAGCGGAGGAATCATAAAGTCCGCCAGCCGCGTGTCGTCGAATCCAATCACCGACAATTCTTGGGGCACGCCGATTCCCAGATCGAACGCTTGCCTCATCACCCCGATGGCGGTCATGTCATTCGAGCACATCAGAGCCGTGGGCTGTTCCCGGAGCTTGGAGAGTTCCTGCAGGGCACGCTTTCCGCCCTCCAATCGGTGGTCTCCCTCCACGATAAACTCCGGCCTCACTGCGAGGCCAATCTCCCGCATCGAAGCCTCGAACGCGTCCCTCCGGGCGACCGCTGAGCGCAACCTGAGCGGTCCAGTTACAAATCCTATCCGTTCGTGCCGCATCGCGGCGAGGTGCTGCACCGCCTGGCGGATTCCGTGCGCATAATCGACGCGGATGTTGCTGACGCGCGGCGCCTTGGGCCCCACGTCAACGAAAACAAGCGGCAGATTTCGAAATCGCAAATGTTCCAGGAGTTCGTCTTCCATCCCGAACGTAAGGATCGCGACGCCATCTACGCGCCCCTCGATCATCCTGCGAACGGCGAGTTCCATTCGCTTCGGATCGTGAATCGTCGAGGTTAGAAGAATTTCGTAGTTCTGTTCGACAGCAAGCGTCTCGAACGTCTGGACGATTTCGGGGAAGAAGGGGTTGGTGATTTCGGAGACGATCAACCCAAACACCCGGCTCCGTCCGGAGACTAGCGCCCGGGCTTGGCGGTTGGGGTAGTATCCAAGTTCGGCGATGGCTTTCCAAACGCGTTTCGCCAATTGCGCATCGACTGTCGCGACTTGGTTGACTGTACGTGATACAGTTGCCGTCGATACCTTGGCTCGTCTGGCGACATCCCGAATGTCCACGAGTCCTCTTTTGCTCTCAGCAAAGATCGTCTGCTGCAGTATACGCTATCCTAAACATGTGACAACCGGTGTCCCAGCCCCGCTGGGCCAGGTGTCTGAACTTCCAGCGAAGATCCAGCCTTGTTCCTACAGGGCCGGAGAAAAGATGGAGTTTCAAGATTGCGGCGGGGTCGCGGAACAGGACGTCAAAGGCCCTTGCAAAGCCGGTACCGCCGTGGTAAACGTTTACTTAACTTGTCCGGCAATCTCGGCGCTCTCAGGTGCTTCTAGGGTACGATTCATGAACAGACTTCCAGTCGAGGGCGAATGCGGTTAGCGAAACTACGAGAACAAGTCCTGGAAGCAAATCTGGATTTGGTCCGCAGAGGTTTGGTGCTTTCAACCTTCGGCAATGCCAGTGGCGTCGCGCGGAAGGAAGGATTGATCGTCATCAAACCCAGCGGCGTTCCGTACGACCGCATGAAACCGAACGATCTCGTCGTTACGGATCTGCAAGGCCAGATGGTCGAGGGGAAGTTGCGGCCTTCTTCGGATCTTCCCACGCATGCCGCGTTGTATCGAGCGTTCCCGACGATCGGCGGAATCGCGCATACGCATTCCGAGTACGCCACTGCCTGGGCGCAGGCTCAGAAACCAATTCCGTGCCTGGGCACCACGCACGCCGACTATTTTCACGGCGCGATTCCACTGACCGAAGTGATGTCGGATGATGAAATCAATGGCGAGTACGAAGCAAATACGGGGGCAGTGATCGTCCGCGCATTCAAAGGACTGGATCCCATGACGATTCCAGCGGTGCTCGTGGCAAAACATGGGCCCTTCACATGGGGCGCTGACCCGCGAGAAGCGGCGGAGAACGCCTGGATGCTGGAGGCGGCTGCGCGCATGGCGTATTTGACCGTGACGGTAAGCGCGGATGCGACCGCGCTTGGCAAAACTCTTCATGACCGGCATTTTCTGAGGAAGCACGGCAAGAAAGCCTATTATGGGCAAAAGAAAAGTAAACACTGACTTGCGTTTTTGCTGACGTGTAAACAGCTGTTTGAACACATTTGAGAAAGCGATCTAAGGGACCATGGCCAACAAAAGAAAAATGACAATGGGAGTGATCGTGGGAAACCGGGGATTCTTCCCGGCGCATCTGGCGAAGACCGGGCGGGAAGAGATGATGCGTGTCCTGCAAAATGCGGGCATCGACGTTGTCGTGCTCGGTCCGGAGCAGAGCAAGCACGGGGCGGTCGAGACCTACGAGGAAGCAAAGCGCTGCGCGGAGTTGTTCAAATCGAAGGGCGAGACGATTGACGGCGTGATCGTAACGCTGCCGAATTTCGGAGACGAGCGCGCGATCGCGGATACGCTGCGCTTGGCGCGCCTGAATGTTCCTGTCTTGGTTCAAGCAACGCCGGACACGCAGTCAAAAATGACCATCACGGACCGGCGCGACAGCTTTTGCGGCAAGATGTCCGCCTGCAACAATTTGACGCAGTACGGCATTCCGTATTCGCTCACCAAACTGCACACGGAAACACCGGATTCGGCGGAGTTTCGGAAAGATCTCGAGTGGTTTGCCGGCGTGTGCCGGGTGGTGAAAGGGCTGCGCAACCTGCGCATCGGCGCTCTTGGCGCTCGGCCGACCGCCTTCAACACGGTGCGGTATAGCGAGAAATTGCTGGAAGCCAGTGGAATTTCGGTTGAGACGCTGGATCTTTCGGAAGTTCTTGGGCGCATCGGGCGGATGAAGGATACGGACGAAGCGGCAGTGCAAAAACTGCAGTCCATCCAGAAATATGTGACGACCACGGATATTCCGCGGGCTGCGCTGCTGAAGATGGCCAAGCTCGGAGTGGTGATCGATCAGTGGATGAAATCCACGGACCTGCAGATCAGTGCGGTGCAGTGCTGGACCTCACTCGAAGAAAATCTCGGCGTCGTGCCGTGCACGGTGATGAGCATGATGAGCGACTCGTTGCTCTCAAGCGCGTGCGAGGTGGATGTATGCGGCGTGCTGGGCATGCACGCCTTGCAACTGGCTTCGGAAACACCCAGCGCGCTGCTCGACTGGAACAACAATTACGGAAACGATCCCGACAAGGCCGTGTGCTTCCATTGCAGCAATTTGCCGAAGCATTTCTTCAAAGACGTCAAAATGGATTACCAGGCGATCATCGCAGGGACGGTAGGAAAAGAGAATACGTTTGGAACCTGCGTGGGACAGGTAAAGTCGGGAGCGATGTGTTTTGCACGTTTCTCGACGGATGATTTCTCGGGAAGAATCCGCGGCTATACCGGCAGTGGCAGGTTCACGGATGACCCCCTCGAAACGTTTGGCGGCGCTGGCGTGGTGGAAATTCCTGGTCTGCAGAAACTGCTGCGCTATATCTGCGAAAACGGTTTCGAGCATCACGTGGCTGCTAACTTTTCCTCCGTTGCTCCCTCGGTGCATGAAGCGGCTGCGCGTTACCTCGGGTGGGATATGTACGCCCACGCGGGGTAGCGGTCTATTTGAACGGACTATTTGTACGGAGTGAGTGCAAATTCCATGGCCATTGTGGCTGGCGTTGATTTTGGAACTCTAAGCGTTCGCGTTTCCATTGTGGACAGCGAACGAGGCCTGCTCGCGACCGCATTCGCCGAGTATCCGGTGCACCGCAAACGCGAAGATCCGGAATACGCCACGCAGTCGCACGACGACCAGATGCGTGCTCTCGCAGCCGCTACACGCGAAGCGCTACGAAGGGCGGGCATTGCCGGCGATCAAGTGCAAGCGCTGGCAATGGACACCACCGGTTCTTCTGTCATTCCCGTTGGCAAAAACATGGAACCGCTCGACGAATATTATCTTTGGTGCGATCACCGTGCCAAGAGAGAAGCCGCGGAGATCACGGAAGCTGCGCATCGAGAAGGACTTACCGTGATCGAGTGGTGCGGCGGAGTGTATTCGTCGGAGTGGGGCTTCTCGAAGCTGTTGCATTGGCTGCGCCGCAATCCAGAAAAGCGTGCAGAGTTTGTTTCCGCGTTTGAGCACTGCGACATGGTGGCGGCCACGCTTTCTGGAATCACCGATGCGCCGAACGTAAAGCGCAGTGTCTGCGCCATGGGGCATAAGTGGCTGTGGAATCCGGATTTAGGCGGCCTGCCTTCGGAAGAGTTTCTTGTCAAAGTCGATCCTTTGTTTGCGGGCGTTCGAGAAAAACTTCAGGGCGAATATGTTACGTCGGACCACATTGCCGGAAAACTGTCCGCGCCTTGGGCAGAAAAGCTCGGACTGAAAGCGGGTATCCCGATACCGGTCGGAGCATTCGACGCGCATTGGGATGCGATCGGAGCAGGTTGCCGGACCGAAGACATGGTAAATGTCGTCGGGACTTCGACCTGCATCATTGGAATCACGCCGTCGGTCAACCTGGTTCCGGGGGTTTGCGGAGTTGTACACGGCAGTGTGCATCCGCAGCGGACTGGAATTGAAGCAGGGCTTTCGGCAGTCGGAGACATTTTCAACGCCATTGCCACTCGAGCGGGGACGGATGTCGCGACGCTGAGCCAGGGGCTGGAAAAATATCAACCTGGGCAGACGGGCCTTTTGCGGATGACGTGGGACAACGGCGACCGAACGGTACTGGTGAATCCGAATCTGCGAGGGATCACGCTCGGCTGGAACCTACGGAGCACCTCGCAGGAAGAACTCTTCGCCGCCATCGAGGGCACTGCGTTCCATACGCGAATCATTCTAGATCGCATGGCGGAACATGGCGTGAACATCAAGCGCGTGATCAACGCGGGCGGCATTCCGCAGAAGAACAACGTGCTCAACCAGATTTATGCGAACGTGCTGGGGCGGCCGGTGCTGGTGCCGAGCAAGAGCGTGACGAGTCTCGGTTCCGCGGTCTTCGCGTTTCTTGCTGCCGGGACATTCAAGACCGTGGAGGAGGCGCAGGATGAAATATGTCCAGGGCATACGGTGTTTACGCCCGAGCCTGCGGCGCAGAAGGTCTACGATTCGTTGTACGCGCTATATCACCGGATCTACTTCGCGTTTGGTCAGCCAGGCATCGGGAAGTTCGGCGATGTCCTGCCGACATTGATTGCCGTCGCCGAGAGGGCGAACGCACGAGGCTAGCGACGCTCGACCCCCCGTGGTATCCAGAGAAGCATGAAGTAAACCCATGACGCAGTTGGACTTTCGGGCGCCGCTGCAGGCGTGGAGATTGCAGCTGAACTCCAGTGGTCCGACATCGGTCCGGCGTGTGCCCGTTCGCTTCCAAACGGCAGCCCTCGGGAACCCGCTTTCTGACGAGAACATCAGCATGCGCGCAGGAACGACTGGGGCGGGATCGCGAGGAACTAGGCGGCTGCGCGGGCAGAAAGCGGCCGGCGGCGAACGGAAAAGTGATTGCAAGGATTCGCGAGAATGAATTATTGTGCAGGAAGTGTAAACGTTTGCTCTGAAATGGGACATGAAGCCCGCCAGAAGGCACTTAGATATTCGAGGAGGCCTATATGCCGAAGAGATCGAAATTGACGCGGCGTGAATTTGTGGGGGCGGCAGTGTCTGCGGCGGCGGTGAGCGCGGTGCCTATCGGCAGCTTGTTTGGGGCATCCTCGGCCGTCGGTGTGAGCGTGCCGAGCCCGGAATGGAAAGATCAGGGCGTGCTTTTTGTGGACAAGTCGCCATACGCAAAGCTGCACAACATTCCCGTGCACGCGGTGACGATCACGGCGGGATTTTGGGGAGCGCGGCGCGAGACGAACGTCGAGAAAAGCATTCCGTCAATGGAGAAATTGCTGGAAGCAAACGGACGAATGAACAATTTTCTGCGCCTGGTGGGCAAGAGCGACGCGGCGCAGCGCGGACCGGTTTATTCGGACTCCGACGTATACAAGTGGACGGAGGCGGTGGGTTTTGCGCTGCAGTCGGGCGATCGTCCCGAATTGCGCGCGCAGACGGAGGCGATCATCAAGGAAGTTGTCGCGGTGCAGGAGCCGAGCGGATATTTGAACACGTACTACGTTCGCGACAAGGCGAAGGATCGGATGTCGCCTGATGTTCAAAGGTGGGGACACGAGCTCTACAACATCGGGCACATGATTCAGGGCGCGATTGCATATTATCGCGCCACAGGTGACAGGACGTTGCTGGATGCGGGGATTCGATTTGTTGACAGCTTTTTGCTGCCCAATTTTGGGCCGGGAGCCGATAAGAAGCCGATTCTTTCGGGACACCCGGAAATCGAAATGGCGTTGATCGAACTTTACCGCACCACCGGAGACAAGCGGCACCTCGATCTTGCGGGCTATATCCTTCAGGGCGATGAACGGATCAAGCTTCCGCAGTATGGGTACGTTTATCATTTCTGCGGAATTCCGTTTACAACGCGCATACATCTTGAGGGGCACGCGGTGCGTGCGATGTATGCCTGCTGCGGTGCGACCGACTATTACCTGGAAACCGGCGATCAAACTTATTTGAAGACGCTAAATGTACTTTGGGAGGACCTGGTCTCGGCCCAAATGTATGTAACGGGTGGAGTCGGGGCGCGAAGTTCGGGCGAGGCCTTCGGTGATTCGTACGAGCTGCCGAATTTTACCGCCTATGGAGAGAGTTGCGCTGCGATCGGCAACATGATGTGGAACTGGCGGCTGCTCGCGGCGACTGGAGACGCGAAATATGCGGATGTGATCGAGCGGGCTTTGTATAACGGAATCAATTCGGGGATGTCGCTGGACGGGACGATGTATTGTTACCGCAATCCATTGGGATTTGATCCATCGGGTGGCGAACAGATTCGGAATCCGTGGTATGACACAACGTGCTGCCCTCCGAATCTAGAGCGGACGTTTGCTTCTTTGCCGGGCTATTTTTATAGCACCAGCAAGGACGGGCTGTATGTGCATTTATACGACAATTCTCAGCTGGATTGGCATCTGGAGGATGGGACCGGGTTAAAGGTCGTGCAGAAGACGAATTATCCGTGGGATGGTGCGACGGATATTACCGTTACTCCGGCGAAGGCGACGGACTTCACTTTTTATATTCGCGTGCCGGGGTGGTCGGATGGCACCCAGGTTTCGGTTAATGGCGAGCCGGTTTCGGGAGCGACACCGGGGCAGTACCTCGCGTTGCGGCGGCGTTGGGCAGCGGGCGACGCCATCAATGTGAAGTTTGGGATGACGCCGCAAGTGATCGAGGCGAACCCGCGCGTTGTGGATGACTTCGGACGGGTGGCAGTACAGCGTGGGCCGCTGGTCTATTGTCTTGAACAGCTGGATCAGCCGGATGGTGTGCAGCTATTCGACGTTTCTTTGGATGTGCGGCAGAAGGGCAGTTCGGCGTTCCACGGGGAATTTCACAAGGATATGCTTGGTGGAATCGTGATGCTGAAGCATACGGGAGCGGTTAGTGAGAAATCCAATTCGCAGAGCGCGCTTTACCGTCCATATGGTGCAGAGCCTTCCAAAGAGCGGCAAGTGGAACTGAACTTCATTCCTTACTATGCATGGGCGAATCGGGCGGGCACGCCAATGCAGGTTTGGACGCCTGTTCTGAAGGCGTAGGAAACTTCAACTGAGCTCGCCCTGCGATCCGAAGATGCCGACGCGTTTCGGAAAGATCATCCGGCGTAGGCGATTGTCAAGTCTTGTCCGCCCTTCAAGGAAAAAGTCCCGCAAGGATGTATAAAACAGGACAACACATGGGCTTGTACAAAAGAGGACAGCGTGAGCACCTGAAAGTGCCAAGAATGGAGCCACAGAAAACGAGCAAGGATGAAGTTGCAGAAAAACTGAGCGGTCTGGAAAGTAAGTTATGTGGACAGCCGGATTGCGCAGTTTAGCCACTGCGACACAGTGCGATGGGATGCCCTTTTCGGGCCTCCCGAGAGGTTAGACCTTGTTTGGTGTCTTGGGATCGCGGGAATAACTCACGGGAGCAAAAAGTTGCCGAAATCGGCCGGACGCGCAGCTACGGTAAAGGTCTTCATCGCTGACGGCAGTCAACTGAGCTGTCAATTGATAGCGGCGGCGGTGCGGCGCGGGCGTTACCGGACCAGGGTGGTTGGTTATGCGACCGACGCAGTTGGAATTCGCGAAGGACTCGAAGAGAATGAAGCGGACGTGGCCGTCATTGGCGCTCGATTGGAAGAGAAAGCGCTCGCTGGTTTTGATATTACTCGCGAGATATCGGCTTCGCGATCCAAGCCCAGTGTCATCATAATTCTCGATTCGAACAAACCTGCGATGGTCGTAGAGGCATTCCGAGCAGGAGCCAGCGGCATATTTTCCCGAGACCAATCGTCTGATTTGCTATGCAAGTGCATCCACGCAGTGCACAAAGGGCAAATTTGGGCTAGCAGCAAGGAATTGCATTTCGTAATCGATGCTCTGGGCCCGGCTCTGGCAGCCAAGTCCATTCCTCTGCGAGGAACGGGGTTGCTCACAAAAAGGGAAGAAGGCGTTGTCCACTTGGTAGCCGCAGGCATGACCAATCGTGATATTTCCCAAGAGCTTAAACTGAGTGAACACACCGTTCGGAACTATTTATTTAGGATCTTTAATAAAGTGGGAACTTCGAATCGACTTGAGCTGGCTCTTTACGCGATCGATCGGAGAGAAGGCTTAGAACAGCAAAATACACCTTCTGCCATGGAGGTTTCGGCTGCAAACACAAATCAGGTTACTTCCTCAAGGCGAGCCTGATCGGAACGTCCCGTTGGGGAGCTTTCCTTCGAGCACCGCGGATTCTGAAACATCACCAGCACGGAACTGGAACTTCAATAAAGGCCCAAGGTTTTATCGGCGACCATAAATAGCCTGGTGGGCATGGTCGATTAGACTTCTCGTCCCCTCGCTGCTAAAGCGAATGCACGTCAGTGAATCAATCTCCATTGTGTTCTTACGGTCGAACTGAGCGACTGCGGCGCCATCTCTAGAAGCGTCCGGAGCCACGCGGGCGCGCTTCGCTGTGCAAAAGTGCACAAAGTACTTTTGTACCTAATCTTGGCCGTCGGTGTCTCAAGACGTTTCGGGCAGTCACCTGATGACTTTCCTTCTCTTGTACGTTCTTACTTATGTGCCTAATGTGCGAGTAGAGAGATTAGTGGGGGTGCTTGTTGAATCTTGGACGGCCAGCTAGAAAGACCCTCCGGTTCCTGTTGCAAACGGCGGTCACATTTTGGTGGACCAATGGGAACGGAGAGCCCCGACACGGAGAAGGGCGCAGTCGCGACGTCAGCGAGCATGGCGCGTTTGTTTTTGCGTCAACCTGTCCGCCAGTGGGTGCGAGTGTCGTACTCAAGATAGATCTTGAAGGAATTCCCGATGAGATTGGCCGGCTTCCGGTTGAGGTCGAGGGCGAGGTTCTTCGGGCCGAGCAATGCCCCGCTGAGCGGGGAATGCTGACGGGTGGCTTTGCAGTTCATTATTGAAGGGATCGTCCGGAAGGAAATTGAGGACCGATCTCTAAAAGAGTTTGGCAGCGCGAATGTGCCAAGAAAATTGCGGATGGGTTTTAGCGATGCAAGGGTTTTTCAGCTGAAACCGGCCGTAAGTTGAATGCAATTCGAGGCTTACAGGAATTCCGGACTGTAAGTCACAGGGCGGAGCTCTATGCTTTCCGAGTTAGTGACTGCGACCGAGAATTATCTTTCTGATTCGTCCTGGTATGCGCTCTACACTCGCCATCAGCATGAAAAAATGGTAGATCAGGTTCTAACCAACAAGGGGTTTAACACGTTTCTTCCGCTTTACGCTACTACTCATAATTGGAAGGACCGGACGAAATCACTCACATTGCCACTATTCCCGTGCTACGTGTTTCTGAAAGGCGGGATTGAGCGCCGCCTCCAGATTCTTACGACGCCAGGAATATACGGCCTTGTGTCTAGTGCAGGCCAGCCAGCCGCGATTCCGAATATCGAAATCGAAGCGATTCGCCGAGTCATTGAGAGCGGAGCGCGCGTGGAAGCGCATCCGTACCTGAAATGCGGAAATTGGGTGAGGGTCAAGAGCGGCCCTTTGACAGGAATCGAAGGGATTCTGGTACGGAAGAAGAATATTTCTCGGCTGGTTCTGTCCGTGGAGATATTGGGAACCGCGGCCGCCATCGAGGTTGCAGCATTCCAAGTTGAACCAATCAACACTCCGCGGATACGAGACTCCTCTACAGGAGTTGGGGCCGGTACGCGGCAAAGCCGGGACGCCGAAGCAATTGCCTCAGCCTAGAAAATGCGGTCCCGTGCAAGGCCAAAGAAACAGAAGAGTGGTGGGTCGCAAGCCTACGATTCGAAGCGAGACTTGCAGGCGAGGATGCCATGAGAAAATGGTTGTATGTAACGGCGGCACTATCGCTAGTGTCGGTTTCGATTTGCGCGCGAGCTGAAGGGCAGGCGCGAAATGATATCAAGAGCGGCAGCGCCAAGGTCTTGGCCGCGGGTGAAGTCACCTCACAGCCAGCGAAGGCAGCGACGGATGATCCGAACTACTCCATCGCCCCCGAGGACGTCCTGACCATTGATGTGTGGAAAGAACCGGAGATCTCGCGGACCGTGCCGGTGCGGCGAGATGGAAAGATTTCCTTGCCGTTGCTAAACGACTTGCAAGCGGCGGGCTTAACCCCCACGCAGCTTGGCGCTGAAATCGTGGAGAAGTTGCGAGCGACGATCGTACATCCACAGGTGACGGTGATTGTGGCGCAGATGAGCAGCCTGCGGATCTACATACTGGGCCAAGTGACGCGCGCAGGAGCTTATCCTCTGGTACCGGAAATGACAGTGATGCAGGCTTTGTCGATTGCCGGAGGGTTCACGCCGTACGCCAATCTGAAGAAGATCTACGTTATGCGCAGCGAAAACGGCGCGAGCAAGATATTCCCCATGAACTACAAGGAAGTGGTCAGCGGGCGCAAGCCGCAACAAAATATCCCGCTGAAACCCGGCGATACGATTGTCGTGCCGTAGGGAAAAACATGAGCAGACTGTCTTGCTTTCTTTATGGCTTGCTCGTTGCCGCGGTTTTATGTGTGCCCGCAGCCCGGTCCCAAGGAACCGATGCGGCCAAACCTGAACCTGGCGTGCAACCTGTGGCGCCTTATCAACCACCTTTGCCAGCCGGGAGCACGAGCGTATTGGCGTTGAACCCGAATTCGGACATCCCAGTAGCAGGGGATGATCGGCCATTAAGCGGCGTTCAGGAGCAGACACTGGGCGCGAACCTGGGTCCCCGCAACGTTCTAACGCCTAGCTTCACCGTAGTGTCGCAGTTGGCCACAGGTTCTTCTGCGTCAGGTTTCTCTGAGCCGGCACTCTTCAACTATTTGCTGGCTACACTGGATTTGAACCACGCATCAGACAGATCTGAACTGCTGCTGCATTATACGGGTGGCGGTATGCTCTCGTCGTATTTAAACTCAGCTATCCAAGAGGTGGAATTCACTTACAGCTACAAATGGCAGCGTTGGACGCTCCTGGTGGGTGATGACGCCAGCTATCTCTCAGCATCACCCTTTGGGTTTGGAGGCGTCGGCGGCCTTGATCTGCTCACGGGCAACTCTCCGTTCGGCCCTGGCGGCCCTCTCAGTTCGATACTGGGCCCGAACCAAACGATTCCAACGATCATCGTTCCGAGATTGAGCAACACGGCAGTCTCGCAGATTGAATACAAGGTCAGTCCGCGCTCTTCGTGGACTGCTTCCGGATCTTACGGGATGTTGGATTTCCTGGGTGTGGACTACATCAATAGCACTGAAACGCTATTTCAGACCGGTTACAACTACTCACTCAATCCGCGGAGCTCGATCGCGGTTATCTACCGGTTCGATGACTTCCGATTTACCCAGTTTTCGCAGTCGATCGAGAACCATGTCATGCAACTAGCCTATGAGCGCAATGTGACCGGAAGGCTGAACTGGCATGTGGCTGCCGGTCCGAGTCTGGTGATGCTGCGGGGAGTGCTGACGGGTTATGGAAACAATGTTTCGTGGGCTGTGGATGGCTCACTGAGTTACAAGATGGATCGAGCCACACTGCAGCTTAGTTACGACCATCTGGTGACTGGCGGGAGCGGAGTATTGTTCGGGGCGCAGACGGGGCAGGTGCAGGCGACAATAGAGCGACCGCTGAGTCCGAGGTGGCAAGGTTCGGCGTCGCTTGGCTACGCAACCAATGGGAGCCTGGTACCAGCCGCAGCCACTCTGGCAAAGGAAAACTACAACTCTTGGTATGCGACGATTCGACTCAACCATCAATTTCGTCCTGGAACAGCTCTTTTCGTTAGCTATCAAGCTCAACTGGAAGCTCTGAGCCCCGGCGGATGCACTACTCCGACTTGTGGAGGCAGCTCCATTGCCCATGAATTTTCTGTCGGTTTCAATTTTGGCTTGCGGCCAATCTCATTGCGATAGCCCGGGCGAAAGGTACGAGAAGCCTACGCGAGCCGCCGAGGCGAAAATGGCGCGCGACGTTTTGATGGGGAATGATCTTAGGTCGTGAGACCCAAAGCTTGATCCTGTGGCGGATGAAAGTCTAGAGCCAAAGGCCAAAAAGAAAATGTTCACGGAGAGGCAAGTAATGTCTAACAAAGTAGACGAAGGAGTTCCGCGCGGTTGGGAAGAATATCTAGCCATCGTCGTGCGACGGCGCTGGTGGATAGTGCTTCCGCTGTTTCTGACCTGGCTTGCGGTATGGGGAGGGAGCTGGTTTTTGCCGACCACTTACACATCCGATGCGCTGGTCTCCGCGGAACAAGAGAAAGTGTCTGACCTGTACGTGATGGAGAACGTCAATGTGAATCTCCAAAATCGTTTGCAGAGCACTACGCAAAAAGTCTTGAGCTATGCCAGCTTGCAGGCGATCATAAACCACTTCAAGCTTTATGAAACGCCGCCTCGGATGAACGGGTTCTTCAAGCCCAAGGACCCGGTCGATCAAATGCGGGGCGACATCAAGATCGAACTTGTGGGGGCGCCGGGATATCGAGGAGAGTTTTTTACTTTCAAGATTCATTATTCGGCGGATACGCCGGAACTCGCGCGGCAGGTAAATACCGAGCTGACGTCTCTTTTCATCAACGAAAATGTAAGGTCTCAGAGGCAACTTTCCGAAAATACCACTGCCTTTTTGGATGGCGAATTGGCGGACGCGCGCGCCAAAATGGAAGAGCAGGAAGCGGAAGTCTCAGCCTTCAAAGCCAAACATGCTGGAAATCTGCCGGGCCAGTTGCAAAGCAACGTCCAAATCCTTGCCGGCCTACAAGCAGAGATGGCGAGCACGCAACACGCGCTGGACACTTCGAAGCAACAGAAGATCTACCTGGAGTCATTACTGCAGCAATACCAATCGGCGCAGGCGAGCCTCGGTGGAGACTCAGACGCAATATCAACGCAGGCGATCGACAAGGAGCTGCAGGATCTGCGCCTGCAACTGCAGAACCTGCGTACGCGCTATACCGATGGCCATCCAGACATGGTGGCGCTGGAAGAAGAAATCGCCAAGACCGAGGCACTGAGGAAGAAGAATGATGCGGAAATCGCATCCAATCAGCAGGCCGGCAAATCAAAAAACCCAGTTGACTTCTCTGCTGCAGAAGGCGTACAGCGCGGCACACCCACCCCTGTCATGCAACTCCAGAGCCAGCTAAAGGCAAATCAATTGGAGATTCAAAACGAGCAGCAACACGCGAAGGATCTTGAGGCACAAACATCCGCTTACCAAGCTCGCCTGAATCTGACGCCTGAAACAGAGCAGGAGCTGACCGTCGTGTCTCGCGGGTATGACGAAGCCAAATTCAATTACAACTCGCTTCTCCAGAAGCAAACGCAATCACAGCTCGCCACAAGCCTCGGGCAGCAGCAGCAGGGCCAACAGTTCCACATCGTCGATCCACCGAAGCTGCCAGACAAGCCCTCGGCGCCAAACCGTTTCCTGCTCAGTCTTGTCGGTTTGGCTTTGGGAGCCTTTCTCGGCTTGGGTATTGCCACTTTTCTGGAATTAACAGACTTGCGTTTTCGCCACGAGAAAGATCTGGAGGGAATTCTTCCTGCTCGTATGCTGGTTGGAATACCGCGCCTGAGCACGCCGAAGGAGGACCATTCTCGCCTTATCGTGCGATACATGGAATGCGGCGCGGTGGCTGTGGTGGCGTTGCTGATTTTCACGGGCAACCTCTACGTGTACTACAACGGGTGAGTGGCGGTGAGATGGAAGCCTCATGGCCCTGCCATGGAATTTGTTTGTCGGCGACGCCCATCGATCTGCCCGCCTGCATGAGCAGGCGTATTCCTTTCCGAGAAGGCAAGTCAGAACCAAGAATGGAAACCAATGAGCCGACTATTTGAAGGTTTGAACAGGGCGACAATTCCGCAAAGCCAGATGGACGCGGTTCGTGGGGAGTTGGTCTCAAGTGATCTGGTCCTCCCGAAGCCTGCAGAAACAGCGGAAGTCCAGAGCAATGGGACGCCGGAGGCGACCGGGTCTCAAGGAACGGCTGAGCCTCGGAAGGCGTTCGATATCGAGAAAGCCCGGTCGGTGATGGTCCAGCCGCCGGTGACATCACGCCTGGTGGCTTGGACTACTCCCAACAGTCTGGGAGCTGAGAAATTTCGAGCCCTTGCCGTTCGGTTGGATGACATGCGCAGGCATCACCAGCTGAACTCTCTGCAAGTGACCAGCAGCGTAATCAACGAGGGGAAGTCCTTCGTGGCTGCGAATCTGGCGGTGACGCTCGCTAAGTATTCCGGGTCAAAGACGCTTTTGATTGAAGGAGACTTACATAGACCAACGCTGGCATCGATGCTTGGGTTGAAGGATTTGCAAGGACTATGCGAGTGGTGGCCGGGCCGAAACCAGGACCTCTCACGCTTCCTGGTGCGGCTCACTGGTACAGCACTGTGGTTTTTGCCGGCGGGGAAGGCCTGCGACCGGCCATCAGAGATCCTGCGTTCGGCGCAACTTGCGGAAGCCTTTGCGCAGTTTGCTGGCCGTTTTGATTGGATCGTCGTAGATTCCACGCCGATGCTGCCGGTCATCGATGCCAACCTTTGGTCGCGATTGGTAGACGGCACGCTCCTAGTGGTGCGCGAGGGCGTGGCGCCGCTCAAGGCTTTAAAGAACGGCTTGCAGTCTCTCGACAATCCAAAGCTGATTGGTGTGGTCATCAATGAGGCTTCCGAGTTCGACCAGGTTGACTACGACGGGCAGTATTATGGCGCTCGAAAGTATGGGGACAAGCGCTCGGAGAAACTAGGGTAGTTAGGCCCGTTCGCAAGATCGGCTGTTCGCCCGATAGATCAAAAAACTTTCCCCCGCGATGCTGGCAAACTCTTACGGCATAAAAGGCGCACACAAGGCACGCAGCAATGCGCCCCGAATCCGCAGCAAAATATTTCCTTAGCATTTGCTCTTTCGCTTTTCATTGAGTCGAGTGGAATGGCCTTCTCACTATTCCCGGCGGTCAACTATCTTGTGTGGCTAAGTGTGAGGAGCCGTGTGCGACCTCTTTCCCAGCCGGATGCGGTCTCTGGCAAATACCTGGACGACCCGTGGCGGACAGCAGCCGACCTAACTTGGGAGAAAAGCCCATCTGCGGAAAAGACGCAGACCGGTAGCTGGTTCGTCGCCCTGTCGCTTTCGGCCTTAGTCCTGATCATGTATACGTCGGTCCTCAGTTCACTGGCGAAACAATGGTGGAACGATCCGAATTATGGGCACGGATTCTTCGTTCCGGTTTTTGCGGGCTGTGTCTTATGGAGCCAACGCGACCGTTGGCGTCTATTGCCTTTCAGGCCTAATAATTTTGGTTTTGCGATCATGTTGTTCGCTATCGCGCTGAGGGTTCTTGGGATGCTTGGCGCGGAGTTGTTCATTGCTCGGCTGTCCTTGGTGATTTTGATCTCAGGGATCGTCGTATTCCTGGCAGGTTCCCAAATGCTGAGGTCCATTGCTTTTCCGATCGGCTATCTGCTCTTTATGATCCCCCTGCCGACAATCGTGTATTACCAGCTGACCATGCCTCTTCAATTGTGGGCTTCGCGATTGGGGGCGAGTGGTCTGGTCGCGGTCGGAATCCACACCGTGCGAGAGGGGAATCTACTCGTTCTTCCGAACTGCACGCTCAACGTGGTCGAAGCATGCAGCGGAATTCGCTCTCTGCTTTCTTTGCTGGCCGCGGTCGTTGCGTACGGGTATTTGGCTGAACCGAGTACATGGAAGCGCGGAGTGCTGGCGGTTGCCAGCGTTCCAATTGCGATTGCGACCAATGGCCTCCGTCTCGTCGCAACGGGCGTGCTCAGTTATTTCTATGGACCGAGCGTGGATTCGGGCGTCGTCCATTTGGCACTTGGCCTGGGTTTCTTTGCACTTGCATTTCTTTCGATCCTGCTTGTCCACAAATTGCTTCGTTTCTCCACCAGACGTCAGAATCTCTTGCAGGTGTCACCGTGATGTCTCTGCGAGCCTGCTTAGCAGCCGCTGTCCTGGTAGGAGGAATCTTCACGACGCATAGCTTCAAACCGAAAGAGGCCCGGGGGCTGCAAAGGCCTTTGGGAGAATTTCCGTCTGCTATAGGGCTTTCCCGCAGCGAGGATCGTCCGTTTGATCAGCCAGTCGTGCAAGCCATCGGGGTAGACGACTATATCAACCGAGTTTATCTCGGAAGCGCGCTTCCGATTGAACTCTATATTGGTTATTACAAGGATCAACGCTCTGGCGACAAAATCCACTCTCCCAAAAATTGCCTTCCGGGTTCCGGATGGGAACCAATCCACTCCACTCGTGTTCAGATCGGTTTTGAGGGGGGAGTTCCCGTTTTTGTGAACGGATATTTGGTGGCGCAGGGCACGCGGCGGGATATGGTCCTCTATTGGTATCAGTCCCATGGACGGATCGTTGCGAGCGAATACTGGGTAAAGTTCTTGTTGATCGCCGACGGGTTGAAAAACAGACCAACCGACGGAGCAATGATCCGCATTTGGACGACTGCAGCTGATGGAGAAGAGACCGCTCAAGCCCGCGCGGTGGACTTCGCGCAGCGTATCTATCCGCAGGTTGATGAATTCCTGCCGAAGTAGCCGGCTTGCCTCGAGAAATGCTCCCGGGAACTGAAGTTCGGCCGGGATTATCCGGCGGCACATTTTTTTCGAGGAGACAACGCTTAACTACCCATCGAGGTCGTGCGAAAAGTGAAATTCAACTTCGATTTTGAGTCACTCCAGATTGATAGAAGGATGGTATGCCTATGAGAAATATATCCCGGCTGTTTAGTTCACTCCTCGCCTGGAGCGCAGCAAGACGGAAATCAGGGACGCACCCAAGGAAATGGATTCTCGGCCTTTCTCTTGCCGCCGCTTTGTTGAGTTGGGGCTGCCCGAAACAGGACCCGCTCCAGGCTTTTACTCCCCCGCCGACTCCGATTGATCAGGGGCCGGCCCCAGTTCCCGAGCCGGCCACGGCGCTGTTATTCGGGGCAGCACTCCTGATCGGCGGAGCTATCGTCCGGCGGCGGCGCAATGGCGGACACAAATAAACTACTTTCGTTCGTTCGGCACGGAAGCCTTGTCTCCCCCGCGTCCCGCATACCCTGGAGTGTTCCTTGATCCGTCTCTTGCATGCTTATGTTCCGAAACGAACGCTTCTGTTGGGAATTTCAGAAGCCTGTCTGATCAGTCTCGCTCTTGTGGCATCCGCTCTGGCGCGGTTAGGCCCGGAGAGAGCCAGTTATATGCTTACGTATCAGTATGGCTCCTTGAAAATTCTATTCGTATCAGTAGCGTTTTTGACTTGCATGTATTATTTCGATCTCTATGATTCCACGATCGTAAGCAATGGGCGTGAGGCGGTTGTCCGCCTGATTCAGGTGCTGGGAGTCGCGTACCTCGCTCTGGGACTTCTCTATTACCTTTATCCACCTGTGCAATTAGGCCGAGGCATTTTTAACATCGGCTTTCTTCTCGTTGGGTTGCTGCTACTGCTTTGGCGGAGGCTCTTTTCGGTCATAAACAGAACGGCTGGGCTAGCCGAGCAGGTAGTCATTTTAGGGGACGGCGCTCTTGCCGAATCTCTGGTACATGAAATCGAAATGCGGCCGGAGCTGGGAATTCGCGTCGCAGGGCGGGCGCAGATGTCGGCAATCGGAGAGCAACGCGTCAATCGCAACTGCGCTGAAATGCCGATCATTCTCTCTCAGACCAGCTTCTGCGAGGAGCTTGCTGTCAGCCCTCAGATTCGCGGCATAGACCGAATCGTCGTAGCGATGGAGGAGCGCCGCGGAAAGCTGCCGGTTAACTTGTTACTAACGCTGAAGAATCGCGGCGTGCGAGTCCAAGATGGAAATGACGTCTACGAATCGATTACAGGAAAAGTTCCCATCGAATCGATCCGACTGAGCTGGCTCCTCTTCTCGCCAGGCTCCCATGCCTCTCGTCTGTTCCTGCTTTACAAGCGGTTCGCTTCCATAGTGATTTCGATTGTCGGTTTGTTGCTTAGCCTCCCGCTGTTTCCATTCGTCATTCTGGCAATCAAGCTTAGCTCGCCCGGACGGATTTTCTACTGGCAGAATCGCGTGGGACGCGATGGCGTAGTCTTTCGTTGCTACAAATTTCGCACGATGCGCACTGATGCTGAGTCCGATACAGGGCCAACCTGGGCCGAGTATGACGATCCTCGAATCACCCGCGTAGGCAAATTCCTTCGCAAGACGCGCATCGATGAGATCCCGCAGCTAGTAAACGTATTAAAGGGCGACATGAGCCTCGTGGGGCCGCGTCCCGAACGGCCTGAATTTGTCGCTGAGCTCAATGAGAAGATTCCTTACTACCACCTGCGGCAGTCCGTTCGTCCGGGAATCACCGGGTGGGCCCAAATCCTCTATAGGTACGGAAGCTCGGTGGAGGATGCCAAGGAAAAGCTTCGCTATGACCTCTATTACATTAAGAACTCATCTGCGGGGCTGGACCTGCTGATCCTTTTAAATACGATCAAGATTGTTCTTGTGGGACGTGGCGCCAAGTGACGCAAGCTCTCTCTTTACCCCGATAGATTCCACAAGACAGGCAGTCATAAGCGTTGCGACTGTCAGGCAAACCTGAACAGGCCAATTGAAATAGCCACATGATTATGGGATTCGCACTCACCATTCTCTATATCGTAGTTACGATTATCTCGCCGGAGCAATTCGGAAAGGACTGGGCGAGCTATCACGTAGTCATGTACCTGGCCGGGATTACTGCTCTAGCCTCTCTGCCCAGCATGGCGATTTACCGCTATTGGAAAAATTCAATCCAAACATATTTGCTGGTCGGTTTCACTATCGCAATTGCTCTTTCCGAGGTGGCCCACGGATGGCTTGGCGGGGTGGTCGAAAGCTGGCGTATGTTCCTGCCGAGCGCGGCAGTCTTTTTCTTCATCGTCGTAAACGTGACGACGGTTCGCAGGCTAAAGATCGTGACCTTGGCGGCCGTGGCATCCTGCCTGGCTGTTTCAGTGGAAGCGCTCTGCGGGTACTACGCGGGCTTTCACGGCGAGATGTTCGTTCTGCAGACCAATATTTCGTCCCCGCAGGACGATGTGATTGGGCAATTGACGCGAATACGCGGCACCGGCTTCTTGAGTGACCCGAATGACCTTGCGCAAATTCTTTTGATCGCTCTTCCGCTCGCCTTTATCGCTTGGCGCCGGGGACGCGTGGTTAGCAACTTCTTCTTCGTCCTGATGCCGGCCGCTTTCTTGCTGTGGACAACCTATCTGACGCACTCCCGCGGAGGATTGCTCGCGCTGACCGCCGTCGCGCTCATGGCAGCTCGTAAAAAACTCGGAACTTCCGCGTCAACGGCCCTCGCCGCGGTATTCATTCTTGGGATGCTAGCTCTCGACTTTACGGGGGGCCGTGGAATTTCGGCGGCTGATGGCGCCGACAGGCTCGAAGCCTGGGCTAATGGACTGGAAATGTTCAAGAGCGCTCCATTATTCGGAATCGGATTCAATGGCTTCACGGACTTGTATGAGATCACCGCGCACAATTCTTTTGTCCTCTGTCTTGCCGAGCTTGGATTATTGGGGAGCACGTTGTGGGTGGCATTACTCGTTACGACCACGAGTGGCTTGAATCGCAGCATTGGGGCGCAAAAGAAAAGGCACCCAATCAAATTCTTCGGGTTATTGCACCTTTTTGAAGCGAGTTATATCAACAGCGCTGGTGTGCTCGCTAGCAGCCCCGTACTCTCAGAGGGAATCATGTCCATGAAATACCCGGCCACTCGGGAAGTGCTCCCCGCCATGGTTTGCGCCGATACAACTGGGGCCGGCATAACGATCAAACCACTCTACGCACCGAGTGTGCCGCAACAGTGGATTGTGGTCGTGCGCCTGGCGTTGGTGGCATTCATTACGACTTCGTGGTTCTTATCGCGCAGCTACACAACAACGATGTACTTGATTCTGGGACTGGCCACAGCGACGATCGCGCTTCAAAGAGGTGACACCAAACCTAATGATCGTGATCACTGGATATTCTGGAGCATAGCTGTCGAAGTGATGCTCATCGTCGTCATATACGGCCTTGTTCGGCTCCGGCATTAATAGTCACAAATCGCTCTAATACTCATGCGGAGCCCGTATCGATTCTGATTCTGTCGCAGTTCATTCCGCAAAAGCAGCCCCGCATTCCAGGCAAAGCACCTACTCAAGGATTGAGAGCTGTTCCTGCGTAGCAACGCACTGCCAAGACGAAGAGGGTAACATGAGCAGTACCCACGTTCATACCTACGCCTTCTGGGGTGCCGTTTGCCTCATTCTCTACACGTACGCTGGATATCCCTTGTGGATCTACTTACGCAGTCGTCTGCATCCGCAACCGCAGCGGCAAGGATCCATACTTCCGACAGTCAGCATCATCCTCGCTGTCCACAATGGGGCGCCGCTGTTGCGGCAAAAAGTCGCGCACCTTCTATCTTTGGACTATCCGCGCGATCGAATGGAAATCGAGATCGTCTCCGACGGATCGACCGATGGCACGGACGACATTCTCAAGGAATTCCGAAATCCACAGATCAGGTGCTCCCGATGCTCCGAACACAGTGGCAAAGCGGCGGCGCTGAATCTAGGAATGCAAAGCGCCACCGGCGAAATCCTGTTATTCCTCGACATTCGCCCCTGGGTTGAAAGCAACGCCCTGCAATTATTGCTCAGCAATTTTGCCGATCCCCGTGTTGGATGCGTTGCCGGCGAGTTGGTGCTGCGCGAAGAGGGGCACGACCCCGCCACCAAGGCCGTCGGAGGCCTCTATTGGCGATACGAGCAGTGGATTCGGAATTGCGAGGCAAAAGTCGATTCACCGCTGGGAGTCTACGGCGGGTTCTACGCGATACGTCGCAAGTTGGCTAGCACATTGCCCGAAGGAACTATTCTTGACGACATGCTCCAGCCACTTAGCGTGATTCGCCAAGGTTATCGGTCGGTCTTGGACCTGCGCGCGCGAGTCTATGACATCTGGCCCAAAAGTCTGCGCGGCGAATTTCATCGCAAGGTTCGAACGCTGGCAGGTAACTTCCAGCTGATACAACTCGCGCCGTGGTTGCTGTCCCGCGAGAACCGCCTGCGATTCGAATTAATCTCCCACAAGCTGATGCGTTTGCTGGTGCCCATCTTGCTGGTGATACTGCTCCTTTGCAGTGCCTTGCTGGCAAGGCAATCGATGCTGTACGCAGGGGCACTACTGGCACAGATCGGCTTTTATGCGCTCGCCGTTTTAGGCGCCGGGCGTGGCATTCCCAACCTCACCAGGATAGCTGCTCCGGCGAGCGCCTTCTGCATGTTGAATGCCGCCGTAGTGGTGGGCTTCTACAAGTTCCTGTTCACACGCGGACCACTCTGGAAAATCTGGACTTCGGGGGCAACTGCGCTTCCAACGGATGGCCAAGAAGGTGCGGACTGGAACGCAACAATGCTCAATCTAAGTTTGCACGATCAATTACGAACCCGGGGTTTAACGCGATGAGATTGAAAGTTACGCTGGTTACGCCCATTTTTCCTATTCCGGCTCAGCCTTACCGCGGCCACTCGGAATACGAGATTGTTTTGGCGCTCTCAAAACGTGCTGATGTAAGTGTGATTTGTCCTTTTCCGCGCTACCCGAAATGGTTCCAGCCACGCTACGACCATCGCCATCCTGACCTGTCCTATTCACCGCCCGGCGTGACTACGCGTTACTTCGAATATCCGGCTCTTCCCGGTGTGACCAGGTGCATCAACGGTTTCGTTTGTGGGAAATACCTTGAGCCATATTTGAGGGAGTTCATGCCGGACGTAGCTTGCAACTTCTGGCTTTACCCGGAGGGTTACGCGACCGTCGCAGCGGCAAGCAAGCTAGGCATTCCCGCAGTGGTCGGCTCCATTGGCTCAGACTTGAATCGTTTTGCTGACCCCGCTTCCCGATGGTTGACGCGCCTTGCCATGAAGCGGGCTTCTTATGTCGTAACCAAGAGCGAGCACCTTCGCCAGCGCGCCCTCGATATGGGCGTCAGCGCCTCCAGAGTCCGGACGGTTCGGAATGGATGCAATCCGAGCGTTTTTCACTTGAGAGACCGGAGCGCCGCGCGCGCGCAACTCGGCGTGGACAGCAACGCCGAACTCGTGCTGTTTGTGGGACGTCTGGATACCGCGAAGGGCATCGAGGAACTGCTCGAAGCTTTTGCTTCGCTGGCGGGCCGCCGTCCTAACCTGCGACTGGCATTTGTCGGGGATGGTCCGGGTGGCCAGCATTTGCGCAGTAAATCCAGGCATCTTGCACTAGGCGATCTCATCATTCTAAATGGCCCGTGTTCTTCGCAGGGAGTCGCTGATTGGCTGGCGGCAGCGAACGTACTTGCTTTGCCCAGCTACAACGAGGGATATCCCAACGTAGTCATCGAAGCGCTCAGTTGCGGACGCCCTGTGATTGCGACGAATGTTGGCGGAATCCTAGAACTCGTCAACGACGAGTCCGGAATATTGATTGCTCCACGGGATTCGCGAGCACTGGCCGACGCAATCGAGAAGGCGATGGACAGACGTTGGGACGAACGTTCTATCTCGGAACAATTTCGTCGCGGTTGGGACGAAGCAGCCGACGAATTACTTCGTATCTGTGAGCTGGCTGTGCAGCAGCGAAAAGAGAGACAGCACTTGCCGGTCAAGGCTGCGACTGTGTTGAGCCGTTGATTCGATCCACCACCCCAACGGTCACGCCATCATGCAATTGATACACAATTCACAGATTTGGGGTCCCTCGTACCTCAAGCAGCGGCTGCGGCAAATCACGCAAATCGCCGCACCCCCGCTCGAGCGCATCTGGGTGACGACTGCGGACCATTACGAACCCAAGTGGCGGGGCGCTGATCTGATCACCGCGCAGTCTCGTGTCGCTCGATGGCGGTCAGCATGGCCGGAGATTGCGAGGCGATGCAGAACGGACTCTCTTGGGAATATGCCTCGATATACCTTCTTCTTTCCGGAGGAGGAATATCATCCGACGCTGATGGAACCTTTGGCGGAAATGTTTCGCGAAGGCATAGCGGACGTCGAAGTCCATATTCACCACGACGGCGAAGGCCGCCAGAACTTCGTAGACCGCATAAGCAATTTTTGTCAAACGCTGCGGAACGAACACGGTCTGCTGCGGAAGCGCGACGGAAAGTTGGCGTTCGGCTTCATCCATGGCAACTGGGCCTTGGACAATTCGCGGCCGGATGGACGCTTGTGCGGGCTCAACGATGAAATCCGAGTGCTTCGAAATCTTGGCTGTTATGCCGATTTCACAATGCCATCTGGCGATTCTCCAACCCAAGCTCGTTTGGTGAATACGATTTACTACTGCAACGGTGGGCCCGGCCGAACCAAGTCCTATGACGAAGGCGTACCTGTTACGCCTGGCGGCGGTGTTCAAGGCGACTTGCTGATGATTCCCGGGCCGCTCGGGATGCGTTGGAGAGACCGTTGGCTTCCGCGGCTCGAAACCGGGGAGCTTCGCTGCGGAAACGTGGCGACACCGTATCGAGTAAGGCGCTGGGTGGAGTTAGCTCCCAGGGTCGGAACCGATAGCTTTATCAAATTATTCACGCACGGAGCTCAAGACCGAAACTCCTCGGCCTTGCTGCAAGACGTGCTCGAGTCGGCGTTCAACATGTTGGTGGAGGAAGCCGATCGACGCGGATGCGCCATTCATTTTGCCACCGCGTGGCAGATGTATCTGGCGATTGAAGCTATTGGGCAAGGCCGCGATCCCGTAAGTGCCGCGCACACCGGCCAGCTTGATCCAGTCGGCGTTGGGGTCGAAAGAGATTAATGCTGAATATAGGCATTGTCGGCTGCGGGAAAATCGCTGACGGTCACATCGAGGAAATTCAAAAGCTCGACTGTGCGCGCGTGCTGGCGGTTTGTGACCTTGAGCCTATCTTGGCCGAGCAGCTTGCGGTTCGCTACTCCGTCCCGCATCGGTACACCGATTTTGATCGCATGCTTTCCGACCATCGGCTCGATGTAATTCATATTGCCACTCCGCCACATTCTCACTTGGCGTTGGCACACAAGGCGGCTCAAGCAGGTTGTCATGTTTTTCTTGAGAAGCCGCTCGCTTTGAACGCAACCGACGGTCAGCGGCTGATCGAGTCCATGCGACAAACCGCTCGAAAACTGACAATCAACTACTGGTACAACTTCGAATCGCCGGCTTTGGCTCTCAAGGAATTTGTCGCCAAAGGGAACTTGGGCGACGCCATACATATCGAGAGTTATTACGGGTACGACTTGGAAGGCGGATTTGGCCAAGCGTTGCTATCCGACGATCGGCACTGGGTTCATCAACTACCGGGGAAGCTATTTCAAAACATCATCGATCACGCTATCAATAAAATCACGCCATTCCTTCCTGATGGACCGACGGAAATTATTGCCCGCGCTTATCGGCGGCGGCATTTGAAGGATGACCGCACCGATGGAGTTCTCGACGAACTGCGGGTGATGATTTTCTCCGGCGGCGTGTCCGCGTACGTCACGTTCTCAGCGCACGCACGGCCAGTAGGCCATTTCATGCGGGTCTACGGAACCAAGAATACAGCCCACCTTGATTTCGCGCTTCGCAGCATGTCAGTGGAAAAAAAGCAGACCATTCCGAGCGCATTGGGCCGTTTAGTGCCGCCCTTTGAATCCAGCTGGCAGTCTCTGCGGCAAGCGACCCACAATGCGCGCGAGTTTGCCGGATCACGGTTTCAGTTTTTTGCGGGAATGAACCGGTTATTGTCGCAATTTTACCATAGCGTTCTCTGTGACACTCCTGTGCCGATCCCCTACGCGGAAATATTGCGCGTATCGCGAATTATGGACGAAATTTCCTTGCAGGTTTATCCGGTGCGAGCGGTATGAGGATACTCGTCACCGGCGCTGCCGGCTTTCTGGGAGCGGCTCTAATCGAGCGCCTCCTTGCCCACGGCTACCAAGATATTCGTTGCAACGTGCGCCGGCGAGCGGATATTCCGAAGCTAGATGCGTTGCTACAGCAATACCCAGACATTCGTCTTGATTATTGCGTGGGGGATCTCCGGTATAGCGAGGACGCCATACGCGCCGTGGATGGCGCGCAGCTAATTTTCCACCTCGCCGCAGGAAAGAAGGGAACTGCCGCGGATCTCTTCCTCAATTCCGTCGTAGCTTCCAGAACCTTGCTGGATGCCGTTGCGGATCGCAAGCCGATGCGCATCGTTCTGGTGAGTTCGTTCGGTGTGTACGGAGTGGCCGATCTTGGTCGAGGAGCGCGGGTAAACGAGCAAACTGTGCTGGAACCCCACCCCGAGCGACGCGATCACTACTCCTACTCCAAACTGCGCCAGGAACAAATGTTCTGGGAATATCAGAAACGCAGTGGATTCGAACTGGTGGTTCTGCGTCCAGGCGTTATATACGGTCCTGGTGGCGGTCATTTTTCAAACCGCGTTGGGCTGACGATTGGTAACTGGCAGTTACACTTCGGCGGAACCAATTTGCTTCCCTTGAGTTATGTCGACAATTGCGCGGAAGCCGTCGTGGTTGCGGGCACGCATCCGAGCGCTGCCGGTGAAGTTTACAACGTCCATGACGATGACCTGCTGACTTGTCGCCAGTACCTGCGAGCCTACAAAAAGAACGTCGTGAAGATTCGATCCATTTCCATACCGTACTTCGGAGTTCGGTTACTATCGTCTGCGGTTACGAAGTACAACCGCTATTCGAACGGCCAGTTACCGGCAATTCTCACACCCTACAAGACAGCGAGCCAGTGGGGCGGAAATCGTTTCGACAACTCCAAGTTGCGTTCTATCGGATGGAAGCAGCTGGTGCCTGGGGCCGAAGGCTTAGAACGATCGTTTGCCGCGTTCCGGACGGAATTGGACGCTAAGAGAGTTAAAAGACCGGTTTTTCCGACTGCGGCGACAAATTCTGCCCAGACCTCAACTGTAGAGTCGCGTCACGATTTGCAAGAATTCGTCATAGGTGTTGCGCTAGGCCCAAATTCCAACGGCACCCTCGATCACCTGATCGCAGCATGTTCGAATGTGCGCAGGCCTGGCAGGCCCGCCAAGCTGGTCATCTTTGCTGCGGATGATCCGCTACGACTCGCCCGTGAGGCAACAATTAAGGGCGTACTTCCGGACCTTCGTTGGGTGCCCGACGTATTGAGCACGCCTGAGTCGTTTTTGGAATGCGATGTTCTGGTTTCGCTCCAAGATGGAGTCCCGCTTTCCGTGCTGCGCGCCATGTCTTCTCGCGTTCCGGTAATTACGACAGCTGTCCGCGTTCCAGAAGCCCTGCGACATCAGCCTACGGTGACATTTATCCGTCCCGGTGATAAGCAAGAACTACAAGATGAGCTACAACGATGGTCTGAGCAGCCGAAGCGAAATCCGCATCGTTGTGTTGTCCCCGAAGAAAATATCGCGGCGCACTACAGCGAAACGTATTTGTGGCGAGAAAACGCCTCCTCAACCACGAACCGGCACGCTCCGAACGGGCGTTCGCTGATCAAGAAAGCTCTATACAGCGCGCTTCCCAACAAGCAACTCCTTGAGCACGGGAATCGCGACCGCTCACAGATTGCCATCACTATCGATGATGGGCCAGACCCGGTCCATACCCCGCGAATGCTGGACATCTTTCGACAGCACGCCGTGAAAGCTACTTTCTTTGTCGTTGGCGCAGCCGCCGAACAGTATCCGGAACTGGTGCTGCGAATGAAGAATGAAGGGCACGAGGTCGGGAGCCATTCTTACAGCCACCCGTACTTCGATAGGCTCTCCTGGTTAGGCGCCATGCGAGAAATAGGAATGACCCGGTGGGTTCTGAACTGCATTCTGGGAGAGACATGCAAACTTTTCCGGCCTCCTCACGGCAAGTTGTCGCTCCGCAGCCTCATCCCGGCTTGGGCGGCCGGCCAGCAGGTCGTGATGTGGAACGTCGATCTAAAGGATTACTGCGCTGCTTCGGGTCATGTGGAAGCGCGGCTGGAGCGAACCAGCTTCACCTCCGGAGACATCATTCTCTACCACGGCATTAATGAGCCTGCCTTAAAGGCATTGCCGCGCGTCATCGAAGCTGCGCTAGGCAAACATCGCGAGGCCGTGACGATTTCCGAGCTGATGCAACATTAGATTTTCTGCCACACGAAGTTCTAGATTCTGTAGATTGTGTTTCCAAATGAAAACAATTCACTATCCTCAAGCGTCCAGCTGTTCGAGCGTTGTGGTCTCCGAACAGACGCGACTAGGAGTCGCGGACAGGTTTCTAAGCACCAAAGTTGTTACGCGTGCTCCACTGCTCTTTAGGCTTGCCAGAACCATGACCCGTTGTCGGATCCGCGGGGGCAATCGCCTGGTGGGAATCTTGGGCCAATTGGGGGTGCTCGATGTAGTCGCGCAATATCAATTGGGTCGCGGTGTGAACTTCAGCGTGCCATTGTTCCGCCCTGACACCTGTTGGGACCAGCGCGACATTGAAGACTACGAGGCGGGGCTGATTCGTTCGTTTTGCCGCTTGCTTGAGCCGCTGTCTGATGTCGTCTTATTCGACTGTGGAGCGGACATTGGGACATTCTCTGCGCTCGTCTGTTCGCGAACCTCCCGTGTGACGCGAGTGATTGCCTTCGAGCCCAACCCCGACGTAGCAAGCTTCGTGAGGCGCAATTTCGCCCAGTTGCCGATTCCGTCAAAAGTGATCACCAAAGCGGTAGGCAGTTTCCACGGCACCGGTCGTCTGGAAGTTCCAGCTTATGACAACTCCGACCACGCCCGTTTCCTCGTTCCGGGCGAAGGACCACTGCAAGTGGTCACCATCGACAGTTTTGGTCTACGAGGCGGCGACGTAGCTATAAAGATTGACGTTGAGGGCGGAGAACTCGAGGTGCTTGAGGGTGCTGCCAAGACGATCACGCTGGCTCGAAAGTGCGTGGTCACAGTAGAGGCTAACCCGCGAGTTGCCATGCGCACCAAGCGCGACCCCGTGGAGTGTCTAAGATTTCTTCAGTCATTAAGACCATTCAGTTTTCTCATTGCCGAGACCGAAGAGTCTCCCCTTACATCCTCTCCGATCATCAGGGACGGACAGAAAGCCATTCGAAATGTCATCGCATGGACGCTCTAAGCCGGTTCTCTTGCTGCTGTAAAAGTTCGCAGGCATTTTGACAACAACTCTATCGAATCCGGAAATTGATTTGACGACGCTGCCCTCTCCCGAGCCAAAACGCGCCTCAAGCAATGCCAAGGTTATCGGGCGCAATTTCATTTTCATGGGCCTGGAGGTGGTGATTACGCTCGTCTGCACGTTGCTGACGACGGTCGCGATTGCCCGAGTCATCGGCCCAACGCGCCTTGGCTACTTCAATCTCGTATTCTGGCTGACCTCCATCACGTGCTCGGTAGGCTCGCTGGGCATCCCGCTCACGACGTTCAAGTACATGGGCGAATTTCTCGGTGGCGGGAAAAAGGAACTCGCGCGCGCCGTATTCTTCTACAACCTTTGGGCCCAAACGGTGATCGCCTCGGTGCTAACAGTCATCGGTATGATCGCCGTTTTCACTTTCGTGGATCCCGCTTATCGTGTCTGCTCCATCTTGCTGGTTCTGAGCATGGTGCCGAACATGATTACGTTCGTGCCGTCGCAAGCGAATTCCGCGGCTGAGGACGCGGCCCTCAATACGCGCGGCGCTTTCGTTGGAGCAATCGTTTATGTACTCGCCGTGGCTGCGAGTCTCCTCCTTGGGTGGAACTTGATCGGTATCGCTGCGGGCGTTTTGGTGTATCGCACTGCGGAGTTGGTCGTAAAAACCATTCCCGTGCTCAAGTCAATGAAATCGGTTCCCCAGGTTCCGCTGCCGCGAGAAATTCGCAAGCGAATGTTTTCCTTCTCAGGCCTCAGCACCGGCCTGATGATTTTGCAGATTGTGATTTGGGACCGGTCCGACATCATTTTCCTGAAGTTGCTGCAGCCCGATATTCGTCAATTAGCGTTCTTCTCGGTTTGCTTCAGTGTCGCGGACCGCCTCCTTCGCATGCCTCAGACATTCGCCAACGCTCTCTCGGCCACGCAGATGGCCGAGTACGGCCGCGACAAAGATCGCCTCTTTAGAATGACCTCGAAAGCCTCCACCTATGTCCTTCTAGGGGCGCTGCCGGTTCTGATCGGGCTCGCCTGCATCGGCGGTCCGTTTGTACGCGTTATGTACGGCCCGCAATACCTACCGGCCATTCCGGTTTTCATCGTTGTCGCCCTTCTCAGCATTCCGAGGGCGATAATGACTCCCGCCCAGACCTTGCTCTACTCCGCCGAGGATTTGGGATTTGTCCTGAAGTGGGGCTGCGTAGCCGCTGCAATCAACGTGCTCCTCGATCTGATTTTGATTCCAAGTCACGGCGCCCTCGGTGCCGCCTGGGCGAATGGCGTGGCCCAAACGCTTGCCGCAGTAACGATCTGGGGCCGTGTGTTGGTCCGCTATCCCGTTCGAATCGATACGCCCGTCCTTCTAAGGCTTTCAGCCGCAACTCTTGCGATGGCGGTTGTTGTCCTCGGCGTAGTAGCGATGCCGTTTAACCCAGTCATGAAACTGAGCGTTGCCGTACCAGCAGGCGCGATTGTTTTCCTGATCACGAGCCGGATGTTTTCGGTACTGCAGACGGATGATCGTCGGCGCCTGCTGGTCCTATCCGCTCTCCTGCCCGCAGGGTTGGGCTCCTCATTGAAAGGGTTGGTTAACTTCCTGATTCCTCAACCTCCGGTTGTGGAAAGTTCTAGATGAACGCGACTTCGTCCTTCGAACAAGTCGCCAACGCCAGCGGCCCGGCCTGCCATTCCCGTCTTTTTGAGGGCAGACTGCCGCGAAATGCCGAATTTCCACTGCCAGTTGTCACAGAACAGAAACGAGGTGTGTATGAAAGAACCTTACAGGACGCAATTCGTTGAACTGTTAAGCGAAGGCGCAGCAGTTCAAAATATCCATGATTCTCCTGACGTCGTGGGCTATGCAGTTACCCACCCCGCCGACAACCAATTTGTCCAGAGAGAACTGGCGCGCGTGGACCATCATCGGAGAAATGCCTGCTGGCTTTTGGAGGAGTATGTCGGCCAAGCCGAAAGAATTCTGGACGTGGGATGCGGAACAGGCGGATTCAGTGTTGCCATGGCATCATCCCACGTATTGCGCCCTATGCAGGTCGTCGGAATCGATGCCAGCCATTTGTCTGTCCGGGCGGCGCAAGTCCGAGCAACTGGACATGATCTCTCATTCCCTCTGGTGTCCTTTTTGGGCTATTCCGCCGGCGAGCAACTGCCATTCGAGGATGACTCCTTCGACCTGACCGTTTGCAGTTCTGTGCTGGAATACGTGACCTCGAGGCAGGCTCGCGCGGAGTTAATAACGGAGCTTGGGCGAGTGACGCGGCCGAGAGGTTACGTTTTCATCTCGACTCCTAATCCTCTGCGATTGAAGGAGTATCATTCCGGGAGATTCCTGGGCGACTATTTGCATCGACCAGGTTACCCGTGGGCTACTCGCCCTTGGGAATTTTCTCGTATGTTTTCCGGTTGGCGAGAAATCCCAGCTATAAAGTATCACCGACGGAAGCTTACAGAACTGGTGGGGACTCGTGTGCCCATTCCAGAGCATGTGATAAGAGCGGTTTCGTGGCTCGCACCTTGGCAGAACAGGTTATTTCAGAAACTCAGCGCTTCAAAAACGGCCTCACTCGAAAGATCGGCCCAAGCAGGCTTCGTTTGCTCCGTATAAGGCCGGATCGCCTGAAATGAAAGCTGGCTTAGCCGGGGAGCCACTCTGACGTGCGATACCTGCTCGGCTCGTAGAGAAGATGGCCGAGAGTGCAAGAGCCACTCTCGCGCGTTGAGTCGTAGCTTTTTGGAAGCGATACACCGGATACCTTGAAAATGCCAGTCGAAGCGGCATATCCCTCTGACTCAAAAAGGCTTCGCCCCAATGAGTAGCATCCTGGCGGCAGTAAGTTCGACACCGGTAGCAAGTGTGCTAGCTGAGCGAAGGATCTCGTTGAGCATCGCGCACATTGCTGACAGCATGGAAATGGGCGGAGCAGAGAGGCTGACGGCCACGCTTTGCCGATTGCAGCGCGACCGGGGCCACAAGGCTTCAGTCCACTGCCTCTATCTGCTCGGCGTGCTAGGCGAAGAGTTGCAGGCCGAGGGCTTTGAGGTTGTTCTCCACCATCCTTCTTCGTTTCTTCACCTCGTGCGCAGTTTGTACAGATCCTTTCGGCGTTCTCGACCCGACGTGGTGCATTGCCACAATGCGACAGCGGCGATCATGGCTGCTCTTCCCGCCCGTCTCGCTGGAGTGAAGACTGTCATAGTAACCCGGCACGGTTTGGTTAAGCCTCCATACCAGATACGTCGCGAGTTGAAATTTGCGCTCGCGTCACGATGGTGCGATTGGATTGTCGGAGTCTGCCAGGGCACGCGAACGAACCTTCAGGCTGTCCCATTTGCGGCCCGCGACAAGATCATTCACATCTACAACGGGGCTGACCCGGCCGATACCCGAGCCGTCCCTCAACCCAAAAAAGGTTTTACTCTGCTGCATGTGGGGCGTTTAGCGCCGTTAAAAGACCATGGCACCTTGCTGAAGGCAGTTGCGCTCACACGTACGCATCATCCCGAGGTGCAGCTATGGATCGTTGGCGAAGGGCCTCTGCGCGCAAGCTTGCGGAAGCTCACTGATGACCTCGGGCTGAATGAATGCGTAACTTTTTTCGGTGAGCAAGCTGATGTTTCGCCATTCCTGCTCGCGGCCGATTTATTTGTCAGCTCTTCTGTAACCGAAGGCTTGCCTGTATCGCTGTTGGAAGCGATGTCGGTCGGGTTGCCGGCGCTGGTCACCGATGTCGGAGGCATGGGCGAGGTCGCACGTCTGTCGGGCGCCGTCACTCTCGTTCCCCCGTCAGATTCTCAAAGGATGGCAGCGGCGTTACGCGATGCAATTGTCAGGCGGAAAGAACTTCCTAGGTTGGGACAGTTGGCCAGCCAGTGCTACGAACGATATTTTAGGCCCGAACGCATGTTCGATGACTACATGAGCCTCTATCGTCGTTGCGTCTCTCACAATCCATCGTTGCACTCTGCATAGAAGCGCGCCCCTGCTCGATCGGTCTTAATCAATTCCGTTGTATTTCCGAACTGCGGCTCATCGATGAGTGCTTTCGCGCGAACGCTGAAGTCGCCGCTGACTTTTGTCTTGTTCCGAGGCTTGCACTTTGCAATTCATCTACCACCATCGCACCATGGGTCGCAGTTCTCAAGCTATGCACATTCGTAGCCTCGTGGAAGCGTTGAAAGCAGATGGACACGAGGTGACGATCGTATCCCCGCCAGGCGTCGATCCGCTCAAGTCCGCAGGAATGATGCCATTTTTGCGCAAGGAGGATCGTGCACGCGGGCTTCAACGCATCTGGAAATACATTAGCTGCGAGTGTCCACAGTTCGTCTTCGAGGCATTCGAACTTCTCTACAACCTATTTCTCCCGTTTCGCTTGTTGCCCATATTGTGGCGCCAACCGGACGCTGTCCTTTACGAAAGACACGCTTACTTCATGTTCATGGGCGTGCTGTTAGGCAAATGGCTAAAGCGTCCAGTCGTTCTCGAGGTGAATGAACTTGCGGGATTCACGCGAGCCCGCGGCTTGATCATGGAGCGCATGGCACGAAGGATCGACACATGGGTTTTCTCTCGTGCTGATCATACCCTCTGCGTCTCAGGTGTTCTGGCGGATGCAGCGAGGCAGCGCAGCGGCGGGAACGAACGCATACACGTCCTGCCCAACGCGATTGATCCTAATCGATTCCGAAGCTCAGGCCGTGAGCGCGCGCTTCGGTCCGGCCTCGGTGTCGAGGATGCGATCGTCATCGGCCACGTAGGACTGTTTTATCGCTGGGATCGTCTGGATACATTGATTGAGGTAGTCAATAGCCTTCGCGACCGGCATCCAGAGATAAGAGTATTGCTCGTCGGCGACGGCCCTGAGATGGAAAATCTGAGACAGACCGCGTTTCGATTGGGGATGGAAAGGGAAGTCATTTTTTCCGGCCCAGTGCCCCGCGACGAGGTTCCCGTGTACATCGGTGCGATGGATATTTGCGTGCTCCCCGACTCCAATGCTTTCGGATCTCCGATCGCTCTCTTTGAGTTTATGGCCATGGGCAAGCCCTGCGTAGTTCCAGACCTAGGCCCAATGCGAGATGTGATTGAAGACGGTGCGACGGGGATCATTTTTCCTCACGGGAATCACCAGGCTTTAAGTGCGGCGCTTCTGAGGCTGGTCGAAGACCCAGAACTCCGGAACCAAATAGGCGCACGAGCGAAACAGAGCGTCTTTGAGCGTCATACGTGGGCAGCGAATGCTCGTTTCGTAGTGCAGTTAGCGCTCGGCGAAAGTTCGGTCAAGACGTTCTCGCAAATGAAACAAGTGGATTGCGACACCCTGTAAGTTCGAAAGGGAACTCGAATGCCTCCAGATACACATCTTCGGACCGGATTGGTTGGAGCCGGCTACATAAGCGAATTTCACGCTCGCGCGATCCAGCGAGTACCTAACGCGCGAATCGTTGGAATCGCCGACGTTATAGACTTTCGCGCTAGAGCTCTGGCAGGCCGGTTCGGCATCCCGAAAGTCTTCCCAACCATGGAAGCCTTGATCGACGAGGGAGTCGACGTAATTCATATCCTCACTCCTCCTGACACGCACGCACAATTGGCGATTGCGGCGCTCCGGAAGGGCTGCCACGTACTGGTAGAAAAACCGCTCGCGATGAATGCGGAAGAGGTCGATCGCATTTCTGCCGCAGCTGCGGTCGCGCAAAAATCCGTTTGCGTCAACCATTCCATGTTGTACGACCGCTTCGTATCCAAGGCGCTCAGAATCGTCCGATCGGGCGCCATTGGAGCCCCGCTTACTTTCGATTACTTCCGCAGCAGTGAATATCCTCCTTACCGCGGAGGACCGCTGCCGGTCCATTACCAGCATGGTGGCTACCCTTTCTTGGACCAGGGCGTTCACGCGTTATATCTCGCGGAGTCTTTCTTGGGCGCCGTTGAAGACGCAAAGGCTTTTTACGGCACGCACGGCGGCGACTCCAACTTCCTGTTTGACGAGTGGCGCGTCGCAGCGCAATGCCAGCGCGGCACTGCGAACATCCAAATATCTTGGAATGTACGGCCTCTGCAGAACTGGTTCGTCGTCCAGGGAACGCAAGGCGTGGTCCGCGCGAACCTCTTCGCAATGTGGGTGACTCACACTCCGCAACTCCCGCTCCCGAAAGCACCGGCACGCGCCTTGCAGGCAATGCTCGAGGGCCTCAACATCTGTGCACAGGTCCCGGCGAACGTCGCTCGCTTCGCCACCAAGAAAATCGTGCAGTACGATGGCCTGCATTCCTTAGTAGCCGCGTTCTATGGCGCACTACAGACCGGCGCACCGATGCCGGCCTCGCCCGAGCAGGCGCGCTCCACCGTCTATTGGACAAACCGCGTCTCCCAGCAAGCCGATGCTGCGAAAATCACTTTTCAGTCCCGATTCCAAAGTACGGGAAGTGCCAAGGTTCTGGTGACTGGGGCTAACGGCTTGATCGGCCGGCATCTGGTTCGACGACTCCTTCAAGAAGGGAACCGTGTTCGCCTCTTCGTTCGAAGGCAGCCAGAGGCGGAACGGATGAACGACGGCAACGTGGAAGTTTTTCTCGGAGATCTGGGAGACCCCACCGCCGTAGAACGTGCTGTAGCGGGCACGGAAATTGTCTACCACGTTGGCGCTGCGATGAAGGGCGGCGCACATGACTATGAACGAGGTACGGTCTGTGGTACGCAAAATATTGTCGATAGCGTGCTTCGGCACAATGTCCAGCGTCTCGTCTACATCAGTTCCCTGAGTTGCTTGCATGCCGCGGCTGCACGACGCGACGACGTGATCACCGAGGATTGGCCGATCGAACCGTCGCCCGCAAAGCGTGGAGCCTATTCCCAGGCAAAAACCGCAGCCGAAAAAATAGTGCGCGACGCCGTTCGAGATCGGCATCTCCGCGCCGTGCTGCTTCGCCCGGGAAGAGTTTTCGGCCCAGGGATGACGCTGCTGACTCCTGAAGTCGCCCGCCCCGTAGGAAACGCGTTTGTGGTCTTGGGTGATGGCACTCGCGAACTGCCCCTGGTTTATGTAGAAGATGTGATCGATGCGATCGTCCTGGCCGCCGAAACAAGCGAACTCGATGGCAGTATTTTTCACATCGTCGATCGAACTCGAATTACGCAGAATCAAGTAGTGCGTGACTACATCTCGAGGAACGCAAAGAAGGCGACAGTCATTCACGTACCCGTGGCCGTCGTCTACGCCATGGCCCTTGGCGTCGAACTTTTATCCAAGATTCTAAAACGCCCGGCTCCGCTTTCCAGATACCGCCTCAAGTCAGCGCTCGCTCGTATGCAGTTTGACTGCAGCCGGGCAGAAAATGATCTTGGCTGGCGACCGCGCGTTGGCGTCGCTTCGGGCCTCCAAGAAACAATGGCCGCCGAGCGCGTCGAATCCGCAAACAATATTTTCGGACCTGTTCAGGAGGACTGCGCGGTTAAGTGATGTGTCCGCATCAGTTCTTAACTTGGTGTCCACGGCCGCCACTCATTTCCATGCGCTTCGTCAGGTGCCGAGCGTAAGGTCAGTGATTCCGAAGAGTGGCGTCAGAGTTCGAAGCCGGCAAACATAGGCGAAGTCCAGCCCCGCGGTCCGCTCCAATCAAATTTTCGCGAGACTGAAAAAATGAATACCATGCTGAAGACTCCCATGCATACGGATACCGGCAAGTGCGCCCTCTCGGAAGGACAAGAGCAAGCACGGCTAACCGATGAGGCGCGATTCGCGGATCAAGGATACGCACAGTATGCGCATGACTTGCTCCTGAACCAGATTTTCTTCAAGAAGTACTCCGAACCACGAGACGACTGGGACTGGCGGCAATACGGCGCCAAACTTCTCGGACCCGTCGATGGCTGCCGCGTCCTGGACTACGGCTGCGGCCAGGGAGAAGAGGCAGTTTACCTCGCCATGATGGGTGCTCACGTGACGGCGATCGATATTTCCCCTGTTGGTATTGAGCTTACGAAAGAGCGGGCCAGACTTAACGGTGTGGATGGTCGCGTCAGTGCGATGCTGATGCGGTGCGACCCGACCGAGTTTCCGAGCGAATCTTTTGATGTCATCCACGGATTCGGAATTCTTCACCACATCGGTTTGCGAATCGGCATGAAGGAAATAAAGCGGCTTCTCAGGGCGGGCGGTCGCGGCCTATTCTTCGAGCATATGGGCAACTCCAAAATGATCGAACGGCTGCGTCCGAAGGAGAAGAATTATACGAAAGGCGAGCGCCCCATATCGTGGAATGAGATCCAGGAAGTGCGGCAGGAGTTCTCTCGGATGGTGGCAAAACCATTCCACATCGCTTCGCGTTTGCGTAGGCGCGTCAAGATACTAAACCGACCGCTGATTAAGCGTGTTGATCACGCTGTACTTACTGCCCTGCCTTTCATGAGGCACTTCGCAAGCGGCTTGGTCATCTATCTCGAGAAATGAAAGCGGCTTCGCAGGCCCCAATTGGCCATCTCCGCCAGTCACAGTTTGTAGCATGACTGGAGTGGCAACCTGTTCATCACGCGGTTAAACGGGAAACCCTCAAACAACGGATGGTGGCTTCCCCGGGAACTCATTGCCAGACCGGCCCACCGTCGGTGATGGTCATACCATGAACCGTGGTGGCCAGGGCATTTGTCGAGCCAGCCGCCTTGATGGTCCCGCCGGACGAGGCGGTCCCCTTGTTAATGACAAGGCTATCGTTCGCATCAAGAGTGATCGTGAACGTGCCGCTCGACGGATTCCCTGGACTCGAA